>Ga0163110_10000154_pt1 | contig 30116 bp, 24 predicted proteins | sample CRUFie1St17metaG_FD_108703 | JGI IMG/M metagenome (GOLD analysis project Ga0163110, IMG submission 108703) | Marine microbial communities from the Costa Rica Dome - CRUD Field 142mm St17 metaG | ecosystem: Environmental > Aquatic > Marine > Oceanic > Photic zone | place: Costa Rica: the Eastern...
CAATGGAGTGATGGAGATGGCGATGGTCTTGGAGACAATCCTTTGGGTAATAATCCAGACGATTGTCCATTCTTTTTCGGCAATTCAACCAATGACCGATTAGGATGTGTGGATACGGATGGAGATGGATATTCAGACCCAGATACGACATGGACTATAGCCCAAGGTGCAGATGCATTCATCGAAGAACCAAGCCAATGGGCCGATGCAGATGGTGACGGATATGGTGATAATGAAGATGGCCTTAATCGGGATGTCTGTCCGAATGTTGCAGGGACTTCGGTTGGCCCGGAAGAAGGCGGAGATAGAAGGGGATGTAAAGATACAGACGGCGACGGTTTCTCCGATGGGGATGCATTTTGGACTGTGAGTCTTTGGGATTCAATTGGCATAGGTCCTGATGAGTTTTACCTTGACCCTACTCAATGGCGAGATACAGACGGAGATTTGTTTGGTGACAATTGGGGCGATCCTGAGTGGAATGAATCTAGAGATCCGACATGGCCTGGTATCTTCCTAGAGAATGCAACATCTGCAGACATGTGTCCATTAGTATCTCCAGACGGTAGGTTCGACGATGATATCAACTATCCCGGTTGTTTACTTGATGAACCAAGTGATGGAGGAAAGAAATTGAGTGACAACTCTGCTTCATCAGAGGATGAAGGTCTAGACGCAGTGACGCTGTTCGGAATAATTGGAGGAGTTATTGTTCTCGCACTTGTTGGAGTTATTGTAGTAATTTTGAATAAGAAATCCAAGCCAAAGAAAAAGCGTTCTACGCCTAAGCCGCTTACGGATTTACCTCCTCCGAGTGCACCAATGCCAGCACCGTTGCCTCTATCTTCGGACTTAGATGAAAACGGTGAGGAAAGCAATGATGAGGATACCGTAGGTTCTTGGGAGGATTTACCGGGTGGCGATTACCTAGACCCCGACGAAAGTGGAACAAATTGGTTCCGTGCGAACAATGGTGATAATTGGTATCAAAATTCAGATGGAACATGGACAAAATGGAAAGATTAGTCCAACAGTCTTTCAATTACAGCGATGAATTTAGATTCGCTATTTCCAGACTCAGTGTCTGATAATTTTGTAGCCATTTTTTGTTTCATTTTGCTTCTTTGAACATTATCTATCCCATGCATGAATTTCCACATTGTGGCCCATTTTAGTTAGCCACAATGCATGTCTCTCAACTCGAGGGCCTGGCGAGCACGAATTGGTTACTACCATTGCTACGTGCGCCATATTTACGCGTAAAGTCATCAATAATTTTGTTTTGCTGTTAGACTAACATTCATTTTGGTTCCGCGCTACGGAACGCCCGGAGGACACCGAATGGTTGACCAATTGCCGAATCTCGGCCGAGAAAAAGAGATGCTTGAAGTGATGGGAATGTCATCGATGGATGACTTATTTGCTGATATTCCTGAGCATGTAAAAATGACAAATGAGTTGCCCTTACCTCCTCCACAATCTGAAGAAGAGATTATCTCTGATGCACGAAGATTACTGGGGTCAAATGTAGCACTTGGCGATAGGGTTAGTTTCCTAGGAGCGGGACTAAACAGAAATTATGTTCCTTCGAGTGTATTTCAGCTAATTACGCGTGGTGAATTTTTGACTTCATACACTCCATATCAGCCGGAAGTAAGCCAAGGTATGCTTCAGGCAATGTGGGAGTTTCAAACACTTGTCAGTGAATTAGTTGGTCTAGAAGTAGCCAATTTATCCGTATATGATGTATCAACAGCCGCGGCTGAAGCACTAACTTGCGCAGTTAGAATTCACAATAGAAAAGCAACCCAAAAGGACACAGTATATGTCAGCGAATTACTTCCTCCTTCAAGAATGTCGGTTATCTATAATTATACTCAAGGTGGAGGTATTACCATCAAGACCCTTAAGCACAATACGGATGGGACATTAAATCTTGAATCTTTGAAGATGGCAGCAGGTTCTTGTGGAATCTATGTTGAACAACCTAATCCACTAGGGATTCTAGATGGTGGCCTTACAAGAGTCAAAGAAATAATCGGTGAACACACAGCATTCGTTGTTGGTGTTGCACCAGTAAGTCTTGGATTGGTCGAAGCCCCAGGGAATTATGGTGCAGATATCGTTGTTGGAGAAGGACAAGCGTTAGGTTCACCAATAACTTATGGCGGTCCACTCTACGGAATATTTGCTTGCACAAAGGCATACTTACGCCAAATGCCAGGAAGGATTGTGGGGCGCTCAATCGATGTTGATGGAAAGGAAGCATTTTGTTTGACCTTGTCTACTAGAGAACAACACATAAGGCGACACCGTGCAACATCCAACATTTGTACCAATGAAACTCTAATTGCTTTGATGGGGGCAATGCACATGTCACTACTTGGTCCAGAAGGATTGCAAAAATTGGCCCAAAGGAACATGGCAGCATGTCAATTGGCAAAACAAAAGATATCAGAAATTACTACTATCGCATTGCCTCACTCAACATGTGCAAATTTCAATGAATTCGTTGTTGAATTACCCGGCAGTGCCTCTGATTGTCTAGCATATCTAGATACACAAGGTCTGATTGGTGGTTTCGACCTTTCAAACTGGTATCCTGAGAGGAAAAATTGGCTTCTAGTATCCTTTAGCGATCAGACCAAAGCAACAGAAATCGAATTACTAGCAGCACACCTAGCGGTGTGGTCAGCATCACTTATCCAGGGGGTGAAAGTTTGAGCCATCTTTTCGAACACAATGGTGCTGGAGGTAAAGGATATTCTCAACCAGAACCGATTTTGGCAGCTGATAATATACAAATTCCAACTTCGTTAGTTAGAGCAAATTTGCCAAGATGGCCACGCATATCAGAACCAGAAATGGTGCGTCATTACACATGGCTATCGAGTAGGAATTTTGGAATTGATACAGGCTTCTATCCTCTTGGGTCATGCACTATGAAACACAATCCGCGTGTTAACGAAGTAATCGCTCAATTACCAGGAATCGCAGATATTCATCCTCTCCAACCTGAACATCAGATTCAGGGAACATTATCCATTTTCCACGAAATGCAAGAAATGCTAGGAATTTGTGCAGGTATGGATGCAGTAACTCTACAGCCAGTAGCAGGTGCACAAGGAGAATTTACCGCAATTAGGTGTATTCAAGAATATTTCAGAAGTAGAGGTGAATTGGGTAGAACAAAGGTAATCGTTCCTGATTCTGCTCATGGAACCAACCCTGCAAGTGCAGCAATGGCTGGCTTCGAAATTGTGGAAATCCCTTCTCAGGAAGACGGTCGCCTTGATCTTGATGCCTTGAGAGCGGTAGTTGGTGATGACACAGCAGCAATGATGATTACAAATCCAAGCACATTGGGTATCTTCGAACCTGAGATTGCTAAGGCTGCAGAGATTGTTCACAATGCGGGTGGACAAATGTACTATGATGGAGCAAACTTCAATGCGATCCTAGGTCTAACTTCTCCTGGATTAATGGGCTTCGATGCTGTTCATTACAACTTACACAAGACATTCAGCCAGCCCCACGGTGGTGGAGGTCCTGGTTCAGGTCCTATCGGAGTTAAGTCTCACTTGGCAGAATTCCTTCCAGGCCCAGTCGTCAGGCGAAGGCCAATACTTCCAACAGACCAAGTTACATCTGCAAACAATGATTGGTGGTATCATTGGCATCAACCAGAAAGAAGTATTGGAAAGATCCAGCAATGGCATGGAAATAGTGGCGCAGTAATTCGCTGTTGGGCATATTATCGCAGGTATGGACGTGAGCTCAAGACAATGTCTCAGCACGCTGTATTAAACGCAAACTACCTCAGACATCGAATAATTGAAGAAGCAGAAAAAGCAAATGTTAGGCACCTATTTGTTGATGGCGCTCCGGTTGATGTGGTCAAACATGAATTCACAATTTCAATGGCTCCAATGAAAGAGCAGTGTGACATTGGTGCAATGGATATAGCAAAGGGTCTACTCGACAAAGGGTATATGGCGCCAACAGTCTATTTCCCATTGATTGTTCCAGAGTGTATGATGGTTGAACCAACTGAAACTGAGTCAAAGGAAACTCTTGATGAGTTTGCAAGGAAATTTGTTGAAGTATTGCAAGAAGATCCTGAAACGCTTCACAACGCTCCAATTACGACAAAAGTAAGACGAGTTGACGAGGTTTACGCTGCAAGAAATCTAACTCTCTCATATCCATTTGATGAGTGATTGTAAACAGTGAAACATTTGAAGTCAACTAAGTTGTAGGAATCTCATGGAATGGGAAGAATTCGAGGCTCCGGGCGTAGGACCGATTATGCTATTCCCTATGGCTTGGTCTCTGTTGCCTCTAACAGTTGGATTAATTCTCTTAGTAAGAACTGACGGACTCTGGCCCACATCATTTCTGGCAGCGGGGATAATGCTATCCTTGGCAGCAGTATGGCTTGGAGCAAGTAATTTACCCGGTAGGGTTGACATGCTCAAATTGCTTGTTTCTCCATTTGCTGCATTCTCTCTTTTTTTCCAACCGCCTGAAATTATACAAGCAATAATTGCACTTTGCGTTTGGACTTTGAATTACAAAACAGCGGCGTATTTGTCTGCAATTTCACAAAAGAAATATCGATTGGAATGGGACTCTGAAGTTGCTTTACCAGATGTGCATGGTGCTACATTTTTCCGAAGAAAATGGGCGCCAAAACCTCTGTTTAGGTTGGGTCAGAATCTAGTTAGGGGCGTTATAGTTGATGAGAGAGTTATGTTAGAAGCAGATTCTCCAATTACTTTCAATGACGAGTCATAATCACATTACAGTATCATTATATTGTCTCTTAAATTATGGAAGACTATCCACTAAATATTCGCGGCCTTATTTTGAAAATACAAAATCCAAACATTGAATATCGTTGGGTTGCGCCTTATCTCACTAAATCAAAAAGGACATGTTTGCTAGGTTTTCACTCTTCAGATTTAATCTGTAAAATTCGGACTTTGATTGACTGTGAGGGGAGATTAACTGGGAAGTTAATGCCAATCGCAGCTTGTATTTGTATGGCTCATGGTAGGATTGAAGAAGCGAAATTATTCATGAGAATTTTTTTTGGGGTTGAAGAAGAAACAGATTTAGCAATTGCTAAAGCAAAGTGCATGGTTAGTGATGTTCGAATCAAGATTAGAAGATTGTTCAATAAAAACCGTGAATGGCCTAAAGGGGTTTGGAATCTACATGATGTTCCGGCTTGGTTGATTCCTTATTTCATCAAAAAATTTAGAAAACTTGTATCAAAAAAATCTACGATCATAATATCTGGAGGCCACCTTTTGAGTGAAGGTATCTATGAGTGGAAGTTTGGAGAGAATAGTAATTTCCCAAAATATGTTGTTCGATTATCATAAAATTTGAAACTAAATTCAACAAAAAACACCGATTTTCTTGCGCGCTACGTTCATGAACCACCGTCAATGGGAACCTCTTATGGACGTAACAATACTACTAGGTTCCAAGTCTGATATGCCAGTCGCAGAGAAGTGTACAAAGATCCTCGAACATTTCGGGGTTTCCTATCAATTGCGTGTTGCAAGTGCACACCGCTCACCTGCATTCGTTGAGCAAATTGTTCACGATGCAGAAGCAGATGGTTGCACTGTTTTCATCGCTATGGCTGGTTTAGCAGCAGCCCTTCCCGGTGCAGTTGCAGCATTGACTACCAAGCCAGTAATTGGTGTTCCATGTGGTGGAAGAGTGCCATATGACAGCCTACTTTCTATTGCACAATTGCCTCCTGGCGTTCCAGCTGCAACAGTTGGAGTAGACAGAGGAGACAATGCTGGTTACCTAGCAACACAAATTTTAGCACTAGGAAATGAAACCTATGCTACAGCCTTGAAGCAGAACAAACTTGACCAAGTCGCAAAAGTCAAGCAAATGGATGCTGAGGTTAACGGTAGGGATGCATGATGTTCGATGCTGCATCGTTCATTGAAGAGTCCGCTCAGAAAATGAAGGATGAAATCGACGATATTGCAATCATTGCATGCAGTGGAGGAGTTGATTCTACTGTTGCTGCAGTTATTGCTAATCAAGCAATAGGCGACAAGTTGCATTGCGTATATGTTGACACAGGATTGATGCGAAAGAATGAAACTGAGGAAATACAGGAAATGCTTGCTGCTCATGGACTCAATTTAACAACCGTTTTTGCTGAAGATCGTTATTTTGAAGCTCTTGCTGATGTTACAGAACCTGAAAAGAAAAGGAAGGTTATCGGAGAGTTATTCATCAGGATATTCGAAGAAGAGCAGAGCAAAGTTGGTGCAAAGTACTTAGTGCAAGGGACCATTGCTCCTGATTGGATTGAATCAGGTGGAGGAGTGCGTGATACAATCAAGAGCCATCACAATGTTGGAGGATTGCCAGAAGACATGACTCTTGAGGTTGTAGAACCTCTACGTGACTTGTACAAAGACGAGGTTCGAGATTTAGCAAGACAATTGGAAATCAAAGTTGCGGATAGGCAGCCATTCCCAGGACCTGGACTTGCAGTAAGATGTCTTGGACCTCTAACTAAAGAAAGAGTACATGTTGTTAGGGAAGCATGTGCAATCGTCGAAGAGGAACTTGAAGCAGCAGCAGCAGAAGGAAAGATGGAGATTCCTTGGCAGTATTTCGCTGCCCTATTACCAGTTCGTTCGGTGGGCGTTCATGGAGACGTTAGAGCATATGGAGAGACAGTAGTAGTCCGTGCGGTTCAATCCCTTGATGGGATGTCTGCAAGATACTCTACAATTCCTCACGAGGTTCTTGCGAAAATCAGTACGCGAATTACAAACACTGTGAAAGGTGCAGTAAACAGAGTTGTCTACGATATTACTCATAAACCACCTGGGACTATCGAGTGGGAATAATTTGGCAAGGGTTTTTTGAAGTTTAACATTAAGTCCCTAGTCAACCTAGGGTAATTGATGAAGATAGCACCATTTGCAATAGCGTGCTTATTTATCCTTGCAGGTTTTCATACAATTATTGATGGAAACGACCCATATGTGGAATATGATTTAGAAGAAATGAATGAATTTTGGGACTTACATGAAAATCACAGTTATCCAAAGAGAACTTACCCAAACCAACAATCTGTTGAAATTGCAGACAGAATAATTGCGCATGACGAAATATATTTGCTCAGATATTGGGACCCGATTGTGATTTCAAAATCATCAATTGATTGGAGTGAAGACCCATTCGGAGATTGGACTTGGCAGTTTTATTACCATAGTTTGCGAATGGTAAGTTATCTTGTAAGCTCGTATGAATTTACAGGAGAGATTTCATACTTGCAGGAAGCCAAGTGGTACATAGAAAGTTGGATTGAACATAATCCAAGCCCAAGAAAGCAGGCTAGTGAAAGAGCCTGGGATGATCACAGTACGGCGAATCGAATCCTAACTTTCATTCAGTTTTGGGACAGTTATCGAGATTCTTCAATAGCAGATGAATCATTTTCTATGTTGTTTCTAAACATCTTACGTTTACATGGAGATTTCACCGCCGATTCTAAAAATTATTTTTGGGGACACAACCATGGTATATTCCAAGATAGAGCCTTAGCCCAACTTTCTGTGTTGTTTCCTAATTTTGAGGAAAGCAATTATTGGAATCAAGTGGCAAATGAAAGATTGGAGTTACATTTTGTAGAGGATTTTACTGATTCTGGGATTCATAAAGAGCATAGTCCTTCATACCATTTTTTAGTACTATCATTGCTGATGAGTATTAATGAATTCAACATTTATTATGGTATCAATAATGATGAATTAGAATTACTAATTCCTAAAATGCAGGATTATTTATCCTACATCGTTAAGCCAGACGGCACTTTTCCTCTAGTTGGAGATTCAGGACTTGAAAACGGACTTAGATTGAAGGAAAGTAATGTAGTCAGCCAAAATCTATTGGAATTAATGACGATGGATGAGGATGCTAAGTTAGGAAATTACTGCATTGGATATTATGACTCTGGTGTTGGAATAAATAAGTTAGAATTATCTAACGGCCAAGATTTTTATTTCGCAATTTTCAGTGCATTTCATAATACAGTACACAAGCATAGTGACGATTTATCTTTTGTCTTGAGTTATGGAAATACAGATTATTTTGTTGATTCGGGGAAGTATAATTTCGTTGAGTCAAATGAGTATAGACAATATGTTCGGAGTGCTTTTGCTCATAATTCAATAGTTGTCGATAACATTTCATACGATAATAGGGATTTAGAAAACATTGGAAAATCGACATTGTATGATTCTGAATGTAATCAAAATTATTCCTTTTTCCAAGCAAAGCACACATTCTATGATGGAATTGAGATAAAGCGTAATGTAATCATTATTTATGACAAAGGAGTATTTATACATGATTTAATTTTCTCTGACGATGAACATGATTACTCCCAATTGTTCCAAGTTGGAAACAATGTTGATATCGAAATAATTGCAAATGGCTCGATTATTATGGAAAGTAAAGTCGATAATACGTCTATGAATTTACACCAAATTGAGGAAATAATCTCTTTTGAATTTGATAGAGGTTCTTTAGAACCGGTTAGAGGTTGGAGGTCTGAAAGTTTCAATCAAATTGATGAGATTACAACGATTGCGTATTTTAAATCAGGTGACAATACTGAATTTCAGACATTGATTGAATTAGATGACAATATCTTGGATATTGAAATCAATTATTTGGAAGGAGTTGTTAGTGAATACAAGTTCATTGATGAAAAAGGAGAACAAATCTCAGTTTTTGTTGACTAAAGTGGGGTCTTGAAGCCCATTGCTCTAACTATACACCATCCAGCCCTTGCTTCCCATATTGAGAAAGCACCGCCAAATGCAGCCCCTCCAGCCGCTAGCCACCAGATTGTTCCTTCTAGAAACCCTACTAGAATAATCCCAGTAAGAATTGCAGAACCAACTAATGCAAGTAAACCAAGTTTCAGACGTGCGGCTTTTCCTTTTGCACCAATGTTACATTCCATATTCTTCACCTTTTGTTCATGCTGATCTTAGCACGTAATTTCATGTAATTGATTTTCATCCAAAGAGACAACTTCGAAGAAAGTGATAATTTTAGTGGGGCTGAGAAAACATCTCCTGAGCGTCTGACAATTTCATTGAAAATTTTGCTGTAAGCATCTAACATTATTCTTGGTTGGACACGAGACCTTGGGTCAAGATGTTCAAAGAGATGAAGTGCTGAGGATTGGTGTCTTCTAACAACCTCGAGGTATTCTCTCATGAAGGAACCCCAAGCTGGGTTTCTTGGCAATTTGGGATTCGCTAGGTCTTTTGGGTCGATATTGTGTGAAGCTAGGACATCTTTAGGGAGGTAAATTCTACCCCGTTCGTAGTCTTCTGAAACATCTCTTAGAACGTTGATTAGTTGCATTTGAATTCCTAAATCAATAGCATGTAATCTAGCAGCTCTATCCTCATAACCATAAATTTCTATTAGGATTAATCCTACTGCTGATGCCACTTTGTAACAATAGGAACGTAATTCATCCCAAGAATTGCACATTACCGGAAACAAATCATCTTCCATTCCCTCGATGATAGTCTCGAAGTCTTGCAATCTTATTGTAAACTTACTAAATACATCTTGCAAAGCTATGAAGACAGGCTCATCATCTTTAGTGATCTTTCCATCTTTAGCAAGTTCTAATTTATTCCTAATTGATACTAGGGCCATTAGTCTTTGAAGATGGATTTCTTGTGAATTTGATGGTTCTCTTCCCGAATGCAACTCTCTAAGGATTGCATCTCGTTCTGAAGTTTGCTGTATCAATAATTCATTGGTGTAAACAAGTGGCTCTTCATCTCCGTCTACTATGTCATCAACCCAACGGCATAGAGCATAAACTGCATGGACGGCTTTCCTTTTTTCTTGTCCGAGTGCAGAAAAGGAACTGTAAAATGTTGTTGAAGCGTTTTTGCAGATTTGCTGGCACTGCATATACGCATCTTCAATTATCTCATTTTGCATTTTGATTCCTCATGTTTGTGCCGGGTTGCCGGGTGTAATTTCAGATTTTTGTGTGACCTTTGATTTCGAGGGTTTACTCCTTCTTTTTCTACTTTGGAACCACGTGTCTACTCCATTCCAGTCTGGCCTTATTCCAAAACTGTCAAGAATTAATTTGGAACTGATTCTAGCTGATTCGTAGATCACAGGTAGTCCACTACCAGGGTGAGTTCCTCCTCCTACCAAATACAGATTCTTGATCTCGTCAAATTCGTTCTTTGGTCTGCGCCACAGCATCTGATCTAGCCCGTGTGCTAAATTGAATACTGCACCTCTGTAGCAATGTTCTCCCCAATCTTCTGGGGTGATGACCAATTCTGATACAATGTGTTCGCTTAGGTTTTCGAAGCCTAGTTTAGTTTCAATCTGTTCAATAATTCTATTCCTGAACGGATCTTTCTCATCATCCCAGTTGATATTTTCATGAATGTGTGAAACAGGGACTAATGCGTATACTGTTGAGCAACCTTCTGGAGCCATTTGTGGGTCAGTGACACATGCATTCTGAACATATACAGATGGGTCATCCCAAGTAAGTCTGTGATGCTTTTCGATGTCTTCTAGATTTGAGACATAGTCTTTGGATGCGTAGATTTGGTGATGGGGCAGGTCATCATAAGTTCTGTTTACACCAAGATAGAGCATAAATGTGGAGCAAGAATATTTCTTTTTGTCAATCTTCTTGTTTGACCATTTCCTTCTGACATTGTCCGGAAATAAGGAAGTCATTCCTTGTGCGAAATCAGCATTCATTACGACTTTGTCGGCATAAAATTCCCCGTTTTTGGTAACGACGCCCTTGATAGTTTTTTTATCCATAATAACTTCAGTAACAGCTTCTCCCATTCTGAATTCTACGCCTAAATCTCTTGCGATCTCTCCCATCCTCTCGGAGACGCTACCTAGTCCTCCCATGGGGTGAAAGATTCCGTATTCATACTCTAGGAATGCAAGCATTGTGAACAAACTTGGGCAGTTGAATGGTGACATTCCAAGATATTTAGTTTGGAAAGACATTGCAAGCATCAGTCTATCATCATCGAAGATTTTCATCAAGTCCTTGGCAACGGACCTCTGTGGTCGCAAAACTCCTGCAACCCTCATGGCTCTTTTTGATAATAAGTCGGTTGCACCAAACCACGGTTCTTGCAAACATTGTTTTGATTTGTCGAGTTTCAGCCTGTTGTCTTCAAGATATTTTCTGAAACCTTGAGCGTTTTTCTCACCAGAAAGTTCTCCGATTCTTTTAACCATTTGGTCGATGTCACTCGTGCAGTCTAGCATTCCTCCCTGTCCGAAAATTAACCTATAGTTGATGTCGAGTTTCTTGAGTTTAAGTTCCTCATGAGCATCTAAGCCAATGGCTTGGAATATGTCTTCTATGACCTCAGGGTAGTGGAAAAATGTTGGACCTAAGTCGTATTTGAATCCTTCACGCTCAAAGACCTTGTTTCTCCCTCCTACTCTTTCAGACCTCTCAAAAACAGTTACTTTTACTCCAGATTTTGCGAGTAATAAAGCAGAAGCTAGACCTCCTGGGCCCGCTCCAATAATTGCTACTGAAGGTTGATTTTCGCTATCCATAGACATCACGCCGTGGTTTTAGTTATTAAAGAGGGGTTTTTATCCAAGACTTTTCGACTTAGAACTGGAGTTCTTTCTAGAAGGCTCGAAGTATCTATCAGTGTGGCGAATTCATCGAGATATGGACCCATTGAAGAAATTAGATCTACGTTTGGATGTCCTTTCAATACCATTCCATCCATATACATTAGAGACCGAATGATTGGAAAAGCCTCATCTCCAAATGAACAACCTGCAAGAACAGCGGCTTTTACTGTCTTCATCATTTGTTGGGTAAGGGATACTTCATTGACAGAGGTTCCCACAAATCCATCATACAATTCAAACATAGAGTCATAGTAGGTTTGCAGAGTTTTGCCAGTTGGTGCAACGTCTGCCATTGTTAGCATTGCATCAAAGGCGTTCTTCAATTCTCCTTTAGCAAGGAAGTAAAAGAAACCAAACAACGCCTTTCTGACGTGATCTGGGGCTTCACAAATTGCCCCTGTGTCAATGAAAATGAAATTTCCATTTTCACCCATCATAGCGTTACCTGGATGCAAGTCACCATGAAATACTCCTAGGCCAAACATGTATGCGCCATGTATTCTAAATAATTCCAACAAATCATTCCATTCCATAGTTCCTGCATTGAGGTGAGATTCTAATGTTGGTTCTTTCACCTCTTCCATTACAAGCACATTCTCATTGGAAAGTTCTTTCCAAATCTTTGGAAATCTCAATTTTGGCATAGGGAATTTTTCGTTATACTCTTTAGCCAAGTTTTCGAGTCTTTCCTTTCCTGTAATTTCATTCAACAGGTTTAGTTCTCTAAGTGTGTAATCTTCGATGTGATTCAATAGTCCGATTGGGTTGCCAACTTTCTTTAATTTCGGGTTAAAGAATAGACCCATTTTCATCCACCTTTTCATACGTTTAACATCACGTTCAAATGATTTTTTGAAATCTCCTTTGATAATTTTGATTACTACTTTGCTGCCATCTATCAATTCTGCTCGGTGTATCTGTCCGATGCTAGCTGCTGCAAATGGCACAGGATCGATGTACTTGAACTCGGAGCGGAAATCTTCATTTGTGTATTTTGAAAGTAGTTTCTCAAAGTTTTCAGATGGTATTGTTGGCGCCCTACTGTATAGTTCCTGTAATTGTATACAACGTTCTGGATTTAATAGGTCAGGGCGAAGTGCACAAATTTGACCTAGTTTTACCGCAAGTAAGCCCATAGATTGAATCTTGTCGATGTTTACGGGTTTCTTCCCCCTGAGTTCCTTTGTGAACCGCATCAAGGTCCTCAGTCGCATGAACTGGAATAATTTAGGCGAGTATATTAACTCCCGTTTTATATCCTTTATTCAGAAAGTTCTGTTGAAATCGAATCGTGTCTGTGTATGATATAGTGCCACAAATCCTCCGGCTCACCACTACCCTCGACTCTTTGAATAGCAATCTCAGGGTCCTTTGCGAATCTAGCCGATAGGGCACCTTCGATAATTCCGTCATCCATTTCCCACATAGGAAGTGCATCCACGTCATCAATAGGTGGGTGGTTTAATCCGACCCTAACATGGAATGTTGGATCGACATCATACTCCAAGCGGCCAAGTCTTGCATACTCCCACCAATCCATCATTTCATCAAGGAATTCAATATCATGTTCTATACTTCTTAGCGAGAATGCAATTTCTCTTCCTATTCTATTTCCAATCTGCCTTAGCATCAAAGCGATATCGATACCTAGAACTTTCAAATTAGAAAGTTTTCCTTCAGTCAATTTTTTCCTTGCTTGATTAACTTCGTTACCTGCAGCAAAGAATGCATCAGGGTCAAACGGTGTGTCGTCATCAGGTAGTTCCTCATCGATTCCTAATACTGATTTAATATTCTTCAGGAATGACCCTTCTCCTATTGTAAGTCTGAGAGGGTCTATGATTTGATTATCAGTATATCTTGCAACCGCAGTTTCGAATACAACAGCAGATTCCCAAATAGTGTCGATTAAATTCATATGAGATTCTGCAAAGGCTGAAGATTCAATAATAAGTGCTGCATCATCTTTGCCTCTTCCGACCGGGTTATCCTCAATATTCAGATATTGAATTACTTCAACACCATCCTTTACGAATCCTAGTGATTCTAATTCATCAGAATGTTTTACTTCGATGGAATCATGTAACTCATTGAAGAATCGAATAGTTCTCCTGTCCAAATGAGTGATTATTTGACAGACAACTCCGCTTACAGCTGCATTGTTTACTGCTTCGAGAGCTTCGGGGTTTCTACAAAGGTGTAGGATTCCATATTTCCCCAAAAGTAAGATGAGCCTTTCTTCAGATTCTTCTGCCATTTTCTTTAGCCGACTGTAAATGTTTACTCTTTCCTTCAACACCGCAAATCTTGGATCGTCCGCGCTACGTTGTGAACTCGTTTGTGATGATTTAGAATCCTTTGTTACGTCTTTAGAAATTTCATCATAGCCTTCAACTAATCGGTTTAGTTGCTGCTTTCTCATTCCAATAATATGTTCAATTGATTGATGTACATTCATACTCGAGAATCTCATCGGTCTATCCGCAGTAACTGTAACAATACCCATCTCTTGAAGCCTAGACAAGCTATTGTAAGCGTCTAATCTAGTTGTGCCCAATTCTTTTGCAAGTTCAGAAGCTTTCATCTTGGGATTACTTCCTAAAATCAGAATCGAGCGAACTTCTCTTTCATTGAGTCCTGAATCGATAAGTAGTTCTTCCCACATCTAATCTCCTCCAGAAACCGTAGAAATTTTAGCCAAAATTTTAGCAACGTGTCGTCGAGGTCTGAAAAGCCAGTCATACACGTAGTGAATTTTGTTATCGGGGCCGATTACAAACGAGGATTTAGTAGGGAATTTACCTAGGTGTAACGGTATGTTATAGGATTCACCAACCGCTCTGTCAACATCAGCTAGAAGGGGAAATGGTAATTCTCCTATGGTTGATTTGAAATCTTTGAGTTTCTCATATGTACCAGGGCCAATGCCTACAATTGAACATCCAGATGATTTGAACAGTTCGTATTGTTCCTTGAAGGTTAGACAACCTCTTTTGCAGGTTGGTGAATTGTTTCTCGAATAAAAGAATAGGACCCTCCACTGGCCGTGTAGCGAGTTGCTATCAAACATGCTTCCATCATCTGATTGCAGGATAAAATCTGGAGCGGTTTGGCCGAGTATACTGTTAGACATGTGACCACATCAAACTTCGAGTATGTGTCCCATTCTTGATGATTTTGTTTTTAGATATGAGATGTTGTGCTCACTGGGCACAATCAAGATTGGAATTCTGTCTTTAACATCGATTCCATTTTCAATCAGTTGTGCTCTTTTATCTGGATTGTTTGTCATCAGATACAGTTCATCATAGCCAATGGATTTGAGCATTTTAGCTGCTATTTCATAAGTTCTAGCATCGGCAGGAAGTCCAAGTTGCAAATTTGCATCTAAAGTATCATATCCTCTATCCTGGAGGGCATAGGCTTGCATTTTTGCATAGAGTCCAATTCCTCTTCCTTCTTGTTTTAGGTAAACAATTGCACCACATCCGTGTGCTTGTATTTCTTTCATGGATTCCTCTAATTGAGGTCCGCAATCACACCTTAGGGACCCAAATGCGTCTCCTGTTAAACACTCAGAGTGCACTCTGACTATCGGTATTTTGCCTGGGTTTTTTAGGTATAGTAAAGCGTGTTCTTTCTTATTATTGGCATCAACAAAGGCTCTAATTCTGAATTTACCAAATTTGGTTGGCAGTTTCGCATCGGCCTCTATACTGCTAGTCTCGCGTTTTTTCGTGAGCATGATATGTTTTCACAACTCTTGCTTATAATACCTAGTTCAAATGCCTGTGGGAGAAAAACGGTCCTATATATACCATCCAATGCACAGATAGCATATGACTGGCGTAGTTTGTGACTTGGGAGTTGCTGCTAGAGCCATTCAAAATGGTAGAATATTACTCGTGAAAGAAGCACGTGGCCACTTCCGTAATCTGTGGGGCTTCCCTAAAGGAAGTGTTGACGAAGGAGAATCGCCAGAAGATGCGGTAATTAGGGAATTGTCAGAGGAAACAGGAGTCAATGGATCTATCATTGGGTTGTCCGCTGTAAGGTCTACCGTCTCGAAAGATAAACCAGCAGTGTTTCTATGCTATGACGTAAACGTCGTTGATGATAAACTATCAACTCCCTCAGATGAAATCTTAGAACTGAAATGGGCAACTCTAGACGAGTTAAAGGATTTAGATTGGGTTTCTCAAACAATGCATAACCTTGCTCTTGACGGATTAAGCGGAAAAAGAATGTCGATTAAGGCAACTAGGCCACTTACCAAATCCATTGAATACAACGTTTACAACATCAACAGGCAATCAAACAATATCGGGTAGTGAAAGAATGATTCCACAAAATCGACTACAAATTTTCAATCAGGGCGCAGAACCTGGTGAATGTGTCGTTTATTGGATGATCTCGGCTAGAAGAACAACTTGGAATCATGGCCTACAGCATGCGATTGAACTAGCAAATCAGAAAGGATTACCTCTAGTTGTAGTTGAAGCGCTCGCAATTGCCCACCAATGGGCAAATGACAGAACTCATACTTTTGTAATACAGGGCATGCTGGACAACCGTAGAGCATTCGAAGAATTTCCAATTACCTACGTTCCATATGTCGAGACAAAGCCATATGAAGCGCAGGGACTTCTAGAAAAATGGATGGAGCATGCCGACGTCCTCGTTATCGATGACTTCCCTGTATACATGCCTCGCAGAATAAGAGAGATTGCAGTAAAAATCGGTAAATGTGAAGTTCACTCTGTAGACTCAAATGGGTTTATTTCTCTTGAACAAAATAAAGAGTTCACTACTGCTTATTCCCTACGCCGTCACCTTCACAAAACAATCATACAACACATGTCAGAATTTCCTGATTCAAAGCCATTATTGAAGGCAAAAAACTTACCAGTTTTCCCCTACAATAAGGTAGAGCAAATATTCCAACAATCAAATACACCAATTACTCCTTATGAATTCATTTGGAGAATCTGTGAAATTGACGACATCGGCCTAGATGCACTGTCTGTATTGGCCATTGACCACACAGTTCCTCCTGTCCAACATACAAAAGGCGGTTCAAAAAACGCACAATTAACTTGGTCAGAATTCTTTAACGAAAGGCTAGATGATTATAGTGAAAATCGAAACCAACCTGAGTTAAATGGTTCTAGTGGACTTTCTCCATTTTTGCACTTTGGCCATATAAGTCCTCATCAAATCATATCTGATATATTTGAAAAATACAACTGGAATATTTCAAGAATTATTCCTCCAGATAATGGCCGCAGATCTGGTTGGTGGGACTTACCAGAATATGTAGAAGCTTTCCTTGATCAAATCATTGTATGGCGCGACTTAGGTTTCATCCATTGTTCGAAAGTTAAGAATCATCACAAATTTTCCTCAATCCCCGAATGGGCTCAAAAGACATTGAAGGAGCATGAAAATGACCCTCGGCCTTACATCTATTCATTTGAAGAATTTGAGAATGCCGAAACACATGATGAACTGTGGAATGCAGCTCAAAGACAATTGAGAACTGATGGCATGATCCACAATTATTTGCGAATGCTCTGGGGTAAGAAAATTCTGGAATGGACCCCTACTCCTGAAATCGCAATGGAATATATGGTGGAACTGAACGATAAATGGGCTCTGGATGGAAGAGACCCAAATACCTACACTGGTATCGGTTGGGTTCTAGGTAAATTTGATAGAGGCTGGACAGAAAGGCCAGTCTACGGTAAAATCAGGTGCATGACTACTGATTCAACAAAGAGAAAATATCGTACGAAAAAGTACATCGAGACCTACTCCAATTCACCTTCATCCCAACAAACTTTGTTCAATAATGCAAAGGTTAACTCAACCAATGTTAGGTATGAAAGGAGGAACTGAAATGCCTTTATTTGCACACCAAGCTAAATTTTCTGCAAATAAACAAGAGATTTGGGATTGGTACAACAGTGATGGAGCTTTCAGACGAATAATGCCTGAATGGGAAGGCATCAAACCAATTAATGCTGGTAGACTTGTTGATGGAGACGAAACGATTTTCAAAGTAAAACTCGGCCCATTTAGACAAAAATGGGTTGCGAGACATCACAGTGTTGTAAATGGAGAATCGTTCGCTGATAGAATGATAAAAGGCCCATTTGGCGCTTGGAATCATGACCACAAATTCCAATCAGAATCTAATGGCACGACTTCCGTAATAGATAATGTCGAGTATAGATTACCTTTCCATATCTTCACCGGATGGTCTGCTGGATTAACAGTTCTTCCTAGAATGAAACAGATGTTTGAGTTCCGCAGTGTAAGGGTTGCTAACGACCTAAAACAGATTCAATTAACGTCAGAACTTCCCAGACAGAGAATATTGGTATCTGGCTCAACTGGTATGATTGGATTGCAACTTTGTGCTTTCTTTGAAGCAGCAGGGCATGATGTTCACAGACTGTTGCGACCGAGCACAAAACTACCTACGGACGTGGATTCTTCTAAAGTAGTAGTTTGGGATGATCTAACTGGAGAAATACTTGAAGGAGATATGAATGGTTTTGATACAATTATTCACTTGGCAGGGGCTGGAATCGGCGACAAAAGGTGGTCAAAGAAGCGGCTCAAATTGATTAGAGATAGTCGCATTATTCCTACCAAGAACCTCTCAAAGATAGTTGCTGGATTAGACCAACCACCAAAGAAGGTTTTGTGCTCATCTGCTATCGGATATTATGGTAATAGGGGCACAGAGATACTCGACGAAAACTCACCATCTAGCGATGATATGCTAGCTGAACTTTGCAGAGATTGGGAAAATGCATCCAATGCTGCTAAGGATGCAGGAATCAATGTAATTCACTTGCGGACAGGAATCGTAATATCTCCATTAGGAGGTGCACTTGCTAAGTTACTGTTCCCTGCCAAAATGGGTGCTGGTGGGCCGGTTGGAGGTGGAAAACAAATGCAATCTTGGATTTCTTTGGATGATGAAATATATGCAATCCATCACTTGATGATGAAAGAAGATTCCAAAGGCGTATACAACCTTACAGCACCTAATCCAGTTTCACAAAAACAATTCGCTAAAACACTTGGTAAGGTATTACGAAGGCCTGCATTTGCCCCTTTGCCTGGTTTCGTAATCAAATTGTTATTCGGTAAAATGGGACAAAAATTAGTGCTAGAAGGTCAAGATGTAAGGCCAACAAGGCTCCTTGATTCTGGCTACGAATTCACTCATCCTGAACTTGAATCTTGCCTGCGAAGTTGCCTTGGCAAGTTCAAGTTATGAATTACAAAAATAAAAATCGTAATCCGGGGATTATATTATATCCCTCACACACAAAGACATTCCAATGACAGAAAAGTATGAACTCAATTTTAGTATTTCCAGACCAGGGTTGCTAAATTTGGTGTCTTTTGGTTTGACAATTGCTACTTTGTTAATCCTATTGACAACGGTTTCCTCTAACTCTTGGATGACTGCGAGTGACAATGGAGAAGACCTTCTATGGGGATTATCAGAATTCGAAGAATCAGAGAAATACACTTCTTCCATGATGGGTTACAGTAGTGATGAATGCCCTGATGAACTATCTTGTGATGAAGCAAGGGGAGCAGGTATAACTGGACTAATCTTTATGTGGATTTCCATTGCTGCAGTGGTTGGTTCCTTAGTCATGTTATGTTTGAACAATCTTGGATTGTTTAAGTCCAAGTACGCGATTTCACTATCTTTCGTTAGTGGTGGATTGGCTATACTCGGGGCAATTATTTGGTTGGTTATGTTCCCTGAAATAGAAGCAGCAAACGAAGAAGATGGTTTGGGACCTGGATCTGCGTTCTACCTAACAATAATCGCTGGGTTGCTAAGTGTTGGCTCTGGATTCTCATTACTCAAATCTCCGGAAACAGAAGAGCCAATATGGTTGCCGGTTAGAAGAATCTTTAGTGAATTAAAAAGTCCTGATCAAGGAAACCTAGACTTTATTGCGCTGGGATTATTATTTGGTGCAATACTAATTTTGTTTGTATCTATGTTCACAACCTCATGGATGACCGCTAGCGAAGATGATACAAATTTCGGTTTTGGTTTGTATGGGGTGGAATTTTCTTTTGAAGAGATCACCTTTACTGGTGACTACTCAGATCCGGGTGCTGAAGACGAAGTTGGGGATGCTAGTTCTGCTGGAACCACAGGTGCAATCTTCCTTTGGATTGCTGTGCTCGTCGCAATTGCGTCTCTAGTAATTATGTGTCTGAATAATATTGGAGTTTATACTTCAAAATATGGAATGATTGCAGCGTTTGCTAGTGGTGGGCTTGCCATTCTTGGAGCTATTATTTGGTTGGTTATGTTCTCTGCACCGCCATTCTTTGAAGATTTAGATTTAAGTCCAGGTCTTTCCTTTTACCTAGCGATTATCGGCGGTCTATCCTGCATTGGTTCTGGAGTCTGTGAACTAATATCAGGCCGAAATCAAAATCTAGATTAGCTGATGTCGCTGCTTAGAACTCAAATTTACCGGCAATTGGATTATATCCAATATTGCAGTGAGGAGATTAATGTCCGGTGCACAGGAATACTATGATAGTTTGATTGCTCAAGGTTATACCGAACAGAAAGCAGATGAGTACACAAAAATTCATTTTCCTGATTTTTCAATAAGACCAGAAGACCAAGAAAATGAAGAACAACCTATTTCTGAAGATAGACAATTCAAAAGTACTTCTAACCAGTTTCTCATGCCGGTGGTAATTGCCACACTTGCAATTGTTCTTGTCTTTGTAGCAATGTTTTCGAATACGTGGATGAATCTCTATGAATCCGATGATGGTTATGAACTAAATTTTGGATTCACTGAATTCTCATGGGATGAATATGGTGTTGAAAGCGGTACTGAATCATATTCAATTTATTCTGATGATAACGAACTATTCTCTGATGCAGAAAAAGCAGGTAATGTAGCTCTTATTTTCTTGTGGTTAGGAGTTTTAACTGCAATTGGCTCATTATTGCTTTTTGTCTTGAATACTTTTGCAATCTACGAATCGAAATACAGCCCAATGCTAGCATTTTTTTCGGGTGGAATGATAATTGTAGGAATATTTGTTTGGTTTTACATGTTTCCAAATTCTGAAAATCCAGATGATGAAACATTAGAATTAGGGGGTTCATTTTTCATCGCATTATTCGGCGGAATAGCGATTATAGTATCTGGTTTATTCCAGAGAATATTTACTTCACAACCCCAAGAATTGATTCTAGGAACTAGCAATCAAGAATTAATCAATTCAGCATTAGTTCCGCTCAGTCTAATTTTTGTCTCAATTACTCTCATCCTAATTTCGATGTTCACGAGCTCTTGGGCGGTAGATTCCGAGGACGATGGAGAGTATCGTTTTGGGTTGTCAAATTTAGTCTTTAATTATGATGAATCCAGCTATACTTTGGATTATTCATCTGAAGATTGTATGCAAGAACAGGAATGTTCTGAAATTAAAGCATCAGGTATGACCGGTCTAATCATTTTGTGGATTTCAGTTGCCATTTCTATCTTGACTTTGGTGCTGATATACATGAATAGTTTTCAGGTATACAAAACAAACTTTGGAGTGATTTCTGCAATTGTAGGTGGTTGTATAGCGATTATTGGTGCAATAGTATGGTATTTCATGTTCCCTACTCTGGATGATATTAGTTTGGACCCTTCGCCAGGAATTTCATTTTACCTTGCGATTATTGGTGGAATTTTAAGCATAATTTGTGGAGTGTATGAAGCCAAATCACTAAAAGACGGAGGGTCGTTAACATGGCGCCGTTTATGGGGTTCGAACCCATGACCTTGGGATTAACAGTCCCACGCTCCACCAGCTAAGCTAAAACGGCAAGGCTGCCGAGATGCATTCCCTATATGACGGCTTCCATTGAAATCGTCTAATTTCAATCCTTGATTATCTCTAAAATCCTACTGGATTTTCTAATTTCTGAATTGGATAGCGTAAGGGAGTTTTGGATTGCTTCTATCATTTCAGAACTCAGTTTTTCTCGTGTATCAAATCTAATCCAAGGTTCTCCCAAAGAGACTTTTTGGCCAATCTCAACGAGCAGCTCAGCTCCAATTCCATGATCGATCTCAGGATTTTTACCAGTTCTTCCAGCACCTAATTTACACAAAATTTCACCGATTGTGAGGGCGTGAATCTGAGCAACGTATCCCGAGTTTTGTATTGTAATTTCAGTTTCGACAGGTGCCTTATCGAGTAAATCCCAAGGGTTTTCAATTAATTTGGCTACATCATCTGCATCTACACCCTGTCTGATGCACATTTCGTTGAATTCGTTTAGTGCAGAGCCATCAATTATTGCGTCTCGTATATCCAATCCAAGTCCAGCTGCCTGAGAGTATACTAATTCCATCGTATCGGAAGGACCTCCTCCCTTGAGGCACTGAATGCACTCGACGATTTCATGGCTATTTCCGAACATACTTCCAATCGGGTTGTTCATTTCTGTTACTTGAGCAGTGACTTCCATTCCAAGACTATTTCCGGTTGCAACCATAGATTTTGCAAGTGCAACCGCATCTTCCCTAGTTTGCATAAATGCGGCATTTCCACACTTCACGTCCAGCACCAATTTTTCTAGGCCTTCTGCGGCTTTCTTTGAGATGATTGAGGCAGTAATCAACCCAATTTGTGGCACGGTGGCAGTAATGTCACGAATCGAATAGAGGATTTTATCTGCAGGAGCGATATCTTCTGTTTGGCGTGAAATAAAGCAGGGATTTTCCTTCATTTCCTGCATTGAAAGTCCAGTATTGAATCCAGGAATTGCTTCAAGTTTGTCGATTGTTCCACCTGTGTGAGCAAGTCCTCTTCCTGCTAGCATTGGAACAGTTGCTCCCACCGCTTTCAGTGCTGGCGCTAGAATAATGCTCATCTTGTCACCAACTCCTCCGGTAGAGTGTTTGTCAACACGACCTTGCATGGCCTCCATTCTATTTCCAGCGTTCAACATTGCACGAGTCAAATCACTGGTTTCTTGAGTACTCAAGTCATTGATTTGGCATGCCATCAAGAAAGCTCCAAGTTGTTCTCGAGGAATTGTCATTATGTGATTACAAATATATTGAAAGTCACTTGCTGAAAGTTCCTTGCCGTCACGTTTTGCAGCCAAAATATCGGGCATTAATCTCATGAGCACACCTCATGATGCTAAGCCGATTTCAACAAGTCTTTGGTGAAGGTATTCACCTGCGGTAATAGAATCATACAATGCTTCACCGCCAGTCATCTCTACAAACTCAGGTAGTGGTGTCAAATCAACATCGTCTCTAGGATGAACGAACATTGGCATTGAATATCTGTCCGATACTGCATCTGGTGGATTGACTACTCTGTGAGTAGTTGATTTGAATAAGCCATTTGTTAGGTTTTGTAACATATCTCCACTGTCTACAATAATGTGGTCATGGTTACCTTCGACTTCTATCCATGTGCCATCGTGGTCCATAACTTGTAGTCCATCGGCGGTTGCTCCTACTAGTAGTGTGATCAAGTTGATATCCTCATGCTGAGCACTCCTGACCGCTCCTTTCGGAGAATTTTCGCCAAGTGCAGGGTAGTGAATTACTCGTAAAATCGTGTTTCCATTATGAGCCATGTCAGGCAGCCAAGATTCGGATTTACCAAGATATAGTGAAGCGGCTGCTAATAATTCAGAGCTCATAGATTCCATGGCGATGTATAATCCATCGATTGCACCTTCGAATTCAGCTGGTTGTTCTGGCCAGATGTTTTTGTGGAAATTAGGGTCATCAATTGTTCTACCAGTTTGCCAAAATTCTTTCAAATCTGGTGCAGGGTTGTCTTTTGCGTGTTCAACTCCATATGGTGTGTATCCACGCTGACGAAATAATTCTGCTTGTTCATATCTGTTCTTTTCTTCTTGCGGTAGCTGGAAGAAATCTTCTGAGACCGAGTATGATTTTTTGATTGCATCAAAATCAATCCCATGACCTGTCAATGCAAAGAAGCCAATGTCCTGAAGTGCAGCACCCATCTCTTGAACGAAAGAATTCCTTCTTTCGCCTCCTGCACGCCAGTCGGCCAGATTACAAACTGCAAGTGTTCGAGTCATCTTAATCACGTAGTTTTGCAACGAGCTTTAGCATCTCGATGTAGAGCCATACTAGAGTTAGGACTAAACCGAATGCACCATACCATTCCATGTTCTTGTGTGCACCAAATTTGACACCATTCTCAATCATGCCGAAGTCGACAATTAGCATTAATGCAGCTACTGTGATGAAAATAACGCTTATTCCAATTCCAATCGGTCCGCTACTGTGTAAGAACGGAACAGTAGTCCCAAATAGGTAAAGTATGAAATTGAAGAGATACAAGATCATTATCGCACCAACTAGTGAAGAGACTACCAAGACAAATTTTTCTGTAGGCTTGATGATTCCAAATTTGTAGACTGTAAGCATTGTCAGGAATACTGCAACTGTTCCTACAAGTGCTTGAAGGATGATACCTTCACCGCCGCTAAGATAGTAGTTCTCAATCATATATGAGAATGCACCAATAAACAATCCTTCCAGAATAGCATACATACTCATCAAAATCTGAGGATTATTTGGTCTAATCATGAGGACCGCTATTGCTAGAACAAATCCTCCAAGCCCTGCTCCTATCATGATAAGCATTCCTAGTGCAGGGTTTTGTGCTACAGCACTAAACGAAAACATAGCACCAATAGATACCAGTGCTAACAGTGCCAGAGTTTTGTTTACTGTCCCATCAAGGGTCATTCTTTCTGTGGTTGCCCCGCCTTGGAATAAGTGCGGAGCGAGCGCGGGGTTACTACTACGATACACCATGTGACTCAACCACCGATTCTAGCACTCCCTTGTCAATCTTGCGTGTTATTATTGTCAACTTGTTGCTGATACCACTCTGCAAGTTGGTCTTCAGACCATCCTGAATCAAGGTATTTCTGAACTTGTTCTGCACTCCAGCCTTGGAATTTGCTCATGTCAATTCCACTAGTTTCTTCAGCGGAGGTTCCATCCAGAACAGGCATTTCCCAGGATTTTGCTTCAGTTGTTTCAACAATTAGAGATGTTTCACTATCCAAATCTTCCTCTTTTTTCTGCCTTAGGAGAATTGCTCCTGCACTTACTAGAACGATTATTCCAACAATTATCAAAGTCCACATGAACTTCATTCCAGAAGATAATCCCTCTTCATCGGTGTCCTTGAAAACTTGGTTTTTGTTTTGCTCGTTGGAACATCCCTGGGTGTCGATGGCAGCACCTTCTTCGGTGCCTGGGCATTCGTCTAACTCATCTAGAATGCCATCGTTATCTGAATCAAGGTCATTTACAACCGTGTTGTTCTCGCTAGTGTTGTCTTGTGAATTGTTCTGATTAATTTGCTCCTCGTCAATATCCGGGACACATCCAATAACGGTGTAATCATCAACGCCATCGCCATCAGCATCTGCTAGGGTTAAGGCACTGCCTGCACTGATATTTGCCATTGTTGCAGCCCATAGAATTTCATCACCATCGGTGATGCAATCGCCATCGGTATCGTTTGAGTTTGGATCTGAATTGTAGGAATATTCACCAAGGTTTGTGATGCCATCGCCATCTGAATCTATTGCTGAATCTTGATTAGTTCGGGACAAATTGTTAGCAACTTCCCAGAAGTCAGGTATACCATCAATGTCAGTATCAGTTGTTTCATCCAATCTATTCCAATCTTCCCAGAATGACTCCATATATGGCTGAGTTACCTGTTGTGAGTGTAAGATTAGCCCCATCTCACGATTTCTAAGGATTGAGTTATCTCCCCAGTTTATGCTCGAAATTAGAACGCTCTCTCCATCGATAATTACGCCCTTATTGTGCAACTTAGTTATTGTTTCATTTTCGCTCATAAGGATGGCTTCAACATCACCCTCCCAATCGTTCAATTCATTCACTGCTTGTCGAATTCCCGGGTTTTCATTCACGTAATGTTGGTTGATTACAAGTCTAATTGCAACCCCTCTTTCGGCAGCGTTTTCGAGAGAATCCAGTAGTGGGTTAACTCCCCATCCCCAATACCAATCCATCTCAAAGTATTGTAAGGAGAGAAGGATTTCAGAATCAGCTGAGTCGATGAAATCAGCAAGGCCTTGCATACAATCGTCAGGGCATGTCAACAACTCGCCGCTAACTGATCCAGTAACGGTTGATGCTAACATTCCAGGAGTGTATGAGGCAGGCGGCGAGTAGGTAGACGAATCTGGCTGAGAATATGTTGAGTCCTCAATGTGTAATTCACTGGGGTTCTCATCGAAAGCCATTCGCTCGAGGACAATCGAAGCAAGGTCTTCGCTATCAACAATAACTCCCCAATCACGATTTCCAATACCGTCACTAGGCAATGAGGAAGACTTCCAATTACCCGAACTTATCCAAACTTGTGAGGAATCCACTACTGCAACCTTGGAGTGAACATACTGGTAAGGTGAAGATGAAGAGGATGAAAATTGCATTACTTCAATTCCAGCGTTTTCTAATTCCCAAGCGATTCCTAGGCTCTGTCCGATATTGTAATCACTCCACCAATCTTCAGGTTCGTGTATGACTACGGTAATGTCAACTCCTCTAGATGCAGCCTCAATCAGTGACATTGCAAGATATGTGTCATGGAATTGATAAATATGCAAATGGATAGAATCGTTGGCGTTATTCATCATTGTAATTACTTCATCAAGACCTGCTGTAGGTCCAATAAGTGGAGTTACACTAGCGTCATCGGTGAATGTATTGATGCCACAGAAGTGACTTGCACCAGCAACAGACCACCTCATTTCCCAATCACTTGCTCTGTTAGTGTCAGGCATTTCCCCACAACCATCTCCACGCAGGTAAAGGATTCTATCCACTGTAGTAACTGGTTCTCCTATTGAAGGTCCAGACCATCCCTCTGAATCAGTAGGGCCATTTCCATAAACGAAAGTATCTGCTATTGTGCCATCAGGAGCAACCAATTGTATCGTAGCGCCGCTATTGGGCAACCATACTGGGAAATTCATTACATCATCTGCATCAAGAATCATTGTTGCTCCCATCGCCTTTACCGAATTTGCATCTGGACTTACTATAACTGAAGAACCAGCAGCAATTTGTCCACCTATGAAAGTTCCATTGAAAGTCACACCTCCTGTAGTCGTCTTTCTAATTGTCCACCCATTTAGGGAGGCCATAATGTCTCCAGTATTGCTAATTTCAAAGAATTCATCGTTAGTTGTTGAACTCTTTTCTTCAAACATAAACCTGCTGAAAATTAGGTCATCAGCCCCAGCGAAATCAGAAATATCTGGTTCACTTTCTCCGGGAGTTGGCCAAGGAAGAATCTTCCCATTTCTGTCCATTGTTTCGCAATCGGTAGTAATATCCCATTCAACATAATCAACAATATTTCCATCTGGGTCTTCCAAAGTGAAGTTGTCTCCAAGACCACTAATGAACCAGTTTGGAACATTGAAGACCGCTCTATCGCCTGAAGAGATGACCATGCTTGTTGCATTCCATTGCCAACTAGGCCTCATGTGCATGAGGTCTCCATCACCAGAAATCATTCTCCATGCAGACAGATCGATTGCTTGAGTTCCATTGTTCAAAACTTCAATCCAATCATCTCCAGGGATTATGCTACTATCTGAACAATGTGCTAATATTTCAGTAATCTCGATTGTATTATCTCCAATGTATGGCGAGGTTTGTGGATTAACAGCACCAGGCGTTGGCCAAGGTGCTTGAGTCCAATCACCATTCCAGAACCAGTTAGATTCTCCTTCTTCGCTTGAGTTGTATGTTAGAATTGAGATTATTTGATTTGTAGGATCTCTCAATTCGATAGTTTCAGTATTGGTATTTCTAAGATAGAAACCTTGACTTCCATTTATTGCTACCAAAACAATTTCACCGGGAGCTGCCATGGTATCGCTCTTTAGTGGTAATTGCTGAGAATTAATGTTGAAATTCCTTGAGCCAGATGTAAAATGCCAATTTGCTAAATCTACAGTATTACTACCTGTGTTGATTAACTCTATCCATTCGCCATCAGGCCAAGAATGCGTGTCATTCCCAATCGCATCAGGCATAATCTCGTTGAATGCTATTTTTCCAGTAAGGGATGTGGTACTTGGTTCAGGCTGTCCCGGTGTTGGCCAGCTTGTTGGAATCCATTCACCATGTTCGTTTTCAGATTCAATCAGTGAAACATTTAACGGTGGGTCATCTGCATACCATGCTTTGTGTACAATATACTCATTTTGATCAATTAGCATAATATGATTGTAATCATTATATAATTCAGTACCCGTGAAAAATTGCACTAGTCTACGTTCACCTGGCTCAATCATCGTGCCTAATTGAGTTGCATTACTTACTAATGTCGTCGTATCGATATGTGTAACATTGCCTATACCATCCAAGATTTTCCAACCTGTCAAGTCAACGGGTGTTACGGGGTCAGAATTGTGCAACTCAAGCCATTCCCCATCGGGGTATGGAGTGCCATCCATAGATGAGTTGACTAGAATTTCAGTTATTCTTACCGAAGATGTTCCATTTTCAATCCCTTCCCAATATGCTGCATTAGGAGCGCCAGGAGTCGGATATGCGGAATTAGACCAAGACAAATCAACTTGCTCCATGGTTGAGAAGCCTGATTGTGTACGCGTCCAAGAAATAGATTGTGCTGTTGAGCCATTTGGCCACTTGAGGTCTAATGTTTCAGCACCATTATTCAATACGCCAGAAGAGCTAGAAGCATTAACTGCAATAATTCGATATTTATTTGGGGCAATAATCATTGAAGAACCAACTAAATGGCTTTCATTAAACGGAATTGAATTACCATATGCGTCCTCAGCTGACCATCCAGTCAAATCTATGTTTGCTTGCCCGGAGTTCCAAACCTCAAACCATTCTCCTCCAGGCCATGCATCTCCATCATATGATGGCCATGGATTTGCCATTATTTCACTTATTTTCAAATCTGAAGGCACAGTTGGAACAGGAGGTGCTGCTTGATCATTTATTGCTCCCGGCGTGGTTGAATTGGTTTGAACCCAATCGTTTGCCGCATTTGTAGAGTCTTCTTCAAGACTTACGCCTGAGGATGAATAATTCCAAGAAGCCTGGTCTACAAAATTTCCAGAGGAATCTTGCATTGTAATGTAATCAAATGTATTGACCATTTGGAAAACTGAATCAGAGGTCCCATTTCTTGCAATGACCATATATTGTCCAGGTTGTATTGTCCAAGTACTGGAATTTCCGGATTCAAATCCTATAATCGATGACGAGTCAAAATTCAAAATTTTGTTCGCCTTGTTTACCAGTTTCCAGTTTAGGACATTTACCGGAGAAGAACCTGAATTGTAAATTTCCATCCATTCACCATTAGGCCACGCTGCATTATCATAGCCGCTTGGATTTGGTAGAGCTTCATTCAAGCAAACCGTTCCATTGCAAGCCATTGCGCGACCAGAGGTTGTTGCTTCAGTTGTGTCTACTAGCATTGATGCAGTTGAAAATAGTAATAGTGCCACCAAGGTAAATGCTCTAATCTGCATTACTCCACCAAATCTCTCGACTTAGTTTAGGGTATTCATGCTTTCTTCGATATGGAACAAACATGTTATTCCAATAAAGCCCTCAAATCGATGCTGGCATCTCATTTAGACAAAATTGGCAAGAAGGCATTAGCCGCCTTTTCACAAGCATTTGCTACATCATCCATTCTTTGTAAGACTCTATACATGTGCATAGCGGCTAGTGCGTCATCATCACCAGATGTGAATACGTGTGCAGCAGCCTTTGCTTCGATTTCATCGGCAGCATGTTCTTTCAAATTCACTTCCTTGATCAAATTTGCAACCTTAGATTTAGCGACCTTGGTTTCTCCACCGAGTGATAAATCACGCATTGCTTCAACCGTGTCTTCGTAGACTGCGACAGTTTCTGCAACAGCTTCTCCCATCTCCATCAACAACTTCCTTGCTTTCTTGTCGGTGTATAACTCTCTGAAACTCAATTGTTCAGCAACATTTTGCGCATAGTCTGCAATTCTATCTTGTCTCGACAGCATGTGTAGGAACTCATCCATTGAAACAATTAGTCTGAATTCAGAAGTAGCCATCTTTTTCCTTAGTGCAGCCTTAACATTGTCAGCATTTAGTTCAGCATCGATGGTTGCTTGTATTTCTTCGCTTGCATCCTCTCCTTTTGCAGTCTTGTTCACAGCAGTTAGCATGTGTCCAACAGTTGCTTCAACAGCTTCAGCGTGTTCATGGAATA
>Ga0163110_10000155_pt1 | contig 30029 bp, 35 predicted proteins | sample CRUFie1St17metaG_FD_108703 | JGI IMG/M metagenome (GOLD analysis project Ga0163110, IMG submission 108703) | Marine microbial communities from the Costa Rica Dome - CRUD Field 142mm St17 metaG | ecosystem: Environmental > Aquatic > Marine > Oceanic > Photic zone | place: Costa Rica: the Eastern...
GGTTTTCAAACAGGTACTATAGTACCTGAGTAAAACTTTCAATATTTTTCTTGCTGAATTATAGTTCGCCGGGAGGACTCATTCCATACGGTCTCTGATGTTTCTCCTCCACATCCAGCGCAACCGGGATATCCTGCCTCAAGAAGAAATTTCACTTGGTCCTCAAATTCGTACCAATCAGTATTAGGTACCCAGCAGACTTCTAGACTTGGTTCATCACTTCCGAAATGCGCCAAGCCTTCTATGGATAATGGTCCCTCTATGACAGATGGTAGCCCAGTCTTGGCTGGGACGTTATCTGAAATTAGTTGAATTAAATCCCATGCGTTGTTCACAAATTCTTTGGGAACCGATAGCCTGCATGAATCAACTCGTAGGAACCTTCGCGCAGCCTCTCTTAGGGAAGGCCACCTGGGGTCACTCATGTCCATATTAACGCCCATGGCAGGGCAAGATTTGAAGCATGCGCTTTCAAACAACGGGACGATGGGACTAGGATATGCATTGTTCATCCGGCCTTTTTTGGCGGTAATGGATAGTGAAAAGGCTCACAAACGGGCGATTCTAGGGCTCAAACTAGCATCTTTTACTGCAATTGGAAGAATGTTCCTGAGGCTTCTTTACAAACCTAGAAAATTAGAAAGTGAAGCTTTTGGCCTGAAGTTTTCTAATCCACTGGGTCTCGCCGCAGGGATGGACAAAAAAGCAGATGCAATGCAAGGTTGGGAGAACCTTGGTTTTGGTTTCATAGAAATTGGGGGGGTCACGCAACATGAACAACAGGGAAATCCAAAACCACGAATGTTCCGTTCTGCAAAACACAAAGCTCTGATAAACCGCATGGGATTCAACAACCCAGGAAGTAAAAAAATGGCTTCTCACCTGTCTGAAACAAAAAAGCCCAACATACCGGTTTTCCTTAACGTCGGTAAATCAAAAATTACGTCATTAGAGGATGCTCACCTTGATTATGCAAAGACTGTCGAGGTCTGCGGACCTTATGTTGATGGATTTGTAATTAACGTGTCTTCTCCCAATACACCAAATCTTAGAGAACTCCAAAAGGATGAAGACCTTGCTAGAATAATTAAATCAGTCAAAACCCACAGTGGCAAAAAGCCAGTATTAGTGAAAATCGCACCAGATTTGGAAGATGCACAAATTAAATCCATAGTTAACACGGCAAGAGACCTCGACTGCGCAGGTATCATCGCAACTAACACTACACTAAGCCGACCCGATAATTCCCATCCGATGTCTGAACAAGGTGGCTTGTCAGGCAAACCATTGAGGGATAGATCAACAGAGGTGATCCGCCTTATCGCCGACCACACAAATGGTGATTGGTTGATCATTGGGGTTGGAGGGATAAGCAGCGCTGAAGATGCCTGGGAAAAAATCACTAACGGAGCGACATTGATACAGATTTATTCTTCGCTAGTATTCAGCGGAGCATCCGCAATTAAATCAATCGTCAATGGTCTTGAAAAGAAACTCAAATCTAAAGGTTTGACTCGAATACAAGACGCTGTAGGACTTGCAAGGAGAGTTTGACATGTTAACACACCGAGCAAGGTTACTAATCATTGGTGGAGTTCTAACTGCAGCACTTGCTGCTACATTGCTTGTTACAACACCTGAGGCTACAAGAACAGTAGATGAAGTGATGAAAAATCCTGAGAATCTTGAAGGTCGTGAAATCGCAATCAGAGGTGAGGTATTAGATGGTTCAATCGATAACTCATCTTACATGTTTATTTTGCACGGTGAGAACGAACAAATATACGTCGATTTCAGCGAAGCATCCGTATCAAATGGTTTAGATGACAATAGAACAGTATATGCTGAAGGAGTTCTCAAGGAATCAAATGGAATTTGGATTTTTGAAGCCGAAGTGATAAAAACCAGTTGTCCGTCAAAGTATGAAGAAGCCGAAGATTAAGATTCGGTGGGTTCAAAACATGCAAGATGCACGGCGCGGTGGGATAGGAGGGGAGTTTGCGTGCCCTCTTCCGCAAATCGCAAATGGCGGTCCGAAAGCCAGGGGGCGGCTCAGCCGGTCCACGGATTCCCACTGGCGGACGTCGATGTCTCGCCCCCACGTGACCCGGGTGTCATGAACCGAAGCCGGAAGGAGTCGGGAACTGAATAACCGGGGGAACAGGTCAGGCCGGGAACGGAGCAGCCCTACCTGGGGCCATGGGTGCCGTGGGGTAACGGGACGGAGGAAGTTTGTGGATTTGGCCTGTAGATACGAGGGTCCACCTTTGGAATTCCCACCTGATTTCATACAAAGTATTGTAAAAGAATTGGATGATTAAATAACGAGGTGAAAGAGTGGAACTTGCTTCGATTACTTTTTGGTTCTCTTCGCTATTCATATTTCCTTTATGGGTTTTGATGTGGTTTCTTCCAAAGCATGACATCACCAGTAAATTTGTAGGGGACGTAAGGGTCTGTGTTTTTCCATTAGTAGCCTCATATGCTATTCTATTGATCCCAAATGCACTTGATGTTCTAGTTACATTAGGCTCACAAATGCCAACTCCTGATGTTGTTGTTGACTTATTTTCTAGTGATGATATGGTGATTTTGGCCTGGCTACATTTCCTAGTCATGGATACATTCATTGGCAGATACATCTGGATGAGAATGTTAGCAGCGGAGCGCCCAATTCAAGTTTCAATGCCAATTTTACTGATGTGTATGATGATGGGACCAATTGGTTTGATTACAGGTATTCTAGCGACCTTAGATGTCGAAGACGACATCTCCATACCAACCAGGTCCCTCGAATGACGGAATTTCAACCCAGTCTGAAGTAATTGTCTCATTGTTACTTACTTCCCTAAATTCAAATTCGTGAGTTGTTACCGCTTTAATTTCTAATTCTAGTTCAATACTATCTTTGTGAACGAATGAAACTTGAGCCTCAATTAAACCATTTTTAATCATAGGCTGGCAATCGACTAAGAATTCATCATGAACCTCATTTCGATACAAAACTTCGTCTAACCATTTCACGATTAGAATGTCTTGATTTCCTTCGTGTGATACTTCCCATCTTGCGACTTTCCTTGGTATTGAATTAAGATCTTGTCCTTTTGCGATGACTATTGATTGCATACCATTTGTCATTTCTCTGAGTAGGTCATTCTTATTCCTACCAAACGCACGAATTCCTATATCCGCAGTTGTGGGGCGAACCCAATAACTCACATACTCACCTCTGTGAAATCTGCAGGCTCCAAGCGACTTCCCCAAGCCTATTGGCTAGGTCATCGCTGGTTAAAGTGAAATTCTGAGTTCCACTCATTATGCATTCACAAGCAGCGTTAGCTAAATGTGCAATATCTGTAACTTCTAGATCGAGATTGACGCCGGCTGCTACAGCAACAGCTGCAGCATCGATAACTCCGATTGCCCCCCTTGGTTCAGCAAGTGTGCAAGGTGCTGAAATTACCTGCTCGTCATTAGTGTAAACAGTAACTCCGTTTTCTCCCTGTAATACGACAAGGTTACTCCAATTATTTTCCTTAATCAATATTTTTGCTGCCTCAGAAGAGTCATTACAAGCCATCCTTTTAGCCATCAAGTCTAGACCTCTCGTTTGGAAAATTACCCAGTCCGCTCCTACAGTTCTATGCAATCCTGTTAACTTAGGGTCACATATTACAGGTACTCCAGCAATCTTTGCAGCATTAATTAGTCGTGCTGCTCCTTCATCGGTAACAACACCTTGACCGTAATCAGATATTACAAGTACATCCGCTGAACCAATTTTTGCAACAGCTTGGTCAATAATTGATGCATTGGCTTCATTTCCAATTGGAGTATCGTCTTCTATATCCCACCTAAGGAGTAGTTGTTGACTAGAAATGAGATATTCTCTTCCTGCTATCATGCGAGTTTTTACAGTAGTAACACGGTCTTCGATTATTGCAATACCGTCACAATCCACTTCTTCTGCTTCCAATGCTTCGAGAATATTTCCGCCAGCTTGGTCATCACCAATTACACCGAAAAGAATGGCATCTAGTCCTATATTTTCCAATCCTCTCGCAACGTGAGCAGCTGCACCAACGTCTTCGTAACGTTCAGTTTCTTTCAAAACAGGAACAGGGGCTCTTGAATTCAAATTGTTAGCATAACCGTGAATGTATCTGTCTAACATAATGTCGCCAACTAATACTACATCGCCTGACATATTTTTCATCCTACTTTGAAGATTAATCAGACGGTCGTGGGTTTCGTGTTCAATGTCGCTCATTCCCATTATAAATCACCTCAACGTATTCTATTCAATCGGTCTTATCCAATAATTCTGCCAACAAACTAGCATGTTTTTGGTCTGTAATTCCAAGGTTATCTCGCAAAGTTTTCAACATTGCATCTTCGTCTTGAGTAATCATTCCATCGGCCAATGCTGTGACCAATGTGGCCTTGTATGTCATAGTAGATTGGTCTAGGACAGGATCAGCTTTTGCCTCTGCAAGCAACCTCTCGTGGGTTTGGTCATCTATTCCGAAGGCTTGACGCATTGTTTTAAGGAGAGCAATTTCGTCTTCAATAAGTTCTTCATCAACAAGTGCCTGTCTTAGCATATCTCTGTAGACATCTTCGGGTGGAGGTGCATTTTGTGCACGTCGCGCTTCTTCAGATAATCTTTCAACTCTCTCTGGGTGCATTCCGAGGAATGTTACAACTTCAGTGATTAATTGCTGTTCGTCTTTGGTAATTTTCCCGTCTTCCCATGCTCTCGCAAACATCCTCTTGACGAGATTCTCTCCTGCTTGGGCATCTAAAGAAGCGGTTCCTTCCGGATTAGAAACAGGAGAAATCACCGGATTTGTATGGAATACTAATCCTTCATCTACGTGAGAAAGGAGATCAAGAGTCATCTGTCCACCTTTTCTAAGAGAACTTAGGAGAACTTTTTCTCCCTCCTTGAATACGAGTTTTGAGAGCACTAAATCTCTTATTGAACTTGCTCTTTCTTTTCCCTTTGCTGTTAATCCATAAACACGTCTTCGTTGCTTAGCACCAGGGACATGTCGCTGGCCAGAGTTAAGTTCATCTCGTTTTTCCAATCGCTTTAGAGTTCTAGGTACGTGTTTGCGTTGGACGTGGACTGCAGCAGAAATCCCTGCTTGAGTTACCGCAAACGGAGCCTCCCATTGACCTTCAGGAAGGGGGTTGTCAAACAGATGCAACAACATCCTTTCTTCAGTTGTCATTGTACCGAGATAACCGTCGACCATCTACCTCCCCACTCCATAGGACAAGGGGGAGGCACATAAGACTGGTCACTATCGGAACATCATGGCCGAAGGTCGTAAGTCAAAACCAAGGTCTAGACCAACTAGGCCAATCGGTTTGTCAACAGACGGAGCACCTTCGAAACCGAACCCTTCGCCAGAATGGAATGGTGAAGGTTGGTTTATTCCGGCCCCGCTATCAAACAGACTTTATCAAAAATCAGCGCTTGGTAAGCCGGTTGATGGAGGAATTATTCTAACTAATGAAGAGGTTATGTTCTGTCATTGGCACCGTCATGTCCCACTTGAGGATGGTTGGGTTGATAGGCAATTAGAGCAAGATCAAAATTTTGCTCATAAATCGGTTGCATTTGATGTTGTTAGAAGTGCTGGAGAGAAAGTAGTACCTATTGCAGATAAATGGTTGAGATGGACTAGAGAATCACACCCTAGCAAAGGTGACCCAGTTGCTGAGGTTAGATGGGCAAGGGCTGCGGACAGTTTGGACATCGATGATTTACTGGATTGGACAGAAACGGTTCTACGTGATGAGCGTATGGCAGAATTCGCAATCGTTGATGACGAAATGGATGTAACAATTTATCGAATGGAATTGATAGAACCAAGAGGAAATCTATTACCTGCGACAAAGGAAGATTACCCATTATTAGGTGTTCAACACCTATCAAGAACGTTCCTAAGAGAGGATGAGTTAGATTGGATTAATGGAGTCAAAAATCCTGTTACTGACTTATTTGATGAGTTGAATTCTCGAGGTTTGTTAATGAGGCCAGGCTTCAAATATGGATGTAGGTGGCGAGTTTATTCTACTTCAGTTGAAGAAGACCATGCTCCATATCTCATGCAAATGGAGGGAGAATCGCCAACTAATTGGGAAGGAGTATGCCTTTCAGTAAGGCTCGCGGAAGGAGTCAACAAGGGCTGGGTCGTCGCTGTAAATAGGGTTGGGTGGAAGTTCTTGATGATCAGTCGTCACCTCCCTGGAAGGTGACTTGATTCCTAAGATTACCCAAATAGCTGCTAATGAGATAGCAATAGGAATTAATTTTGCAGGGCTAGTCCACTCATCAATCGTTGATTCCTCTCCTCTACCAGCGACTAATTTTATTTCTATGTGGTAGTTATGACCCGAATCCGATGCAAGAACGATTTCCCCTCTAACAATCATACCTTCTTGTAGTAAATCAGATGGCGAAATATCCAGTTCAATCTTACTACCTTGTAATAGTTCTTGATTTACTTGTGTCTCAGCTATCCTCGACAATGGGCCTTCAATTCCTACTAACCACACTTGTGAATCATTACCAATCAACTCAATTGGAACTGAAATCGTCACGGATTCCATTACATGAACTTCTCCTTCGTAACTAGATTCGACAGGAATATTGCCCAACACCTCAAACTCATGTCTGATGTCAAATGGTGTCCCTCCCTGACAAGTGATATTGCCTGTGATTAATCCAACAACTCCCTTTATTCCGGGGCTAGAAAATACAATTTCACCATCATCAACAGCTACAATTCTACCATCACTGCTTTCTAAATTATATTGTATTCCTTGGCAACTAACATCTATTGGTATATTTTGTTCAGGTGTTAATACTGAACCAAAATCAGGCAGATCTAATTTTGCTTGATGGCCACATTCAATGGATGAAAACCCGATTGTGGGAGTTCCATTTTGATAGGAAATATTGGCTAACCAATCAACTAATACACCATCTCTATTTCTAATTGTAATTCCTTCCCTACCAAATTGCCCACCATCTGTAAATACATCACTTTCTTCTCCATCGTTGGTTCCTGCTACCATATTCTGTTCTCCATCTGCCTCGATTACCTTTAACCATGCACGTTCTGGATGAGAATTGACGAGATTATCTTCAATTTCTCCTGCACGCAAGTCTTGCTGTAAGACAAGGATACCGTTACCGGGAAGATGTGAATCAAAGCCATAATCGCTTCTGTACTCTACCCATATGAATTCCTCTTCACCAATTGGAATCTTTAGAGAATCACCACCTTCGGCAAAGCCTTGGAAAGTGTATACAGGACCATTACACTCAGTTCCCGGAAGCCATTCGAGTTGAATTTCTTGGTGGCGCTGACCACCAATTAACTCAAGACTTGGACTTGTTGGAAGAGCAGGCCATGCTCCATTACCATTCCAGTTGCCACTGGCCATTATATCCCATTGACCAATACCTTTCCAATTTTGATTAACAGTTACATCGTGAACTGCATATAGGTCTGCGGCCCCAAATTGGTGATACATTTCATGCATTATTGTCCCAAAGTTGTTTGATGATTGTTGGCTTGCGATTGTATAATGTGAAATCTTAAGATCATCTGGAAGGTCTACAACTTCTTCAATAGATGAAAAATGCGACCATATTCTTGAACTTGTTCCACCTCCATCTTCTTGAGGTTTAGCACAATGAAGAATCAAAAATCTGTCAACCCAGCCATCGTCATTTAGGTCATATTTTGCCCAATCGCTAACTTCATCCTTAATCTCAAGAACAATTTCTTGAGCCAATGTGTGAGGATTAACTCCTTTCCTACCAACATCATTCTCACCATTTACATCATGTCCATAGTCACTCATCGAAAAATCTGTAGTTACGATTCTGTCATGGTAATCAATTTCCAGAGTTTTGGATAAGCCAAAACCCTGCTTGATGTGTTTACTAGCAGAATCGTCAATTAGATTGGAAGCTCTTTGTTGGTCACAGTTGGAAATTTCATTTTGGTCAGGAAAATCAATCAAAACTACGAACCACTTCTCATCTTCGTTGATACCAACTAATGTTGCTTCATCATCTGAATCAATAATGATTGCATGTTCCTTTACCCAGTCATTTAAAGCGTCACCATTGGCAAATGCTACCACACTTAAGAGTCCTAGAAGGACAGCGATTGGCCAGCCAATCTCGGGGCGCATTGATTGTTTCCAACAGTTATTCGCTTTCAATCAATTGCTGACATATGTCACCTTTATGCCTAATTTCTCGACTTTTTCGATAAGCGAATCATTAGGTTCTGTTATCCAAATTTCACCTGGTTGAAGGTTAAGTCCGAAAGGTAATGTCTCTCCGTAAACTAATTTTGATACATTTCGCGATTCAATTAGATTTAGACACCTATTTTCTGCGCTCGAATCACTCCAAGGATCTCTTAACCAAGCCATTGCTAACTCACAATCAACCAAATCACCATCAGTTCTAATTAAGCTTATGTGAGACAGATTTAGACTCTGTATGCTACACCCAAGGAATCTTATCGAGTCTTTGTAATCCACAGGCAATGATTCAATTAAGCATCCAGAAAAAACCAGTTTAGTTGCCCCAAATCTTTTCACAACGTCAAGGAGATGGTCTTGTTGATCAGCATATCTACAAACAGCGGAGTAACTTACACTCCCCATTCCATGCAATGGTTTAATTGACGGTGTTGTTGAGCAACATGAACAATCTACGTACAAAACTCTGTGAATCCTACCTTCCACGTCAAAGATCTCATTCAAACCGTATGCAACCGGCATTGGTGCTCTGAATGATTTCCAGCCGATTAATTCAACCAAACCTGATGCAATTATTGTCAGTGAAAAGAGCAAACCAGGTAGGTTTGTTGGAATTACTAGCCATAGTAACATCAACATTATTCCATGAACACGTAGTCTCCACCACCCTGAATTTCCAGACCAAAGCAACTTAGATGCACCTGCAATTGTAACAATACTCATCGCTGCCAGAATTAGTATCATCGCCCAAACAATTGAAATCGAAATTCTAAGCATTTCAGCGGCGTCATATCTTCCAACTAGACCTATTTCTCCATTAAATGAATGCCCATAAGAATACAACCAGGGAAGGAATCTGAATAAAACAAAAACCAATGACGATAAGGCAAGAATCCATATCATTATCATCCAAATTATCATTCCTCTTCTTTCACTTGGAAGTAAGCCCGGTTTGGCGAATCCATACGCTTGGACCATGGCAAAAGGTGCTGCAGTAAATATCCCAAGAAGTGCTGCACTTAACCAACGAGTTCCAGCCCATTCGTCGGGTGAGAATATATTGATGCAAGATTGATTGCAAGGGTCTAATTGTTGAAGAGTATATCGAAGAATTTGATCTATTGAGATAGACCAAATACCTGTCAAGATAATAATTAAAATTACAACATACGTAAATCTTCTAGACAATTCGTCTAAATGATTCTGCATCAAAGTCCTGTCATCGGAGGACAGGTGCAAGTCATTCATGTTATCAGACCAAATCCATATCTTGTGGTTCGGCTCTTGCTTGGACTATTGTTCGATATACTCCGAAGATTCCCCAGAGTAAGCACATGCCGATCACTAATGTATATCCCCATGGTAATGCAGTATCAATTGCCCAACCAAATCCTATTGCCAAACCTAGAGTTAGAGATCCTCTTCGAATTCCTTGAGGTAATGCTAGACTCATGTCTAGGTGTGGAGGACCTCCTCCAAATCTTCGCTCATAGAACTCGCCTTGTATGACTGCTGCTACAATTAATATTGAAAGTGTAGTCCAGAAGTATAGATTACCTTGCTCAAGGTATCCACTCGCTATTTCTGCTTGTTTTTCAGCCTCAATTTCTTCTGGTGATTTTTGACCAAATAGATCATCATAATTTCCGACGCTTATTGTTCTAAGACTTTCATCCGAATCAGGTGTTGCAGTGTCTGGTGCAGATACTGTAAAAGTCAGCAGTGTCCAATGGTCTCCAGCATCAGGTGCGCCGCTTCCATCTACGACATTCCCTGCTAACGAGAAGTGAACATCTCCAACGTCACTTTCCGGAGCTGTCCAGACCATTTCCCAATCATTTCCAACATTGTCGTGAGATATTGCTCCTCCGGAATTCTCGACGTATTTGGATCCATCACTAGGTGTGAAATTACCGTCCCCGTAATCCCAAATCATGTATCCTCCAGAATTGTAAGAAGCGTGTGCTAGACTAACAGTTAAGTTGTAAGTTCCTCCAACTTCGTAAACTCTAGGGACACCAGTAATCGATAAAATCACCTCGTTACTTGGCGAACCTCCTGCACCATGACAAGTACAACCTTCTTCTGGAATTATGCGATCATTGTGAATCCAAGGAGGTCCTTGCGAGTTACCAAATGCTGGAGCAGCCAGCATAATTGCCAAAGTTGCAACCAACAGAATGGTGAACCTTCGGGACATCAATCTATGCCACCTGTGGTTCCCTATTGAACATTGTCACATCCTGCCGCCCCTTAAGGGGCGGATAATTTGATTCAGAGTTCTTTGATGGCATTGTTCAAATCAGTCATCATTGCTTTTCCATCACCGAATAACATCATTGTCTTGTCTTCATAGAACAAGTCATTGTCAACACCTGCATAGCCAACACTTAGGCTTCTCTTGATGATTACAACAGTTCGTGCTTGGTCAACATCAATAATTGGCATACCTGCGAGTGGCCCTTCTCCAGTTCTAGCAGCAGGGTTGCAAGTATCGTTTGCGCCGATGACGATTGCCATATCACATTCAGGGAATTCCGGATTGATTTCATCCATTTCGATTAATTGCTCATATGGCACATTCGCTTCTGCAAGTAGAACGTTCATGTGACCCGGCATTCTTCCAGCAACCGGATGTATTGCATACTTGACTTCGGTATCGAATTTATCTTGCATTAGGTCTGCAAATTCTTTGACTTGGTGTTGACATTGGCTAACCGCCATTCCGTAACCCGGGACGATGATGATCTTCTGAGCACCATCAGCCATCATAGCAACTTCATCAGGGTCACTTCCAACTTTAGTTCTGGTCAATTCTTGCTTTTCACTGCCTCCAAATGACTTGAATAGGACATCGATTAATTGGCGATTCATCGCCTTGCACATGATGAATGTTAGAATCAATCCTGATGCACCGACTAACGAACCTGCTACAATTAGGACACTGTTTCCAATGATGAAACCTGTGAAAGCTGCAGCAATTCCAGATAGAGAGTTGAGTAGTGAAACTACAACAGGCATATCTGCTCCTCCAATTGGCAACACGATTATTATGCCAAGAATAAATGATATGATTATTATCAGCCACATGTATAATTCACTGGTTTGGTTGTTAATTTGTAGGCCAATTAGAACGATGACTGCGAAGAACAGGAACCCTTTGATAGGATTTAGCCATGATGGACCCCAAGTTGGGGTCTTGTACCATTTTCCAAAGATTTCAACTCCACCCTTTAGCTTGTACATTGCTAAAATAGAACCACTAAGCGTCATCCAGCCTACTAATGCAGACAATCCAGCGGCTGTGTAAATTACTCCTAAATCTAGTCCGACAGGTAATTTGTCACCTTCGTAGATGTATTTCCAGCTTTCTGATAATGCGACAAGAGCAGATGCTGCTCCACCAAAACCATTGAACAAAGCAACCATTTCTGGCATACCTGTCATTTCAACCTTAACTGCCATAATGTAACCAATTATGGAACCAATTGCAATTCCTGCAACAATTATTCCCCAATGAATACCGTGTTCATTGTTGAAATGAATAGATAACAGTGTAGTAATAACTGCAACTGCCATTCCAGCCATGCCGTACATATTACCTAAAGGTGCAGTCTTTGGATGCCCCAATTTCTTCAATCCAAAAATGAATAGAGCGGCTGAGATAAGATAACCAAATTCAATCCATTGATATGCATCGTCCATTTCAAGCCCTCCTGTTTTTCTTGCCGGCAATCATATTCAACATTCGGTTAGTTACGGCAAATCCACCAACAATGTTGATCATAGCGAGGACTATTGCACAAAATGCAAGAATATTCGAAGTCATGTAATCGCCACTTGAACTGGCAACTTTAGCACCGATTAGTGCCCCAACTACGCTAATTCCAGATATTGCATTTGCACCACTCATCAGTGGAGTGTGCAACATCGATGGAACTTTTGTAATCAGTTCAAAACCTAAGAAAATAGCTAAAACAAATAATGTTATTGACCCAATTAACAGTGCAGGCGTAATCATAGAATCCCTCCTAGTCTAGTTTGTTTTGGATGCATTTCTCCATCCTTACAAATCAAAACACCACCCATACCCGGTACATGGAAATCGTTTCCTTCCGGTGCTCCGACTAGAATGTCATCATCTTCTGAAATTTGGAATCCGTTCTCTTTGTCAACAAGACTTGTAATGAACGTTGTCAAATTGTTAGAATATAGCATTGAAGCAGTATTTGCTAAAGTGCCTGGTAGGTTTGATGTTCCGACAATAATTACTCCATTATCAGTAGTGTGTATTTGTCCCGCCTTCGTTAGTTCACAGTTCCCACCGACATCTGCATTCATATCAACAACAACTGCACCAGATTTGAAATTCTCAATTGCCCTTGCAGGTACTGTAATCGGAGCAGGACGACCAAATATACGTGCTGTGGTGACAATTATATCAGCATCACTGGCCACCTCACAAACAGTATCATTTACCTTCTGAATGAATTCAGGAGTCAATGGTTTAGCGTACCCTGCTTCGTCCTCAAAATCATCCATTCCATCAACTTCGATGAATCTTCCACCAACAGATTCAATTTGTTCAGCAGCAGATTTTCTTACGTCCGAAGCATAAACAACGGCGCCAATCCTCTTAGCAGTTGCAATTGCTTGCAATCCTGCTACTCCGGAACCCATGATTACAACTTTTGCTGGTCGCACTGTTCCAGCAGAGGTCGTCATCATCGGAATTCCCCTTGGAACATGGGCAGCACCCAATAAGACAGCTTTGTAACCTGCTAAGTTATCTTGACTTGAGTTGACGTCCATTGATTGCGCTCTTGAGAGTCTTCTTGGAATCATATCCATACTCATCAAAGTTATTCCCTTTTCAATACACTGTTTGATTTTATCTGGATGTCTGAATGGGTCTGCTACACATGCTACAATTTGTCCTTTGGATAATTCACTAATATCTGGAAGTCTAATCGAAATTACAATTTCGCATGCCATCACATCCGACCTACTACCAACAGTTGCGCCAGCGTCACTGTACTCAACATCAGAGTAATTGGCTGCCATTCCAGCACCACCTTCAATCATCACTTCGAATCCAGCCTTATGCAATTTTTTCATACTTCCAGGTACAATTGCGACACGAGTTTCTCCTTCAGGTTCCATTGGCACTCCAATCTTCATCTAATCACCCCATATGGCTTGGCTGGCCACGCGATGATTGTGCCCACCTGAATCCGGTTCTTGAACGACTCGGTCGGAATCCAAAAATCCAGTGTTGCAAATTACACCTTCTATCCTTATGGATGGGCTTTTGTTGCGGATGAATATCGGAGTGTTTTAAATGGCATCGGGTAGAAGAAAAATTGCAGTAATTGGAGCAGGAAATGTTGGTGCAACATGCGCTTTTGTCTTAGCACAAATGAAGGTTGCAGACATTGTTCTGTTAGATATTTTTGAAGGATTTGCAAAGGGGAAGGCTCTAGACATGAGTCAGAACAGTAACGTCTTGAATTATGACGGGAAGATAACAGGGACAGCTGATTACAACGACATTGCAGGTAGTGATGTTGTTGTTGTTACAAGTGGTTTTCCAAGAAAGCCTGGAATGTCTCGTGAAGACTTGATTGGTAAGAATGCGGAGATCATCTCACAGGTTGGAGCAGGTATCCGAGACCATGCTCCAGATTCTACTGTAATTGTGGTCACCAATCCTCTGGACTTAATGACCTACCACATGCAGAAGGTCACCGGATTCCCGACCAACCGTATTATTGGTCAAGCAGGTGTATTGGATAGCGCAAGAATGGCTCATTTTATCGCCCTAGAATTGAATTGTGCTGAAGAGGACATCTCTCCAATGGTACTAGGTGGACATGGAGATACAATGGTTCCATTGCCAAGATACACAACAGTTGGTGGAATACCAATTACTCAATTGATTCCAGAGGATAGAATCGAAGCAATAAGTGCTAGAACCGCTGGAGGTGGAGGAGAGATTGTCAAACTTCTAGAAAGAGGCTCCGCATTCTATGCTCCTGGTTCTGCAGCTGCTATCATGGCTGAATCTGTTCTAAATGACAGAAGAAGAGTAATTCCAGCTTCTTGCTACTTGACAGGACAATATGGCTTAGACGATGTTTACATCGGTGTTCCATGTATAATTGGTTCCAACGGAGTTGAAACAATCTTTGAATTAGATTTGACAGATTCGGAATTGGAATCACTACAGGGCTCTGCTAATTTTTACAAGGGTCAACTGAAAGATATCCTAGGCTATTGAAGTTAGCCGAAAACTTAGGAAGATTGCTGAAATAGAAAACGTGTATTACAGTACCAGTAAAATTGTCTCTCTAAAGTCAAAAAATAGTTGAGTAATTATTGGTTTTTCTTGTTAATTCTAACTATGGCAAGAGAGTGGGTTTTACCAGTAGTTGTAGCATTTTCAACTGGGTTTTCAAGTCTAACTAACTTCTTCCCTTGACGGCCTCTACTACGCATTCGCACAAGTACTTCCTGTCCTATGTAACAACCCTTTGCCTCATGTACTAAATCGCCAAGACCGCAAGACAGTGGATGATTTTTCTGTGTAATTTCGTAACCCTGGTGAGGAATCATATTCATCACCCGATATTCTTTGAATTCATTCAAATCCATTGTTTCATCAATGCTCTCAGAATTAGGAGCAACCAAAATCCAACCTCTCCAAGTTTTTCGTATTGTTACACTGTCTGCAACATCGATGTCAGTGGTCGAGAAATATACTGAGTTGTTTTGCGTTGCATCTCCAATTTGAATATCTTGTCCTAAAATTCTCTTGTGCATGTGGTCTAGCACATTATTTTTGAAAGGCTCGTGACCAACAAGCGCCAAAAATTCACCCATGTCAATAACGTCTACCATGTCGATTACCTTTGCAGCCGTCGTGGTAAAGACAGTGCAGCAATCTCCTTCGACCTTATTTGTTGAAAGACCGTCTATGAATTTGAAACGGTCTGAGCCTCTGATGATCAAAACATATGAGTTCAGTTTAATGACGCCCATTCGCTCACTCTCAAGCGAATGATTCACCACAGCCACAAGAACTAGCTGCGTTTGGATTATTTATTTTGAATCCTCCACCCATCAACCTGTCAACGTAATCGATTTCGATACCATCCAGTAGATGAGAAGACGCATTTGGAACAAGAACTCTAAAACCATCAACATTCAATTCTTGACAATCTTGGTCGGTTGATTCTACAATTTGTAAATCATACATGTAACCAGAGCAACCTCCTGACAAAACTCCAACTAGAAGTGCGTGAGACATATCTCCATCAAATGCTGACTCAAGCATATCTTTTGCTTTGGTAGTGATTGTCAATGTTACACTCACAACCTCTGGTTTGTTCAAAACAACTGCCGGGGCCGTATCACATGTGTTACAGTCCATGATAACCGGGAGAAGGAAGCCTAATATCAACCTGTGCATTAAATTTAGAAAAATTTGAGTAATTTTACTCGAATGAGATTAATTCATTTTTCTTAGTTGTTCCTTTTGCAAAATATTGCAACGTCGAATTTGTTCCTTTGCCAATTTCTGTTGATTTTTATCCAATCCTCTTGGTATTGCTTGTTCAAAGCATTTTATTGCATCACCAAATCTTTGCATTTCAGCATATGCTGTTCCCATGTTGTAAAGTGTTTTTCCTTGTACTTCCTTTGGATTGATAACCATGGCCTTATGATATGATTCGACACATTTTGGATATTCCTCGAGATAATACAAAGCATTCCCTCTTCCATTTAGAATTCTTATTACCATTTCATCATTATCTGCGAAAGAAGGCAATGCTCTATCGAAGCATGATAAAGCTTCACGATATTTTTTGTCCTCAATTAATCCAACACCTTTGTTATACCACTCAATATCTTGGTTTGCAATGGAGTTCGAATTTGAGTCCATTCCTGAATTTACAGAAACTCTAGATGCAGCATCTAAAGCAGCAGCAGCTAAGTCCACTTGTGGATTACTTTCACGGTCCTCGACTACAGGCTTAGGCCTTGCAGTCAATTCGGGCAGTGAAAGACTTTCCGTCTCTATATTAATAGGAGGCGGGGTTGGTGTTGGAACAGGTTGTTGAACCAAATGAGAAACTGGCTGTTGTGTTTGAATTGGTGGCGGTGTTGGTGTAGGCACTGGTTGGACTACTTTTGGCTCACGTGGAATCTCTGAAACATTGTTACCTGAATTTGCATTTTCTTCAACAAATACATCAAGTGGATTTACTGAGCTAGGGTTGCTTAGTACTTGTGCTTTCTGATGACACCTCTGTGCTGTTTGCATGTCTCCAGCAGATTCTAAGGATCTAGCCAATCCAGTCCATAATTCAGGGTTTGTCTTATCAGTTTGAATCATTGCTTTCCAAGTCTTTACCGCTTCGGTATGCTTACCCGCTGCAGACAACGCTCTTGCCATCATTTGTGTGTTATTTTCACACAGATTGATTGCTTCCTCTGCAAGTGCAGGGCCTTCAGGAATTGTTGGAGGCAGGCCACCAGTATTCTCCAAGATTGTTGCTTCTCCTTCGGCTAATTCAACCAATAACTTTGCAAGGTTTTCCTTTCCTTGAGGCTCATTCACAAGATTCCTTCTTGCGATTAGTAAGTTTTTCACATCACCTGTTTGTTCTGCTAAATTAGCGAGTCTATTCGCTGCTTTTGTATAACTTGGATCTTGGTCTAAAGCACTTGCAAAACATTTCAGTGCAGCTTCTGAATTTCCTTTCCTTTCATGGAGTGCTCCTAAATTGAAGTAGCATTTCACTTCATTAGGGTTTAGTCCAATAGCATGATTGTAGGCAGAAATTGCATGATCATCTAAGCCCATAGCCGCCATTGCACCAGCTGAAATTCTCCATGAGTCGAAGTGTTTGGCAGCATCTCCATGTAGGTGTTCTTTCAGTATTGTCAATGCTCCTTTTGCATCACCAGATGATAGCAAAGAAGTTGCTTGTTCACATAGAATGTCTAAATCTAATGCCTCTGGAACATCATCTTGTAGTAACGATTCCGTTTCATCGCTATCTGTAGATCTTAAATCGATTATTTCTTCCTCAATTTCATCATCTGAATAAATGATTTCAGTGTCTTCCTCTTCTTTATCAAGTAAATCATCTACTCCTGCATTGACTGCGTGAGTCAATGTCTGATCTACGAGTTTATCCTGAGTATGAGGCATTACGGTGGGAGTTGAATGAATCATTGCACCAGCGGCACGATTACTTTCCACAATGCGAACTAGATGAGGGTGGCCTGGGAAATAATTCAATGCTCTATCTGCGATCTCTAGAGCTCCATCTCCTTCACCTAATCTATCTAGTAAAACTGCGAGATTTGCAAGTGCTGGTCCGTGATTTGGATCTAGGTCCAAACAAATAACGAAGGCTTGTTTAGCACCCTTTGAATCCTGTTCAGCTTCTAGTAAAACTCCTCTGTTAAACCATGCCATAGGATTTGATGGGTCTAAAGCGATTGCTTTGTTGAATGCTTTGAGCGCAGAATCATGATCTCCTGAACGATGAGCCGCTTCACCTTCAGCTACTATGTCGTCAACAGTTGTTTCGATGACAATGTTTTCTTCCTCCTCAGTTTTCTCTTCGGATGTCGTCTCATCTGCTTCAGTAGTCTCTTCTGGCTTTGATATGACCGTCTTTACCACGTCGGCTAGTGACGACATCATTGCATCTGTAATCTCTGCTGCAGCATCGATTGGATTAGTAGAATCACCCTCAGTCATGAGTCGTCACTAAACTGTTGGTTATCCCATAAGGGATAAGCATTGTCCGTTTGCGTTCCCGCTGGTTTCTTACGGTCAATTCTTTTGGGAAATGATGTGAGGCCCGCATTTAACAATGACAATGGGGGGACATTTGTCCTAATCGAGCCGGGTCAGAACGGCGATTTAGTCATAGAAGAACCGTTCTTTATTGGTGCTCGTCCTGTCACGCAAGTTGAATGGTCAGCAGTTATGGGGAGCAATCCCTCGAAATTTAAGGAGGGTTGGTCTGCTGGTCTTCGACCAGTGGAGTCAGTAAGTTGGTTGGATTGCCAAACATTCATCTCTATTTTAAACGATAACGAAGTCGAACAAAGACTTGGACTATCTGGTGTTTGGAGGCTACCGACTGCAGAAGAGTGGGAATATGCTTGTAGGGCAGGTTCCACAACAAGGTGGTATCACTCTGATAGAGATAAAGACCTTGATGAAGTTGCTTGGCATGGAGGTAATTCTGGTGCAACCACTAGAGAAGTTGGCCAGAAAAAGGAGAATCCATGGGGCTTATATGATTGTCATGGAAATGTTGCAGAGTGGACAGACACAGAACAGGGTGATAAGAGGGTCACAAAAGGGGGTTCTTGGTTAATGGAATCAGAATCAACAACTTCATCAGCATGCGGTTATTCAAAAATGGACAAAAAAAGTGATGCGATTGGATTGCGGTTAGTATGGTCGCCAGTATGATTTAGTACTGATAGGTAGGATAATTATGCGCCTGTATCATAATCCTCGATGCTCAAAATCTCGTCAAGCAGTGAACTTACTTACAGAGAGGGGAATAGAATTTGAAGAATATAGGTATCTAAATTCTGGAATTCACAAAGATGACTTAGAATTGCTGTCCGACCTTGATGGAGTAATTAGGATGGATGATTTAGATAAAGACCATGAATTCGACTTAAACGATAAATCAATTATAATCAAAATTCTTCAATCAGATCCTAAGGTTCTGCAGCGCCCAATTTTGATTAACAACGGTAACGCTGTAATCGGCAGGCCGCCAGAAGATATTCTCACTCTTCTTCCTTAGGTTTAAGGACTGTAACAACATTCAATCTTACAAAAACCTCTAGGTAAGCTTTCATCCTTTCTTCGACAGGTGCGATTTCTTCATGAAACACAGAATCCATAATTACGCATATTTCAGAAAAGTTCCTTTCACCATCAATCAATTCCCAAAGCAATGATTGAGTGGGATGCATTGTTCGTCTAACCATCTTAGGTGCTTTCATTAGTTTGGCTAAAATTCTTTCAAACCGAGTGAATTTTTTCTTTATGAGTAATACAACTTCCCTTCCAGTAATCCCTTCAATTTCAGGGTGAAGTCCCGGCTCTCCTCTGAATTCCCATTCAACAGGAAGTCTGACAGGGACGAATTCACTCCAGTCTCCATCAATCATCATAGACCCTCAGTTGTAAATGTAACATAAAGTAAGCTAATCATGGATATTGTACCACAAATGGCTGTAATTTTCTTAAGATTATCTTTAGTTGAAAATTTGTCCAAACACCAAGTTGCTACACCAAAAATTGCTACAAGGCTGAGTATTACATACCACCTTGCTGGCACGTCACTCATGGTTGGTCGTATCATGAGTTACGTGTGAACCTTGCGCCTGTTGCCATGCTGCATATTCTGCCATCTTCCTGTTGTAATCGTCTAACTGCCTTTGATATTCTACCATCGGGTCTTCTTGTATTGTGGTTGTGGCAGGAGGTCCACTGAAAGCAGTCGCAGGAGGTCCATGTATTGGAGTACTATCTTCTTCGAAATACTCTTCTTCATACATATCGTCTTCATCACTTTCATCTCTTTTGAGGAATAAAATCAATCCAATTATCGCAAACAAAATCACACCACTTACAGTTCCGATTTGGATTGCTGATAACCCTTCATCTGATGTTGGTTGAATCCAGGATAATTCACTGTTGATTTGATAATTTATTCTGTCATCACTTCCGTTTACAAATACTCTAAAGGATCCAGATAAATCTCCTGACTCACGTATAACTTCACATCGCATATCGTGTCTTTGTGGTATTAAGTGACCGGGCGCAAGTTCAATCTTTGTTCCTTCAAGATGAACGGTATAGCCATCACACACCATTCCCCATCCCTCTGGAACATTGGATTCGATTTCGAAAATTTCACTCTTGGTGGAACGTGATGTTAGGTTTATCCAAAATATTTGACTTTCTTTAGGCTTCAATTCTTTTTCTGAAATAATAATTTCTTGTAACGCAACATCTCTTCTCTCACCAACTAACAGGGCTGCTGATAGGGATTTGCTAATTGGCCGACCAAATTCATCGCTGCCTCCCTCAAGTTCAATAGTTGCTGTAATTATTGTGTTCAATTCACAATCTGCTGAAATAATTACATCTCCAAATAATTCAACTGATTGTGTGGGCCCCAAATTAAGGTAAATCCATTCTTCAGAAGGCTTTGATAGTCCGTTATCCGTGCTTAAGAATCCAACAATTTGGTCCGAACTTTGGGAAGATTGTATTACCAATCTAGCACGAATGTTATTGTCAACAGCGTTGCCTATATTCCATGCTGTAGCATTGAACGAATAAGTGTAATTTGTTTCAACTACACTTTCGCCTGCATACCCGTCTAATCTTGGTTGTCGGACGGTGTCAGTGACAGATTCAAACATTACTTCGTTGTTACTTAGATTGATATCTTCGCCCTCTCTTGGTTCTGTAGATATTGTAATTTCATGGAATTCACCTGGTGATTCTAATGACGGTAGCATAATCCATACATCGATTACCTTTACGTTGTTGAGGTCGTATGAAACCGATAGATCAATCCCTTCTGTTACATTCTGACCATCGTGCAAAGCCCACCATGTCCACGTTTCAGGTGACCACGGGAAATCTAAGATTGCAGTTACTGGTCCATTTCCACTATTGGTGACTTCAATAGATGCTAAGATTGGTATTCCTGGTGTCAAAACTGTTGGATAATCTAGTAAACTAATCGATACATCATATCTTGAATTTACTTTAATTCCTTGCCAGTTTTCTCCAACTATTGTATCACCAGACCTACTTGAAATTGCTTTGGGCACTAGCAATGGCCCCAAGTCATTAGATTGTGCATTACTAGGTGATGAGATTCTAACAGTAAAAGTTGATGATGAACCCGCAGATATCGCAATTTCGAATGTATCTAATAATTCAACACTCCACCCTGTTAGCTCTTCAAATTCAATGTGTGGTTCAAAGATATCAATTCTACTTGCATTATTCCAAATCCTGAATGTAACATCCCTTGATTGACCAGGATTAATTGTAACAAATTCACCTTTGTCTCCTTCATAAGATATCTCAGCATCAGTAATCATTGCGGCAGCGACATCGATTATTTCCCTGTCAAATCTTCTAGAATCATTGGTGCTTGTTGCTGTAAGCCATACTTCTGCAGTCATGTCTGGTTCTGCTCCTGAATCTACAGTTGCAGATAACCACACCTGGATAGGAGTGTCTACTCTTACCATCACATTAGTAGATTGATTTAGAGATAAATCAACATTCCAACCAGTAGGGATATATTTGTCTTCAAGAGATATTGAAAACACATCAGTAGCTTCTCCTACGTTGACAATAGTAACCGGGAAATCGCATGTTGAACCAGGTGAGCATCTAGGTGTGATATCAGGAACAATCACATCTGGCAATCTATCTGGCAATATTTTCACAATAGATTGGAATCCAGTTTGAATATCTGGATATGCGTTTGATGTGACGTTTATTGTTACTGGAATATTCCCTTGGCTAGCATTAACATCGATTAAGACTTTCAAATCGATTTCTCTAGATTCTCCGGGCAGTAATTCTACTCCCGATGAGCCAATGCTAGTTCCGGAGGGATTTGCAAAATAATGAGTCCAATTACTTTCTAATCCTGTTGCAGTTGGAGTATATCGTGCAGAAATATTTCCAATATTGCTAATTTCAAAACGTGTTGTGGACCAATCTCCGGGTAACCCTCCAATGGCTGTAACTCCTTTGGCATCAACTTGAAACTCTTTCTTCTTTGCTGCTTGATCGTAAATTATGACAAGTTCATCAATCCAATAACCAATATCATTGTCAATCGCGTCAGAAGTGAATGTAAATCTCAACTGTGTTGTTGTATGGAAGTGAGAGTTGGTTAGTGGTAATAATGGAGAGGATTTACCGTTATAGGAGGCCGTAAATGTGTTCCAACTCAATCCATCTTGGAAGTTATTATCAATTACTTTGGGCAAAGTGAAAGTCTCATCCCAATTTCCAGTTTCATCTTTGGCATAACCCTTCATCTCATCTCCAGAACCAGCACCTCCGGTGAAAAAGAAAGAATAGCCAATTGCAGCATTATTCCCCGAGACATCGTCTGCAACATTGAATGCAGGACTTGTCAGGGTTGATGTCATAGAAGGTGAATATGTCGAAAATTGACCATTGCCAACATGAAAAGCACTCAATTGAGAAATGTATGCATCAGAATTCACATTCCAATTGCCCGTTGATGTCCATTGTGACATGTCAACACAATTGTCGTAGTGATATGCCACGGTCATATGCCTTGTTTGTTGATTATTGGCCATGTCATCATCTCCCAAAGCGTTTGTTACATCTATCACTAAAGTGTGATTTCCGGAATAATATGGAGTCCAAAGAATGTCTATCGAAGAAGAAGATGAACCTGGTATTGGGCTCATTCCACGTGTTGTGTTCAGCAATTCAAACTTAGTATATTCATTGTGGAGAATCATTACTTCCACGTCAACAAATCCGGATTGAACAGTCCCTAAGTTCTCAATTTCGATGTTTATATTCATTTCAACTCCTACCACACCGTCTGTAACATACAGATTCTCAGGTTTGTCGAATCCAATTATTGGGTAGTTTGAAGAAAACATCTGATATAGTGATCTATTTGTATTATCTGGGTATGTGATTGAGATTTCCTTAACATCTAAATCAACGTTAACTGACCTTCCACTATCACCAATTGCTACAAATGTGTAAGAAGGTATCAACAACGTCAACACAAGCAGTGGTAGTAGCCTTCTCATGTGCCTCGTGTAGGCACAGTAATCCAAAGATTATGACACCTTCGCTACTCTTCTTCCAAAACCGACTGAGCATTTTGCAACTTCAACTCTAACTTTTTCTGCTTTGCTTGGGCTGCGAAATATACTGTAAAAGATGGAACTAAAATCATACCAAAACAACCGATAACAGCAGCTAAGGCCCACATGAATTCAGTTGCAGCATCAATTTCAAATTGTTTTATATCTCCTAATTCCTCATTTACCTGCGTGAGGGTAACAGTGGGAGACACGTCTCTATTTCCTTGCTCGATTACAGTTATTCTTACTGAAGTCGGAGTGAAATTAGTTGACAGAATTTTGCTCGATTTGCTCTCAGCTTCTTCAAGAGAATCTGCGAAAAGTGAACCTTTTCCTCTAAGTGCGGGATCAGGGTCCGTCAATGAGATAATTGCTGTAGCATCTGAAGTGATGTTAATGGTATGATCATCGGCTTTTTTACAAGAATCTGAACAAGAAAAATCATCAGCATCAGGGTTACCTAGATCTGGATGGCTGTACAGGCCAGCAGAGTTGGAAATTGAAATAGTTGAACCGATGCTTAGCATCTCACCTGACAAGTTGACCCAAGTCAAATTGATTCCGTTAAGATTCGCATCCCAAGTCCAAATTGTTCGATTCCCGTCATCATCGTAGAATCTGTCCTCTTCTGCTAATACAACCTGTGACTCAGTAGAATCGGATTCGTAAATGTAAACCTCAGTATCAATTGTTGCCCCATAAACGGCGTACGCAAGCAAGAAAATCAGGGTTAAACCCATGCCGATTAGAGTGCGCAGCAAATTGGGGTTCTGAGCAAGTGCTTTGCGCATGTTTTGAGGCAAATGACAGCCCTTCATGAAGTCTTGTTTACTATGTTCGCAGTTGCCTGTTCTGAGTTATTACAAAGCCCGAATTCAACAGTGCCCTTGATATAGGGGAGTTAGGTCGGCAAGTTGTTTGGTGTTACGATGACGACGTTTTATGATGTCCCTGCTGACTTGTTGAACCCAGCACTTGCTGGTAAACTTTCCGAATTCGATGCAATTTCTCGCCCGCAGTGGGCTGATTACGTCAAGACTGGAGTGCACAGGGAACGCCCGCCAACTCAAACTAACTGGTGGGAACTAAGATGTGCAGCACTTCTTCGCAAGGTTGGCCGTGAAGGACCAATCGGCGTAAATGCACTGGCTCAAGCCTATGGTGGCAAGAAAGACAACGGATCAAATCCTAACACCCCTGCTATGGGCAGCCGCCATATTATCAGAACTGCTCTACAACAATTGAGCGATGCAGGTTTAATTGGAATGAAGGAAACCAAAACAGTACAATCTGTAGATGGTGACCAGAAACTATACTCAGGTCGAATTTTGACTGCATCTGGTCAGAAACTATTGGATGAAGTCGCTCACTCCGTTCGTCCAGAGGCGGAAGAGTCCTATCCTGGATTGTCCAAGTATTGATGGAAGTGACTGGAAGTGGCATCTATGACTCAATCTTCTGATGATGAATTGGCCCAATTGCGTGCTCAACGGATGGCGCAAATTCAATCTCAGTTGGAAGAGCAAGCAGCCGCTCAAGCAGATGCGGAGATTCAAAAAGAATCCCAGCAAGCAGCCATGGCTCAATTGGATTCTGCAATGAAGACTATCCTAACTCCTGATGCTAGGTCAAGACTTGCGAGTCTGAACCTAGTAAATCCTGACTTAACAACTCGCGTAAAGTCACATTTGGCAACTTTATCAAATGATAACAAAATTGCAATTCCTGTTAATGATATGCAACTCAAGCGAATCCTTGGCGGACTATCAGAAACCCGCAGAGAGACAAGCATCAGAAGAATTTGAGGTGAAAATATGTCACGCAACAAGCCAGCAGCAAAGAAAATCCGCCTACTAAAAGCAGGTAAACAGAACCGTAGAGTTCCAGTTTGGGTAATGCTCAAAACTTCGCGAAACACAGTTTCCCACCCTAAGCGTCACAACTGGAGACGTTCAAAACTACAGAGGTGAGATGAATGGCACGTGCAGCAGTCAGTGAGTTAGTAGTTCCACTAAGAAATGCTTGGAACATTACACGTTACAAGCGAGCTCCAAGAGCAATTCAGATCATTAAGAACGAAGTAGTTCGCCACCTAAAGGTGAGTGAAGAAGAAGAAGTTTGGATCGATCCATCAGTAAATGAGGCTATCTGGGCAAGAGGCATCGAAAATCCTCCACGCAAGATTCGCTTGCAAGTTACAAGGCACGACGAGCCAGATATCCCTATCGAAGTCAAGTTAATGGAGGAGTGAAAATGGGAAACATTAGACCAACATTCATCAAACTACGTGCAATAATTCTGTGTGAAGAACACGGAGAGAAGTTCACAGATGATTTCGACCACAACAAGAAAATGGTCGAACAGTTAACAGATGTTGAATCGAAGAAGTTGCGCAATTGGATTGCTGGTTACGTAACACGTTACCGCCAGCGCCGAACCGACTGAGGTCCTATTATGGCGATTAGAGTCGCCTGGGATAGAACTCCGGTAAGTGTACACGGTAGTAAATCGGAACTTGAATCATTGATTCTCCATTTGCGTGAAAAGCATGGTTTTCGCAAACACTCTATCATTATGCCAGATAGAGAAAATGACGAAGAAGCTGTAGTATTTCTTTACGCTCCATGTGACCCTCGCTGGATTGCGGAGGTCATGTGATGGGCGATAGAATGGACATACCTTTGCCCAAATCAAATTATGATTTGGATATCACTCTTGTAGGAATCAATCACCCTGGTAATCTTGGGGCGATTTGTCGAACTATGTTGAATCATGGCTTTGATAGGCTATCTTTGGTTAACCCAAATTGTTCATTGGATGATAAAGAAGCCAGAAACAGAGCCAAACATTCTGGTAATATTTTAGATAACGCGAATATATTTTCTAGTCTTAGTGAAGCAACCGCTGAATCTTCACTTGTAGTTGGTACAAGCGGTAAACGCGAAGTTGGTTCTAAAGTTCTCAAGCGTCATTTCGTCTTACCATGGGAGTTTGCAGAAATGATGCGAGATTTTGAGGGCAAAGTATCACTGGTGTTTGGTGAAGAAGGTAAAGGACTTTCAACAGAAGATTTAGACAGATGTGATATTTTGTTGACCCTCCCCACATGGGAAGGATATCCTATTGCAAATTTATCTCAGGCTGTAGGTCATTGCGTGTATGAGTTGCATAGGGATAGAGTAATTCATGGAACAATGATACGAGGCGTTGAGAAAATTAGGGCTGTAAACCCCGAATTGAGACAGATTTTGAAACAGTCGGTTCTAGAATTTTCTAGTTCACTAGACAGTGATAAAACAGAATTGATTGGAGATGTTTTCGATCGGGTGATACTAAGAGGATTACCAATAGATTCTGAGGCTGAGAGAATGATTGGTGCTTTTGTTCAAGCAACAACTGCACTTCAGAAACTTTCAGATGATGAAAGTTGGAAGCGAGAACGCAGAAAAAGAGTTACACCAAATAACGATGGTAAGAGCATATAGCTAGGTCTATGCCTTACAACTTGCGCTATTTGCCCCATGTTCTCTAACGGTTACACTTTCAACCCAGCATCTGTCTCCATACTGTGATTTTATCAAATTGCTAGAAAAATCCATCGCCATTTTAGCAAACATCTCAGCTCCAGTCGATTCTACAAGTACCATGTCAATAATTCCACGTTCATTTAATTCTTGGAATGTCGATAATTCAGGATCGTCTGAGGCAACTAGTGTTTTGTGATCAAAATTGTTTCTTAACCAAGATTCCAATTCTTTTAATCCACCAAAATCAACAACCCAATTTTTTTCATTTAACTGAGCTGCACCAAATTCGAACTCAAATTCAAGAGAATATCCGTGCATGTATTTACAGTGACTATCTGCTTTCCATTGTCGGAATGCGGTAGATAATCCCCTTTCGTGTCCATATTTTTTTGAAGAAAAATACTTATTCATATTAATCACCTTTGAAGTCTAAACAAATCGAATTGATACAATAACGTGGTCCTCTTGATTCATGGAATAAGTGGCCGAGATGTGAATCACAAGTAGAACAGCGCACTTCGATTCGAACCATGCCGTAACTTGTATCTTTTAGTTGAGTGATATTGGCGTTTGCATCCTCTTCGCTAAATGCAGGCCAACCACATCCTGAATCAAATTTAGATTCTGAAGAGAACAGTAGTTTATCACAATCTGCACAATGATATTTTCCAGTTTCAAAGTGCTTGTCATATTCGCCTGTAAACGGCCTCTCAGTTCCGTTTTCTTTCATCACATAATGACGTAATTGAGATTTTAGAGCACCAGAAAGAACATCTTCCCAGGATGTGACATACTTAACAGGATCTTTCCTTCCAATTTCATGGAATGCTAAAATTCTCTCTACATCAGCTCCACTCTTTCCACTTGCACGACCCTTTTCATCAGGATTGTAACTAGTGTTTGTATTTGCAAAGACTGTATCAAAATCGATCTCCAATTTTTGACATGAAATCAGTGCATCTCTGAGTATTGTTGCCTTATCCCCATCTATGTATGGAAGGTTGAAAGATACTTTTTCACTTTCCCAATTCCCTAATGCGAATGATTCTCCAATAGATTCGTAAAATTCTGGTCTACAATCCGGATAAATCGCATGGTCTCCTGAGTGAACTCCGAGCCCAATCTCAACATCTACGTCTTCTTTCAACGCAATGGATAAGGCATATCCGTATAGAATCGATGCGAAAATTGCATTTCGGTTTGGAACGACAGTCGCTTTCATCTGTTCCTCTTCGTAATGGCCTTCTGGAACATCTATTTCCTCACTTGTTAGGGCAGAATGGAATATACTCATTGCTGAAGTTAAGTCAACAATTCTGTGGTTTACTATGAATCCTTTACTTGCTAAATATTCTATATTCGCCTTAGCTCTATCTAATTCTACACTATGTTTTTGGCCATAATTGTAGGATAAACAATTCACTGTATAGCCCTTCGATAATAGGTGAACCAACAAGCCTGTAGAATCCATTCCTCCACTGAATGCCATTACTGCTCGCATTAATCCACCCCCATCCATTTGTGTGTTTGAAGAGACAGGCGCCAACCTGATGAATTTTTGACCAAATCTTCCACTAATGCGAAACTTTTGCCATTCTGTTCTACAGATTCACCATCCATGTAACATGGCTGGAGAAAATGATGTTCAAAGCCTTGTTTCAATTCATCATACATCGATAAGTCTTGTCCAACGTAAACAACTTTGAGTTCATTCCCAATACGTTGTTTTATTGTTAAATTTGGATATAATTGGTCCTTAGGTGAGACACAAATCCAATCGATTACATCGGGTACAGGAATAGTCCCATTGGTTTCAACGGATAGATTGATTCCATGGTTTTTTAATTCAGTTCCAATAGATTCGAGGTCTTGCATACACGGTTCACCACCTGTGAAAATAACCCTGTCACAATCAAATGATAGCACTTTAGAAACGATCTCATCGATGTGCATCTCATCATATGTCATGAAGTCAGTGTCACACCACTCGCACCTTAAGTTGCAATTACCAAATCTGACGAAAACATGTGGTATACCCGCATGAAAAGCTTCACCTTGAACAGAGTGAAAAATCTCAACAATAGGATATGTCGTCATTTGTAACAACTCACAAAGGCGGGCTGTGGATTAATTGCATCAATTCAGCTCTTGCTTCGCTTTTATCGAAAAATACGCCACGCATAGCACTTGTAGTCATTACAGCATTCTGTTTAGATACACCGCGACATTGCATGCAACCATGGGATGCTTCGATAATTACCGCTGAACCTAACGGTTTAAGATTGGCTTCAAGATCATTAGCAACACCATTAGTAATTCGTTCCTGATTTTGTAATCTTCTTGCGTGCAATTCAACAATTCTTGCTAATTTACTAATTCCAACTATGCGTTCTGTTGGAATATATGCAACATGAGCTCTCCCTCTAAATGGTTGTAAATGGTGTTCGCAAGTCGAATGAAATTCAATATCTCTTAGCAAAACAATGCCATCATATCCCTCACCATTGAAAGTAGATGACAAAACTTCGGATGCTTTCATGTCATAGCCAGCGTAAATCTCACTGAAGGATTCGATGACTCTCTTAGGTGTCTCAATAAGTCCTTCTCGAGAATCGTCACCCTCAATATATCTTAACAATACACCAACAGCATCCATTGCATCTTGCTTAGAGGTCATAATTTAGCCTCCATTCTACCATGCCTTTCATCGATCACATCCAATTGGTCAAGCATTTTTCTGCAAGCAGTGCGTATTGCATCTGCTACACTGACAAACTTTCTATCGTCGCCAACATGTATTTTCAGGTCCGCTAAAATTTGAGCAGGCATGTCTAAACTTACCTTAGGCATGCCCTAGGCCAAGATGTTATACTTATCAAGGTATTCGCAGAGTAATACTAGAAGATTATTTGCTATTATTGGAATTTCTTGCAATTCTAGCTCTTAATCCACCATCCCATACACCCATTGATTCAATAATCATCTGAATTATTTTCATGTGTATAAGTTGAACTGGGAAGTATATGAAACTCTGCATGAGGAATTGCATTTCAAGAAAGTGATGCTACAAGATCTTCTCGCTTGAATTGCTTTGCTGCATACCAAGCAGCCATAATTGCATAAGCGATGCTGGAGATTAACCAAACTAGAACGTGTTCTAAAATCACCCTATCCAATAGTAACTCACGCATAGCTAGTAATATGTTAACTAATGGAATAGCAAACCACCATGATTCAACAGTATCCAGGTTA
>Ga0163110_10000156_pt1 | contig 29890 bp, 13 predicted proteins | sample CRUFie1St17metaG_FD_108703 | JGI IMG/M metagenome (GOLD analysis project Ga0163110, IMG submission 108703) | Marine microbial communities from the Costa Rica Dome - CRUD Field 142mm St17 metaG | ecosystem: Environmental > Aquatic > Marine > Oceanic > Photic zone | place: Costa Rica: the Eastern...
ATTCTGTTTTTGCCGATCAGTTTGCCTGGGATTATGAGAACCCCAAGTTGTATATTGGTAAGAGATCTCTCAAGAATGAATGTGCCATATATAAAAAACTTGGATATGAATATTTTTATCTGGGAGAAGATTCGGATTACAAATCAGAATTGGACGGTTATGAAGTATCGCAATTTTTTAAAGAATGGCAAAACTAATTGCAAACCTACCAACTAAAAAGGTATGGGTTAGAAAAGAATATCTTCGTGATCTTAAAGATGGCCACGGAGAATACGTAGAAGGTTTATGGGTATGTGCCAAGTCTATTCAAGGACGTGCATTTTATTTTGAAACCTACCTACCAGAATATGGGGCAATGTTTGATAAATTACCAATATCAGCATTCTTATCACGCCCAGAGAAACCAGATCCTGATATGGACATCTATAACCTACAGTTTTGGAACTGTATGGACTATGATTTTACTGTCATTCAGAAGCAATTTGTTGCACCGATGGAATGGGAAGTGCGTACAAGGCACTTTGGAAACATTAAAGGTACTTACATCTGTACTCTTGATAACTATCACGGTGATTTTGATCAGATTGATGCCTCAACCAGTGAACTACCTGATGAACATAAGTCATTTAACCTGATTGAATTGAGAAATGGGCAGTTTGCACTCTATCCAAACAACAGATGTCGCATTTATGACACCTCGATGACCCCAGATCCAGTCAAAACACCTGATTTTAAGGTATCAACAAAGATTTTTCAAACTGAAAATGGTGTTGAATGGGGAAGACTAGGTGATTGTGATGATTATTTCTGGACAACACCTGATGAGAGACAAGAAAAATAAACATATTCGGAGATGGATTAGAGATTTATCCAAAGTTAGACCAGAATTGGGTAATTTCTCCCTTTGTCCCTTTGCTTCAACGGCAAATTTTCTCATTGTCGAGCAAAAATTGGATGAAATTGTTCCATCTTCCGATTATGACGTTACAATTTACATTGTAGAGGACCATCATGAGTGTGATTATCTCTATAATGCCGTTGATAACTACAATTTAAAGTATAAAGACTATAAATTCCTTGCAGATCACAGAAATGCGGACACTTTTATCAATAAAGTTCAGTCAAATAACGGAAAATACAATCTAGTTCTAGTACAACCAAGAAAAGATCTTCTAGAAGCAAGATTAAAACTTACAAAAACCAATTATTATGATAATTATGATGAAGATTACCTAAAAGAGGTTCTTGAAGAAGACTATGATGTGGTAAAAAACAAAATAAATACAAATAAACTGAAACAATGAACGATTTTCTTGACAATCTAGGCAATCATCAACATCAAAAAATGCTTCGTGAGATTTCAAATGATGAAATCACTCCTAAAAAGCACGATAAGGTCAATCAGGAGGATCTTTACGAGAAAGCAGAGGATAATACGGAATTATTCTGAATGGGATATAAATAAAAACAAACAAAATCAATAATAAATGGCCGTCCAAAGGATATCCAGAGCTTTCAAGGATATTAGTCTATCATTTAGTATGCATCCTGTAACTAAGGATATCCTTGTACTTAAAAATGCTGATGCGATCAAAAGATCAATTCGTAATTTAGTTCAAACAATTCCCAGTGAGCGGTTTTTCAGACCTATCCTGGGAACTAATATTAGAACTCAGTTGTTTGATTTTGTTGACTTTGGTACTGCTTCAATAATTGAGCAACAAGTCCTTATTGCAATCGAAAATAACGAACCAAGAGTCGAAGATGTTGGTGTTACTGTAAGACCAAAAACAGACACTAATGAATTCGAAATTAATGTTCGTTTTAAGGTTGTTGGATTAGAAGTACCAGTACAACAATTTACATATCTCCTAGAGGCAACCAGATAAAATGCCTTTTACTAAGTTTACTAACCTAGATTTTGATCAGATAAAATCTTCCATCAAAGATTATCTCCGTGCAAACAGTGATTTCACGGATTTTGATTTTGATGGGTCGAACTTTTCTGTTCTGATCGACACGCTTGCATATAACACATATATTACTGCGTTCAACTCAAATATGATTGTTAACGAATCTTTTATAGATTCGGCAACTCTCAGAGAGAACGTGGTTTCTCTTGCTAGAAACGTTGGATATGTTCCAAGATCGAAAACTGCAGCAAAAGCGACTGTTTCCTTTAATGTGTCGACAACACAGGCATCAGGACAGGCAATTTTAAAAGCAGGACTTGTATGTGTTGGACCAGTTGATAATACAGATTATACATTTTCAATTCCAGAAGATGTTACTGTTAATGTATCAAGCAACGTAGCATCATTTGTTGATTTAGAGATTTTTCAGGGAATATATTTAACTAAAGAGTTTACTGTAGATACATCAACAAATCAGAGATTTATTTTAAACAACCCTAATATTGATACGAGTACCATTAAAGTTAAAATTGGAACTCGTGAATATAAAATGGTTGATAATATCATTACCGTTAATAGTGATTCTGAAATTTATCTTTTACAAGAAATTCCAGATGAAAGATATGAACTTCTTTTCGGTGATGGAATAATTGGTAAAAAACTGAGTGATGGTGATGTCATAAAAATCAGTTATATTACAACTGATGGTTTGGTTGGTAATGGACCTGCCACATTTTCATATGCAGGGACAACAGTTGATGCTAATGGAGTTCTAATTACGCCTCAGGCAGGCGTTAGTGTTGTAACTTCCTCAGCTGCCGCTGGAGGCGGCGATATTGAACCTATTGAGTCCATTAAGTACTATGCACCTAGAGTGTACTCATCGCAGTACCGTGCCGTTACAACAAGGGATTATGAGGCATTGGTACAGCAGGTATATCCCCCAACCGAATCTGTTTCCGTTATTGGCGGTGAAGAATTAAATCCACCACAGTTTGGAAAGGTTTTAATTAGTATTAAACCAAAAAGTGGAGTGTCTATCTCTGACTTCCATAAGAATCAAATCTTAAACGATCTCAAGCAATATACTGTATCTGGTATTTCTCAGGAGATTATTGATCTTAAACTACTATATGTTGAGATTGATAGTGATGTCTTTTATGATTCATCCAGAACGAATTCACCAAATGATCTCAAAACAAGTGTTACAAGTTCTTTAGAAACATATTCTAAGACTGTTGATTTAAACAAGTTTGGTGGAAGATTCAAGTATAGTAAAGTTCTTCAAATAATTGATGGTGTTGATACTGCTATCACCTCAAATATTACAAGAGTAAGGATGAGAAGGAATCTTAACTGTATTAAGAATACCTTTGCCCAATATGAACTATGCTTTGGTAATAAATTCTATAAGAGAATCGACGGTTACAACATTAAGAGTACTGGATTCAAAGTTGCTGATGATCCAGACACCGTGTTCTTTGTAGACGTACCATCTGCAGATAGCGATATTGGTATTCTTTCTATCGTCAAACCAACGTTAGATCCAGAAACTTTTGAGGTTGTTAAGAAGTCAATTGGTACAGTTGATTATACAAACGGGGAAGTAATTGTTAATACAATTAATATTATTGAAACTGATCTTCCCAATGGGGTAATTGAAATTCAGGCATTCCCAGATTCCAATGATGTCATTGGTTTAAAGGACTTGTACTTGGTTTTTGACACTAACAAAAGCACTATAAATATGGTTAAAGACACTATAGCTTCTGGAGAGCAAATCTCCGGAGTTAATTTCCCAGTAAGGTCTAGTTATTCTAACGGAAAATTAACACGATAAACGAGAGGAGATATGATTTCAACTGGATTTGAATCTAGGGTAAAGATACAACAGATTGTCGACAATCAGTTACCCGAATTTATATTATCTGAAAGCCCCAAAGCGGTTGACTTTCTGAGGCAGTATTACATATCTCAGGAATTTCAGGGTGGTCCTGTAGATATTGCTGAGAATTTAGATCAGTATTTAAATCTCAATAACCTTACACAAGAGGTAATTGCTGGATTTACTTCTACTACTAGTGCTATATCTACTACAGATACTACTATTAGTGTTGAGACTACTAAGGGATTTCCTAGAGAGTATGGTCTCTTTAAGATTGATGATGAGATTTTCACCTATACTGGTATAACAACCAATAGTTTCACTGGTTGTGTTCGTGGATTTAGTGGAATTACCACATATTCTAATAATATAAATCCAGAAGAGTTAATATTCTCAACATCTTCGGCGTCTAATCATGATAGTGTTTCTAAGGTTTCTAACCTCAGTGCATTATTCCTAAAAGAATTTTATCGTAAAATCAAGGTTTTACTCGCTCCAGGATTTGAAGATGTTGATTTTGTATCGAATCTGGATGTAAATTCCTTTATAAAGCAGATAAGGAATTTTTATCAAAGTAAAGGTACTGATGAGTCATTTAGAATTCTATTCAATGTTCTATACGGCACTACACCTAAGATCCTCAACCTTGAGGAGTTCCTATTAAAACCATCCTCAGCAGAGTATAGAAGAAGACAAACTCTTATTACAGAGGTATTAGAGGGAGATCCTAATAAACTACCTGGTCAGATGCTCAAGAGTTCTGATCAGACTGCGGCTGGTCCAATCTCAGAAGTTGAGATTATTACAAGAAATCTGAAAACTTTTTATAAGATTCAACTGTTCAGTGGATATAATGAGCAGAGTTTAATTGAGGGTGAGTTTAAGATCACTCCTAGCACAAATGCGACCGACGAAGTTTCTGTTGGATCATCAATTATTACTGTTGATTCTACGGTTGGATTTGATACTTCAGGTAAGTTGTTCATTGGTAATGATATTGTAAGTTATGACAACAAAAATATCAATCAGTTCTTTGGTGTAACTGGTGGGACTGGTATTGGTGTAAGTGTTGGCATCAGCACTGCAGATAGAATTTATGCAGAGACAACTGTTTTTGGATTTGAAGAAGGAGATCCTAATAATCAAGTCAACTTAAGAGTTACTGGTATTCTATCAGACTTAGAAGAAACTGAAGATTATACTCTTTTATTAGAAGAAGATAAGATTCCAGTTAGAAATCTTGGTGAAGAGATTAAGAATAATAATTTAGATAAGAAGCAGTTTGTATTTAATACTTGGCTTTATAACGTAAGAACAAGATATGAAATTGATTCCTTTTCAAATAATGAAGTAACTCTCTTTGAGGAACCAGATAAGTCAAGTCTTAAAGTTGGCGATCGTGTTGATATTCTCAATAGGGGTGGTGAAGATTTAGTCCTGGTTAATGTTCAAGTAGACGCAATTTCTGGAACATTAGTAACTCTTGACACAAATATTACTGGTGTTGCTGCAAACACAAGATTAAGTATTAGAAGAAGATATGAATATGCAGAGTCTTCTCCTCTTGCTTTGAGTGGCGATAGACTGCTTGCCAATGTGCAAAATGTATACAATGAGGACGATAAGTTCCATTACATGGCATCTAACTCTTTGCCATCGTATCAAATAACAAAAAATATATCTACAGCAGATATTGAAATTACAGCAAATTCTAATATAAGTTCTATTTTTGGTGGACAGAGTTCAGTAACGGCATTGTTCACTACATTATCATTTGCAAATGATGTACCATTCATCACTGGTGACGCAGTAATTTACCATACCACTGCAACTGATGATATTAGTGGACTTGTTTCTGGTAGAACTTATTATGTTGAGTTAGTTGGTAATTCTAAGAATACTATAAGACTCTTCAACGCAAGATCATTCATCAATACTACAAAGTATGTTGAGTTTAGAACTTATACAACAGCATCAACACATTCATTCACTTTAAAGCAACATTATAATAAGTCACTCTCATTTAAGCAAGCACTTTCTAAATTCCCAATTGAACCAAATATTCAATCGGGAAATAATAAGAAAACTAAATCTGGACAGATTGGTGCTCTTATCAATGGTGTTGAAGTATTAAGTTACAAATCAGATGATTATATTTACTTTGGACCACTTGCAGATGTAAATATATTCAATGGTGGTAGTGGATATGATGTAATCAATCCACCTACAGTTAAAGTTAATCCACCAACTGCTGGAATCGGAACTACAGCATTAGTTCAGGCAGTGGTTAGAGGATCTTTCTCAGAAGTTAAAGTTGACCCACAAAACTTCAATATTAACAGAGTTCTCTCCGTAACCGCTAAAGGTGGAAATGGTTCTGGAGCGGAATTAGAAGCTGTCGTAGTAAGAAAGTTCAGAGAACTACCTTTCAACGCCTCTCAGGTTGGTGTTGCTGCTACTGGTGGCATTGATGTTACTGATGACACTCTCACCTTCACATTAGAGCATAACTTGGCTAGCGGGCAAGCAATTGTCTATAACCCAAGTGGCAATACGCCTTTAGGTATTGGTTCATTTAAAGGATCTAATGCTGATAGTGGTAGATCACTCATTAATGGATCAGTTTACTACCCACAAGTAGTAAATACCAAATCTATTTTCCTGTATGAGACTCTTAATGATTACAATGCAGGCATCAATACAGTTGGATTTACTACCATCGGAACTGGTGGTATGCACAAGTTCAGAATACTTGAAGAAAAGAATGTAATCTCTGAAATTAAAGTTGTTAAACCTGGTTCTGGATATGAGAATAGAAAATTAAAAGTTAAACCATCAGGAATATCTACCGTACATAATAAGGTTACTTTTGAAAATCATGGATTTAATGATAAAGATCTAGTTCAATATAGTTTTGATGGATCTGCTATTAGTGGTTTATCGACATCAAATCAATATTATGTTCTTAAGATTGATGATAATAATTTCCGTCTTTCTGATGCTGGATCAGTAAATGTTTCTGCTGCAACCACTGAGTACAATAGAAGAAACTTTATCAAATTTGATTCAACTGGTACTGGATTCCAAAACTTTGCTTTCCCACCAGTTACATTAGAAATTAATGCAGAGTATGTTGGTGCTGGAAATACAATTACTGCAACTCCTATAGTTACTGGTGAAATTGTTGATCTATACCTTTATGATGAAGGAACTGACTATGGTTCTGATATCTTTAACTTCCATAAGAGACCAATTGTTAAAATTGACTCTGGTAATGGAGCACAATTAAAAGCAATTCTCAGAGATGGTAGAATAATTGCCGTTGATGTTCAAAATGGTGGTAAAGGGTACACTGCAGCACCTGAACTATCTGTTCGTGGTGTAGGAAATGGTGCTAAGTTAAGAGCAATCGTTACTGATGGAAAAGTTACTAGCGTAATTATCCTAAACGAAGGTACTAACTATGAGGAGAAATCTACAGTAATCGTTCCTATTTCTCCAGGAAGAAATTGTGTTATTGAAGCAGATGTAAGAAGACTGGCTGTTAATAACGAGAGTAGGTTTGGTAGCGAAAAGTTAATTGAGTTTGGTGATAATCTTTCTTATGGTGTAGTTGGATATTCTACTGATAGAGAGGGAGATGCATTCGATGATCCAAATACAGATACTGGACACTCCCCTGTTATTGGTTGGGCATATGATGGAAATCCAATCTATGGTCCATATGCATATGAAGATCCTAGTGATGATAACTCCAACATCAGAATTCTAGAAACAGGATATTCTTCAGACCTTTCCAATATTAAAAATAGACCTCCCGAAACAGCATTCCCATTAGGTTTCTTTGTTGAAGATCATAAATTTGATGATTCTGGAGATCTTGATATTCATAATGGTAGGTTTGCAAAAACTCCAGAATTCCCTAATGGAATTTATGCATATTATGTTGGAATAAACAGTGAAGTTGGTTCCAGTGGTGCAATGGATCCTGTCTTCCCATACTTCATTGGTGATACCTACAGATCAGAACCTATAACAACTCAACTAGATCAATCATTTGATTTTAATGGATCAACTCTCGTTAGAAATACTTTCCCATATAGAGTAAGTAAACCTAATTCTGGAAGTGATTTCTTATTGGAATCTAACGAATTCCAAAATCAGGTTTCTGTTGTTGAAAGTGCATCTTCTGGTACTGTTGATTCTCTGGGAATCATTAATCCAGGATCAAATTACATGATTGGTAATTCGATTGTGTTTGATAATTCTGGAACAGCAGGTGGCGGGGCAACAGCAGAGGTTGTTGAAATTGAGGGCAATAATGTTGTAGATATTGAAACTACGTTCTTAAGTTATGAGAATTCGGTAATCATTAGAGAAAGTAGTGATACGGTAAGAGTTCATACAAATCAAAAGCATGATCTCATTAACGGAGACAGAATTCAAATAGGTTCTGCAACTACTTTTGTTTCTGGATTGGTTGATAATCATATCATTGGTGTTGGAACTGCAACTGGAAGTCTATCAATTGCAATTGAATCAAATAGTGGTGTTACTAGCGACATCTACCCAACCTCAGTATCTCCTCGCATTGCTCCAGGAACAACCATTGGAATTGGAACAGAACTTCTTACGGTACTGAATATATTTGACAATGTATTGAGAGTTAAGAGAGAAGATCAAGGAATTGCACATGCAATTGGATCTACAATCACATACTATGAAGATTCATTCACCATACCATTAGAAACAGAGAATTTTGAATCATTTAAGAACTTCAAGACCTACTTCAATCCAGTAGAATCAGTTGGTATTGGAACTACTAGTGGATTTGAATACAGTCAGGATATTAGTGTTGGTGTTTCACCAAAATCTATTTCTCTTCCACATCAAGCAATTTATATTCCAAATCATAGATTTAAGACAGGACAAAAACTGGTCATTAACAAACCTACTTCTACAAATTCACTTACCGTTGCAATAACCTCAACTAGTAACACATTCAATCTACCAAAGAGTGGTTTGACTGAAGATGTTTATGTTGTAAACAAAGGAAAGGATTTCATTGGTATTGTAACTCAGGTTGGTCTTACAACTAATAGTGGTGGGTTATTCTTCCCAACATCAACAGCATCTGATAACTATGAATACTATTTTGAGACTCAGGAAAGTAGTTTAACAGCAACAGCAAAAGAAATTATCACAACAGTATCAATTTCTACAGTTCATGGACTTGAATTTGGTGACAAAATTAGTTTGGATGTAGTTCCAAATCTAACCCTTGGGCAGTATGGAGAATCTGACACTTATTCTGGAAGAAGGCAATTATCTGAAATTGCTATTAAGTATGATTCTAATTTTGATAAGATTCTAATCAATCCAATCGGATTTAGTTCTTCTTCTGTAAGCACTACAAATAATACTCTAGGATTGGGTAGTCATGGTTTGGTTACTGGTGATAAAGTATTCTATAGTGCAACGGATGATGTTGCTGCTGGTTTAACCACTGGTCCATATTATGTGTTTAGAAAAGATGATGCTAATATTCAACTTGCTGAAACAGAAATTGACGTTTTTGCAAATCCACCAACTATCGTAAGTATTGGTTCTACTGGTGGTGCTAATCAAGAACTCAGTATGATCAATCCAAGGATTGATGTTACTAACAATAATACAGTATTCTTTGATGTTTCTGATTCATCTCTTGATGATTACAATTTAAAACTATACTATGATGCCGATTTAGCAAATGAATTTGTATCTAGTGGATCTACATCAGAATTTTCTTTTGAAACACTGGTAACTAGCGCAGGTATTGCTACATCACATCAGATTAAATTTGGAAATAATCTGCCAACAAAACTTTTCTATACTTTAGAAAAGGATGGAGTAGATATCAAACCAGATACCGATGTGGTAGATAATTCTCAGATTCTATACAGAGACAGTCGTTATAATAAAGATTATACTGTTTTTGGTATTGGATCAACTACTTTCTCAGTTTCGTTATCAGAAATTCCAGAAAAATTAAAATATACTCAAGATCAGTGTAAGACATTGAAGTATAGAACTACTTCAAAAAATGCTAAAGGTCCTATCAGCAAACTGAATATCCTTTATGGTGGATCAGAGTATAAGAAACTTCCAAGAGCAGTTGGAATTGTAACAGGAACAGCAATTGGTTGTGGTGAAAACGGAGTTATTCGTCCTGATACGAATACAATCGGAAAACTTAATAGATTTAGAATTATTAATGAAGGATTTGAATATCCAATTGATAGAACTCTTCGCCCACAAGCAGAAATTCCATCACTGATTAGACTTTCTGGTTCCTTTAAGATTACTAACGTTGAGGTTATTAGTGGCGGTAAAAACTACCTTTCTGCCCCAGATGTTACCATCGTTAACATGTACACCAGAAAACCAGAAGCTTCTGGTACTCTTCAACTAACATCATCTTTCGATGGAAATACTATTATTAGTATTGATGTTTTAGATGAACCAAAGGGTCTTGAAAATGTTGAGCATAGAATATTTACCGAAAGAAATAGTAATGGTATTTCTGTTGAGAAGATTGTTAGTTATAACAAATCTACTGGTATCGTTGAACTTGAACTAACAACCCCACCAATTGGTGGATTTACTGAAGCACCATTTGAAGCAGGTGATAAGATCTTTGTTGAGGGTCTTATTAAGAAAGTTGTAACTTCTAATCTAGGTGTTGTTTCATCTCCAGGAAATGGATTCAATTCCAAAGATAATGATTATCAATTCTTTGAAGTTACTCAATTTATTAATTCTAACCCAGCAGTTCTTAAGTATAACGTTGGAGAATTTACAGCAGACGCTGGTGATATTGAAGGAACTGGATCTACATTTGGTATTCAGAATCAATTCACTCAAATCATCAATAAGAAGAATTATCCAGTATTTGCATTAACATTAGAACCAAGTTTGTTCTTCATGTCAGAATCACTGAAGGTGAATGGTGTTGATAGTAATTTAGTTGTTCAATCAACCTATGCCGACTTTATTAAAGTTCTTGGTGATTATCCCGTAAAAGAAGGCGATATACTTCTTGGCACCCTCTCTGGTGTTTCTGCTACGGTAAATGTTCTGGACACCAATACTGGCAGATATAAAATTTCTGCGGTTAATAAAGTTCGTTTTGGATGGGCAGATGATGTTGGAATGCTGAACAATGACCTACAGGTCATGGGAAATAATGATTACTACCAGAATCTTTCATATACAATTAAGAGTCCACAAACTTGGGAAGAAATTAGAGACTTTGTTAATAAGATGGTTCATCCCACAGGGATGAAGAATTTTGCTGATCTAGAGATTTTATCTGAAGCAAATGCTGGTGCCAATGTTGGTGACGATGCTTTTGTTTCTCCTGTACTAGATTTTGTTTCTGAAAGAAGAGTTGATACAATCAATACCTTTGATTTAGTTCTTGATTATGATCCAACCGTAGATTCATCTAGATTTATTCTTTTCCAGAATAAGAGATTGACTGATTATGTTGAATGTAGAACTAATAGAGTTCTACAAATTGATGATATTAGCGGACAGTTCTCAAGTTCTGAATTCAACAGAGATACATTTGTTGCTGCTGTAGAATATCCAATCACTAATTTCTATGGTAAATTCCTTGTTCAAGTTATTGATGATGAAAAAAGTAGTAGTCAATTAACTGAAGTTGTTGTTCTGAACGATTTTGACAACACCTACACGTTAGATAGAGCAACTCTGTTTACCGATGTAAAACTAGGAGACTTTAGTGGAACATTTGCAGATAGTGGAGATCCATCACTCAGATTTGATCCTGATGATCCAAATGACTTTAACTACAATTTAAAAATCTACACTGATAACTTTGATGTTGCAAACGTTAATGTTGGAACAGGATTTACCGATTTTGGATTTGGACGTATCAATGCAAAAGTTGAAACAGTTGGACCATCATCTGGTAATGGAATCTTAGGACCTTCTACATCTGTATTTGAAGCACTTGCAAACCAATTTGACACATTCTATTCATATGCTCATGTTATAGATCTGGGAACAAACGCACAAGACTACTTTGAGATCGCAGCACATAAAGATTCTGCAGATAATACCTTTACATCAGAACTATTCTTTGATACATCAAATACTAGTGTTTCTGGTTCTGGTATTGGAACATTCACAACGGTAGTTGAAAATGGTATTCTTAAATTAAATTATACTAATGAAAACAGTCCTAATAATGTTGCTGTAAGAGTAAAAACCGTTGGTATTGGATCTACTGCTGCTGGTATTGGAACTTTCAGATACTTAGTTGATGGTCAATTACCAGGGACTGAAAGAACTGCTAAGTTTGGAACATCATTTGAAAATGTAACTGGAATTGCTACAGTTCTCACATATCCAATAGAAACTGAATCTTCTCATAAGGCACTTGTTAAAGTTTCTGCAGGAAGCACGGTCTCACTACACAATCTTTACTTAGTTTCTGACCAAACAAGAGTTACTCTCGAAGAATCACCATTCTTATCGGTTGGAACTAGCGTTGGTGTTGGTACGTTCTCAACAGAAGTTGATGGAACTAGTGTTAATCTAATATTCCATCCAGACACTGCTTTTGCTTCTGATGTAGTTACTGTTCAGTTCTTCAATCAGACAATATATACGGATCAAGATCAGTTCAACTTCCCAGAAGATTTGGAGTATGGTAATGCTAATGAGAATATCTCTAATGCATTCTATGGTTCTATTAATAACTTCGGTAAGGATAGAACGGCATTCGATCTAAACTATAAAGGAATACCAATTTATCAGAAGACATTTAACCCATCTCAAACCACAAATTGGGATAAAGCAACTGGTATATTCAGTATTGCTGACCATTTCTTTGAAACGGGTGAAGAACTAATCTACAAGCCATTCTCAACTCTTTCTGGAATTGCAGCAACATCTGTTGGTATTGGCACAACTACAGTAAGTGGAACAGTATTTACTGGTGATATTATTTCAGGATTCTCAACTATTACTGGTGTTTCTGCTGCAAGCACTTCATTGATCTTGTTGAACTCAGATGTTCTTGGATCAGGAATTGCAGCAAATACAACTGTAACAGGTATTGGAACTACAAATACTTTCTTTGTTGGTAATGTAGTTGCTGCTGGATCTTCTGTTATCACAGGTGTTGCAAATACTGGTTTAATAAAAGTTGGATCTGGTATTTTCTCTGGTAATAATGTTGGAGTTGGAACAGTTGTTTCTGTTGGACTTAATTCTGTTACTTCTACAGAAGTAATTACTGGCGGTAACGATAGAATTTACTTTAGTGATGACATTAATTATGGTATTACAATCTCCAATGTAGGATCTGCTACAACATTCAGACAAACATATACAACTGGTATATCAACCGATATTATGCCAGAGAAAGTTTATGCTATTCGTGTATCGAAGGATAAGTTTAAACTTACTGGAACTGCTGGTGGAAGTGGAATTGGATTCACATTTACAAGTGAAGGTTCTGGCAATCGCCATAAGTTGACGATGAAGAAGAAGTTGGAGAAGGCACTAATCACAGTTGATGGTGTTTCACAATATCCTATCGCATTTACACCACTTTCGTTTGACTTAGATCAGAACACTACTGGTGGAAATGGAACTATTGGTGCTGGTGTAACATTCTTGAGACTATCTGGTATTTCATCTGTAAGACCAAGAGATATTCTAAAAATTGATGATGAGTTCCTCAATATTACTAACGTTGGATTAGCAACAACTGCAACTGGACCAATTACTGGAATTGGAACAATCCCAGTTGTAAATGTAACTAGAGGATATGTTGGAACATCTGCAACTACACATACTGATGGTAGTAGTGTAAGAGTTTTCAAGGGATCATTCAATATTGTTGAGAATAAGATTCACTTCACTGAAGCACCAGATGGTAAGGGTGATAATGATAAACTGAACGCAAGTCAACTATCTCTTCCAAAATCTACCTTCAATGGTAGAGTATATCTACGCCAAGATTATACTGGAAATAGAGTTTATGATGACATCTCCCTAGGATTTAATGGAATTGGTAGAACATTCAGTGTATTCAATGAAGGAGAAAATGCTATAGGACTTGAGGCAGGAAGCAATATTGTATTCATTAACGATATCTTCCAAACTCCAAATACAACAAATAATAGTGGAAATAACTATGGATTTGAAGAATCTGCAGGAATCTCCAGTATAACGTTTACTGGAATTAAAGTTCCTGGAACAGATAGTATTCTAACTGTTGATTCCGATGTTAATCAGAATCAAATTCCAAGAGGTGGCGTTATTATTTCAGTTGCTTCTACTGGTGGATTGGGATATGCACCTTTAGTTGGTGCTCAAATTGATGCAGAAATCGGTGCTGGTAAATCAATCTCCAATATTGTTGGTATTCCAACTTATGGCAGAAAGGTTTATTCAATCAGTACTGCATCTTATGACAACGTTACTGGTGTTCTTGAGATTACAACAGATGGCAACCATGGATTTATTGGACTGGATCAAAGAGCATTCCTTGAAAATCTAGAGTTCTCTTGTGCAGCACCGCATGCTGGTGTTACCACAACAACATTCCCAGATAGTACACAAGGATTTGATTATCCAATCCTAGGAATTACTTCAGGAACTACATTTAGAACAAATGTTGGTGTTTCTACAATTCCTCACACATTTGTTGGATTTGGTTCAGTTCGTGAATATTTCAATAATAACAGACACAACTTTGGTTCTGGTTATAGAGGACAAGTTGGAGTTGCTGTTACTGATGAAATTTATGTACATAAGTTTGTAAGAGCAGCAGCAAATTCTGTTACTGGCACTGGTGGGCCATTCACTCCAACGAATGCTGTTTATGATTCGCTTGCTGGTACTCTTACCCTAACAATTCCATCACATGGAAGATCAAGCGGTAATGTACAACTAGTTCAGGATGCATTTGTATTCACCTGCTCCAGAGATAATCATAGAACTGAGCACACATATCCAAGAGCAACAGACCCCGCAGGAGGCAATGTAAACGTTGCAATTACTGTAATCGATGCCAATACTATATCAGTTCCTGTTGGTGTTGGTGGAGGCGCTGGTACAGGTGCTGTAATTACTGCTGAGGTTGTTGCTAATACACAAAGATTTGAATCTGCATCTGCAAATGCAATCAATGTACAAAGTGGTTCTGAAAGTGGAAATGAAAAGACACCGATTACTGGTACAACATATGATCCAGAAACTGGAATTCTGAATATTACAGTAACTGGTCATGGACTATCAACAAATGACACGATCACAATTGATGCTGGATCACTGGTATTCAGTTGTGCTAGGGATAACTTCCAAACACTACATCCATATCCTCGCGCAGGAAAAGATCCTATTGCTGGTGTAACTACTGCAGTTACAGTTGTTGACGCAGATAACTTCACTATCAATGCTGGACATTCTCCAGCACATACTGGTGGTTCGTTGTTCTTTACAATTACTGATGGTGGTTCTAATTATGTAAACCCAATTATTAGTGTTGACGATCCATCTTATGAAAATCTTAGATTCACTGGTATATCCAGATTGGGTCTTGGAAATACATCAACAACTGGTATTGGTTTATCAATGACTTTTGATCTTGCACCAAACAGCAGCACTGTTGGTATTGGAACAAGTATGTTTGAAGTTAAGGAATATACCATCACAAAACCAGGTTATTCCTTCAGATTGAATGATGTATTTGAACCAGTTGGATTGGTTACTGACTACAGATTAATTGATGTAATTGATCCTATTACATTCACGGTAACCGAAGTATTCTCAGATTCATTCTCATCTATTCAACTTGGTGAATTTGATTACATTGATAGTATTGCAAATCTTCAAGATGGTAATAGAAAGAGATTCCCACTATTCTTCAATAATCAACTACTAAGTTTCCAGAAAGACATTTCTGATGTAACATCATCACTAATCGATTTTGATACTATTCTCCTAATTTATGTAAACGGTGTAATGCAGGAACCAAAAGTTTCCTACACCTTTGAGGGTGGTACTACATTCAGATTCAGTGAAGCACCCAAGAAAGATGATAAAATTGACATCTTCTTCTACAGAGGAACTAGAGCTGTTGATAGTGTGCAGGTTGATGTTCCTGAAACTATCAAACCAGGTGATAATCTCCACATTCTCAAGAATGATGGTAACTCAACTACTGTTAGCCAGACACCAAGAATTGTAAGTAGCATTCTTTCTTCTGATATTGTTGAAACAGGAATTTATCTTGGTGATGGTATTGATGAAAACAACTTCAAACCTGTTGATTGGTCTAAGCAAAAGAGAGATCTCTTCATTAATGATTTAGTTGAATCTAAAGCAAGAGATTCTATTGAAGGTATGGTTTTCCCAACCGCAAAAGTTATTAAGAACTTCCTGAGTACAGATGAAGAAATCTTCGTAGATGATGCACAATTCTTCAACTATGAAGAAAATGAATCTACTGTTGAGATTCAATCAGTTAATGGTTTGTTAATTGTTGATCGCCAAGATCCAGTTGGTGCTGGTTTATCCGCAACAGTTTCTGGACTTGGAACCATTTCTTCAATTGATGTTCTCAGTGGTGGTAGTGGATATACACCTAACTCAACTGTAACATTAAGAATTGGAAAACCAGTTGGTGGTATTGGAACAGTATTTAAGGCAGACATTATTGATAGAGTTGGAACTCTGGGTATTGGATCTGATGTAATTATCGGAATTAGTACAGAATCACTAGAGATCGGTCAAACAATAAAAGAAATTCCTAATATCTTCGATACATCCACAACAATCATTGGACTTGCTGGTACAGATGGTGGCAACATTACTCTCAGCAAATCTGCATCAAATACTGCAGAACTTGTAAATGGATTTGAGTTTGGTAGATATCAAGATCAAGAACTCGCAGAAGCAACTGCTTCGGTTAATTCATCTGGTATCGTAACTCTCACTTCAGTTACAACTGTTGGTGCTGGATATACTGGGGATACGCTACCTGCGGTTATTGCACCTCTTCCAAATATGCAATCAGAATTAATTTCTGGAATCAGATTTGTTGATGGATTTGCAGGTATTATTACTGGAATTGGAACAACTGCTGGTACTGGCGGCAATTCACTGGCACTCAGATTTGATATTGCATTCGACGCCAATACAAACTTTGAATCTTTACAAGTTGGATATCCAATTAAGGTTACTCAAACTGGCATTGGAAATGGTATTACATCAATTGACGGTCAAGATAGTTCTACTGTTGGTATTGGATCAACCTTTGTTGACAATATATACTATGTACATGCGATTTCCAAGGACGCATTTACCGGTATTATTACCAGTAACATTCTTTCTACAACTAGCAACGTTGTTGCAATCTCAAGTGATTTTGCTGGAAGATTCTCCTGGGGTAGATTGGCAGGATTTACAAGATCCTCTGGATCAATCTCAATCGCTGTTACTGGATTAAATGTTGATTCTGGACTATCAACATTCCCATCTTTCCAAAGACGTGGATTTGGACTGAGAGACATTGGTGCTCTCAGAAAAGAGTTTCCCAGTTAACTTATAAATATAGAAAAAAGCTAGTAATATGGCTGCCATTGTCACAGATCAGTTTAGAATATTAAACGCAGGTAATTTTGTTGATTCGGTTAGTGATCCGAATAATTCCTATTATGTTTTCTTGAGTCTTCCTAATCCAGGTATTGTTGGATTTGGTCGTTCAGATACTTGGGATTCAAATACTCCTGCGCCCGTTGATAACCTGAATTATCTGTCTCACGTAAAAGACACGATGATTTTTGGTAAAAAAATCACGAAAAAAGATATTCGTAGACTGGTTAGGAGAATAGATTGGAAAGAAGGAACTGTATATGAAATGTACAGGCACGATTATAGTGTCACCAATCCATCACCCCAAACAAACTCTGCTAGATTATATGATGCAAATTACTATGTAATGAATAGTGATTTCAGAGTTTATATCTGTATTGAAAACGGATCATCTTCAGTGAACGTATCTGGCAATTTCTCACAAGATGAACCAACATTCGTAGATCTAGAACCATCTAGAGCAGGTGAAAGTGGTGATGGTTATATTTGGAAGTATTTGTTCACTGTTGCTCCCAGTGATATCATTAAGTTTGACTCTATTGAATATATTCCTGTTCCCAATGATTGGGAAGATAGTACTGATACACAAATCATTTCAATGAGAGAGAATGGTGATTCTCTTCTAAATGAAAATCAAATTAAAACTGTATACATTGAGAACCAGGGATCTGGATATAATACAACTGAAGCAGAATTAGACATTCTAGGTGATGGAACGGGTGGTAGAGTTGTTGTTGATGTAACAGGTGGAAAAATTACAGATGTTACCGTTTCATCTGGTGGAAAAAATTATTCTTATGGAAGAATTGATCTTTCTACTATCAATTCGGGTTCAACTGGATTTGCAAATCTAATACCAATTATTCCTCCTGCTAGAGGACATGGATATAACATCTATGAAGAATTGGGTACAGATCGTGTTTTAGTATATGCTCGTTTTGATGATTCTACTAGAGATTTCCCACTAGACACAAGATTTGCTCAGATTGGCATTATTAAGAATCCAACTCAAGTTGGTTCTGCTACTACAATTTTTAGTGAGAATAAATTCTCTAATCTCAAAGGTTTGAAGTTGACCTCTGTTGCAACACCAACAGATGCAATTCCAGGAAATCAAATTTTCCAAACTGTAACTGGTATTGGAACTGCAACTGGTTATATCGCATCATACGATGATGAAACACAAGTTCTGAAGTATTTCCAAGATAGATCACTTTATTTTAATAGTGGATCATATGATCAGAAGGATTCTAAGACTGTAAATAGCGAAGCTTTAAAAATTGATTTTAGAGCATCGGGTGGTGGAACAGTTACTTCATCTAATAGTTTTAGTGGAACTATTGATGGATCATTTACTGGAATTACCACACAGGTTACCTCAGCAAAAAATGTTAATTTGGACGTTCAGTTTACCAATGGCGTTTCCTCTCCTGAGATAAATAAAGGATCGGGGGACATAATCTATTTGGATAATAGACCTCGTGTTTCGCGAAACCCACGACAAAAAGAAGATATTAAAATAGTACTGGAATTCTAAAAAGATGACACAAAAAACCAATCTTAATGTCACACCATATTATGACGATTTTGATGAAAAAAATAATTACTATAGAGTATTATTCAGACCAGGTTTTCCTGTTCAGTCTAGAGAATTAACTACTCTACAGTCTATTTTACAAAATCAGATTAAATCCTTTGGAAGTCACATTTTTAAGGATGGTTCTGTTGTAGTTCCAGGAAACGTAAGTTATAATGATTCTTATCATGCAGTAAAAATCAACCCAACACACGTTGGATTGAGTGTAGGATTATATCTAAAAGAATTAGTAGGAAAGAAGATAAAAGGACAAACATCGCAGTTGAGTGCGGTTGTTCAGAGTGTCATCACAAACGATGAATCTGAAACGGGTGACTATACTTTATATGTTAAGTATACAACTGCAGATTCGGATTTTGCAATCACATCATTTAGAGATGGCGAAACTCTATTCCTAGAAGAAAACTTAATATATGGAAACACCACCATCAGTACTGGTGACACATTTGCAACACTGATTGCATCAGATGCAACTTCTGTTGCTTCAGCTGTTTCTATTGAGCAGGGAATTTATTTCATTAGAGGACATTTTATACTTGTAGAACCTGGAACTCTCATATTAGATCAATATACAAATACACCATCATATAGAATTGGTCTGTCTGTTACAGAATCCCTGATTGATGCACAGGAAGATAATAGTTTATACGATAATGCCAGAGGATTTTCAAACTATGCTGCACCAGGTGCAGATAGATTAAAGATTACTGCAGAGTTATCTAAAAAAAGAATTACTGACGTTGATGATAAGAACTTTGTAGAAATTTTAAGAGTAACTGATGGTCTAGTTAAAAAGATTCAAGATAGCAGTGATTATTCACTAATAAAGGAATATATTGCAAAGAGAACTTATGAAGAGTCTGGTGATTATGCAGTAGATCCATTTAGAATTGAAATTGATGATTCATTAAATGATAGATTGAATAGTGACGGTGTATTTTTCGCTTCTCAAAGAACCGAGCAAGGAAATACTCCATCTGAAGATTTATTAGCACTTAAAGTTTCTCCTGGTAAAGCATATGTAAGAGGTTTTGATATTGAGAAAACTTCTACAACTATTATTGATGTAGAAAAACCCAGAGATGTTAGAGAAATTAAAAATACATCAGTTCCCTTTGAGATGGGCAACAAACTCGTTGTCAACAATGTTGAAGGAACTCCTTTTGTTGGATTAGATAATAATTTCACAATAGATCTTCACTCTAGAAGAAGACCTATAGGTGCTGGTGCGACAATTGGTCAAGCAAGAGTATATTCTTATGGCGTAAGTGATGCTCCATATCAAAATAATTCTACTGAATTTGATCTATATCTTTTCGATGTACAAACTTATACAGTCCTAACTCTTAACAATGGAACAACCCTTCAAGAGGTTCCTTTAGGGTCATATGTAAAGGGATTGAGTAGCGGAGCATCTGGATATGTTGTAGAGCATGCAGGAACCCAATACAAACTCAATCAAACTTCTGGATCTTTTATTCAAGATGAAGAAGTTTCATTAAATGCAGACCCATCATTAACAAGATCCATTCAGACTATTAAAGTATATGGTGCAAGTGATGTTAAATCTGTTTTCCAATCATTTAATTCGATTCCAGGATTAACCACATCCTTTATTGCAGATGCAAAATTAAACTTACAAGTTCCTTCTGGATTTAAAGCAACTGATACTCTCAATATTGATTCAGTATCTGGAGTTGCAACATGTACTGGTAGAACTTTTGCTGGTATTAAAACAGATACTATTATTTCATATCAAGTTCCTGGAAATACAAATCCATCTTTCAATAGAGTTTCATCCGTTGCAACAGATGGACTTACGATCAACTTAGATGCTACTACTACAGTAACTGATGTTAATAATTCTTCTGTTACAACTGGAGCATTCACATTTAATGTTGCAACACCTCAAATCACAAATGGTGATAAAGCACAATTATATGCACCATTAAATTCTAAAAATATTTCTGATGTTTCTCTTTCTGGATCTAATCTAACTATAGTTAGACAAGTTACTGGACAAACAACATCAGCAACAGGAACTTTATCTATTACTCTTGCAGACACCGGAGTTTCCGATGCTGTGTTTGAACCGTTCGACGCAGAGAGATATACTGTTGTTTATGAGGCAGATGGTGATATTGATCCCCTAACTTCTGATAAGTTTGCGTTAGATGGAACTGGAACTTCAATTAATCTTGCTGGTTTGGAGGCAGGTGCGAATGTTACTGTTAATGTAACTCTCAAGAAGAGTGATATTAGAACTAAGCAAAAGGTATATACAAGAAGCCAAAAAACCGATGTCTTTAGAAGTGTAGGCGCGGGAACAACATTAACATCAGGTTTAGGGTATTCTGTTAGATTTGGTTTGAGAGTTGAAGATGAAATTATCTCACTCAATACTCCAGATGTTAATGATATTGTAGCAATTTACGAATCTGTTGATCAGAACTCTGTTGTTTTAGATAGTTTAACATTCTCATCTGGATTAAATCTCAACACAGAATCAATCTTAGGTGAAAAAATTATTGGTCAACAAAGTGGAGCAGTTGCACAAATTGTCACTAGATCATCATCCACTGTTGTTGAATTTGTATATTTGAATTCTAGTAAGTTTGTTACTGGTGAAACAATTAAGTTTGAAGAATCTGGAATATCTGGATCTCCAACACTAGTGACTAGAGGTTCATATATTGATAGAACTAATCAATACGATCTTGATAATGGACAAAGAGATCAATTCTATGATTATTCTAGAATAATAAGAAAGACTACTTCATTACCATCGAATAGACTTTTGGTCATTTATAATAAGTATACTGTTCCTAGTAATGATTCTGGACACGTATATACTGTTAATAGTTATGCCCAAGAAAGATATAATGATGGTATTGCAACCCTTTCTTCTGGAGTAAGGGCATCTGATGTTATTGATATCAGACCTAGAGTTACTGATTTTGATGCCACTGGTGGAGTTCCAACAAACTCTCCCTTTGCCTTTGCATCCAGAAACTTTGGTGCTGCTGGAAACAATCCATCTTTAGTTGTTGCACCAAATGAATCGTCGATAATTGATTATGCATATTATCTACCAAGAATTGATAGATTATCATTGAATAAAAATGGCAACCTGGTAGTCACTAAAGGTATTTCATCTTCGGATCCAAAAGCACCATCATCTATAGATGATTCTATGGATCTTGCAACTATTGAATATCCAGCATATCTATTCGATGTAGATAATATTAAGGTATCACTCTTCGATAACAAGCGTTATACGATGAGAGATATTCGTAAGTTGGAAGATAGAATTGAACATGTAGAAGAATTAACTACATTGAATCTTCTTGAATTAAATACAAAAGCACTGCAAATTAAAGATAGTGATGGATTTGATAGATTTAAGAGTGGTTTCTTAGTAGATCCATTTAAGAATACAAATTCTATCGATACTAAGAATTTAGATTCTAATGTGTCAATAGAAACTTCACTGACAGAAATGAATTCGGATGTTTCAATTCATACGCTAAAAGGGCAGATCTCGCCAGAATTGAATACCGATATTAACTCAGCAGACTTTTCTACAGATCTACAACTTATAGATAACAATCTCAAGAAAACTGGAGATCTTGTTACATTAAATTATGCTCCTGTTAAGTGGACTAATATTTCACAACAATTTGCTACTAAGGAACAAACAATTAATCCATTCGGTGTACAAAACTATAATGGTTTTGTTAAACTAACACCATCCTCTGATACTTGGGCAAAGACAATTAATACTTCAGGCAGTGTAATTGTTAGAACTCAAGGTGAGTGGCAAGACTCCTTATTAGCAAATCTTATTAGTAGTGCTAAAAAAGATAATCATTTAAGATCCAGAAATGTTCAGTTTGAAGCAAGTGGATTAAAACCATCTACAACATATTATTCATTCTTTGGTGGTAGTTCAAATATAGATGTGGTTCCCAAACTGTTGAAAATTGCCATGGTTAGTGGTGTTTTCCAGACAGGAGAAACCGTAATTGGTTTAGTTGACGGTAAGCAGGTTTCTTCTTTCAGAGTTGCAGCAGCAAATCACAAAACTGGACTTTATAGCAATCCAAATTCTACATATCCAGAAGATCCATATTCAACAAATCTTACACTAACAACGTATTCTTCATCATCAACCGTACTTAATATCGATACATTCTCATTAGCAGATGCATCTGATGGTAGATTCTTCGGATATGCTCCATCAGGAATGATTTTAGTTGGTAAAACTAGTTCTGCTCAAGCGACGGTTGGAGCACAAACTTTAAATACTGATTCTGTTGGTGATTTGAATGGATGTTTCTTTATCAGAAATCCACTAGCAACTCCAACACCTCCAGCTTCATTTAAAGTTGGTTCAAAGACATTTAAACTAACATCTAGCTCCACCAATTCAAATATCTCAAATCTTTCATTTACCGAAAATACATTCTTCTCGAATGGTGTATTTGATAGAACAGTATATTCTGAAAGTGTTTCTGTTAGAAGACCTCCAGCATCACTTCCAGTAAATGCAATTCCTGGAGATCCACTTTCACAAACATTTAGAAGTGATAGTACTGGTGGATTCTTAACAGGGGTAGGATTATACTTCTCGGCAAAAGATTCCCAAGAGAAGATGTTTGTTGAAATTAGAGAAACTGATATTGGCGGAACTCCAACAAACAAATTAGTACAAGATTATGCAAGAATTGAAGTATCACCATCAGACGTAACAACTTCTACAAGTGGAGACACTGAGACTAGTTTGATGTTTAAGTCTCCAGTATATCTGCAACCAAACAAGCAATATTCTCTTTGCTTGATTTCACCATCATCAGATGATTATAAGGTATATACCGCAGAGTCTACACAAGCGACTATTAAGACTCAAAATTATCCAAATGCTGATCAAATTATCTATTCGAATCAGTACACTGGTGGTAATCTTTACAAACCACAAAATGGTGCAATATCCACACCAAGTTTGTATGAAGATTTGAAATTCTGTTTCTATAAGGCAGAATTCTCATCTACATCTGGAACTGTTTATATCAACAATCCAATTATTTCAATTGGTTCTACTGATTTCAATGAACCAGACGCAAATGTATATGAATTACAATCTAATGCTATTAGAACTTTCCCAAGAAAATTAAATGTTGGTATTAATACCACATATAATACACTCTTTGAACCTGGATCTAGAATTTATGATGGTGACACAAATGGTGTAATTGAAAAAGTTGGTGGAAATATTGGTGGTGGTAATCTCGGAACAGATTATAATATCACCAATGCTGGAATTGGTTACTCTAATGGATCCTTTAGTAATGTAAGTCTTTATACGATTACTGGAAATGGATCTGGTGCAACAGCAACTACTATTGGATTTGGTGCTGGAATTCTAAATGCAGTTGCTATTGGTGCTACTGGAAATGGATATGCCGTTGGTGATGTTTTGGGAATTACCACTGCTGATGTTGGTGGAAAAGGTAGAGATGCAAGAATTACAGTTGCCACTGTACCCAATACAGATACTCTTTATCTAACAGAAATTCAGGGTCAGACCTTTACAGAAGGAAATCAACTATCGATTGAAGAAGGTGATGGAAGCATTACTGGTCTTGGAGGAACAGTTGTTAGAGGATCCGTAACAATTCCAGAAGCAATCTATGAAGGTAACGTATTTGAAGTTACTCAATACAATCATGGCATGCATGCTGATAATAATAAGGTTACCATTGGTGGTATAGAACCAAATACTGTAGTAACAACTCTTAGTGCTGCGATTGTTTCAACTGATACTACAGTTTCTGTTGCAAATACATCATTGTTTGTTAATTCCGAAAGAACTCCAGTTTCTACGGCTAACCCAGGTCATATCATTATTAATGAAGAAGTTATTTCTTATACTGGAGTTGGTGCAGGAACGTTAACTATTGGTACTAGAGGTGTTAGTGATACCACATCGATGATTCATTCCGTTGGTGATGCAGTTCAAAAATATGAACTCAATAATGTTTCACTAACAAGAATTAACAAATCACATGATATGCCAACGGCAGCAAATCTTTCTTCCAAGAGAGATATTGATACATATCATCTAGAATTTGATAGACCTGCACTCAAGAATAGTGGTGATTCTTTATTGAACTTCAGTTCAGATGTAACTGCAGGTGGTGATCACATCAGAGCGTCACAAAATATTCAGTTTGATACTATTATTCCATATGTAAATTCAGTTGTTCCAGATGGAACTTCAATATCTTCCAACTTGAGAACCGTTTCTGGAACTAGTGCTGGTGGATCTGAAGCATCATTTGTTGATCAAGGATTTGAAAATATCTCATTAAATGAACCAAATGTTCTTTCGACTCCAAGAATGGTTTGTTCTCGCGTTAATGAAACTACTAAATTAACATCACTACCTAGAAATAAATCATTAACTCTTGGTATATCGATGAATTCTAGTGATAAGAACCTTTCTCCAGTAATTGATCTATCCGAAGCATCCTCGTTTGTTCTAATTAGAAATAGATTAAATAATCCCGTTTCTAATTATGCTGCTGATTCTAGCACCAATCAACTGGTAAATGATCCACATAGTTCAGCATATATTTCTAGGCAGGTAGATCTTGATCAACCAGCAACTTCACTAAAAGTTATTCTATCTGCATATCGTCATTCATCAAGTGATTTCAGAGTTCTTTATAAACTAACTAGACCAGATTCTAGTGAAGTTGAGCAATCCTATGAACTATTCCCTGGTTTCAAACCAACCAAAAATTCTAAGGGTGAAATTGTTCCAAATATTGCCAGCAATGATGGAACTGCCGATGTTTTTGTAAGACCAAGTGAAGATGGAGAGTTCTTAGAATATCAATTTACTGTTGATCAATTAGAAGAATTTATTGGATTCCAAATTAAGATAGTTATGAGTGGTACTAATGAAGCATATTCACCCAAGTTCCACGATCTTAGAGCAATCGCATTAGCATGATTCCGATTGAAGGACATACCAATCTTTTCAGAGATGAAAAGTCTGGTGCGATTGTTAATGTTAATACATATGAATATAATAATTATATTAAACTAAGAAAAGAACGTCAAAATCAAAAAGATGAGATTACTGAACTAAAAAAAGACGTTCATGAACTCAAATCCCTACTTATGGAGTTAATCAATGCAAGATCATAACGAAATTACTTTAGACTCTTTTGCGAAAATGTTTGAGTATGAAAAGCATGCAAGGCAGATTGATGAATGTAATGATATCGATGAATTAAAGGATATGCTTAAGTCTTCACTCAAGTTATTTTTGAAGCAACAAGAGGTTGTATCTAAGCTTGGATTCGAAGGAGTATAAATATAGTTAAGATCTGATTTCATATTGGTAATAAACTAATGCCAGATATAAAAGTTAGAGTTGGCCAACAAAATTCGGTCAAAGTTGTTTCATCAATTGCTGGAGAATCCTCCGGTACTCTTTCTGGTTTAAGCGATGTTAGTGTAGCAGGTGGTGTGAGTAATGGTATGGTTCTGGTGTACAACACAACACTAGGAAAGTGGGAAGCTACCTTAGATTTAACACCAGGAAATCAACAAAATTTAGACATTAACGGAGGCTCGTTCTAATGGCAAGTATCATTAGAGTCAAAAGATCTACTGGTACTACCGCACCAGGGTCCCTAAATTATGGTGAAGTTGCTTATACAGTTGGTTCGGGTACACAAGCAAACTTAGGACAAAGACTTTTTATTGGTGATAATAGTAATACACCCCAATTGATTGGTGGTGAATACTACACCGATTTGATGAGTCATGCTCCTGGTACGATTGCAGCTTCGGCAAACGCTTCGACTGCATCAAACGGTTTCGTTGCAATCCTTGATCAAAACAGAAAGGTTGATCAATGGAACGTAGATAATTTAAGAATAGATACGAATACTATTTCGTCTACAGACACAGATGGAGATATTAATATAGATCCAGATGGATCTGGAGAAATTGTAATTCCAGATGATACTTTCCTTACCTTTGGTACTAGTAAGGATGCAAAGTTTGAGTATGATGAAGATGGTACAGATCAGTTAAACTACACTGGTGCTGATTTTAGAATTAATGTTACTACAGAATCAACAAGCAAAGATACTGGTGCTTTAATCGTTGAGGGTGGTGTTGGTATTGAGAAAAACTTACATGTTGGTGGTAGTTTTACTCAATCTGGAATTGCTACCGTAAATCTTCCAGATAATACCGACGATGCATATTTGATTCAGCAAGGATCTGATAAGTATCTTGAAGTTGATACAACTAATGGTTCTGAACTTTTAGCACTCGGCAACGATCTTGCTAGTGTTAATATCCTTGTTGAGGATAATGTAACTAATGCCTTCTTGGTTAAAGAAGGATCTTCAGAATATATTGCATTAGATACAACTAATGGTTCTGAATTAATTACATTCAGCACTGCTAATGTTGATTTTGATAACGATGTTAATATTGATGGTGGAGATCTAACTACTAATCAAACATCTTTTAATTTATTAAACACCAATGCAACTTCAGTAAATGCATTTGGTGCTGCAACCACATTAGTAATTGGTAATGCATCAGGTAACTTTAACGTTGATGCAACTGGCAATACAGATTTAGGTGGAGACCTTAATGTAGATGGTGATGATCTAACTACATCACAATCCACATTTAATCTTCTTGAGACTACCGCCACAACAATTAACTTTGCTGGGGCAGCAACCGATCTTAACATTGGTGCATCAACTGGTAAAGTTACGGTTCGTTCTGTTGATCAATCAACCAGCGTAGACACTGGTGCGTTAGAGGTTGATGGTGGTGTTGGTATTGCAAAGAATTTGTATGTTGGTGGTGACATCAATCATACTGGAACATTCGGCAATACTGGTGGAGCAATCATTGATAACGTTGGAATTAGTTCCAATGTTATTTCAACCAGAGCAGGTGGCGGAAATGTTTTATACATTGACCCATATCCCGATGGACTGAGCAACGAAGGTTTAGTTGTTGTTAAAGGTGATCTTCAGGTTGATGGTACAACAACTACTGTTAACTCAACTTCAGTTACCGCCAACGAAGCAATCTTTAAACTCGGTGATGTAACTAGCGTAAGAACTGTTACTGCTGAAGTTGCAACTGGTGTTTCAACAATTACGGTTGATTCTCTTGTTGGAATTAATACTGGTGATGTTATTTCAGGAAGTGCATCTATTCCTGGAAGCACATCTGTTAACTCATATGATCCAACAACAAATATTATTACTTTAAGTGCAGTTACCACTGCTGGTATTACAACAACCACGCAACTGACGGTTACTCACGCATACGATACCAACACAGATAGAGGTATTTCTTTTAACTACAACACAAGTAGTGGAACTGGAAATAACAAACTTGGATTCTTTGGTTATAACGACAGTGCTGGTGAAAACAGTTCTGCTCCCGCAAGAGCATGGACATATATTCCAGATTCATCAGATAGTAACAGTGTAATGACTGGTACTAGAGGTAATCTTGATATCAAGGGTATCTACTATCAAACTGGTGATTTCTCAACTCACGGTATTGTTTACTTTGATAGTGATGGTTTACAGACATCTAGTGCTGCTCCAAGTGCTGCCACTATCACATCTACGCAGTTAATGACTGCAGTAACTGAAATTGTATTAACTCTTGATAGCACTCACAGTTTCACTGAAGGTGCTCAAATTACACAATTGAGCAATAGTTCTGCATATGGTATGGTGAAGACAACGACTTCATCATCTAATAGTGTGACACTAATTGGTGTTCAGGGAACATTTGATACTACAAATGATCTAGTTGCTGATGGGGTAAATACTTCTAGAAACCCAACCAACGTTTCTACTACATACACTGACAAACCAATTTGGACAACAACCCTTGACGGAGGAACTTTCTAAACCATGAATCGTGACGTTGACATTAATGTGTTAGTGAGTCTTTATAATCAAAAATTAGCAACTCTATCTAACCAAAACGTTTTATTAGAAGCCAAGGTGCAAACTCTTTCTAAAGATATACAGAACCTTGAGCATGAAAAAGACTCTCTAAAGATAGAGTTGCAAAAACAGAAATCTCAATCAACACCCAAACTAAGATCTAAAAAATCTGAGGATTATCAAAACGCAGAGGTTGGATAATGGCAAAACCATCAACACGCCAAGGACTTATTGACTATTGCTTAAGGCGTTTAGGTGCGCCAGTTTTAGAAATCAATATCGATGATGATCAAATCGATGACTTGGTAGATGATGCCATTCAGTATTTTAATGAGAGACATTTTGACGGTGTTGAAAGAATGTTTCTTAAGTATGAATTACAGCAAGCAGATATTGATAGAGGAAAGGCAAGTGGAACCAGTGGTGTTGGTATTGTAACTACTACAGGAACATCTACAAATAGTGGTTCTGGATCTTTTACATCAAGTTTTTACGAAAATTCCAATTTTATTCAAGTTCCCGATTCTGTAGTGGGAATTGAAAAAGTATTTAAGTTTGATACTAGCAGCATTTCTGGAGGAATGTTTAGTATTAAATATCAATTATTCCTGAATGATCTATATTACTTCAATTCTGTTGAGTTATTGCAATATGCAATGACTAAGAGTTATTTGGAAGATATTGATTTCTTATTGTCGACTGATAAGCAAATTAGATTTAATAAGCGTCAAGATAGAATGTATCTTGATATTGATTGGAATGCACAGAGTGCTGGAGACTTTTTAGTTATTGATTGTTATAG
>Ga0163110_10000157_pt1 | contig 29782 bp, 31 predicted proteins | sample CRUFie1St17metaG_FD_108703 | JGI IMG/M metagenome (GOLD analysis project Ga0163110, IMG submission 108703) | Marine microbial communities from the Costa Rica Dome - CRUD Field 142mm St17 metaG | ecosystem: Environmental > Aquatic > Marine > Oceanic > Photic zone | place: Costa Rica: the Eastern...
TAAGCGTTGGAGTTGGAGTTATAGTAGGAGTTGCAGTAATTTCTACTTCAATTAATCTTGCTGATTTTAACTGCCTTATTTCATTATTCTTAATTGCAAGCTGCGCATTTAATGATTTAGAAATACCATAAATTTGCTGATTTAAACTTTCAGTTTCTAAATTATACTTTTCTGTAAGGCTGCTTATTTCATCAATTAAGCTTTCATTTTCTGATTTCAATTCATCTAATGAATTTAATAAATCTGAATTAGATGCAATTAATTTATCATTAGAGTTCAATTGTTCATATGTAGCAATTTTATGTTGTTCTTCAGCTTCTGCTAATTTATTATTTATTGAACTAATTTCACCTTCTAAATATCTAACTTTATCGTTGTATTTTTTTTCAGATTTTATAAGTTCGTCATTGAGTTGATTTAATTCAAGATTTAATGAGTTGATTTGAGAATCATCGACTACTGTTTTTATAATTTCATTGTTCTCGGGGTTTTGAGAAGAACAAGAAATAAAAATAAACAATAAAACTATAAAAATTTTTCTAATCATAATTATTATTTTTAATAATCTTTCTGATATTCTAGTTGATATACAAAGTTACTTTCATATAAATTATGGCACACTTAAGACCATTTAAGGGAATCAGGTATAATCAAAATATTTCAGGAGATCTTACAGATAACGTATGTCCTCCTTTTGATAGTATATCTAAAGCCTTACGAGAAAAGTTATATAAAATTTCCGATTACAATACTGTCAGATTAGAACTTGGGATTAGAGGTATGTATGAAGATCCTTATTTTTCTGCGGCAGAAATTCAAAATTCATGGATAAAAAATCAAGTTCTTACTCAGGATGATTCTCCTTCAATCTATGTAACAGAAGAAGAATTTAAGTTTGGAGATAAAATTATTACTAGAAAAGGTTTTATCTGTGCAATAAAAGTTGAAGAGTATAAAAATAAAGTTGTTATACCTCATGAAAAGACAAGAGAAGAATGGGTAGAAGATCGTCAAAAATTGATGGAAGTTGCTAAATCAAACTATAGCCCATTGCTATGTCTTTATGAGGACGATTCAAGAGAAACAATTGCTAATTTAGTAAAATCTATTTCCGGTAAAAAACCATATATTGACATTGAACCAGATTATTTACAAAAGATAAAAGTTTGGAGAGTAACCGATAAAGGAACTATCTCATTGATTACTGATAATTTTAATAAATCTAAAATATACATTGCAGATGGACATCACAGATACGAAGCTGGATTAAGGTATCTTTCAAAAATAAACAAATATAGAACTATCGAAGAAAATGAATCAATAAATTATAGAATGATTCAGCTCATATCTATGAATGAACCAGGCTTAGTAACCCGTTCCTATCATAGATATATAAAATCAGATAAAAACATTCCTGAATATATAAATAAGATTATTTCAGATAATAATATTTTGTTTTTAGAAAAAAATTTCTCACTTGATAGCACTGAATACCTGCAATCATTTTATAAAACTATTTTAGAAAATAATAATGAAATAAGTTTTGGTGTAATAATCAAAAACGGCTCTCAAATTAATTCATATTCATACTCAAACAATAACTCGTCAAAAAATAATGATTATTCTTTTCTTCATGATGAATTTCTACAGGAAAAACTTAATAATAATTTTGAAGATAATATTTCTTTTGAAACTGACCTTGATGAAATTAATAATCAACTACAAATTAATGACAAAATTATTGTCTTTATTATGAGACCTATTCCTATGAAAGATTTTGTAAAAACCGTTCAGTCTGGAGAAGTTTTGCCACCCAAGGTAACTAATTTTCTTCCAAAGCCACCAGCTGGTTTAGTGTTTCAAAGTCTTGAAGGCGAGCTTTAAGAAAACTATAATATTTTATTTATACTTTCACTAATATACTGAATGTTTTTACTAGTGATTCCAGCAATATTTACTCTTCCTGAGTCGACTATATAAATAGAGTAATCTTTTCTTAATTTATGCACATCTTCTTTGCTTATACCGCTGAAACTAAACATTCCATTTTGATCAACCATAAAAGAAAAATCTTTATTGGTACCTAGTTCAATAAGGTTAGAATTCAAAGAAATTCTCATTTCTTTTATTCTATTTCTTAATCCAGCTAAATCCTTTATCCATAAATCTTTTAGATATTCATCATTAAGTATTATTTTTACAATTTCAGATCCATGAGCAGGTGGGTTAGAGTAAATTGTTCTAGCAGTTTTCTTGAGTTGGCTAAGTATTTTTTCAGATTTTTTTTCATCGGTACTTTTGTAAATCAAACACCCAACTCTTTCGCTGTATAATCCAAAATTTTTAGAGTAACTTGAACAAATAAAAATATCATCTAATTTTTCTGAAAGTATCCTTACTCCTGATGCATCTTCATCTATACCATTTCCTAATCCCTGGTACGCAAAGTCGCAAATAGTTATTACATTATTTTTCTTGAGTATTGAGCCAATTATTTCCCATTGGTCATCACTTAAATCGCATCCAGTTGGATTGTGGCAACATCCATGCAGGACAATAATATCTCCTGATGGAATTTCTTTTATACTTTCCACCATTTTTTCAAAAGCTACAATATTTTTTTCTTTATCAAAATATTCATAACTATTTGTTTCAAAACCAGATGATTCAAAAATAGGTTGGTGGTTTGGCCATGTAGGATTACTAAACCAAACTGTTGATTTACTTGAAAAATTATTTAGAAACTCTGAAACTAACTTCAAAGCACCGGTTCCTCCTGGGGTATTAAGACCTATAGGATTTATTCTATGATCTTCAAATAATTTTTCACCCAGAACCATTTGAATAGATTTATTTATAAATTCTTTATCACCATCTATTGGTTTGTAAGATTTAGTGATATTCATATCCAAAAGAATTTTTTCGGCTTCAAGTACAGAATCAAAAGTTGTTGTTAATCCGTTATCATCTTGATATACACCAACCGCCAAATTAACTTTTTTGGGATTTTTGTCCTTATTAAATTCATCCGTTAAGCCCAATATAGGGTCTTTAGGAGCTTCATTTATATTTTCAAAAAACATAATCTTCTCAATCGAATATATTATTAAATATTAACAGATAAATTGAGTAAAAATAATATCTTTTATTCTGTAGATTCTTCAGATTGGTTATTTTCAGAACTATCTTCACCTTCTGAACCTTCACCGTCAGCAGCGCCTTCTTCACCTTCAGAAACTTCAGAAACAGTTGCCTCTTCCTGAACTCTAGGAGGCTGAATCCAAGCAATTTGAGCATCCTCATCTGATGTCAAGCTTGCACCTTCTGGAATATTCAAATCTTTAGCCAAAACAGATACCTCTAAATTTTCTAGAATTGAACAATCAGCTTCTAGTTCAGAAGGTATTTCAAGTGGTTTAGCTAGAATAGTAACTTCATATACTCCTTGTGTAACAACCCCAGCTCCTCCTCTTGTACCAGGAGCAGAGTCTTGGTTAATAAGTGTTACTGGTACTTGTACTTCGATTTCTTTTTCCATATCTACTCTCAGAAAATCAACGTGAACAAGCGCATCTGTTACTGGATGTCTATCTACGTTTCTAACAAGTGTATAAGTTTCATCTTTTCCATCGACAGATATTTTAATTGGCGTTGTATAACCTGCGGCCTTGAGTGTTTTGTATAGAGTATCTTCTTTAACTTGTAAGCTAATAGAGTCACCTAATCCATACATATTTACAGGGACAACTCCTGTTGATCTTAAGGATTTATTCTTTTTTCCAAAAGTTGTTCTTTTTTCTGTTTCTAAGATTATTTCTTCAGCCATTACTTTCCCAATTCTTAATATATGCAAATTTAGCAGACCTCTTAATTGTATAATTTTTTTAAATCCATATAACTTGAAAAACATCTAAAAACAACTAATTAAGACAAATATGCTAATATATAAATATGTTAATACCAATGAAAATAGATTATGCTCTAAGGCTATTAGTATATCTATCCGTAAATAAAGACAAAGGTCTAATCAAGACTGAGGAAGTATCTAAAGATCAAGGTGTTCCATTAAAATTTCTTCAAAGAATTTCTAATGAATTACAAAAAGAAGGAATAATTGAGTCAAGTAGAGGGCCTGCAGGCGGTCACAAGATAAAAAGTGATCCAAAAAAATTATTTGTTTCAGAAATTATAAAATTATTAGATTATACTTTATCTCCAATTGAATGCATTCATAATGAAGATGTTTGCATACATACTGATGCATGTAGCCAAAGAGAATTATGGATAGGTGTGGAAGCTGTGCTTTTAGATCATTTAAGTAATATTTCAATTCAAGATTTAGCTGATAGGCAATCAAATTTGAATCAAAAATACGTTTCGTTTATCTAAGCTTTTTATATGTCTAAATATTAGAAAGGATCATCTTGAAAAGAGTTGGTTTTATTCTTAAGGTTCGTCAAGAATACATAGAAGAATATAAGGTTCATCACAAAAATGTTTGGCCTGAGATGAAAGAAGCGTTATCTCGTAATGGATGGCATAATTATTCTTTATTTATGCGAAAAGATGGTTTGATGTTTGGATATTTTGAAGCTAAAGATTCTTTTTTAAGTTCATTAGATGGAATGTCAAAAGAAGCTATAAACAAAAAATGGCAAGATTTGATGTCTCCATATTTTGAAATTCCTGAAGGAGCAGCTCCTGACCAGTCAATGCTTGAACTAGAAGAAGTGTTTCATGTAGATTGATTTATATTAACTTAGGAGAAATAAATGAGATTAAAAAATAAAAATGTAATAGTGACAGGTAGTGGGAATGGTATTGGCAGGGCTATTGCAGAAATTTTTGCTAAAGAAGGAGCAAATATTATAGTTGCAGACATAGAGGAAGATTCTGGATTAGAAACTGTTAGAAATATTACGAAAGCTTCTGGAAATGCTAAGTATGTAAAGGTTGATACTTCAGATATTGATTCGGTTCAAAGCATGGTCAAAGAAGCTATTGATGAGTATGGAGATATAAATATTTTAGTAAACAATGCTGCCGCTTTTGTCTTTGGAAAAATAGAAGATATAAATAAAACTCATTGGGATAAAGTTTTGGGTGTAAATGTAGTAGGATATGCAAATTGTGTGAGCGAATCCTTGGAATCTTTGAAGAAAAACAATGATAGTAATATCATAAATATTGCCTCCGTGTCCTCATTTATAGCTCAACCAGAATTTGTTCCATACAATACTTCAAAAGGTGCTGTAATCCAATTAAGTAAATGTTTGGCAATGGATTTAGCAAAATATAATATTAGGGTAAATTCTATTTGTCCAGGTGGAGTTCGAACAAGAGCAACTGATCAGCATATTCAATCTTTGGGACTTGATGCTGAAAAAGCATTTGAGGATTTTGGTAATGAAGCGCTCCTAAAAAGAATTGGTACACCTGAAGAGATAGCATATGGAGCTTTATTTTTAGCTTCAAACGAGGCATCTTACATTACCGGAACAGAATTAGTAATTGATGGAGGGGCAACAATTGACTAAGGACGAATTTAGATTTATTGATTCACATGTTCATTTTTATGACATGAATCATCCTAAATTACACTATGGGCATTGGCAGCCTGATGAAGATATGCCTCTTAGAGAGCTTGGAACTAGAAACTATCTCGCCAATGATTTTTTGATTGAAGCTTCAGAATTAGGCATGAAAAAAGCAATACATGTTCAAGCCGCTATTGGATCTAAAGATCCTGTTGAAGAAACAAAATGGCTAGAGAATGTATATAGGGAAACGGGAATTCCTAACGCAATAGTAGGGCATGTTGATTTAAGTGCTAAAGATGCAAGACAAGTTATTGAAAGGCACCTAGAATTCAAACATTTTAAAGGAATAAGAGATTTTTCCTATGGCGATTATCTTATAAGTAAAGATTTTAGAAGAGGATTCAAATTACAAGAAGAATATGGGCTTATTTCTAGTATAGCTGCTAGATGGAATGAGATGGAAAAACTGGCAGATCTTGCAAAAACCTTTCCGAATATAAAGATAGTTTTGGATCATGCTGGTAATCCAGATTTTCGTACTAAAGAGTATTTTGAAAATTGGAAAAAAGGAATGGCTAAAATTTCAAAAATAGAAAATATAATTTGTAAAATATCTGGCCTTGGCATGGGGGATCATAATTGGTCTACAAATTCAATAACTCCTTATGTTGAAACATGTATGAATTTATTTGGAATTTCTAGAATTATTTTTGCAACTAACTGGCCTGTAGATAGCCTCTATAGTAGTTATAAAAAAGTAATTGATTCCTACAAAGATCTAACAAAAAAATTATCAATTGACGAGAGAGACGCATTTTTTTATAAGAATACAGAAACTATATATGAAATCTAATATTCTATAGAAGTTTTAGGTCCGCCGTCTTCGTTTAGATCATTCCACATTGATAATGGAGAAGCTGCTTGAACACCTGCATCAACAGGAAGTACAACACCTGTAATCCATCTAGCTTCATCACTAGCCAAATAGACAACGGCCCATCCAACATCCCATGCTGTTCCCTCTGTACCTAATGGCCCAGCTTTTCGTCTTAAGTCTCTCCATTCATCATCCATTTTTTTGAATCTATTTGGAAATGCTCCATAAACATGCCCCGGAGCGACACAGTTTACTCTAATATTTTGTCTTCCATGATGGACTGCCATTATTCTTGAAAGATGAGAAATTGCAGCTTTTGAAATAGAGTAAGGTACATTTCTTGTAGACCCTGCTTGGGTTCCATCTATTGAAGAAACATTTATTATTGATCCCCCTCCTGATTTTTCCATTGCAGGGATAGCATATTTTGAGCCCATTACCGCACTCTTCATATTTAAATCAATAGATCTATGCCAATCTTCTTCTTCTATTTCTGTTACCATTCCTCCACCTGGACCTCCAACATTATTAAATAAAATATCTAGTTTTCCAAACTGCTTAACAGCTTCATTAATCATTGCTTCGCAATCTTTTTCAGAAGTAACATCACCAATAAATATTTTTCCTGTTCCGCCTTCTTTTTCGATAACATCTAAGGTTTCTTCAGCTCTTTCTAGGTCTATATCACAAAGTAAAATTTTAGCTCCTTCTTTTGCCATTAATATAGCTGCAGCCTGCCCAGTACCTGCTATTTCGCCTCTAGTTCCAGCACCTGTGACAATAGCCACTTTTCCTTCAAGTCTTTGTCCTGATGGCATATTTTTACTCCTTGAATATAAAATTTATCTTTTTATTTTCATATTTATTCATAATTTAATCAATATAAATTTATTTTTTTTTATATAATGAATTTATGAATTATTTAAACACAAATTTATTTAACTGTTGCAATACTCTTTGTTCGAGCTATTGATAATATAGTTTAATAATTGTTCGAACCCCCAACTTAGGGGGTTTTTTTTTATAATATTTTGGAGAAAAAAAATGTCAATAACACCATTAAATCCATCACAAGTGGAAAGATATAGCAGGCATCTTATAATGCCTAACGTTGGAAGTAGAGGGCAAAGAGCCCTTTTAGACTCAAAGGTTTTAGTAATTGGAGCTGGAGGTTTAGGATCTCCTGTTTCATTATACTTAGCATTAGCAGGTGTAGGGAATATTGGTATTGTGGATTTTGATGTAGTGGATGTTTCAAACCTTCAAAGACAAATTTTACATTCCGACTCAGATGTTGGAAAAAGGAAAGTTGAGTCTGCAAAAGAAACATTAACGGAGCATAATCCTGATGTTAATGTAACTATTCACGAAGAACCAATAAATTCATCCAATGCTTTTGAAATAATGAAAGACTATGACATTGTAATTAATGGAGCGGATAATTTTGCTACAAGATATTTAGTAAACGATGCAGCCTTTCTTCTAAAGAAACCATTAGTTGATGGAGCTATATTAATTTTTGATGGTCAGGCTACAACATATATCCCTGGAAAAGGATGTTATAGATGTATTTTCCCTGACCCGCCACCACCTGGAGAAGTGCCTAGTTGTGCAGAAGCAGGAGTTATAGGTGCTCTACCTGGTTTAGTAGGGTCTATACAAGCCTTAGAAACTATTAAAATAATATTAGGAGTTGGAGAACCTCTTGCTGGTAGAATGTTGCTAATAGAAGCTCTAGGTATGGAATTTAGAGAAATTAAGGTAAGGCAAAATCCAAATTGTAAGTTATGTGGCCGTAATCCAGAAGTTACAGAATTGATAGATTACGAGATATTTTGTGGAGTAAAAGTAGTTAGCTAAGCCATGAAAACAAAATTAAACATAGATAATTTTACTACTGGTCAGCTAAAAAATATTGGTAACACTAGTCTTGTAGATTTATCTTCTCTAAGTCATAATTCTTCTGTGAAGATTTTTGCTAAATTAGAGGGTGAAAACCCAACGGGGTCTATAAAAGATAGGGTGGCTAAATGCTTGATTTTTGATGCAGAAAAAGAGGGGAAAATAACAAAAGGCCAAACGATAATTGAACCTACCTCTGGAAATACTGGAATAGGCCTTGCAATGATAGCTAAAATAAAAGGCTATAAAATGATTGCAGTAATGCCAGATTCTGTTAGTCAAGAAAGAGTTTCTTTATTGAAATCTTTTGGAGCAGAAATAATTTTTTCTGAGGGTAAAGAAGGCACAAATGGGTCTATAAAACTTGCTCAAAAAATATCTTCAGAAAATCCAGAGTACTTCATGCCTTTTCAGTATGGAAACCAAGCTAGTATAAAAGCTCATTACTATACAACAGGATTGGAAATAACCAAACAAATGCCAAATATTACTCATTTTGTTTCAGGACTTGGAACTGGAGGAACATTGATGGGTGTTGGAAAAAGATTAAAAGAATTTAATGATTCAATAAAAATAATCGCAACTGCTCCTCATCCTGATGATGTGGTGCAAGGATTAAGGTCTATAGAGCATGGCTATATTCCTCCGATTTTAGACCTAGATAAGCTAGATGGAAGAATAATGGTAGAAGCAGAGGAATCATTTTATTGGACAAAAAAAGTAATGGAAACCCATGGATTATTTGTAGGAGTTTCATCCGGAGCAACCCTAGCTACATGTGTAAAAATGTCTAAAAGACTTGAAAATTCGGTTATAGTAACTATTTTTGCAGATGGAGGTTGGAAATATTTGTCTAGTGGTATTTATGAGAAAGAATTTTCTGAAATTGCTAATGATATTGATGGAAAAGTTTGGTGGTAATGAATAATTTTTCAAACTTAGACAAAAACAATATATTAAATCTAAATATCAAAGAAATGAGAAAATTAATTATTTCGGGAGATATTTCTTCTGAAGAATTAGTTAATATTCATATTGATCAAATCAATAAATTTGACTCTAAAACTAATGCAGTTTGTACCTTTACTCCAGATTTTGCATTAAATATTGCAAGAGAGCAAGATAAATCAAAAAAATTTGATCAACCACTATCAGGGATCCCTATTCTTATAAAGGACTTAAATAAAACAGAAGGTATACGCACAACTATGGGGTCCAGAATTTATTCTGATTTTATCCCTAAGGAAGACGATTTAGTTGTAAAGAAAATAAAAGATTCAGGTGCATTGATACTTGGGAAGAGTAATACTCCTGAGTTTGGGGCAGGATCACATACATTCAATGACGTTTTTGAAACAACTCTTAATCCCTATGATCTTTCTAAAACAGCAGGAGGATCAAGCGGGGGAGCAGGTGTTGCTTTAGCAATGAGAATGGTCCCTGTGGCTCAAGGAAGTGACATGGGAGGATCATTAAGGAACCCTGCGGCTTGGAATAATGTTGTAGGTTTTAGAACTTCTATCGGTACTGTTCCTCAGCTACCTGCAGATATTACTTATAATATGATGAGTGTTAATGGTCCTATGGCTAGAAATATAGATGATTTATCAGTTCTGTTATCTTGTATGGCAGGATATGACAATCGAATAGGAAATAGTATTAATGAACCTTCGGAAAGATTTCTTGATCTAAAATTACCTGATCCTAAAAAAATAAAAATTGCTTACACTAATGACCTTGGAATATATCCTGTTAGTCAAGATATCAAGGAAGCTTTTAATAAATCAATTGAGATTTTTTCTAAATTAGGATTTATTATGGAAGAAGCTTTTCCTGATTTAGAAAATGTTGATAATATTTTTCAAACTTACAGAGCTTATACTTTTGCTAATGCCCATAAAGAACATATTGTTAAGAATAGAGACCTTATGAAAGACACTTTGATTTGGAATGTAGAGAAGGGGCTTGAATTAAAGGCTACAGATCTTGCACTTGCAGAATCCCAAAGATCAGTTTTAGACCAAAATATAGCAGGTTTCTTTGAAAAATATGATTTTCTAGTTTTGCCTTCAACTAGCGTTTTACCTTTTGATAAGAATATTGAGTATATTAAAGAAATTGACGGAGTCGAACTAGAAACATATATTGATTGGATGGGACTATGTTACGCCATTACTGCAACAGGATGTCCAAGTATAAGTATCCCTGGAGGATTTATAAAAGGTCTTCCGACAGGAATACAAATTGTAGGTAAAAAATTAGATGACTTGAATGTTTTACGCATTGCTAAAATATTTGAAGATGAGACTAACTTTTATAAAATTCAACCAAACATAATTGAAAAAGGAGAATAATTGTGATCAATTTAGCTGCTAATTTATCAATGCTTTATGCTGAGAAAGATTTTATGAAGAGATTTAAATCAGCTTCTGAATATGGATTTAAGGGAGTTGAATATTTATTTCCATATGATTTCAAAAAAGAAGATATAAAAAATGAACTTGTTAGTAATGGATTAGAGCAAGTATTATTTGATTTCCCTGCCGGAGATTTTGCTGGAGGAGATAGAGGAACGGCTATTTTCCCTGATAGAAAGTCAGAGTTCCAAGAAGGTGTGCATCAGGCCGTAGAATACGCAGATATATTAGGCTGTAAAAGGTTAACTGTTCTTGTTGGAATTGATAATGGTAAATTTTCAGCTAATGAATTGAACGAAACTCTAATTGAAAATCTTATTTATGCATCTGATCACACAAAAGATAAAGGGATAAATGTTTTAGTAGAAGCCTTAAATGTAATTGATGCTCCAAACTATTTTGTTTCAACCACAAATCATTGCAAGCAAATAGTTGATTCAGTAAATAGAGATAATGTGAAAATTCAATTTGATATGTATCATATGCAAATAATGGAAGGTGATCTAATAAGAACTTTTCAGAATAATAAATCTCAAATAGGGCATATTCAAATTGCAGATAATCCTGGAAGAAATGAACCAGGAACAGGTGAAATAAATTACAAAAATATTTTTTCTTATTTATCAGAAAACTATGAAGGATGGATTGGTTGTGAGTACAATCCTTTGAATACTACAGAAGAAGGGTTAGATTGGATAAAAAAAATAACGAAATAAAATGGTTAAATTAGAAGCAAATTTACAGTTTATGTTCAATGAATATGAACTCATTGATAGATACGAGCAAGCAGCAAAAGCGGGATTTAAGGGAGTTGAATTGCAAGCACCTTATTCTCTTGAAATTGATCAAATAAAAGAGAAACTAGAGTTGCATAGTTTGAAACATGTAATTATTAATCTACCTGTAACCGATCCTGATACCGATTTAGCTAACATTGCATTAAGGCCTGATAGAAAGGATCTTTTTTTAGAAAGATTAGATATAGGTTTGAATTATGCTTATGAATTAGGATGTATAGGAATAAATACGGGGATTGGGACAAAACCAGAAGGGTTTGATGATGAAGAAATATATCAAACATTAATTCATAATCAAAAAATTGCTTCTGAAAAATTATTTGAAAAAAACATAATGGCTCTTATAGAACCGATTAATACTGTTGATCAACCTGGATTTTTTATCAATACATCTTCACAAGGAATTGAATTAATAGATAAATTAAACCATAAGAATGCCTATCTTCTTTATGATGTATATCATATGCAAATTATGGAAGGAGATTTAGTAAGAACTATGTCTAAATTAATAAATAAAATAGGGCATATTCAAATAGCAGATAATCCAGGAAGAAATGAGCCAGGTAGCGGAGAAATTAATTATTCTAAAATTTTCCAAACACTCGATGAAATCGATTATAAAGGTTGGGTTGGATGTGAGTATAAACCTTCTACTAATACATTTGATTCAATATCTTGGATTGATAATATATAAAAATTATTATGAATAATAAGAACAATGTCTCAATTTCAAATCTTGTCTCAACAGTTTTTTTAATTGGTTATTTCCCATTGAGAGGAGGAGGAAGCTGGGCTGCGCTAGTTTGTTTGATATATTTTATTATTTCTAAATATCTTTTAGTAGATATATTTGAAATTAGTATGAATAGTTTTTTTATTTTTAATTTAATAACATTACTAGTCTATTTACCTTTAGGCATTTTCACTATAAACAGAACAATTACAAAAGATAATCCGGATCCTCATCATGTTGTTTTTGATGAATGGGTAGGAATGTTTTTACCAATGATATTTATAGATTTTAATTTTATAGCTTTATTGCTTTCTTTTTTTATTTTCAGATTTTTTGATATATTCAAACCTTTCCCAATAAATTTATTTGAAAAATTACCTAAGGCTTATGGAGTTTTGGGTGACGATGTTATAGCAGGAATATTTACATTAGCATGTGTATTAGTAATCCAAATTTTTTACACATTCCCTTCACTTTAGAAAATTTATAACAACTTCTTTGAATTCTTTTGTTTTTTCTTCGTGAATATTATGCCCGCAATCAAATTCTTTTATTCTTAAGTCATTAAGGTTTTTTGCTATAAAGTCTACTTCTTCTTTTATTATTACATCACCTGTTTTCTTTTCATTGCCAACTAATAATAGTGTTTTTATATTTGAGATTTCCTTGATTACTTTTGTAGGATCGAAACCAATTAATGCAGAACCATCAATGGTCTGTTCTAATACTTTATAATCAAGGTGGCTTAAGTTTGATGCAATATTTTCTATATTCTTAACATTTGATAATTTTGAGTTATCGCGAAATATTTTTATTATTTCTTCTTTGGAGTTGTATGATTTCGCTAATGAAAGATTGTACTTAAATCTCCTACTAATTCCTTCTATTCCAGCTCTATTATGATGAAAAAAAGGGGGATCCTCTAAGATTATACTCTTTATTATTTTTTGAGATATTGATGCTACTTGTGCTGCAATGCATGCACCTAATGAGTGCCCCAAAATATCTACTTTAGATCCTACTATTTCATTAATAAAAAAGATTATATCTTCACTAAATTCAGACCATTTATAGCTATTGAAATGATCAGAAAACCCATGACCTCTAAAGTCTATCAAGTATACCGTTCTAATTTTACTAATATCCTCAAATAGATCATTCCAACTATTCGAAGAACTCGTAATCCCATGAAGTAAAATAATAGGTTCCCCGTTTCCAGTTTTTTTATAAAAAATTTTTTTATTGTTTATATTTATAAAATCATTCATTTTCAATATAATCTATTAATTTTTCAGAAAATTCTTTAGGAAAGTCTCTGTGAATATTGTGTCCAGATTTTTCCCAATTTTGAATTTCAATTTTAGAATTGAGAGATAATAATTTTTCTAACTTTTCTATAGAGTTAATTCCTCCATAGTTAGGATTTGAATTATGCAGGACTACTCTACATTTAATATTTTTATAAATTTCATCTGAAAAATCATCTTTGAATTTTCTTGGAACTTGTAATAAGTATTTATCAGTTAATTTTCTTGCGGTTGCTATTTCTATAGGTATATCTTCTCTCCAATCAGGCCTTAATTTATTTAAGTTTTTTATTGCCTCTTCTAAATTTTGGGATTTATCTATTGTTTCAGCGACAAGTTTACCTCTACTAGCTCTCCCTGTTTTATCTACTGGTTGTGAACCTAAAAAAGGATCCTCTAAAATAACACCTGAAACTTGGTCACTATTAAGATTTGACACCTCTGAAACAATAGGCCCTCCTAAAGAATGACCAACTAAAAAAATATTTTGTAGTTCTAGTACTTTTATGACTTTAGATATATCTTTAGCCCAAGTTGATCGCATATGACTATCTAATGTTCTACCAGATCTCCCAAATCCTCTCAGATCTACAGAAAAAACATTATAAATTTTTGGAATGAGATCCATTACTTGAATCCAAGATTGCCATCTTTCCAAAAAACCATGAACAAAAAATATATTTGTACTAACTTTTGTATTTTCTCTAGAAGCTAGATTTATAGCTACTTCATTTGTGTGTATGTATGATTCTTTGTACATGTAATTTATTTTAGTATTAGATTCATTGAAATATTATCCTATCCTATTAATAAAAAAAATAAATATGATAGTTTAAAAAAAAAATCTTAAGGAATCAAAAAATGAAAATAGAAAAAATTGAATCTGTTTTATCTGGGAACAGCCATTTTGTTAGAATTATCACTGATAATGGTATCGAAGGAATAGGACAATCTGGATGCTGGGGATATATGGAAGCAACGCATTCAATTATTTCTAATTTTGAAGATTATTTAATTGGTAAAGATCCTCTTCAAATTGAGCATCACTGGCAGTATTTGTATAGAATGGGTCCATTTAAGGGATCTGTGTTGACAGCTGCTATTAGTGCTATAGATATTGCTTTATGGGATATCAAAGGAAAATTTTACGCAGCTCCTGTATGGCAACTGCTTGGAGGAAAAGTCAGAGATAAAATAAGACTCCATCTTCTTATGGGCAGTGATAGGCCTGATGCTGCAGATCAAGGAACAACAGCTGATGGGTTGAGATTGAATGCAATTGACGCTGTAAAAGAGGGCTACACAGCAATTAAAATAGATCCTCTTCCTGATGGTTATCAATCAATGTCATTATCACAATTAATAAAAGAAACTAAAGAAAATGTTTATGCCCTTAGAGAAGGAGCTGGAGTAGAGGTAGATATTATTTTAGAGATTCATAGAAAATTAAGTCCAATGAATGCTATTGCTTTGGCAGAAGAATTATTTGAATTTCACCCTTTATTTTACGAAGATCCAATACAAATAGACTCTATAAAATCTCAATCTGAAATAGCAAAAAAAATTTCTATCCCTATTGCTAACGGTGAAAGAATGCATACAATTTGGGAATTTAGAGAGATGTTTGAAATTGGAGGAAGTCAATATGCAAGACCAGATGTAGGTTTAGCTGGTGGAATAACTCATGTTAAAAAAATTTCCTCCATAGCTGAATCTTATCATTCATCAGTGGTCACACATAATTATTTAGGTCCAGTTATAACAGCTGCTTCATGTAATATAGATACAAGTATTCCAAATTTTATTACTCAAGAATTTTCTACTATTGATGAATCGCCAATAAATCAAATATTCAAAACTGATTGGGTAAGAAAAAATGGATTTATAGAAGTTCCTGATTGTGTTGGTATAGGAATAGAAGTAAATTTTGATGAACTAAAAAAACAAAAATTTAAGACTAGATTACAAAAAAATATTCCTATGAGAAAAGATGGCTCTGTGGGCTATTCAGTATAATCAAACAAGAGGCTTTTATGGATGATGAAGAATATTATAAAAAAATAAAAAAGATAAATAGAAATAATTTATATAAACAAATAAATAAAAACAAATCAGATAAATGGAAAGAATTTAAAAAAACAGAAAGTCCTGAAGACGATAATCTTGATTTTATTGATGAAGAATAAATTTTATAAGTTTATGTTTTTTAAAGTTTCTCCAATTTTGGACGGATCATCAGCATGGTGAGCACCAGCATTTTTTAAGCTTTTGATTTTTTCGCTTGCAAGTCCCATTTTCCCGCTTATTACAGCTCCAGCATGTCCCATTCTTTTTCCCTTCGGAGCGGTAGTTCCAGCTATAGTAAAGACAACAGGTTTACTTACATTATTCTTGATAAATTCTGCAGCTTGTTGTTCTTTTGTTCCTCCAATTTCTCCAATTAACACGATTGATTCTGTGTTTTTATCCTTCTCAAAAAATTCTAGAGCATCTATAAATGTAGTACCATGTATAGGGTCTCCACCTATTCCGATACATAAAGATTGACCAAACCCAGCATCTCCTATCTGTGAAATTGCTTCATAAGTTAATGTCCCGGATCTAGAAACGACTCCTACGCTACCTTCTTTGCATATGTTTCCTGGAATTATCCCAATTTTTATTCCTAATTGAGGAGATATTATTCCTGGACAGTTAGGCCCAATTAATTTTGTTTTTTTACCTTTTAGGTAACTTTTTACTTTTACCATTTCATGGACAGGGATTCCTTCTGTTATACATACTACTAAGTCTAAACCTGCATCAATTTGTTCTATAATGGCATCTGAAGCAAATGGAGCAGGAACATAAATTACTCCAGCATTTGCTCCTGTTTTTTTTATTGCTTCTTTTACTGTTTCAAAATATGGAATATTGCCTTCAAATAATTGGTCATTCCTATTTGGATGTACGCAAGCCACTACATTAGTTCCATATTCAATAGATCTCTTTGCCTGAAAACTTCCGTCTTTACCCAAGCCTTGAACTAATACTTTTGTGTTTTTATCGATCATCATATTATTTCCCATTACTTACTGAAGTTAATAGCTCCGCCGCATGACCTAAGTTTTCTGCAATGTGAATATCTAATTTTGAATCATTTAATATTTTGAATCCTATATCTGCATTTGTACCTCTCATGCAGACAATTATTGGTAAGCTAAAAGAAGTTTCTTCTGCTGCTTCTACCACACCTTCTGCAATAAGGTCTGCTCTTGCAATTCCTGCAAATAGATTTATAAGTAAATATTCTACTTTTTCATCAGAAACGAGTATCCTAAATGCTTCCTTTATTTTATCTTTGTCAGTTGAACCTCCAACGTCTAAAAAATTTGCTGGGAAGCATCCAGATTTTGTAGTAACATCCATTGTAGCCATTGCTAAACCTGCCCCATTAACTAAACAACCAACGTTACCTTTATCTAATTTTACATAGGCTAAATCAAAATCTTTAGCTCGTGTTTCCATAGGGTTTTCTTGATTTTTATCTCTTAATTCAAAAATATCCTTTTGTCTGAATTGGCTATCATCATCAATGTTTATTTTGCAATCAAGAGGAACTATATTCTCTTCTTCATCTAATACTAAAGGATTTATCTCAATCAAAGTACTGTCAGTATCTAAAAAAGCTTTATGCAAATTTGAAACTAAATTATAAAATTGTCCTACTGATTTTTTTGGAATACCTAAGGAACTCGTTATTTGTCTTATTTGATATGGCTTAAGGCCTAAAACTGGATCAAAGACAATTTTCATTATTTTTTCTGGAGATTCTTCAGCAATTTTTTCTATCTCCATCCCTCCTTCTGAGGAGGCTATCATTACCGGTCCTTCTAAGTCGGGATCTATAATAATTGATAGATATATTTCTTTTTTTATTTCAGTAAGTTCAGTTACTAATAGTTTTTCTACTATAACTCCATCGGAATCAGTTTGATTTGTTACTATTTTTTTGCCAATCAAATTATCTGCAAATTTTTTCGCGTCTTCTGGAGTTTTACATAGTTTTACTCCTCCGGCTTTACCTCTTCCGCCAGAATGAATTTGAGCTTTTACAACTACTTCACATTTAAATCTCTTAACAATTTCATATATTTCCTCAGAGGTAGAACCCACTTCACCTTTTGGGAAATTAACATTATATTTGCTTAATAGATCTCTAGATTGATATTCGTGTAAATTCATTAGGAACCAAATTTAAATAAGTAACTATCCTATTAAATCCTATATTTTCTAAATTCATAATAGTTTTTTAGCAGAGTTTCTATTTTTTTATTAAATAATGTAATATCATTAATCTAGAAATAAGATTTTTGGAGATAAACATGGAAGCTTTTTGGGCATTAATAATTGTATTTGGATCTACTGCTGTATGGTTACTTATTCTTCAATTAATCAATAACTATCTAGCAAAAAAAGAAAAATAAATATACATATAATTATCTAATGCTAGATGTAGCTAAAATTTCTTACTCTATTTCCAAGAGGAAATTATTTGAAGACGCTTCATTCAAAATACCTCCTGGGTATCATGTTGGATTAGTAGGGAAGAATGGTATTGGCAAAACTACCCTGTTTAACCTAATAGATAAATCTCTTGGACTAGACGAAGGTTCTATAAATATTCAAAAAGGTAAAAAGCTTTCTGTTTTACAACAGGAGATACCTCCAAGTAATCTATCTATACTTGATTATGTTATTAATAGTGATTCAGAGACGCAAGATCTAATTTATGAATTTGAAACATCCACTGATCAGAATAGAATTATGGAGCTATCATCAATCTTGGATGATTTGGGAGCTTTCAAGGATAATTGGAAAGCATCTTATATATTATCAGGACTTGGATTTCATAAAGATGAACATTCAAAAAAATTAAGTGAACTTTCTGGTGGATGGAGAAATAGAGTAGGATTAGCAGCTGCTCTTTATAGCAACCCTGATCTATTATTACTGGATGAACCTACCAATCACTTGGATTTTGAAAGTGTAGTTTGGTTTGAAAATTTCTTAAGAGATTTTTCAGGAACTTTTATTATGATTAGTCATGATCGCCAAGTCTTAAACAATACAGTAGATCATATTTTGCATGTGGATAATTTAAATCTACAATTATATACAGGCAACTATGACCAATTTGAATCTCAGCTTGCTCAAAAAAACCTTGCCCAAGATGCATTGTATAAAAAACAACAGAGATTTAAAAATAATGTCTTGAAATATGTGAATAAATTTGGAGCAAAAGCAACTAAAGCTAAACAAGCCCAAAGTAGGTTGAGAGCATTAGAAAAATTAGATTTGGTAGATGCAGTTATTTCAGAAAGATCAATAACATTTACTTTTCCTCAGGCAAAAAATTTAGGATCATCAATGTTACTTATAAATCATGTAGACGCAGGGTACGATGAATCTGTTATTTTGAAAGATATAAATCTAAGTGTTTCAAATGATTCTAGAATTGCTCTAGTTGGAGCAAATGGAAATGGTAAATCTACTCTTATTAAGTTGATTTCAGGAAATATTAATCCAATGAAAGGTCAAATTATAAGAAATAAAAATTTAAAAATTGGTTATTTTGCTCAACATCAAACAGATGAACTAGATATTAATAGAACTGCTTATGAAGTGTTATCAGATCTAGATCCTGAAAAACCTGACTTGTATATTAGAGGCGTTTTAGGAAGGTTTGGATTTGATAAAGATAAATCTGAGACTAAGATAGAAAAACTTTCAGGAGGAGAAAAAACAAGATTACTTTTTTGTATAATGAGTTATCATTCTCCCGACCTTTTGTTATTGGATGAACCAACTAATCACTTGGATATTGACTCTAGGATATCCTTGATAAATTCATTGAATGATTTTGAAGGAGCAATTATTTTAGTCAGTCATGATAACGATATTATTGAAAAAGTAACTGATCAAATTTTAGTAGTAAAAGATGGCAAAGTGGAACCTTTTTTTGATGACCTTACAAATTATAAAGAGTACGTAAAAGACCAATTTGAATCGTCTAAAAATAAAAAGAAAAATCAAACAAACAAAAATAATAAGAAAATAAAAAAAATTGAAATTCAAATTAATAAACTTGTTATTAATAAAGAGAACTTAGAAAAAGAAATGGCTGACCCTAGTAACTTAGATAAATTTGAAATTTTAAGTGATCTTTCTCTAAAATATGAACAAATAAATGCTGAAATAAAGGAATTAGAAAAAGAATGGATTGATGAAAATGGATAATGAAAATGGCGGAGGGGACAGGATTCGAACCTGCGGTACCCTTACGGATACTCCTGTTTTCAAGACAGACGCTTTCAGCCGCTCAGCCACCCCTCCTTTATAGAAAATCACAAATTTATTATATCGTACCTAACATGTATTTTGCTGTTAAAAATGATATAGAATAAATTTCTAATTTAAAAATTAGTCTAGGCTGCCCCAGCTTGATCCAGTTTTTATATCAACTAAAACAGGTACTTCCAATTGTATTGCATTAGGCATAATTTCATTAATCATTGCTCCTATTTCCATAAGCTCTCCAGGAGCAACTTCAAAAATAAGTTCATCATGGACTTGAATAAGCATTTTTGAATTCATTTTCTCTCTTCTTATAGCCTGACCAAGCTTTATCATAGCTACTTTTATGATTTCTGCAGCAGTACCTTGTATAGGCATATTGATTGCAACTCTTTCAGCAAAGCCCCTTATTCTTGCATTAGGAGAATTTATATCATCTAAATACCTTCTTCTTCCAAGCAAAGTTTCTGAGTAGCCAGATCTCTTAGAATTTTCAACTTGATATTTTTGGAAATCCCTAATACCTGGATATTTTCCAAAATATAAGTCAATGAACTGTTTGCCTTGTTCTCTGCTTAAGTCTGTTTGTTGAGATACTCCATGAGGGCCTAGTCCATAGAGAACTCCAAAGTTTAATATCTTTGCAATTCTCCTTTGTTCATCTGAAACTTCCTCAGTTTCATACATTAATTTTGCTGTGGAATTATGAATGTCCTCTCCGTTATTAAATGCTTTAACTAAATTTTCTTCTTTTGAAAGATGGGCTAAAACTCTTAGCTCAATTTGAGAATAATCCACAGACAGCATTTGATAGTTGTTTTTTGAGTTCACAATAAATGCTGACCTTACTTCTCTTCCAATTTTAGATCTTACTGGGATATTCTGTACATTTGGATTTTGGCTAGAAAGTCTACCTGTAGATGTTCCTATTTGATTAAATGTTGTATGTATTTTTTTTGTTTTATTGCTTACTAAGTTAGGCAGAGAATCGACATAAGTAGATTTGATTTTTGAAAGTTCTCTATATCTTAAAATCCCAGAAGAAATTTGTATTACCCTTTCATCTAAATCTTTATTTTTAGAATAATTTTCTAAAACCTCTGCATCAACTGAAATTCCTGTTTTTGTTTTTTTAATTGTTGGAGCTTTTAGATCTTCAATCAATATTTCTGCTAGTTGTTTGCCAGAGTTCAAATTAAACTCTTTTTCAGGATATACATTATGAATTATTTGTTCTATTTCATGTAGTTCAATTTCTAGCTTGTTAGACATTTCACTTAGAAGGGATAGATCTAAGTCCACTCCATTAAATTGCATTTCAATAATTTCATTTATGAGTGGTATTTCAACTTCATAAAATAAAGATTCTTGATCGTATTTCTTAATTTCATTGAGGAAGAAATTTCTTAATTTGAAGGTAATCAATGAATCTGCAGCAGCATATTTATATACTTTTTCTAACTCAACTTGATTTAGACTTTTTTGATTTTTTCCAGTTCCTATTAATTCCTGAATATTAGTCATTTTTATATTTAGAATCTCTTCCGACAAGCTTTTGAGTCCAACTTTTTTTCTGTTACACAGAGAGGCAGCTATGACTGTATCAAAATTTAATTTATGAACGTCAATTCCAAAGTTTTTTAGTACCATCAGATCAAAATTAGCATTATGAGCTGACTTTGAAATTGATTCATTTTGGAATAGTTCTTTTACTCTTTCATATATTTCTTTATCGAAGAAAATATTTTCGTTATCATGCTTTATTACTAGATACCATGCTTTTTCTTCAGAACAAGAGAAAGAAATTCCGATGATTTCATCATCAATTGTGTTTAATCCGGTTGTTTCTGTATCAAAAGAAAAATGTTCTGATTTTTGAAGATCAGCATACATCTTATCAAAACTATCTTTATCATTTACTAATATTAAACTATCCTCTGGAATTTCATCAAAATTGACAGAAATATCTTTTTCAGAATCACTATTTTCAAAATTTATAATTGATTTTAAGTTATTTAGACTATTCCTTAGCTCATAAGCTTCAAACACTTCAATTATTTTATTCAAATCATGATTTGAAAATTCACATTTATTTAATTCGAAATTTATGTTTACTGTTTTTACTATATTTGTAAGATTTAGGCAATTTTTTGCTACCTCTATATTTTCTGACATAATATTTTTTATTCTTTTTGCGCCTCTTATATTTATACTTTCAATATTTTCTAGGTTCTTAAAAAGATCATCAAAGTGTCCAAATTCTAGAAGCAAAGTTCTTGCAGCTTTTTTCCCTATTCCAGGAACTCCTGGTATATTATCTGAAGGGTCTCCTTCCAATGCTTTTATTTCAGCAACAAATTCTGGACCTAAACCATCATATCTTTCCTTTACCTTTTCTGGGTCATATATTCTTATGTCTCCAAATCCTGAATACATAAGAACTTTTGTTTGCTCATTTACCAACTGAAGTTGATCTGCGTCCCCAGTTAATATGAGGCATTCGATATCATTTTTATTAGCTATTGCACTTATTGTTCCTACTAAATCATCAGCTTCAAAACCATCTTTTTCGAATACAGGTATGTCTAGAGAATCTAAAAGGTCTTTAGCTATTGGTATTTGTTTGTGAAGATCTGGATCAGTAGGAGGTCTTTGGGCTTTATAATCAGGAAAAATTTCGTCTCTAAAGGTTGCAGCTTTAGTATCGAAGCAAACTGCTACATGAGATATATTATTTTCTCTAATTGACTTAATTAAAGTATTTATAAAACCGAACGCGCCTCTTGTATCTATTTTGTTTGTAGTAAGTCTTTCGGGGATTGAAAACCATGCTCTAAAAACCATAGCATGGCCATCGACAATTAAAAGCTTTTGTTTTTTTATACTCATAATTAGATACTAATAATATTTTCTAGATTTCTCAATCTACTGTTATTATCTTATGAGTTTTCTTGCCTTTAGAAAGGATTATTATTTTATTAGCCTTTAGATCTTGTGACTGTATTTCTTTTTCTGAATCATTTACTTTTTCACCATTAACTGAAATCCCACCTTGATTTATGAGTCTTTTTGACTCCCCTAATGATGAGCAAAGGCCATAATCAACGGTTAACTGTTGAATTGATATTCCTTCTTTTATTTTTTCTCTTCTTAATACAGATGTTTTATCAGAATTTTTATATAAATCTTCATAATCTTTATCATTTAGGATTTCCCAATTGCCCTTATTCAAGCCTTCTGTTTGTCTCAAGGCATCTTGAAGTCCAGTCTCTCCATGAACAATTTTTGTAATTTCACTTGCTAGATATAATTGAGCTTCTCTTTTGTAGGGAGTATCTAATGTTGCTTTATTCAATTCTTCATAGTCATTAGGGTTTATATCTGTAAACAACTTTATATATCCCATAACTTCTTTATCAGAAGAATTGAAAAAATATTGAAAAAGTTTATACGGAATTGTAACTTCAGGATCTAGAGTTATTGCTCCATCTACACTTTTCCCAAACTTTTCTCCACTAGAGGTAGTTAATAATGGATAGGTGATTCCATGTGCTTTCTTTTGAGAATTTACTTTTCTAATAAGATCTACACCAGCAACAATATTGCCCCATTGATCTGAACCTCCCATTTGAAAAGTACAGTCATAATTTTCAAACAAATAAAGAAAGTCATATGCTTGTAATAACTGATAAGAAAATTCTGTGAAAGATATCCCTTCATCTCTTGATAATCGATTCTTAACTGAATCTTTGCTCATCATATTGTTAATATTAAAGTACTTTCCTGTCTCCCTTAAGAATTCTATTAATTTTATTTCATTTAGCCATTCAGCATTATTGATTATTTTTGCTGGATTGATTTTGTTGTTGAAATCTAAAAATTTTTCTAACTGTGACTTTATTCCTTCTAAATTTTCCTCTATTTGATTTACTGACAATAATTGCCTTTCGTCTGATCTTCCTGAAGGGTCTCCAATCATTCCAGTACCACCACCAATAATTACAATAGGAGTGTGACCATAATTTTGCAATCTTTGTAGGCCAAGTATTGGAATTAGGTTTCCTATGTGTAAACTTTTAGCAGTAGGATCGAATCCGTTGTAGCAGGTTATTCTATCTTCTATGAGTTCTTTTTCTGCTCCGGTAGTTAAGTCTTTCAATGATTCTCTCCATTGAAATTCTTCGATAACATTCTTAAATTTATTTGGCATTATTAAGTATTTTCTTTATTTCCTTAATATCTTCCTTTATCTGAACTTTTAATTCTTCTAAAGAATCATATTTTATTTGATTTCTTATTTTTTTTATAACTTTTATTTTTACATCTTTGTCATAAATGTCTTTGTTAAAGTCTAATATATAAACTTCGATTTTTCTTGAGTCATCATTTTTTATTACAGGTCTAATTCCGATTGATAATGCTCCAAAATAATTCTCGTTTTCAATCTCTACAAATACTGCAAAAACACCATCACCTGGTAATTGGAGGTTTTGATCAACTAATATATTTGCTGTAGGGAACCCTATTGTTCTTCCTAGTTTATCTCCCTGAACTACATTGCCTTTGAAATAAAAATTTTCTCCCAACATGGAATTTGCTTCTTCAATATTACCTTCAGCAATTAAATTTGAAATATTAGATGATGATATGATTTTTTTATTATCAGCCCTCATATCTATTTGATGAAAATCAATATTTAAATTTTTACAAATATTAGCGAGATCATTTCCGTTAGCTTGATCCCTGCCAATTCTTGTGTTCACACTTGCTATTAATGATTTAAGATTTATTTTTTCTTTTAGTGTTTTTAGAAATTCTTCTGAAGATAAGTTTTGTAATTTCTTATCAAAATCAATCTCAATAACTTTTTCTAAACTAGAGTCCTTAATCTTATCTAGGCGATTTTCAAAAGGTAAAATATATGGCCTAGATAATTTTTCATTTATTATTTCTCTTGGTCTTTTCTTAAAAACAAACACAACCGCTAATGATCTATTTTTATTAGAAACGTTGATAAGTTCACTAAATAATTTTTTATGTCCACTATGAACTCCATCAAAAGTTCCTATACATAATGATGTTTGTTTGTTAGTAATATCCTTTGATAATTTTTCAATTATTTTTGTAAAAGTATCACCCATTTAATTAAGAATATTGTATGACTCCATTATAGTTTCTTCAGTTTTGTCCCATCCTACACATTTATCTGTTATTGATACTCCATATTCCAATTCCTTAACGTTGTCACCTAGAGACTGATTTCCTTCGCTTAAGTTACTCTCAAGCATTAATCCTATAATCTTTTCATTACCATCAATTCTCTGTTGAATAACCTCATTAAAGACTATAGGTTGTCTATTATGATCTTTGTTAGAGTTTCCATGAGAGCAATCAACAACTATGTTTGGCTCTAAATTATTTTTTTTCAGTAATTCCTGGGCATCATTTATAGATTTAGCATCGTAGTTTGTTCCTGAAGTTCCACCTCTTAATATTATATGATTTGCTTTATTTCCTTTAGTAATTACAACCGATGTTTTTCCCTCATTATCTATACCTAAAAAGGCGTGTTCACCACTACAAGCTATCATACCGTCAATAGCTAATTGAACTGATCCTCCAGTTGCATTTTTAAAACCAATAGGCATTGATAATCCACTCGCCATTTGTCTATGAGTTTGGCTTTCTGTTGTTCTTGCTCCTATAGCACCCCATGAGACCAAGTCTCCAATATATTGAGGAGTGAATGGATCTAAAAATTCAGTTGCTGTAGGGAGTCCTAATTTTGTTACTTCTGATAAAAATTCTCTAGCTATTTCAATACCTTTAGGAATATTAAAAGTATCATTTAAGTCTGGGTCATTTATTAAGCCTTTCCATCCTACTGTAGTCCTCGGTTTTTCAAAATAAACTCTCATAACTATATAAATTTTATCTTTTACTTTTTCAGATAATTCTTTTAATTTTTTTGCATATTCTATTCCTGCTTTAGTATCATGGATTGAGCATGGCCCCATAAGCAACAGCAGTCTTTTATCTTTTCCTTCTAAAATATCCTCAATCACTGTTCTTGACTCTCTTATTAATTTATTTTGCTCATCATTAGATGGGAATTTATTAATATAGAAATCAGGTGAAGGAAGTTTCGATAATTCTTTTATATTTATATTTGTAACTTTTGCCATTTTTTTCCCCTTTTTGTGGTTGATTTTTTAACAAAAAAAAAGGCCCTTTATTAGAGCCTTTTATCAATGATATATTTACACACTAAATAAAGACTCTAGGTCCTAAAATAATAATATGTGTAAAAAAATTTTTTCATTTTTGTTTTTCCCTAACAACTAGTCTAACTTAAATTTTAATATTTTGCTTAATAATTAATTTAAATCAGTTCTTAAATTAGTGGCTTCGTTTAGATACACATGTTTTATTTCATCTTGTTTTTTTTCTGTATTCCAGTGTATTAGAATTCGTATACATTTTTTTAATCCATTTGGATTATCAATTTCTTGCATATTTAACAAAGGAACTGAATTTAGGGATAAAATTTCTCTTGCTGCAACAGCTGGAAACTCATTATATACATCAGATGTGGTTGTAAATATTATTGAACCAATATTTTCTGTGTCAATATTATTCTCATCTATCATTTTTTTTAGCAATTCAGCAGTATGCTTGACTATTTCTTCTTTTGTATTCTTTAAAACAGTCGTTGCTCCTCTTACTCCTCTAACAAACATTTTCAATCCTCGTAAAAAAACTTATATTAGGCTAGAAATAAACTTTCCAGCTACATCAACAATATTATCATCTTTTGTTTCTCGTATTTTATTTATAAGTGCAGATCCAATTATGGCTCCATCAGCAAATTTACCAATTTCTTTAACATCAGATTTGTTTGAAACTCCAAATCCTACAGCAACCGGTACAGATGTATTTGATTTAACTTTTTCTACTAAAGTTTTGACCCTATCAAACACCACTTTTCTTTCTCCTGTTACACCTAAAACAGAAATACAGTAAATATAGCCTGTTGCCAATTTACATGCTTCTTCAATTACTGATTTTGAAGAATTTACTGAAAGCAAAGGAATATAAGATAAATCATATTTTTTTAGGTGACTTACTAGGTCATAAGATTCAAAAACTGGGAGATCTGCAATTATTAATCCATTTACTCCTGACTCATTTGCTTCTCTACAAAATTTGTCTATATCATAAGCTAAAACGTTATTGTAATATCCCATAAGAACTACTGGAATACTCAATCCTTTTTTTCTGGCTTCTTTAACGGTTTGTAAGCAAACTTTTGTGTTTACTCCATTCTTTAGGGCTATGGAGCTCGAATATTGGATAGTAAGGCCTTCTGCTAAAGGGTCACTGTTTGGCATTCCAATTTCAATTATGCTTGATCCAGAGTGCTCAAGAGAAAGCAATAAATTCACAAAATGATCTAGATTAGGATATCCGCAAGTTATGAATGGTATAACTGACGTATTTTTATTTGATTGAATTGCCTTGGATATCAATTTTTTACTCCTGTATATATTATAAAGCTTGAAGAGTGAGAATGAGGGCAAAAAGATTATGTAATGAATGTATTAATATCGATCCATACACACTTTGGGTTTTGATTCTTATCATAGATAAACTTACTCCAAGTATTGAAGCAGGGATTATTGCACTTGGACTCAAATGGATTACACCAAAAAAGAAAGAGTTAATTACAATTGCTAACCAAGTATTGTATTTTTGTTTTATTATTTTATAAAAAAAACCTCTAAATATTATTTCTTCGCTTAAGGGTGCAATTATGCAAGCTAGAAAAAAAATTACTAAATAATTTCTGTTTAATGCATTAACAATTTCTTCAGAGTAGTTTGAATTTCTTAATATATCTATATTCAAATATTCAACTATAATTCCCCAAATTACTATTAGTGGCCATGCTAAAAAATAGTATAAAAAATATTTTGAATCCTTAAGTTTAATATTATTTAATCCCAGCCATTTTAAAGGGTTATGATCAAACTCTTTACAAATTTTGAAAATCAAATAAATTGCACCTAGGTCAATAATAAGAATTTCAGCTATCAAATTATAGTTTTCTGGTATTAATAAATTATTAATTATTCCCAAAAAAAATATTAATGAATAAAATTTTCTGATCAAGATAGAAGAAAATTTTATTCTAATTCTAAAAAATTCAATTAAAAAGAAATTTATAAAAATCCCTGATGATAAAAATAAAATGGTTAAAAATTCCAAGTTTTCATTATTAAGAATAATTTTTGTAATAACACTTAAAAATTCAAGTAAAAAAATTATCAATACTGAAGAGCAAAGAAAAAAATAAAGACTAAAAAAATATTTATTACCTATCAGTTTTTCCACGAAATATCACCAAAGATATTGTTTTTGAAGTCAAATTCCTTGAATTCTTCGAGTGAGTCTTTTATCGTGGTTGAATCTCCGTGACCAGGCATAACGATAGTTTCTTTAGGAAGAGTGTAAAGCTTATTTTTTATAGATTCATAAATTTTTTTGAAATTTTGTGAATCTATTGTTTTTCCGGGTCCTCCAGGGAAAAGTGTGTCTCCACTAAACAAAAATTTTTTTTCATCTAAATCTATAAAATAGCAAACTGATCCCTCAGTGTGTCCCGGAGTATATATTAAATTGATATCTATGTTTGTTATATTAATTTCATTTTGATTTTTCAAGCGTATGACTGTGCCTGGGTAATTTAAGTAATTAGCATCAGCAAATCCAATGTATAGATCAAGTGGCCCCAATCTCTCAGAAAGGAGCTCTAAGCCCTCTATGTGATCATAATGGCCATGAGTAATAGCAATTTTAATTTTTTCTTGATTGAGTGTTTTATCAAACTTATTTCTTGGAGTTTTATTGATAAGCTCTCTGGGATTATCAGGCACGTCTATTATCAAGCATTCATTAGTTGAAGTATTAGTTATTAAATATGAATTATTGCTTAATCCACCAGAAATAAACTTTTCAATTTGAATTTCTTTATTCTCGTAAAGCTTCATGAAGATTGAGGTTCAGGGAATCCTTTTTTAGCTTTAGGATTTTCACTCTTTTCTTTGTCTTTAACTTTTTTAACTTCTGTTTTTGCAAACATTTCAATATTTAGAGGTTTGCCTTCCATTAGATCTTTGAATTGATCTGCATCTAAAGTTTCGTACTTTAGTAAAGCTTCTGCTAAAAGTTCTAATTTTTTCTTGTGTTTCTTTAAGATTTTATTTGCATTGTTTTTACCGTCTGTTAGAAGTTTAGAAATTTCTTTATCAATTTTTATAGCTGTTTCCTCAGAATAATCTTGTTCTTCATTTTGTTCTCTTCCTAGGAACACTGCTTGCTGTTTTTTACCATAGGTTCTTTGAGGAAGTTCAGGAATCATACCATATCTCATAACCATTTCCCTAGCAATCTTCGTTGCCTGCTCAAAATCATTTGAGGCACCGGTTGTAAGTACTCCTTTATGGGTTATAAATTCTGCTTCTCTTCCACCCATCATTGATGCAATCATTGCTTCTAATTCAACTTTTGTCATTAAAGATTGATCTTCTTGTTCATATCTTGTAAATCCTCCAGCGTGACCTCTGGAAACTATTGTTATTTTTCCAACGTTTTTACCTTCAGGCATAAAATATGACACTACAGCATGTCCCGCTTCGTGATATGCTACTAATTCTCTTTCATTTTCACTAATAACTTTTGATTTTCTAGCTGGCCCCATAGAAACTCTATCAATCGCTTCAGTTAAGTCAGCCAAGGTAATTGTTTTTGAATTTCTTCGAGCGGTTAACAATGCAGATTCATTAATTAGATTTGCTAAATCAGCCCCTGAAA
>Ga0163110_10000159_pt1 | contig 29696 bp, 27 predicted proteins | sample CRUFie1St17metaG_FD_108703 | JGI IMG/M metagenome (GOLD analysis project Ga0163110, IMG submission 108703) | Marine microbial communities from the Costa Rica Dome - CRUD Field 142mm St17 metaG | ecosystem: Environmental > Aquatic > Marine > Oceanic > Photic zone | place: Costa Rica: the Eastern...
AACTAGGACTAGATAAATTCGTAGATTTAAAGAAAGGTTGTTATCCAGGCCAAGAAATACATGCAAGACTAGAAAGTAGAGGGAAATTAAAAAGAAAGATCAAAAAATTTAACTCGAATAAAATCATTCAACCAGGGAAATACAGCTCAGAAAATGGGAAAAAAATCAATATAACAACCAGTACTGGTAAAAATGGTTTCTTTATAGTCAATAATTTAGAGGGAGAATCAATTGAGATAGAGGATTTATCATTAAGTCATGAAGAGTTAGATTCTATCGAAATCTGTTGATTCGAAACTCTCATTCTTCTTTACCCATTCATCTAATGACATCAATGGAGAAATTTTAAGATCGCCTAGATGTTGAGTGAATAAATATAAAGTTGGAGAATGTATATCTATTACTTGCATCTGGAACTTAGTTTTGACTTCTTCACCTCTATTTCTAAAAAATGTCACTTCTATCATTAGACCAATAATTGTCGCAGTGTACAAAACTAATAAGATGGATAAAGAGAAAATAATTGGGTCAACAAAAAGAGTGTCCTGACGTATCGCCTTGTAAGAAAATGTTAGTTGCCTTACAAGAAAGAAAACTAAACCAACTCCTACCCAAGGAGCCATCCAAGACTCCACTAAACTGTCCATCGGAATTATCTTTCTTTTGGGAAGATCTGCAAAGGAAAGAGCGCTTGCTGTTGCAGCTCTGATTACAGAAATAAATGAAACTAGAATAATGTAGAGCAATGAGGAAAGGAGTATTGTATTCTTTATACTGAAACCAGCAAGCCAATGTAAATTCATAATTAATAGATAAGAGAATAGCCCCAAGAAAACAGTAATCGGCATACGATGGATTGATGACAATATTCTATCAGATGTTTTAATTCCAATATCTGATCTTGGTATTCCAATAATCTCCCAACGATTGACTTTCTTAACTAAATTTGCTATTCTAAGGAGATTCTTTTTCTCAATTAGAATCCATTCAAATATTTTTAGTGGGAACCAGGCTAATAATCCAATTATTATAGAGAAAGGAAATAATATCGGCCAAGCAATTAGTGCTGGAAATAAGATAAAATGCGTTACGCCGAGAGGATTGAGAAGATCAGATTCTATTCTTGCTTGACGGTCAGGATCAAGGTATACCTTTCTTGCTTCAGCATCCAATTCAGGACGATATCTGCTTAATGGGATTCCTGAATCAAGAACAACTCGAACCTTTTCTCTATAATGTTCATGTTCAGGCTCCATACCAGTCCACCACTTCCAGGCAAATGAAAGAGGAGTAGCTAAGAATAATGGTGAAAGCAAAACTAAAATTGCCACGAAAGTGGATTCAAGACTTGCTGCCATGACATTCCCAGTACTAATCTATCATTAAAGAAATGGTGTAAATATATTCCAACACCCCATTTACAATGTAAAATCCTCCAAAGGAAAATGAAATTTTAAATTAAAACAAAAACATGCATTGATATGTAGTTCAGCATATCAAAGTACATGGATAGGACCTGTAATATAGATGCGAAAGGTAGAGTTGTACGTTTCTTTACAGGAATTTTAGCTATATTAGGAGGCTTCATAATGGCTATACTAATTGCTCAGGGAATCATTTCATCAGAAACATATGGGATAATAGTGGCTGGAAGTATAGTAGGCGGAGCATTTGCAATGTGGGAAGCTAGAGAAGGATGGTGTGTTGTTCGAGCTTTGGGGATTAAAACACCGCTCTGAAAATTATTGTGACTGATTCTTTCCGACAGATGGAGTTAATTTTCTGGATTCTCTATTTTGGCTAGCAAAGGATAGTACTATCCAACCTAATGTTAAGATAGGAGTTGAAATTAGTAAGACTAAAGTCGCCCACATGTAGATAATTCCATTGGAAAGTGGCCAGGACCAAACTGCTGTAGAAACTAGAACCAATAAGAAAAGGATTCTAGACGCCTCACTTGGAGTTTTCCAACCTCTGTGATCTATCCTAGGCGCAAGTAAGTAATCCGAGACTGACACAATATCAGAAGGATGGTTGCCCTTTTGAAGTAATGTTTATCAAAACAATATTTAATTTATTTCTAGAATCATATCTGCAATTCTCTGTCCATCAAGATTTTCCACATTATTTTCATCTTTACCAGCACAAGAAATTGTACAAAAATCAAATTTTTGAGGATGGAATTGGATGACTCTTTCTGGAATCCCAAAGAGAAAATCTGTATGCCCATGTCCAGTTAAGCACATTACTGAGTCACCTAATAAGATTCTATCTGAAACAATCCTAGAAATAACACAGTCTTTCAGAATTTGTGCAGGGAAGATTCTGCGATAATCATCAGTTGGATTATCCGAAGAATTAAGATTACGTCCAGATATCATGGATTCGAAAACGTTGTAATGTTCTTCTGTACCAAGAATATAATCTTGACTGGTTCTCAAAGAACCTTCTTCAATTGCTTGCAAAACTCCCTTTTCATACCCTTCTCTAACAACAGTTGAAACTGCTTTAGTTCGACTTGGAAAGCCAGCATAAATTTTTACATTACCTAATTCGTAAGCGAGATTACACAGTTTACGATACTTTTCCCATTCAAATCCACCCATATCTTTCATTTTTTCAGAAGGAATACCTGTTGAGATGAAGTTTTCTAATTCTTCTTGCTGGTCGGGTGTGATGAATTGTTCCATCACTAATGAAACATTTCCTGAACCATCCCCTCGTAATCCACGATATTTAGCAAAGTCACTAATTTCTAATAAAACTCTCATTTGAGAATCTATAATTGCTGAATTATTATGTCTTTCACCAAAGAAAACTACTTTTGATTTTGTGATAGCTTTCAACCATTCTTCTTCTGAAAAATAATTTTTATCAAGATTATTGTCAAGGATAGGATTTCTGAGATTTGGCATATTGGATCTTACTGATTGATTTAATGAAGGATTAGTTTTTATTTTTTCATGATTCTTTCTCCCAGTAATTACAACTCTAGCACATAATTCATTCATATCAAATTCCTCAAGGTGTTGAAACCTCTCACTTCCAGAATGTACCGAACTGTCTTCTTTTCTTTTTTCGTATGCCTCTTTAGTATATTTTTCTCTTTCCTTTGGATCAAGATTAGAAATCTCTTCTTGAACATCTAATGCTTCTAGATCCCATAAGTCCATCCTTGAGTTAGATAAATCAATATTAATATCTGTAAATCCAATTTTCTTTAACATAGGCTCGATTTCATTTAATTTCATAAATACATTCATACATACTGGCCAATCAACATTTTTGGGTAATTCAACGCGATTAGTAGTGCAACATATAGACATGCGCCCTCCTGGTTTTAGGACTCTAAAAATTTCACTAAATGCTTTAATTTTATCAGGAACTAAACAAAAACCACCATTTGACATCACACAATCAGCATAAGAATCACGGAGTGGAATATCTTCAATATCACCCTCCCTAAATGTTACAATATCTTCCAATCCTCTATCCTTTGACCTTTTTTGAGATATATCAACCTCAGAGCGGGAAATGTCAATTCCAATTATTTTTCCAGACTTCCCTACTTTATCTGCAGCAACAAATGCATCTACTCCAAAACCTGAACCCAAATCAATTACAATTTCACCCTCTTGGATATTTGCTGCAATGTGAGGATTTCCTGTTCCCTGCATTAAATTAGCATCCGAACCGATTATTTTCATTTCTTCATCGGTGTATCCGAGTTTTCTCATTAAAATTGATGCGATTTTTGCGTTTCCTCGGGATGAGGACTTATCCGCTACATTATTGTAAGCATCCGCGAAATGATCCTTGATTGCCTCATGTCCGAGTTCATTATCAGAAGAAGCATCTACACTGTGGATATCTATTTCTTCGAGAGCCTTACGTTTTGCTAAAGCAGCTCTAGCATGCGAACACATTTCCTCTTCTTCCATGTTTAATGAACCGATGAACTAATACTAAACCATTTGTTTAAATTATCTCATTTTAATAAAAGATTTTGAAAAGAAAATACATTAGTTTTTCACCCAATACCTTCTACAGACATTATGGCAATTCACGAAGAGGGCGAGATAAGCCCTGATGGAAATTGGATATGGGAAGGCCATGAATGGATGCCGAATCAACTAAAAAATGAACTCGAAGAATTAGTTATTGGCGAGAATATACAACTAGTAGGATCAGAACGTTTTCCAGATAGTAATTCAATTTGGAGAATTAACTATAGAGAATATGTGGAAAATCATGGATATTTTGTATCTACATCTCCGGAGCCGAAAATTGAATATGAAAAAATAATGTTTTTATTAGAAAAACCAGATTCGAAAACGGCTTTAGCAACATTTGTACAAACAAAAGAGATTTCAGATTCGGACATACAAAAAACCGCGATGAAAAAAGGATTATCAAAAGGTGAAGTTATATCGAAACTAAGAACTTTTGATTGGACAATGATTCATTATAATAAAGAATGGAAATTTACTGAACAAGGAGTTACTAAAAAGAAAAAAGCTTCAGAGTCAAATGTTGAGAAAATTCTTACAGAATTACACGGATGGATTTCAATAACTTTGAATAATATATTTAGATAATATTATTCTTTATCTTCAAGCCATCCTTTAGACTCAGTATAATCGCTTAATGATTCTAGCCTCTGGAATAATTTATTTCCAGTTCCGCCTTCTCCTTTCTGAGCCCTAGCGTTCCAAACCCCACCAAACAGGAATTCCCATATTCCAAAAGATTGATGATGGAATTTTTTGAATAACCAATTACCTGGGACTAGTAAGAAAATAATGACTAAAGTAGCAACAACTCCTATCATCCCACTAGTCCACTCGGTAGATGCAGAAATTAAAACTAAGAAAGCACCTGCACCAGAAAGATATGAGATAACTGGTGAACTCTTCAAGAGATGGTAGAGGAATGGTGGGTTTTTCCCTCGTGAATTCACATATCGAGTAGTTGTAATCCATTGACCGACAGTCCTTCCTGTTTTGTAAGGCATAAAGACCAGATTGAATATAGGCAATATCAGACTAATAATCAATACATATGTTAAATCAGAAGCACCTCCAGCGACAATATTGGTTAGAAGGTAAAACGAGAATAGTGAGAAATTCACAGCTAGATCAACTATCGAACGGAACAAAGCACGTGCTTTGTTAACTTCATCAAATCCTTCGGGGAATTCCTTGATTACGCGCTCCTTTCTAGTCTTCGGAGTTTTTGCTTTCTTGACTTTGGCCTTCTTAACTTTAGCCGCCCTTTTCGGTTTAGTAGTTGCTTCCTCTTTCTTAGTAGCCTTAGTAACAGCTTCATTGAACTTTGTAACTTCTTCTTCTGCCTTAACTACCTTAGCAGTTTTTTCATCTTCTTTCTGAGCATTACCAGCCTTTTCTAATAGTCCCATAATTTCATTCTCCGTACAATGCGCCCATCTTTTCAAATATTGAGAAATCCGAGGAAGCAATAAATGCTTCTACAGGTTTATTATCATCAGGTAAATCTCCAAGAACCTTATTAATTATTCTAAAGAACTCGCCTTTCTCTTCTTCAGAAACAGATTCTGGCGATGACCCGACTTTCTCAAATAATGAAAATGAATCTGAAGCAATAAAATTCTTAATTGCGGGTTCGTCAATAATATCTCCTAACAAATTATTAATCACTGCAAAGAACACTGCAAAATCTTCGTCTTCCTCGTCATCATGATTTTCTTCTTCATATTCTTCACTAGGAGCTTGAATTAATTCAACAGTCGGTTTAATTTCACGCATTTCTTGCTGCTGTTTTTTACGTAAAACTATTATTTCTCTATCTAATTCTGAGCCAAAACGATTAGAAAATCTATCAAGGAGTGTGCCAACTTCGCCAGTAGCAATTCTATCTATATGTCCATACATGCTCTCGCGGTTACCTACTGACAAGTTGGGATCAGAGGCTTTCCTTTTCTCCCAATGTGATTGGAAGTCAGTAGTTTGAGAGTCTTCGACATCTTCTGACGTGTTCTCTTCTTCCTCAATTATCTCCAAATCATCATCGAAATTGGCAACTTCTGGGAGCGGAGGCGGTGGTGGTGGCAGAGGCAAAGAGATGCCCGGTGGGAGTGGCGGCAGAGGCATCCCTTGAGGTTCATCTTGAGTCGTCTCGTCCTCGCCCATAGTGCTCACTAGTACTCTTCCAAACCTAATCACTCTTCAACATATTGTGATTCGGTGTTCAAATTATATCTAATTGACAATTGAACCCCAACCTTTCAGAACTAAGAATGTAGCTAAAGATTCTGGGACTTCAAATCTATCTCCAGAGTTGCCCTCAACCCTAATTCCAGCCAATTCGGCAGTTACATCATCTTTCTCCAATAAAATATTAAATTTCTTATCTGAAGAAAAAACTATCGATTCCTCTAATGGATTGAAAGAATTATTCGAAAAAGGATTTAATCTCTCTAATGGCATTTCTGTCACTCTTAATCCACATTTACCATGTAGGCTCCCTATCCACCGGATTACTCTCTTCACATCAACGGTTACTGCCTCATCTGTTTCTCCTGCTGAACCTAATACTACCGAATTATCTCCTTTCACCATATCCCAAAACAAAGAAGTATTTTTTTCGCCAAAGACTCTTAATTTATTATCGGCTAATATCCGATTTAGGCGTTCATCGTCTGCCATATCTGCTATTTCATTGATTTTATTCTTAGATATTTTTTTGGAAGAATTTGTTGATAGTTTATTGGTATTCTCTACAGCAGATTGTAAATCCTGAATATATGACTTATGATCTTCTCCCTTTTCTTTAATAATCTTCAATTTGTGAGTTACGGATTTAATGCCATTATTGATTCTATTTTGCCAACCGGATTCCGGTCCTGAAAGAACTGTCTGAACATTTATTCCCTCACCACGTATATAATTGACAAGTTGTCTTCTAGCATTAGAATCAAGATGTAATAATGAGGGGTCTCTAACATGGATATGGAAACCTCTGTGGCCAGAGAAAGATGTCTGAACATATTTCTCCTCAAATCCAAATTCAGGATGTAAGAAGTCAGACCAGAGTGTCCATGCTTGTTCTTGAATCAAAGATATCATAGTTGGAAAATCATTATCCGAGACGCCGGGCAAATGGTCTCCGTCTAAATCGAATATTAGATCCGCTCCAAGCCAATCTTTGTCTATCATTTTTCTTTCATTAGGAGATCTGTAATAAGCCGTACTATGAAAACATGAATGAGGAGTTTTCTGATTCAAATAATCAGATAACCCTTTCTTATCCAGAAATCCTCTGTGTCTATCAGGAGGTCTAGAACCCCAAGGAATAAACATCCATTCCCTACTTTTGAGTCTTGGAGGAACCCATAAATCATCAGGATTCAGAGATTTATAGTAGTCTCCAAACCGTAGAGCGAAACGACTCCAGCCCTCTACCATAGTCTACTTAGAAAGTAGGTAGCAAATTAAGTTGAGGTTTAATCAATCAAGATTGAGATTAGATACTTTCTTACCTTCAGATGCTGAATCTGCACCTGTAGCTTCAACATATGCTTCCCAGCATACAAATTGGTCATCCATTACTATCGCTTCTGCAAAAGTCATTGCTTTACCTGTGATTGCGCAAATAGGACCTAGTTGTCCTGTTGCTGTAGATAGTTTAGAGGCATCCGGCATATTAAGGTCGAAAAGAAACACTCTATTCAGCCTTACCATTCACCATACAGAGATACACACAGTTTTGTATTAGTTTTCAACCGCCAAATCATGAACAGAGCCGAGAAGCCCTTCCGAGTAGGGCATTCACCAGATCCAGATGATGCATTCATGTTCCATGCAATGACCACTGGTACAATAGATACCGAAGGAAGAGAATATGAACATGTACTATTAGATATTGAAACTCTGAATAAACATGCTATGGATGGCGAATATGAAATTTCGGCAGTTAGCATCCATTCATTTCCAGAAATTGCTGACAAATATCATTTGATGAATTGTGGAGCGTCTATGGGAGAAGGGTATGGCCCAATGGTTATTTCAAAAAGAGAAATGACTGAAGAAGAAGCGAAAACCAAGGTTATAGCAATACCAGGATTAGGAACTAGTGCTTACCTATCGCTATTATTAGCTTGGGGCGATGTGAAAGTAGAAGTTGTCCCATTTGATGAAATCCTACCTAAAGTTGTCAGTGGAGAATATGATGCTGGTTTGATTATACATGAGGGGCAACTGACTTGGGAGTCTGAAGGTGTCAAACTAGTACTAGATTTGGGAATATGGTGGAATGAAAAAACCGGATTGCCTTTACCTTTAGGAGGAAATGTAGTCAGAAAGGATCTAGGGATGGAGTTATGCGAATCATTAACTGAAGATGTGAAAAATAGCATAATTCATTCACTGGAGAATCCTGATGATGCACTGGAATTTGCCAAAAAATGGGGAAGAGGAATTGATGATGAAACTAATAAGGAGTTTGTAGGAATGTATGTAAACAATCGAACTATTGATTATGGTGAGGAAGGGAGAGATGCAATTAGGTTATTTCTCAAGGAAGGCCAGAAAATTGGCATGGTTGATGAAAACTTGATTGTTGACGATATTAAATTTATAGGATCAGGTGAATGAATGGAAAAAAGGAAAAAACCAGAAATTAGTCCTTTTGATTCAGTAGACCCTGCTCCACCTAGTGAAGATTCTAATGTTTCTTCTCTGAGACAAACATTGTGTAATGAAAATGAAAAAATGTTCCAAAGGATGAGGGCTTTATTCGCATTAAGAAACATGGGAGGTCACGATTCTGTTGAGGCATTAACTGCTGCATTTACATCAGATTCCGCACTATTGAAACATGAGATAGCTTATGTTCTTGGACAAATGCAGGACCCACATGCTGTACCTTCTTTGATAGACAGACTTTCAGATTTATCAGAGGATGTTATGGTTAGACATGAAGCAGCAGAAGCACTTGGTGCAATCGGAGACATGGTGGCTATGGACACCCTAAGAAAATTTCAAGATGATTCGGAGATTGTTGTCGCAGAATCCTGTGAAGTGGCAATTGACCTACTGAATTATGTTTCAAGTAAAGAATTAAATTATTCTTGAGAAGGAAGCCAAGTAATTTCTCCTTTCATATTACAAACTTCTTTGAGGAAGAATTCCAAGCCTTGTTTGGAAAAATCATCAAGTCTATTTTGCACCTCAACAGAAAAATATTCTGAGATTCTTTTCTCGGAAAAACCTAATTTCAAGGAAGTTCTTCTGATTACTTGATCTCTCCAAGAATTGTCATCTAAGAAAATATCATATTGACGGACCATGTCATTACTTGCTTTATTCAGGATTGGAATAGGGGAATCTTTTCGAGCGGCAAAAACACCGAAAACCATTGGAAATCCTGTCTTCCTAGTCCATTCTGCACCAAGATCAAGTTTCACTAAATCAGGATTATCTCGAGCCGCTATTAATGCTCTATCACCGATTAATAATGCTCCATCGGATTCATCTAGCATTGCTGTTAAATCAGGTCCTTTGTCATTGAACTTAGGGTCAAGGTTCATTGATTTCAGTATCCATTTTAGCAAGGCTCTAGAAGTAGATGAATCGGATGGGAGAGCTATGTCTCTCATATGTTCAATAGGTCTAGTTCCAAATAGGATTACAGAACCAACGTCACCTTGACTTACAATTCCAAGTTTAGGTATCAAAAGTAATTCATCTGAATGTTTAGCAAAATCCGCTGCAGGTATTGGAGCAGTGATACAATCTCTCCTAAGTAAATGACCGGTTAACCAAGACGGAGGGGCTGGTAGAATTTTCCAATCATCCTCAAGTCCATCAAAAATTGGATCGCAATTTGCGAATGCGACCCTTCCAAGTACATTTTCCCAAGACATTTGATCACGACGTAGATTGAGCTACAGGAAGTCTCCTATTATCGTCATCAGGTTTTCTTCTATAACGAGTAAAATTAGAATATGTAGTATTTCGTTTTACAGGTGTCGAGTTGACATTTTCTATAATCTTAGCTAATTCTTCACTATCGCTATCGAGTCTAGCAGAACTACCTGCCTCATGCATTATTTCCTCGTGATTGACTGTACCATCAATATCATCAGCACCAGAATTAAGAGCAATAGAAGCAACATGACTCCCTATATTCATACGATATGCTTTGATATGAGGGATATTGTCTAACATAATTCTTGAGATAGCGATGACTCTAATTATTTCGTTCAATGAGGCTAACTGGGCTTCAGGAAGTCTTGTTTTATCGGGAAGAAAAGGATATGGAACAAAACATTGGAAACCGCTACTAACTTTTTGTTGACTCCTTAATTTATGAAGATGAATTGCTCTTTCCCTGACTGTCTCAACGGTTCCAAATAACATAGTACAATTTGTTTTAATTCCCAAACTATGTGCTATCTCATGAATGGTAAGATACTCAGAAGATGATTCCTTACCTCGACAGATTCTATTCCTTACAGTATCGACTAAAATTTCAGCACCCCCGCCAGGTAGAGAATCTAATCCTGCGGATTTTAGTCTGGATAATGTTTCCTCAACAGAAAGTCCACTCCTAGATGCAATATGTTTGACTTCGACAGCGGTCAATGATTTGATATGTATATGAGGATAAGATTTCTTCGCAGAACGGTATAAATCTTCATAATATTCTATATCCCAATCAGGGTGTAAACCACCTACTGAGTGAACTTCATCAATAATTCCACTAAATGGTTCAATTCTGTGTAAATATTCTTCAACACTCAGGGCATATGCATCATTATGCCTTGGACCTTTTCGAAAAGCACAAAACCTGCATGCCAAAATACAAATATTTGTGGTATTTACATGAAGATTATCATTAAAATATACATAATCGCCAAAACGTGACTTCTTAATTAAATCTGCAAGTGCTGAGATTCCTGATAAATTGGGAGACTCGAATAGTTTGGTACCCAATTCAACATCAACATTGCCTCCTTTGACCAGTATATTGTAACATTCAACAAGCAAAGAATCATTTTTTACAGATAAAGGTAAAGAAAAATTTTCCAAGACTTTTCTCCAGTCATTATTTCCTGCAAGGGGCGTCCCAATCATATTCCTACAACTGTCCGATATACTCAACAAATATCAACCAATGTATTGAACAATAGGAGTTACAGCACTGCAAACTATCAATAGCCAATTTCAATGACAGGTCAACATAAGGGGTGCTAATATTAACCTTGATGAAGCAGATTTAATTGAAATGGCAAGAAAATGTCGTATAGATATTGTTGAAATGGTGCATAAAGCAGGTGCTGGTCATCCAGGAGGATCGTTATCCGCAATAGACTTGATTGTCGGCCTTTATGGTACAGGATTCAGATTCGAAAAAGACAATCCAGATTGGCAAGATCGTGACAGATTCATTATGAGTAAGGGCCATGCAAGTCCAGCAGTATACTCAATCCTTCATAACTTGGGTGTAATAACAAAAAAAGACATTGATGGATTCAGAACTCTCGGATCTATTTGTCAGGGGCATGTGGATATGAAATGGACAGATGGAGTAGATTTTTCAGCCGGAAGTTTAGGAATGGGTCTTTCATTTGGTTTAGGTTGTGCAATAGCAGCGAAGATGGATGGAAGTAAAAGAAATGTTTGGGTTATGATTGGCGATGGAGAAACTCAAGAAGGACAAATTTGGGAAGCTGCAATGGCAGCAGACTTCCATAAAGCAGGAAACCTCAATGTAATAATTGATAGGAATAGAATTCAAAATGACGATTTCATGGAAGTGCAAATGGAAATAGGAGATATTGGAAATAAATTTAAATCATTTGGTTGGAAAATTATTGAAATAGATGGTCATAATATGAGTGAAATTGTTGATGCAATTGGAGAGGCAACTAACGAACGCAGTCTTCCGTGTGCAATCGTTGCTCATACAATTAAAGGAAAAGGTGTATCATTTATGGAAAATAATCCTTCATTCCATGGTAAAGCACCCAATGATGAGGAGTTGAAATTAGCTTTGGAGGAATTATCATGAGTGCTCCTTCATCAGGTGGAGCTTCGAGAGATGGTTATGGTTCAGCACTATTGAAATTATCTAACGACCCGAGAGTTGTTGTCTTAGAAGCCGATTTAGGGAAATCAACAAAGTCTTGCTTATTTAGAGCAGAATTTCCTGAAAGAACTGTTTCTATGGGAATAGCTGAGCAAAATATGATGCTAGTTTCCGCAGGTATGGCTTCTTCTGGGAAAATCCCTTTCGCAAGCACATTTGCGATTTTTACAGAAAGAGCTTTTGAGCAAGTGAGAAACGGAATTGCTAGACCCGGATTAGTAGTACATATTTGTGGAAGTCATGGAGGAATACATACAGGAACTGATGGAAGCAGTGCTCAGTCAATAGAAGATTTAGCCATATACAGGACCATACCAAATATGACTGTAATGCACCCATGTGATGACCTTTCTGCGGAAGAATTAACATTACAATTACTAAATCATGAGAAACCATCATACACTCGTACTGCTAGAAATAAGGTGCCAAGAATTTATAATGAAGAAAACGTAAAGGAAATAAAAATTGGTAAAGGAAATATAATCAAAGAGGGGGTTGATGTCGCCATAATAGCCTGTGGCGTAATGGTTAATGAAGCTAAAATAGCAGCTGAGAAATTAGAGAATGATGGGATTAATGCCTGTGTAGTTGATATGCACACAATAAAACCTCTAGATGGGAAATTAATTGACAAACTTGCAGAACAATGTGGATGCTTTGTGACAGTTGAAGATCACTCAATTATTGGAGGATTAGGTGGTAGTATTGCAGAGTATCTTTCTAGAAACAAACCCACACCAGTAGAAATGGTAGGTGTGGATGATAGGTTTGGCGAGAGTGGAGGGACAACAGAGTTAATGGCTCATTTGAATATTAATTCTGATGCTATTATTAACGCTGCGAACGCAGTAATAAAACGCAAATAATTGCCTTAACAAGATACTTTCTTGGGTTTCATTCATGAAGGAGCGGTTTGCCAATAGCAAATATGAATGAGGGGGAAAGACTTAGAGAATTACTCGATGGGTCAATGGACCCATCAGAATTAGAGTCTTACAGCGAATATTACAGACTGGCTGAGAGGATTTATGGTAGAGAAGCTCTTGACGAAATGGGGATTAGTACTCCTGAAGAAATCGAAGAAGAAAAAACTCAAAATGGGAACAGTGAATTCACACATGATGTGATATTACCTTCTCCGAAAAATGATTCAAACGTTGAAGAAACTGTCGATTTAGATGGTAGACCAAAAAGAAGACTTTTTCTTACATTAATAGGAGTAATTGGTTTATTGTTGGTAAGTTCAAATGTTTTAGTAGGTGTAGATGCAATTATTCCAGATTCAATTATTACACTGTGTGAGGATTTAGAACAACCAGGAGAAATAGAATTTAAAAATTTTGAACAAGTCAATGGAAGTACTTTAACAATATTCTGGACAGTTAAAAATGTAACAATTGGTGAAAGTTATACTATAAGTTGGGATATTTCACAAAATGGATCACAAGAACTTGTAGATAGTGGAAATGTTAGTTGGCAAGCAAATGGAAATACATTTACTCATCTGAAAAGTGTCAATGTTGAAACCGAACCTTATGCTTGGTCGTCATGGTTGTTTGATTCTAATATGACTATGATTTCGGCAAGTAATGGAGATTATAGCAGTTCAGAAATAAGTACAATGTCTACGATTGGAAGCGAGAAAAGATGTGAAGATAATCCTAAGTTAAAATTGGATGAAATTATGAACTATCAAGATCTAGAATCATGGACTCAAGCAGAAGATGGAGATATGCTTGATGGAATGCTGATAATGACTTTCTCATTTATCTCATTATTCGGTATGAGGAAAAAGAAAAATTAATACATACGGGCGATATGTTGTTTTCTTGTAGTTAATTTACCAGTTACCACACATTTTTCTGGTTCTGAATAAGGTTCAACGGAATCACCCAATAAAGTTAATCCAGTAGATTTTTCGAGAAGTTCTGCATCGGCATCATTACCATCAAATGCTAATTCATAGACTATACCATCTTCTAGAGGAGAAGACAGTTTTAGGCCATCCTTTGTGGATTCGAAACCTGGAAATTTCTTAACTAAATTAGACATATGTGCGGATGAGCGTTCCAATAATTGCCCAGATATCATTTTCAGATTTTCAAAGATTGTTTCTGAAAGATTTTCCAAGCTAGCCTCTACCTTACCTCCTGTTCTAAGGGATAAAACACATTTATTTTCAGCAAGATCTCGAGGTCCAAATTCTAACCTAATTGGGACTCCTTTAATTTCCCAATCATAATGCTTACCACCAGGTCGTTTATCTCTATCATCTAAATGAACTCTAAGTCCTGCTGATTTAAGGTCGCTAGCAATCTCCCTAATTTTAGGCAATACTTGCTCATTTATATGGGCAGCTACTGGCATTAAAATCACTTGATAAGGAGATACTGAAGGAGGTAAAATTAGTCCTGAGTCATCACCATGCATTCCGACTACAGCACCTAGCAATCTTTCGGACATCCCAAAAGTTGTTTGATGGCAATTTTGAGTATTGCCGTCTATATCTTCATAATTCAAATCAAAAGCTTGAGCCCACTGATCGCGGTAATGGTGGTAAGTAGCTATCTGTAATGTACGTCCATTTGGCATTACTGCATCAACTGCAGTAGTATACCATGCCCCAGGGAAAGTATCCCAAACAGGTCTCTTAGAGACTAAAACAGGTAAACACAGAGATTTCATTAGTTTTTGTACAATTTGAGCATCTTCCTCTATTTGTTTGGTTGCACCTTCTTCATCTTTATGAACAGTATGAGCCTCAAAGAAATGTATTTCTCTAACTCTGATGAATGAACGTGTTTGCTTAGTCTCATAACGGAAAGTATTGACTATCTGGAATGTTTTTAATGGTAAATCTGCATGACTTCTGACCCATAATGAGAACATAGTATACATCGGTGTTTCTGAAGTTGGTCTGAGGAACATTGGTACATCAAGTTCATTTTCGCCACCCTTTGTAACCCAATAGACTTCTTTCTTAAATCCAGAGTCTTCTTCCTCCATTCTAAGTTCTGATGGATCTACTCCTTGTTCCCTAGCTGCTTTGAGTCTAGAAACAAGATGATTTTCTTTCTCAAGAAGATCTTCAGGTACTAACAAGGGAAAATTATATTCTTGATGATTTGTTTTTTCCATTTCATCTCTTGTAAGGCTATCAATTAACCTCATAGTTGACCAACCATAAGGCTTCCATACATCCATTCCTTTGATTGGATACCTTTTGTCGACTAAATCCGAAATCTCGACAATAGCAGGATACCATGCATTGAAATCTGACTTTGGAGGAATCCCTCTCTTAGCCTTACCATGCTTTGTCATGATTATATCCAGTAGTAGATTATCCTTCAATGTGCCGCATGTAAAATCTATTCTGAAATGATTTTTTCAATCTCTAAACAGATGTCAATTTCATCCTGCAATAATTTGACATCCCCTTCATCACTCACCAACCTAGCTCTTGGTGAATTTTGATCTCCAATTTGCTCTAGTATATTTGCAATGACAAAATCAACTCCATATTTTGAGATCTGATTAAGAGATTTTTGAATTAACTCTTCTTCAGAAACACCAGTTTCTAATTTGAAGCCTATTCTGATACTATCTCCAACTAAATCTGTTAATTCGGGAATATGTTTCAATGTAGGTTGAAGTTCGATCACCCATTTATCTTGCCCACTAGGCCTCTTACCTTTTTCAGGAGTCATAGAATAATCTAATACAGCAGCAGAATGTATCCAGACATCGGGTTTAATTTCTGATTTTGCTAAAGAAAGTGACTCGTAAAGCATTTCTTCGGGAGAACCTGCACGAATAATATTAGGCAATTCAATTGTTGGTTGTGCTGAGGTTTTTCCTGCAATACAATATACATCATGACCCCTCATGAATAGATATTCTGCAATTGCCCAACCAGTTTTACCTGATGAAGCATTTTGGATTGCACGAACAGAATCTATAGGTGCCCTAGTAGCACCAAGAGTGATTGCAACCTTTTTTCTATTTGGTAAAAAGGAATTGACAAGATTGGATAATTTAGAAACTATCACAGTAGGTGAAGGTTGTTTCCTTCTTCCCTCTTTTTCACTATCTAAGAAGTAATAATTTCCTTCCAGAGTTATTTCTTGTAATAAATCACTAGTTACTGGATCATCAAACAAATCTTGATGCATTGAAGGGACGAATACAATCGGAGTTTTATTCCCCCTAGCTGCACTCAGTGCCATCATTATAGGTGAATCCATTATTCCATGAATATGTTTTGAGATAGTATTTCTTGTAGCAGGAGCAACAATAACAACATCATAACTATCTAACTGCTTCATTTCTGGTTTCCAATCAGTTATGACTTCCTGGCCAGAAGCCCATGATAATGCCAATGGAGAAATAATTTTTTCAGCCTCCTTTGACATCATTATTGTTAATTCGGCACTATGTCGTCTAAATTCTCTACAAAGACGTACAGATTCGACTGCAGCAATCCCGCCCGAAACAATAACTAGGACTCTTTTACTCTCCAAACTTGAGCTGAGAATCTCAACCCCTGTGTCCTTTGTCACACACCTCGCAGAGGGGGAGCATTGATGAGTTCGTCGCAACACAAACATCGACATGGGGGGGCGAAGATGGCGAATCAAGTAATGGAAAATCTACATAAACATCTATACAGATTTATGATAATTGATTTATTATTGTGCTTTTTAATAATCTCAACATATACTTTTTCAAGTACAATTTGTTCAATTTTAATACTCATTGGACCATTATTCGCAGTGATTTCCTTCAAAAATAAAAACAAAAGAGGAGATTCAATGGCAATGATTGTATTGATTATGTTATCATTGATTTTCATATTATCGGGATTAAATGAAATTACTAAAGAAGATACAACCAGTACAATCCAAGGTTTTCTACTAATTTTATTATCTTTATCAACATTTAGAAGAGTTAGAACTATACGCGACCCCACATACAAGAATTGGTATAATAGACTAAATGAAGACCTTAGAGATATTAGAGGAAAAATTTCTGAAGAAGAGGTGTTAGCAACCTGTCCAAGTTGTTCAACATTGCTTGCAGTTATTCCGAGTAAACTATCAATTGATGATAAGTGCCCCAGTTGTAATGCGAATTTAGTAAACTAAAATTTACATCTTTTCTAGGGCAATTGAAATTCCCATCCCGCCACCTATGCACATAGTTGCTATAGCACGTTGAGAATTAGTAGATTGAAGAAGACTAGCGGCTTTACCAGTAATTCGAGCACCTGAAGCTCCAAGAGGATGACCTATCGCTAGTGCACCACCATGTAAATTAACGATCTCAGGATTAATCTGTAAATCATCAATTACCGCTAGACTTTGGCTAGAAAATGCTTCATTTAATTCAAACAAGTCTACATCATCTATCCCCCAATTAGCCCTTGTTAAAACTTTTTTAATCGACTCGATTGGTCCAATCCCCATAACATCAGGAGAACAACCAGTAACAGCACCTGCTACAATTCTAGCAATAGGTTTGAGATTATGTCTTTCTGCGAAATCTTCACTACATACAATCATGAAAACAGCACCGTCAGTTAGTGGAGAGGAAGTTGCCGCTGTAACTAACCCATCATCCCCAAATGCAGGTTTAAGCTTAGCCATAGATTCAAGATTAGTATTACCGCGTATGCATCCATCCTCACTTATTACGCCATCGTCACTTTGAATGCTTACGATTTCATTGGCTAATAGGCCATTAATTTGAGCAGATGCAGCTTTTTGATGAGAGGAAAGAGCAAACTCTTCATGTTGTAAACGTGTTTGGTTCCAAGCACTTGCAACATTCTCGGCAGTTTGACCCATCCCCATGTAAGCATCAGGAAATTTATCTTCTAGTTCGGGAGAAGGGCTCCAATTGAAACCTCTTCTTTGGATACGGCTCATAGACTCAACACCGCCTACTAAGATACAATCCCCCCAACCGACTTCTATATGTGCCGCTGCAGAAAGAATCGCCTGCATTGATGAGCCACATAGTCTGTTAATTGTGGCTCCAGGAACAGTATTAGGTAAATCACCTAAAAATGTCAATAAACGTCCTAAATTATAACCTTGTTCTCCTTCAGGATATGCGCAACCTAGGATTAAATCATCAACCATTGAGCCAGAGATATTATTCCTTTTCATCAATTCTCTAATCACTTGACCAGCCATTTCGTCAGGTCGAACATTTGCTAATTTACCCTTATGTGCTCTGTGAAAGGGAGACCTGAGCCAATCAACAATCACTGCCTTCATATATCTCCGAGAACAACATACAACATAATTATTGGCAAGTAATTGATAGTTCAGACCAGACTATATACACCGTGAGGTTCTTGAAAGAAATTAAACTCGAAGTGTTTGATAATATGATTAGAGAATGCAGCAGACACGGATATTACTCCGACGACCACCTTTGTCCGGCATGTAATGAAGAAGGAAAATTTATACTACGCTCACGAGAAAGAGATAGTCTAGCGAGAAGATTAGCATTGATTTTGAGACATGCTCCAGAGAAATTTGATCTTGAAATGGATATCAATGGTTGGGTCGATGTTAAAGATATAATTAGTAGATTCAAGAAACAGAATGAAAGAAGATATCATTGGTTGAGACCTCACCATTTTAGAGCAGTTTCTGAAACTGATGGGAAGGGAAGATATGAGGTCAGAGGTAATATGATTAGGGCGACATATGGGCATACTCTCGAAATTGAATTAGACCTTCCTACCGACAACATACCTCCTTCATTGTTCTATCCATGTAATCCTGATGAAGCTGAGAATCTGTTAGAAATTGGAATAACTCCTAGTGGAAGAGCACATGTTCATCTTTCATCGAGCATTAGGTCAGCTGCAGAAGCGGGTAAGGTACATTACAAACTACCTACATTACTGGAAATCGATACGGCCAGAATGGAAGCAGATGGGGAAACAATTTGGCATGCTGGAGTTACAGTTTACCTTGTTGAATCTGTAGATTCCAAATATATCACTAAAATATCTAACGATAACCCAGAATATGAAGTTGCAAGAGCAAGATGGGTAGATGAAGAAGAATAATTAAATAAATTCTCCACAATTTATACAGAAATCAATGTCAGAAGTTATTGGCTTTTCACAAGATGGACAAAAACCACTTGAAGATTCTTTGGAAACTTTCTCATCAGATACCACTCTGACAGGAGAATCTCTTTCGACAAAAGGAGGAGCAATATCTTGGACTAGACTGATCAGACTACGAAAGTTAATTGTTTCTTGTATTGCACATTCTAATTGAATTTGACGTCTTTCTCTCTCTTCAACATCCTCAATTGACTTGACATCATCTAATTGTGATTGAAGCCATCTTTGGAATTTTTCAATATCGGATTGGTCTGACACAAACTTTCGAATAAACTCTATGAAATGAACCCATCGTTTAGAAATGCAGAGAAAATGAAATGAATACAGCAATATGTGTTACTCTATTCGAAGACATGGGGTTGGCTGTGTCTAAGAATAAGATTGTGATTAAATTAGGTGGAGGATTAATTACAGATAAATCTCAATACAAAGTAGTTCGTGAAGATAGGATTCATTCGGTCTGTAAAGTTATTTCAGAATTAATAGAGAGAGAAAATACAGTAATATTAGTTCATGGTGCCGGTTCCTTCGGCCATCTAGAAGCGAAAAAATGGAATTTATCAGAAGGATATGATAAAGGAATTATTGATCAACAGAGGTTGGCCGTTAAGAATGTAAGGAATGATATGATTGAATTAAATGATTACGTATTGAGGAAATTAAAGGAATTCAATATTGAGGGGATATCTCATCCTCCATCGAAGTGGGCAAATGACTTGGGACCAGAATTCAAAGGAGAAATTGGCATATTAGATAAAGAAAGGGAAGGAGTGATTCAAGTTACTTTTGGAGATGTAGTAGATGTACATGATCATAGAGAATTTGGAATATTATCAGGAGATGATCTAATGGTGAGGATATGTAAAGAAATTCCTGATGTCACACATTGTATTTTTCTTCTAGGAGATACTGAAGGACTACTAACTAAACCTCCTAATGAAGATGGTTCAGAACTAATCAAACTGTGGTCGAGAGAACAAGGAATCACTGGCAGGCATGAATCAAATCAAGATGTTACTGGAGGAATATTTCTGAAAGCTGAAAGTGCAAGTGAAATTGCCCAGAATATCACTAATGTTTGGATGATTGATGGGAGAAAGCCAGAGAGAATTCTTGAACTTCTACAAACTGGCAATACTATTGGCACTAAAGTAATTTAATCATTCATCTATTATATGTAATCGTCCTCGGAGAGGTGAGAAACATGGGAGAAGCGACCCAAGATAGTAGTCTAAGTAAACTTGATTCATCACAACTAGAGATGATGAAAGAAATGTGCCTAGTAGTAGATAAAAATGACAAAGTTATTGATTCAGCGAGCAAGATAGATTGTCATAGAGGTAAAGGAATTAGACACCGAGCATTTAGTGTACTAATTTTTGATTCGGAAAATAGACTACTAATGCAACAAAGAGCTATAGAAAAAATTACGTTTCCGGGAATATGGGCTAATAGTTGTTGTAGTCACCCTTTAGATATTGAAAATGAGAATGGAGATGCGATAAAGGGAGTCATTCATGCCAGTAAAAGAAAGATGTTCCAAGAACTAGGAATTCCTGAAGAGGTATCATCTAATTGGGAATTTAATCATATAGGCAGGTTTGAGTACAGTTGTAGATGGGATGATGAATGGATCGAACATGAAATAGATCATGTCATAGTAGTCAGAGCAACACCCGAATTATCGATTAATGAGAACGAAATAAAGGAAACAAAATGGCTTGATCATCAAGAAATAATTCAGATGTTAGAAGGTGAAAATGAATGGTCAGATGCCATAATTGCACCATGGTTTAGAATGATTTGGAAACATTTCATAGAACCGCATTATCCGGACATGGAGGCATTATTGAAGACTAATTCTTCAAATATAATTAATTGTGGGAGACTATCAATAAATAATAAATCTGAGAGTCAGGAACTGAAATCAGCACTTAGTACACATAAAGAAGTCGTAGAAAAAGAAATAATGAAATCAATGGATAAGATTAGGCAGGATAGACTACACGGTGCCATGACACATCTTTTTACTGGCGGAGGAAAAAGATACAGAGCAATTCTACCTAGGTTAGTAGGAGAAGCAACTGGAAACGCTCATGAAGGGCATTATACTCTAGGTTCAAGTATAGAAATTATACATAACTTCACGCTTGTTCATGACGATATCATGGATCAGGACCCAATAAGAAGAGGTTTGAATGCTGTACACGTAGAATACGATGATGCAACTGCAATAAATGCTGGAGATGCAATGCTTGCAGTTGGATTTGAAATATTGGCAGATTCCGATGATATTAGTCCCGATAATCTTAAGTTTCTAGTTCAGTCTATTGGCGAGATGGTAAGAAGAGTAGCAGAAGGGCAGCAAGAAGATTTCGACTTTGAACAGAGAGAATATGTTAGTGAAGAAGAATATATTGCTATGATTGCAGGTAAGACGAGTGCGATGTTCGAAACTTGTGCTGAGACAGGTGCAAAGCTTGCTGGGGCGAATTCAGAAACTGTAGAAGATATGGCAGTTTGGGGACTTAAATTAGGATTATGCTTCCAGTTAATGGATGATCTGATTGATATTACAGGAGATACTGAGACATTAGGTAAACCGGCTGGCTCTGACGTAGTCCAGGGTAAAAAAACACTAATCGCTATTCACGCATTGGATAGTGGGAATGATTTGCCTACATTCTCAAAAGTATATGGTAAAGGAAAATGCTCAGATGAAGACTTAGCTAAAGCAGTTGAAGAATTGAGAAATAATGGATCTATTGATTATGCCATGGATAGAGCAATGAGATATCACTCAGAAGCGCATAGTATCCTTGATGGTCTCAAACCATCGCCCGCATTAGAAGTTCTAAGGCAACTTACAGATATGCAATTAACAAGAATTAATTAATGCATATAGCATCTAATTTACTAACTATAGTTCCATCAATATTTCTCATACTGGCATAGACTCTATCACCTATTTTCAAAGGCCCAACCCCCTTTGGTGTTCCGGTCCAAATGTAATCTCCGGGAGATAAATCATACCATCTTTTAAGATGGAAAAGTAAGGTCTCAATGTCATGTACCATTAGACTAGTTTTCGCGTTCTGTCTTAGTTCATCATTGACTACTAAAGAAATTTCTTTTACTCTTTCATCCCAATCTGTCCATGTCCCTAAAACTGCTGAACCCCTAAATGACTTACCTTCAGCCCATGGCCAACCTTTTTCCTTAGCTAATCCCTGATGAGTACGATTAGTTGTATCACATCCAACACACATGGATTCGGGGAGCAAGTTTTCATCTAATCTGATTACTAATTCTACTTCATGATCTATGTGATCATTATCATTCATCAATTTGATTACATTTTTACCATTGATATCAGAAGGGATATGGGATGACTCTGGCATAATAAAAAATCTAGGATAGTCAGTAATCTCACCACCAATTTCTTCTGCATGTGCAACATAATTCCTAAAGCAAGCCCAACCTACTGGCATAATCCATCCTAGAGGATATAGGTCTTGACTGCATCGATTGTAAGGAATAAATCAATAGGGTTGAAAATATATGAGCCTTTAGTAGTAATCATGGACGATAACCCGTATACCATCTTGGGTGTTACTAAAGATGCTACGGATGCAGAAATAAAGAGAGTTTACAGGAAATTAGCAAGGCAGTATCATCCCGACAGAAATCCCAATGATGCGGCGGCAGAAGAAAAATTCAAATCAATACAATCGGCTTATGATAAAATTGGAACTAAAGATTCGAGAAAAGATTATGATAATAGAGATAGAATGAATGACATCTTCGGCAACGGAAATCCATTCTCTGGTTTTGGAGGAGGATTTTCTGGAGGTGTGGATATTGGAGACATATTTTCACAATTTGTTGGTGGAAGAGGCAGGGCAGAAAATAATTTTAATCAACAAAGAGAAAGAAATTCTAGCGGGCCAAATAATGAGATAAAAAGAGGAAGTGATATTGAATCTGCATTGGACGTTTCTCTAGATGATGCAAAAAAAGGAAAGGAAATTAAATTTAATCATAGAAGACTTAAAATTTGTAAAAAATGTAAAGGAGCTACATTTGGAACTACAAAAAGTTGTATAGAATGTAATGCAATGGGGATTACAACAAGGGAATCAACAATTACTGTTAAAGTTCCACCAGGTGCAGTACAAGGACAGCAGTTAAGATTGAAAAAAATGGGTAATGAACACCCTAATGGGGAACCTGGAGATTTGATTATTAATATTAGACTAGATGCAGAAGAAGGCAGAAGATGGGAAAATGGGAGGTTGATCCAAGAAGTACCAATTAGTTATAGTACATTGATTCTTGGAGGTAAAATACAAATTAGAACACCATCCAATAAAAGAATACAAATTGGTATACCTGCAAATAGTAAAATTGGAGATAGGAGAAGATTGAATGGTCACGGTCATGACGGAGGGCCTTTAGATATCGAATTAACAATATTAGAGCCTGAAAAATTAACAAAGGAACAGATACAAGCGTTGGAGAAATTAAGAGAATCGGGATTATGAATAATTACAATGAATCATATACGAGATTGGTTATGATATACACATGAGAGACTTCAGGAAAGTTGCATCAGTACTAATTCCTGAGAGAAAGAAAGTACATTTGGCGGTACTGATACTGTCATTGTTGATGATTCCGGGATTCAATGCCACATTAACACCTATTGATATTGAATCATATAATTTGGAATCTCCAGAATTAGAAGCAGCAGAAGTAATGAGAGAAGAATTCTCAGGAGCAGGAAATATTTGGGGTTTCGGATTATTTGTTAAAGACTCAGAATATTTCGGAGAGAAGCCTTCGGAAGTCTATCAAATTGATGAATTCTCTGGAGTGAATTCGGGTCAAGATGAACCATTAGGAGGAATTCTCAATTTATCAGTTCTAAGAGAGATTGATCGGAAAGCTAGTTTCTTATCTGAACATGAGATTTCAGAATACTATCTATCATTTGCATCAGAAATATCGGGAAAGCCAATTATGGGAGTACTAGATTTAGCTACAGAATTTAGAGTTTTCATGGCAGATGAATCTCTTTTAACGAAACCACAATTTAATCCTGAGACTCTGAGAATGGAGGATGCACCTACAAATTGGTCAGATTGTGGAGTTCTAGAATGTCTGACATTTGATGATGAAAATATAACTCAGGATCATATTGATTTAGCCGCCCATAGAATGGCAAATAATAGTAAAGGGGCATTCCTAAGATTTCTTTCTATAGATAGAGCCTTTATTGAGGATAATAATAGCTCATTATTGGGCCCTATTGGTGGGACATTAACTGAAAATGGGACTATCGAAGCAGATTCATGGGGTTATGGGAGATGGTCCGCATCTTCAGCATGGCTAATATTAAATCTAGATAGGCAAAGAATGCAGAATGAAGGATGGACATTTACATGGATGAATGCAAGTAATGAATGGGGATATGAAATAGAGGGTGTAGAACTGTCTACCGACCCTATTAGATATACTATAGACGAATGCAAAGAAAAAGAAGAGAAAAAACAACCATTATGCTCAGTTGAATGGTTATATCTTTCAATTGAAGAAGATTTGAGAGCGCAAGATGATTTAGTTGCAACAATACTATTGGGAGAAGGACCAAATGTTGAAGTAAATAGAGAACTACTTTCTAGTGCATATCTGATCATCTTAATGGCTATTGTAGTTATTATCTTATTATGGCTTAGTTTGAGAAGATTATCAGATGTTATAATTGTCTGCACAGGATTAGTACTTTCCTTATTATGGATGCAAGGATTAATCGGTTGGAGCATTATTTTTGGAAATAAATATAGTTTAGAGATTATTTTTAGATCACAGTTCTCTAATTTACTACCAATCCTAATTTTAGCTTTAGGTATAGATGATAGCCTTCATGCATTACATCGATATAAGGAAGAAAGAAAGAAAGGGAAATCAAGTAAAGAGTCAGCTGAAGAGTCTATTTCGCGTGTAGGTAGAGCCATTCTTTTGACATCAACTACGACGATTGTGGCTTTTCTAGCTAATCTCACATCAAATATTGCTGCGTTGAGATCTTTTGGAATTGAAGCAGGTTTAGGAGTAGCCTCTGCTTTTCTGTTAACTGGACTTTGGGTTCCTCTGGTAAGGTTAGATGTTGATTTATGGCTAGATAAAAAAGGTAAATTAGAAAAAGAAAATGATGATCAGATACATATCATCCCCAAGGAATGGTTGGTTAATCTAACTTCATTTTCTGCGAATAAAGGAGTCGCTGTAGCAATTATTGCTCTACTAATAACATTGTTAGCAGCCCCTCTAATGTATTCGCTTGAAGGAGATTTTCAGATTGATGATTTCTTAGATGAAGATTCAGATTTTGCCCAAGGTGTTTTCCTTGTCAATCAAAGATTTATGGACGGAGAACCAGGATATATATTGGTAGAAGGAGATATTGCAAATCCAAAGGTTATCAAAGCTATAGCTGAAACTAGGGGAAATATGAATTCTCACGATAGAGAATTAGATCCAGATCAGATCTCAAGGACTCCCTCGGGAGAAGTCGAACTAATAGCGTTAGATGAAATATTGATATTTGCACAAGCTGCGATGTACGAAAATATTACTCCTTTTGAAGAAGCAGGATGGGATTCAACAGAAGATGATGGAGGTATTGATTGTGAAACAATGAGTCTATTATATCCAGGAGTAGGAATAAGAAAGATACCTGTTTTAGAAGATAGAGATTGCTTAGTTTTCCTATATGGCTTTATTTTGACTAGAGGGGTACCTTCTAGTGGCGGCTATCCTGCTTTACCACCAACAATTACTTCTGAATATATTCAAGCAAGTACTGTTATTGATTTTGAAAAACCATGGCTAGATAAATCTGGCGAGACACCGAAATATACTCGTATGACAATGAGATTTGGCCTTTCAAATGCAGAACAATTCGCAAAGATAGGTCCTGCCTTGGACCAACTCATTGATGATATGCAACCATTCCAAAATCTTTCTTCTACTGACATTGTAAAGAGAGGAGACATAAATTCCGCATTTATCTCAGAGGATTATCCTGTCACTTGGGCAATACCTACAGGAGATCCTGTGACTAGATTTGTAGCAGCTGATTCGATGCAGAATGAAATGCAGTCAACATTATTCTTAGGATTAGTATTCTGCACATTCACTCTTTGGTGGGGATTTAGAGATGAACTGAAACTCACTGAAAGGCTAGGGATGATTGGAGAAAAGAAAGCTATTTACTCTGTGAAAACTATACTTGCAATGATATTCATCGGAGGAATAATGACATTGTTAGTAAGTACTAAAGTAGGAATTATTTTTGCAAGCCTTACTCTAATACTGAGTATCTTCTGGGGCATTTCAGGCTTTGGAATTGCAGTGATTACCACAACTCCGATTTTCATTGTTATAATTTGGTTATATGGATTAATTGAAGTTGCAGGTTATGGACTAAATATGGTGACTGTAGCAATTGCCGCAATGTCATTGGGAGTAGGTATTGATTACGTGATCCATGTTGTAGAAAGATTCAGAGAAGAACAAGAAAATGGGCATGATACAATTACTTCTATTGGAATTGTCGGTGGTGCTTCGGGGCTAGCATTATTTGGTTCCGCACTATCTGATATCGGAGGTTTCTTAGTAATCACACAATCAAGTATGGGATTCTTCTCCACATTTGGATTATTTTGCGCAATAATGATTGGACTTTCTCTAATTGCAAGTATGATATTAGCACCGTCATTGATTGGAATTGTCTATAATGAAAGTACCTAACAAAAAGGTAATGATTCTAAATAAAGGATGAAGAATTAATCAATCTTGATAATTAGCTTCACCAGGAATCTCTTCTTTCAGACCCTTACGTTGTCTAATTTCTCCTGTGACCTTATGGAATAAGGCAGCAGGTAACTGTACGAATCCCGCATTCTCAGTATTCCAAACAGCCCTTCCTTGACTGGCTGCTCTAATATCATTGGAGAAACCAAAAGATTCTGCAACTGGCATCTTACCAATTACACTAGCAGTTCCACCATCGACAGGCATATCTTCGATTATTCCTCTACGAGTTGTTAATTCTCTAGTCACTCCACCTATGACGTCGTTAGGAGCATCAATTCGAATATTTTGCATTGGTTCGAAAATTACTGCTCTAGATCGCAATACAGCACCCTTTACTGCATTACGGACAGCAGGAATTGTTTGGGCAGGACCACGATGGATTGCGTCCTCGTGAAGTTTAGCATCTACTAATCTAACTAAAACACCCATAAGAGGTTCTTCAGCAGTCGGTCCTTTCTTACAAACGTCATTGAATCCTTCAATCATTAATTCTCTAGTTTCATGAAGGTTCTGGATACCTTTAGTATCGTTAACGAAAACATTAGTTCCATTTATTGCATAAATCTTCCTCATCAAATCTTTGTCCATACCAAACTCTGCAAACTTATTACCTACATCTTTAGCATCTTTCGTTCTAACAGGTCCATCTCCAAAATGCCCTTCCCTAAGTGCGTTAATGACATCTTGTGGCAATGGTTCACATTCTATGTAGAATCTATTGTGCCGATTTGGAGATTTACCTTCAAATGGTCTTCCACTGTTACTACCTTCAATGGATTCACGGTATACTACAATAGGTTCACTGACCTTAACCTTGATATTTTGTTCTTCTTGCATACGGAAAATTGTAATCTCAAGATGTAATTCTCCCATTCCTGCTAAAAGAGCTTCTCCAGTCTCTTGATTAGTAGTAACTTGTAGTGATGCATCTGCTTTCGCCAATCCTCTAAGAGCATCAATAAACTTAGGTAAGTCCTTCATTGATTTAGGCTCAACCGCAACAGTAACTACAGGTTCTGAATAGTGTCTAATTGCCTCGAAAGGTGTTGCCTCAGGATCTCTAGAGATTGTTACACCGGCTGCAGCACTCTTGACACCTGTCAATGCGGCAATATTTCCTGCGGAAACTTCTGGAACTTGTATTCGGTCTCCTCCAACCATCATACTAACCTGTTGTACTCTCTCTGCTTTTGCGGCACCAATTGCCCAGACACTTTCACCATGTTTAATCGAACCTGAATATACACGACCAACGGCAACTTCTCCAGCATGAGGATCCATCCATATCTTTGTAATCATCAATTGAAGAGGCCCCTCTGGATTTGTCTCAAGCATCGATTTACCAACTTCTGAGTCAAGATCTCCCTGCCAAATATTTGGAATACGATATTTCTGAGAAACTAATGGAGATGGTAATTGCTCTACTGCCATATCTAATAGAACCTGATGGACTGGAGCTTTCTTAGCCAATTCTTTTTGTTCATCGTTGTGACAGTGTTCAAAGATATCTTTGAAATTAAGGCCTGATTTAGTCATATATGGTATCGACATTCCCCAGTTGTAATATGCTGAACCAAATGCCACAGTTCCTTTCTGTACAGAAACTTGCCATTCTTTGGATAACTCAGCGGGTGCAAAGGTAGCAATTAATTTGTTGACTTTAGTGATGATCTTCTCAAACCTCTTCATCATCTCAGGGCCATCAATCTGTAACTCATTGATTAATCGGTCAACTTTGTTAATGAAAAGTACTGGACGAACTTTTTCTTTCAGAGCCTGTCTAACGACTGTTTCTGTTTGAGGCATTGTTCCTTCAACAGCACATGCCAATATAATACAACCATCTACTGCACGCATAGCTCTAGTAACATCTCCACCAAAATCTACGTGACCAGGGGTATCTATTAGATTAATCAGATAATCATCGCCATCGATTTCGTGAACCATTGAAGCACTTGCTGCGTTAATTGTAATTCCTCTAGCGCTCTCTTGCTGATCGAAATCTAAAACACGAGATTTACCAGCTAAATCTTCTGACATCATGCCTGCTCCAGCGATCAAATTATCAGACAGTGTTGTTTTACCATGGTCAATATGCGCCGCAATAGCAAGATTTCTTATTTTCTCTCTAACGTGCATAACTTCAGTTGCTCGCTTTATGTTGTCTTCTTTACGACCCATACAATCACCTTATGATAGTCGCCCGACCCAACTTCGGTTCATAAAGCCGATTGTATCACTACGTGATACAGGTAGTTACTCAGAGTCTAAGAATTAAACTAGAATCATCTTGCAGAAGATGCGATTCTCTCTACTTCGTCTCTCTTACCTACTGCGAAAGAGCCGACATCACCGCTAGCTGCTTTAGTTAATTCAGAAATAATTCCCTCTGTCAAAGTTTTCTTACTTTTTGCAGTTGCGGAAGCACAACCAATTCCAAGGTTTCTCAAAGCGATATCTAGGCGTCTGCTAGGAGATGAATCTACAGCTTTAGGAGCACTAACTGCTCCCATCTTGATCCTAGTAGTTTCCT
>Ga0163110_10000161_pt1 | contig 29462 bp, 24 predicted proteins | sample CRUFie1St17metaG_FD_108703 | JGI IMG/M metagenome (GOLD analysis project Ga0163110, IMG submission 108703) | Marine microbial communities from the Costa Rica Dome - CRUD Field 142mm St17 metaG | ecosystem: Environmental > Aquatic > Marine > Oceanic > Photic zone | place: Costa Rica: the Eastern...
ACAGACTTAAAAAAATAATTACTTAGGGGATCTGAAATTCTCAAGAAAAAAGAAAACCAAATACTAAATATAAGTACATTTAAATCAATAAAAATAAGAATTGATTTCCTTTCTAAAAAACTTAATTTTGAGATTTTACGATTAAGCATTATGATTTAAGTAATCAATGAATACTCTTGTTTTAATTAATTTAATATAAAAACCACTTAAAAAGCTACTCTTATGAAAAAAGATGATAATCTAGACTCATTGTTTATACATCCAACATCAATTATTGATTTGGGAGCAAAAATTGGAAAGGATACAAAAATATGGCATTGGACCCATATATGTAGTGGTGCTCAAATTGGAAATAATTGTTCAATTGGTCAAAATGTGTTCATAGGAAATAAAGTAAGCGTGGGTAACAATACTAAGATTCAAAATAATGTATCTATTTTTGATAATGTCTTTCTTGAAAAAAATGTTTTTTGCGGACCAAGTATGGTGTTTACAAATGTTTATAACCCAAGATCAGAGATTTCAAGAAAAGATGAATACAAAAAAACAGTTGTTTTCGAGGGTGCTACGCTGGGAGCAAATTGTACAATAATTTGCGGAATAACAATTGGTAAATATGCATTTGTTGGAGCAGGGGCGGTTGTGAACAAGAATGTCTTAGATTTTGCTCTTATGGTGGGAGTTCCTGCAAAGCAAATTGGTTGGATGAGTGCTTTTGGAGAAAGAATAGAATTACCTCTGAATGGCAATGGTGAATGGATATGCCCAAAAACAGGTTCACTTTATAGACTAAAAGGCGATAAAATGATTAATATTTCAGTCAATAAAAATAACTAATGGAATTTATTGATCTAAAATCTCAACAAAACCAATTAACTCCTAAAGGTATTCCTCTTAGAGAAGAGATTGATAAAAGAATTAAATCAGTTTTAAACCACGGAAGATATATATTGGGTCCTGAAGTAAGCGAATTAGAACATAAATTAGCAAACTTTGTAGGTGTAAAATATTGTGTGGGAGTTTCTAGTGGAACAGATGCTTTACTAATTGCATTAATGGCTTTAGGAATTAAAAGGGGGGATGAAGTTATAACTACCCCCTTCTCTTTTTTTGCTACGGCTGAAACGATAATGATTCTTGGTGCAATACCTGTTTTTATTGATATTGATAAAGATACTTATAATTTAGATCACAATAAATTAAAATCTGCAATTACAAAAAAAACAAAAGCGATAATGCCTGTAAGTCTTTATGGGCAACCTGCAAATTTCCTTGAAATCAATAAAATTGCTGAAATTTACAAAATCCCAGTTATTGAGGACGGAGCTCAATCCTTTGGAGCAACGCATCATAATAAAAGGAGTTGTGGATTATCGACTATTGGAACGACAAGTTTTTTCCCTTCAAAACCATTAGGAGGATATGGTGACGGTGGGGCCTGTTTCACAAATAATTGTGAGTTAGCAAAGAAGATGAGAATTATATCTATACATGGACAAGAGAAACGTTATTCTCATATTAAAATAGGTGTAAATGGAAGACTTGATACCATTCAAGCTGCAATATTACTTGCAAAAATGGAAGTATTTGAGAAAGAGGTCTCAGAAAGACAAAAAATAGCTAAAAGATATAGTCTTGAATTACAAAAAGCAGGATTTAAATTTACTCCTAAAACATCAGAATTTAATACAAGTGTATTTGCACAATACACTATCCAAACTGATAATAGAGATCTAGTAAGAGAAAAATTAAAAGATAAAAATATCCCAACTGCGATTCATTATCCTTCTTTAATTACAAACCAACAAGCATTAAATGTCAATAATAGTTTAACGAGCAGAATATATAGAAAAATCTTAAATAAAAGACTTTATCTTAAAAAACCACTTAATAATGCAGAAAATATTTCAAAAAGGGTACTTAGCTTGCCTATGCACCCACTTTTAAAACAAAATGATCAAGACAAAGTAATAACCTCTGTTTTAGAGGCATTAAATTAAATAGTTTGAACCATGACTGAAACAAAAGAATTTTTATCTTTAAAAAAACTCTTAATAAATAAAAACGCAATTATAGGAATAGTAGGAATGGGTTATGTAGGTTTGCCCTTGGCTTTAGCCTATGCGAAGAATGGGTTCAAAGTTATTGGCCTTGATATTGATGAAAAAAAAGTTAAAAAAATTAATCGCTCTGAAAGTTATATAAAACATATTCCTAATGAAGAAATTCACAAATATGTTTCTAAAGGATTAATAAAAGCCACATCAAAATTTGAGGACTCAAAACTTTTTGACGCAATAATTTTATGCGTGCCAACTCCACTCAATAAATATAGAGAGCCTGATCTGAGTTTCATTAGAGAAACAACAAATTCCATATTACCGTTTTTAAAAAAAGGACAAATTTTAAGTTTAGAGAGTACCTCTTACCCAGGGACAACAAAAGAAGAGTTAATGCCATTAATATCTGCTAGGGGTTTTGACATTGGTAAGAATTTCTTTTTAATTTATTCTCCAGAAAGGGAAGATCCAGGGAATAAGGAATTCAATACATCAAATACACCTAAAGTCCTAGGAGGTATTACTGAAAATTGTAAAAAAATTGGTATTGAACTCTATAACAGAATAGTTAATAAAGTAGTTCCAGTGTCTAATACTGCTACTGCAGAAATGACAAAACTTTTAGAAAATATTCATAGAGCAGTAAATATTGGCCTAATGAATGAATTAAAACCATTAGCAGATAAAATGAATGTTGATTTATATGAAGTAATTAGAGCTGCAGAGACAAAACCTTTTGGATTCGTTCCATATTATCCTGGGCCGGGATTAGGAGGACATTGTATACCTATAGATCCATTTTATTTAACTTGGAAAGCTAGAGAATTTGGAATGCATACTAGATTTATTGAGCTTGCTGGAGAAATAAATTCATCAATGCCTCAATACGTAATTGATAAAATAACTTCGGCACTTAATAATGTAAATAAACCATTAAAAAATAGCAAATTGCTTATTTTAGGGCTTGGTTATAAAAAAAATGTTGATGATATGAGAGAGTCTCCTTCAGTAGAGATTATAAAACTCTTATTAGAAAGAGAATCTCTTGTTGACTACAGTGATCCATTTTTCCCAGAATTCCCAAATGTAAGAAAATTAAAATTTGAAAAGAAAAGTGTAAATATCACAAAAAATATATTAGTTCAATATGATGCTGTGATTTTAAGTTCCGATCATGATTTATTCGATTATGAACTTATAGAAGAGGCTAGTAACTTAATAATAGATACAAGAGGGAGGTATCAAACATCAGATAAAATAATAAGAGCATAAAATGCTAATTTATACGGTTATTGGAGCTAGACCACAATTTATAAAAGCAGCTGCTGTAAGCAAAGCATTCAAAAAAATAAATCAAGAGCAATTATTAATTCAAGAAGAAATCATTCATACGGGACAACATTATGATAAAAACATGTCAAGTGATTTCTTTGAAGAATTAGAGATTGAAAAACCTTTATATAATCTTGATATTAATAAAGGAAATCATGGCTCAAATACAGGAAGAATGCTTGAGGAAATTGAGAAAATATTAATCAAAAATAAACCTGATGGTGTTCTAATTTATGGGGATACAGATTCAACTTTAGCTGGAGCTCTTGCAGCTAGTAAATTAAATATCCCCTTATTTCATATTGAAGCTGGATTAAGATCTTATAATAAAAGCCAGCCTGAAGAACAAAATAGGATAATTGCCGACCATTTATCAGATATATGTTTTACCCCTACTAATATTGGCAAATCAAATTTACTTAAAGAATCAATTAATGAGAAAAATATAGTTAAAACAGGGGATGTAATGGCAGATTCAGCAAGAATATTTAGTCTAAAAAAATCAATTTCATTATCTTTGATCAAAAAATTAAATGTGGAATTTAAAAATTTTATCCTTCTAACAATTCACAGAAAAGAAAATACAGATTCAAAAAAAAACCTCATGGAAATCTTTGATGCTTTAAAGGAGATTGATAAAACAATAATATTCCCTCTACATCCAAGAACAAAACAAAGAATTAAAGAGTATAAACTCAATAGCTTTATTCAAAATTTAAAAATAATAAATCCAATAAGCTTTAAAGAAATGCTCACTTTAGAAAAAAAGGCTCTTCTAATTATTACTGATTCAGGAGGTATACAAAAAGAAGCTTACATGCAAAAGACACCATCCGTTACTCTTAGAGATCAAACAGAATGGACAGAGTTGCTTAATCAAGGAAATAATATTTTAGCTACACCTTTAACCAAAAATAAAATCTTAGAATGTATTAATAAACAAATAACAACTAAAGTAGATTACAAGAAAAATCTTTACGGAGATGGACACGCATCTGAGAGAATAGTAAGGTTTATATACAATTTCTTATTAAATAAAAAAAAATGAATACTAGAATCAAAATAGCATTAGTGGGATGCGGACGAATTAGTAAAAATCATCTTAAAGCAATAATCTATCATTATAAAATCTCCACTCTTTCTGCAATTTGTGATACGAATCAGGAAATGTTAAATTCAGCACAAGATTTAATAAGCCAAGAGAAAAATAAATTTAATGTATCTGATGAGGCACCTATTGAATATAAAGATCTTCAATCTTTAATGCATGATATAAGAATTAAAAAGATTAATATAAATCTTGTTGTTTTAGCTACTCCAAGCGGACTTCACGCAGAACAAACAATTTTGGCTGCAAAACATAAAATAAATGTTTGTACAGAAAAACCTATGGCTGTTAAATATAAAGATGGATGTCAAATGATAGAAGTTTGTAAAGAAAATAATGTCAAACTTTTTGTAGTTAAACAAAATAGGTTTAATAGCACATTGCAATTATTAAAAAAACAAGTCGAATTAGGTAGATTTGGAAAAATTGCATTAGTTTCAGTAAATGTTTTTTGGCAAAGGCCTCAAAGTTATTATGATCAGGATGAATGGAGGGGCACTTTAGAATTAGATGGAGGAGCATTAATGAATCAAGCAAGTCATTATGTAGATTTACTTGATTGGCTAATAGGACCTGTTGAATCAGTGAGTGCTTCAATTGCAACTATTTCTCGAAATATTGAAGCAGAAGACACTGCTGCAATAAAAATCAAATGGAAGAACGGCACACTTGGTACACTAGGTGTTACGATGCTCACCTATCCAAAAAATCTAGAAGGTTCAATTACAATCCTTGGAGAAAATGGTACTGTAAAAATTGGAGGTACGGCAGTAAACAAAATTGAAAAGTGGCAATTTAAAGATGAAAATAAATATGACTTAGAAGTAGCAAACTCAAGTTATGAGAGCGATGATGTGTATGGAAAGGGTCATTACCCTTATTATAAAAATATGATTAACAATATTAAAAATAATGAAGAGGCTATTTGCACCGGTAATGAGGGATTAAAAAGTCTAGAATTACTGGAGGCTTCATATAGATCTGCGAAAGAAGAAAAAGTAATAAAATTACCATTGCTTAAAAGTCATCATTGACCTCTAAGATGAAAATATTAACTTTGCATAACATGTGGATGCAAAAAAGAAATCTTGGTTTATACAAAACATTAAATACTATATTAATAGAAACAATAGGAGTTATTATTAGGGCTAAATACAATAAAAAAATTTGTTTGAAAATATTTTTAAATATGTATAAAGTTTAAATATTATGTGCGGAATATCTTGCGTAATTGGATTAAAAGAGAAATTAGATAATAAAAGTGATATTACTAAATTACATTCAGTGATAGCTCATAGAGGTCCTGATAGTTGTAATTATTCCTTTCTTGAGCGAGTGCATTTAGCGCATCACAGATTAGCAATTATTGATTTGAAGAGAGAATCTGATCAACCTTTCAATATTGATGATGAAATATTTATTATTTTTAATGGAGAAATATATAATCACATAGAAATCCGCAAAACACTTAAAAAAGAGGGTCTTAAATTTAGGACGGAATCAGATACTGAAGTAATACTTAATTCTTATAAATTTTGGGGTAAAGAATGTATAAAACAATTCAATGGAATGTGGTCATTTGTAATTATGGATTTAAATAAAAATGAAATATTCTGCAGTAGAGATAGATTTGGAATAAAACCATTTTATTATGCATTAAATGATAATAAAATTTTTATAGCATCTGAGTTAAAGCAATTTAATAAATTTGATTTTGGTAGAAAAGCGAATTATCAACAAATACAAATTTATTTATTTTCTGGACTCACAAATACCTCTAATCAGACTTTCTTTAGAAATATTTTTAGCCTTAATCCAGGAGAAAACCTTATAATTAATTTAGATAATAATTCTATTTCAAAATATAAATGGTACTACCCTAGAATAAAAAAAGAAAATAAATTTGATATCCAAAAAATAGTCAATTCTGTAAATCTTAGATTAAGATCAGATGTTCCAATCGGTTGTTTTTTATCGGGGGGAGTTGATAGTTCTATAATCGCATCAATAGCAAATAATCTTTGCAATAGTAATATTGACTATTTCCATTCAAGATCTTTAGATAAAAATAATGATGAAATTTTATTTGCAAAAGAAATAGCCAGATCTTCTTCAAATAACTTTTTCACAAATACTCCTAACTTTAAAGATTTTGAAGAGAATATCGATGATCTAGTTTGGACTCAAGATGAACCATTTGGAGGCCTATCAGTACTAATGCAATTTCTTCTTTTTAAAAAAGTAAAAGAAAATGGTATAAAAGTAATTCTTGATGGTCAAGGTGCTGATGAGTTAATGATGGGTTATTCAAAATATCTTGTATATCCTTTATTTGGCAAATTAAAAAGTTTTGATTTTCTAAAGTTGATTAAACAATCTCAATTAATCTCTAAAAATAATTTTAATATGTCATTTTTTAATCAAATAAAATATTTCATTGCTACATATAATCCGATCATAAGGTCTTATTATAATCAATTCATTCTTCACGGGAAATTTGAAAAGATTTATGAAATTGAAAAGGTATTTCAAGAATACTCAAATGCATTTAAAGAATATAAACAAATACAAATTTTTGAAACTTATAATACATCTCTTCAATCATTACTTAGGACAGAGGATAGAAATTCAATGCGACATAGTATTGAATCAAGATTACCTTATCTCGATTTTATAAACTTTGAACATTGTTTAAATTTGAATATTAATGAAAAGGTCCATAATGGATGGACTAAATATGCACTAAGAAAATCTAATCTTATACCTCAATCGATTGCTTGGAGAAAAGATAAGATTGGTTTTAACTCTCCTGCAAAGATTTGGATTAATAAATATTCTAGTAATATGATAAAAGTAGTTAATAAATCATATCTTATAGAAAAAATATTGAGAAAAAATTTTGTTATTAAAAATTGGTCAAGATTATCATATAAACAAAAATGGTGTTTATTTAATTTATCAAAATGGGAAGAGATTTTCCAAATAGAAAAATGAAATTTAAGAAAAATATTTGGTACATTTCAAAATATTTTATGGCTCCAAATGAAGCCTATGTAGGACAAAGAGGTCATTATTTAAGTAAAGAATTAGAAAAAATAGGTTACAAAATGACCGTTATAAATTCAAACTCTTTCAATAAAATAAAATCAATTAAGTTAAAAAATTTATATAATTTTAGAAATATAGATGGTGTAAATTACATTACAATAAAAACTAAAAAATATGATAATTCCTATTCCATAAATAGATTAATAAGTTGGTTTGATTTTGAAATCAAACTTTGTTTATTACCACTTAAGGAAATATATAAACCTGATATAGTAATAGTCTCAAGTTTATCCTTGCTTACAATAATTAATGGAATTTTTTTTAAATTAATATTTAAATCTAAATTAATCTTTGAAATAAGAGATATTTGGCCTCTATCTTTAATCGAATATAAAGGTTACTCAAGAAATAATATATTTATTCTTCTTTTGAGATTTATTGAATATATTGGATATCGCTTTTCCGATCAAATTATTGGAACCATGCCTCTTTTATCAGAGCATGTTAATAAAATTATTGGGAAAAATAACAAAGTTAGGAATATCCCAAATGGATTTAATATTAAGATGTTAGAAAATAATAATATTTCAAACAAAAGGATTAATAACATTTTAAATTCTGATATGAAAGTAATTACTTATATTGGATCAATAGGGATATCAAATAATTTAGATGCTTTTTTTAAAACTATAAAAAATTTATCTTCCAATAATGAACTTTATTTTCTCGTTATAGGTGACGGAGAATTAAAGAAAAAATATAAAGCTAAATATGGGAATCTTAAAAATCTTTTTATTAGCGATGAGGTAGATAATAGGTTTGTAAATAATATTCTTTCAAGAAGTAGTATTCTATACTTTTCACTTTCAAATAATAAAATTTGGGATTATGGTCAGTCCTTAAATAAAATAATTAACTATATGTTATCTGGTAAACCTATAATAGCATCTTATTCTGGACACAGATCTATGCTTAATGAGGCAAATTGTGGCGAATTTATAGAGGTAGATAATTTTATAGAACTAGAAAAAGCATTTATTAAATATTCTAAATTATCCAAAAAAGAGTCTTCAATTATTGGAATGCGCGGAAAAAATTGGTTATTAAGAAATAGATCTTACAAAAAATTAGCGCTTGATTACTCAATGATTTTAGAAAAATTATGAAAATATATAATCATATTAAACACAAAATAGACTATTTATTTGCAATAGTTCTTTTAATTATTTTATTTCCAATATTTATTTTAATTACCTTTTATGTCTTTATCTTTTTAGGCAGACCCATAATTTTCAAACAAAAAAGACCTGGTTTGAATGCCAAGCCATTTGAGATTTACAAATTTAGAAGTATGGCAATTCAAAAAGATTTTTCTCAAAATAGTAATTACGACTCAATGAGATTAAATAAATTTGGTAAGTTCTTAAGAAGTACATCTTTAGATGAATTACCCTCTTTGATAAATGTTTTAAAAGGAGAAATGAGTTTTATTGGACCAAGACCACTTTTGATGGAGTACTTAGATTTATATAATGAAGAACAACTCAAAAGGCATAACGTTAAACCAGGAATAACAGGATTAGCGCAAGTTAGCGGGAGGAATAAATTGAATTGGGAAGAAAAATTTAAAAAAGATATATATTATGTAAGTAATTACAACTTTAAATTGGATATGAAGATATTATTTTTAACCATTTGGAAGGTATTTCTAAGATATGGTATTAATTCAAAAGGAGATGTAACTTGTTCTCCTTTTACAGGAAATAATAAATAAAATTATTTTGGAAAATCTTTTAATACTTGGTGCAGGAGGAAATAGCAAAGTAGTTGCTGAAAATTATCTGAGTTGCAAACCATTTGGAAGAATTACTTTTTTGGATGATAATTACTCAACAATCTCTAATCATTTTAATGAAAAAAAATTTAAAGTAATAGGTCCTCTTCAAAGAATATTTGAAGATCAAATTAAGAAAAAATATCCCCGTGCGATCATAAGCATAAGCGATCCTAAGATAAGAATGCATTGGTTGAGAATTCTAGAAAAAGAAAAATATAATATTGATCCCATTATTCATAAAACTTCTTATTTATCAAAGTCAGCAAAAATAGATAGTGGATCTATAGTTTATGCAAAAGCATGTATTCAAAGTCAAGTTTTTATTAGTAGAGGTACAATAATTAATACTAATTGCTGCATTGAACATGATTCGGAGATAAATGATGGAGTTCATATTTGTCCAGGAACAAATATTGGGGGAAATGTAAAGATAGGAAGTGGTTCATGGATAGGTATAGGTTCAACAATTATTCAAGGTATTACTATTGGAGAAAATGTTATAATAGGAGCTGGTTCGGTAGTTACAAAAGATATTAGAAGTAACTCAAAAGCGTTTGGAATTCCAGCAAAAGTTATAGGAAATTAATCAAAAAAGATGAAAATCCCTAATTGGCCAGTTTTTGAAAATGATGAAATAAAAAAAACAAGTAAGGTTCTATCTTCAGGTCTAGTAAATTATTGGACAGGCCAAGAAACTAAATTATTTGAAAAAGAATTTGCTGCTTTCTGCGGAACTAAATATAGTATTGCTTTAGCGAATGGATCTTTAGCTTTATCAGCAGCCTACTTATCTCTAGATTTCAAGAAAGGGGATGAGATAATAACTACCCCAAGGACTTTTATTGCAACTGCCTCTAGTGCAGTTTTACTTGGATTAAAACCTATATTTGCAGATGTCGATTATGATTCTGGTCTAATCACTCCAGAAACAATTGAACCTTTGATAAATAAGAAAACCAAGGGTATCTGCGTTGTACATTTAGGAGGTTGGCCTGCAGATATGAAGGGTATAAAATACCTTGCAAAGAAATATAATCTAAAATTAATTGAAGATTGCTCTCAAGCTCATGGCTCAGGTATTTTTGATAATGATTTAAAAAATTTTCAGAGTGTGGGAAGTTTTGGGGATGTAAACACTTGGAGTTTTTGTCAGGATAAAATTATTTCAACAGGAGGTGAGGGAGGAATGATTACAACGAATAAAACAAACTTGATGGAAAAAGTTTGGTCTTTAAAAGATCATGGCAAATCAAAGAAATTAGTAGATGCATCCGCTTCTAACTACTCTTTTAAATGGATTCATAATAATTTTGGATCAAATTTTAGACTTACTGAAATGCAAAGTGCCATAGGAAGGATTCAACTAAAAAAACTTTATAAATGGCAAGCAATAAGATCAAATAACGCTATGATTTTAGCTAATACTCTTAAGGATAATAAATTAATAAGAATCCCTCTGCCTAAAAAAAATCTTCAACATGCATGGTATAAATTCAATTGTTTCTTAAATTTAAATTATTTAAAAAGTGATTGGAACAGAGAGAGAATAATTGCTGAAATAAGAATTAAAGATTATCCTGCCTTTTCAGGAGGTTGTAGTGAGGTTTATTTAGAAAATTGTTTTAAGAAATATAATTTATCTCCATTAATTAGATGCAAAAATGCAAAGCTTCTTGGAGAAACAAATCTTATGTTTTTAGTTCATCCAACAATTAATAAGAAACAAATGCTAGCTTATTCATTATGTATAAAAGATGTTTTAAATAGGGCAACAAATTAATTAAATATATTATTTCAATATCTTAAACAGAACATATATTTTTGTTTTCTTAAAGGTTATTCTATTTAACTGGATTGGGTAAAAATTTTGAATAAAGATTTTAATAAAAATAAAATATTAATTGTAGGAGGTGCTGGCTTTGTTGGAAGTAATCTTACTAAATATTTACTTGAAGAAAACAACCCCAGACAAATTTATATTATTGATAATTTAATATCTTCTGAGGCATCTAATATACCAGATGATGAAAAAGTTATTTTTATATGTGGGTCTATTGCAGATGATTTTATTTTAAATAAAATCCCAAAAGATATTGAATATGTATTTCATCTAAGTTGTTATCATGGTAACCAATCATCTATATTTGATCCTATTGCTGACCATGACAATAATACAATTACAACATTAAAATTATTTAATCATTTAAAGGATTTTAAGTATCTTAAAAGAGTTATTTATGCAGCAGCAGGTTGCGCAGTGGCTGAAAAAACTTTCACAAATGCAGTTGCCACAAAAGAAGATGCATCATTATCTCTTTATCATGATAGTCCTTACTCTATTTCAAAATTAGTAGGAGAAATGTATGGAAATTACTTCTTTAAACAAAATAATCTACCAATCATAAAGGCAAGATTTCAAAATATATATGGTCCTGGAGAAATTCTTGGTGCAGGTATCTGGAGAGGAACCATTAACACAATATGGAGAAATGTAATTCCTACTTTTATTTGGAAATCATTAGCTAAAGAATCTCTACCTTTAGAAAACGGTGGGATTAATTCTAGAGATTTTATTTTTGTTAAAGATATTTGCAGAGGTTTAGTATGTTGTGCTTTTAATGGTAAACCAGGGGAATCATATAATCTTGCATCTGGCATAGAAAAAACCATTTTAGAAGTAGCTAACTTAATTAATAAATATACTGGAAATGAAACACCTTGTGAAATAAAACCAATCAGAGATTGGGATAAATCGGGAAAAAGATTTGGATCGACAGTTAAATCAAGAGAAGAAATTGGTTTTATAGCTCAACAAGATTTTGAAGAGGGTTTAAAATTAACTATTGATTGGACTAAAAAGAATAAAGAATTTATTCAAAGAAATATAAATAAACACAACTACAAAGTAGGATTAGAATAATAATCTATATTTAATATGTGCGGTATATCTGGACAATACTCTCTAAATAATCAAGAAATAAATCAATTAAAAAATAAATTAATAATGATGTCTAAGATTCTTGAACATAGAGGTCCAGATGGAAATGGAATTTGGTTATCAGAAAGAAAAAATATTGGCTTTATGCATAGAAGATTATCAATTATAGATATAAGTGAAAATGCTTCACAACCCATGAAAAGTATAGATAAAAATGTAATTACTTATAATGGAGAAATATATAATTATTTAGAATTAAAAAGTACTTTATCTAATTATTGGGAATTTAAAAGTAAATCAGATACAGAAGTAATTCTTGCAGCATACTCTTATTATGGTTTTGAATGTTTAAAGTATCTTAGAGGAATGTTTTCATTCGCTTTATATGATCACGAAAAAGATTTATTATTTTGTGCAAGAGATAGATTTGGTATAAAACCATTTTATTATTCACATAAAAATAACGAATTTATTTTTGCATCTGAGCCAAAAGCAATTTTACCTTTTTTAGGTCAAATCAAAACAAATAAACAAGCTCTTGCTGAATACTTTACATTTCAATTTAATTTGGGAAAGGGAACATTATTCGATTCTATTTATCAATTACTCCCTGGCCATTTTATAACTATAAAAAACGGAAATTTTTGTATTGAAAAATATTGGGATATCAAATATGATATAGATTATTCTTTAAAAGAAGAAGATTGTATTGATAAATTAAATTACTTAATAAATGATTCAGTTAAACTTCATTCTAGAAGTGATGTGCCAATAGGATGTTACGTTTCAGGAGGAATTGATTCAAGTTTAATTTATATATTAAATAAAGAAAATCCAAGTTCAAGCAATAAAGCTTTTCATGGAAAGTTTTCTGATTTTAAGGATCATGATGAAAGTTTTTATGCTAATGAAGCAGTAAGACATATAAATGGTGAATTATTATGTAAAGATATATCATTTAAAGATTTTGAGAATAATCTTTTAAAAATGATTTATTACCTTGATTATCCATGCGCAGGGCCTGGTTCTTTTCCTCAATATATGGTTGCTAAATTAGCAAGTAGACATGTAAAAGTAGTATTAGGAGGTCAAGGTGGTGATGAAATATTTGGGGGTTATGCAAGATATCTTCTTGCTTATCTTGAACAATGCCTTAAAGCTGCAATAGATGGGACTTATAAAAATGGTAATTTTGTTGTAACTCTAGAATCAATAATACCTAATCTTGGGTTGTTGAGAGAATATAAACCTATGATTAAAAGTTTTTGGAAAAACGGCCTTTTTGAATCAATGGGATCAAGATACTTTTCACTAATCAATAGAGCTACCGAAACCTCCGATATTTTTAATTGGGATATTTTAGAATCCTGCTCTACTTTTGAAAACTTTAAAAATATATTTGAGAATAATGAAAATTTCAACAAAGAATCTTATTTTGATAAGATGACTCATTTTGATTTTAAAACTTTATTACCAGCACTTTTGCAAGTTGAAGACAGAATGAGTATGGCTCACGGAATTGAAACCAGGATCCCTTTTTTAGATAATAAAATTGTTGATTATGCTGCCACAATCCCAGCTGATATAAAATTTAAAGATGGTAATATGAAATATCTTCTAAAAAAAACATTTATGAAAACAATCCCACCAAAAATAATTGAAAGAAGAGATAAAATGGGATTCCCAGTTCCTTTGAAACATTGGTTTAACAAAGAATTAAAAGATTTTTCAAATGATATTCTTCAAAAAATTGAAAACTCCGATAGAGAGTTTGTAAAAAAAGATTTTAGAAAGCATTTAAATGATGATAATTACTCTAGAAGAACTTGGGCATTAATAAGTTTAGAATGCTGGCACCAACAATTTCATGATAAAAATATTAAGCTAAAATTTAAATATTAAAAAGATATTTTAGTTTATTATTTATTTGGATTTTTGAAATTCTTTATCTTTCCAATCGATTAGGTCCTTTAGTCCATCATTGATAGATATTCTAGATTTAAAACCTAAATCTTTTTTTGCTTTTTTAGTAGATCCAACTCTATTTCTATCAATAAATTTTTCTTTGTTTTTTATATATTTTATTAATAGATTTTTATTTTTGATTTTCATTAAAATATGAGCGAGTTCTTTAAGACTTGTCTTTACTCCTGTTCCTACATTATAAAATTCATTAACTGCACTAGATTTGATTGCACACACATTAGCTCTTGCACAATCTTCAACTGAAACAAAATCATAAGACTCCTCACCATTTCCAAAAATAGTTGGTGGTTGATTATTTTCAATAGCATCTAACATTTTTAGGATTACCGAAACGTATTTACCCTTATAATCTTGCCTAGGACCATAAACATTCATATATCTCAATCCTAAATAATTTAAATTATACTGACAAAAATATGCTCGGAGTATTGCTTCACATGAGATTTTTGTGGCTCCATAGAAATTCTTACTTAACAACAAATTATCTTCTTTTATTTTTTTACTAAATGAATCTCCGTAAACTGAAGCTGAAGAAGAAAAAATTAATTTTTCTACATTGGTTTCTTTACATGCATGTATTACATTAAATGTTCCCTTTATATTTACATCAAAGGCTAATTTAGGATCATTTATGCAATGATTTAACCATAATGCAGCAAAGTGGAAAACCGCATCAGCTTTTCTAGTGAAATTTAATAACTTGCCGTAATCTAAAATATCAGCATTATCAATTACTTGAACTCTATTATCTCTTATCAAATGGCTAATATTTTTCTTTGTTCCTCTTATGAAATTATCAAATATAAATAATTTTTTTATGTTTTCTTTCAAAAGTAAATCTACTGTATGTGATCCTATAAAACCTGCTCCTCCAATAACAAGAATAACTTTATTTTTTATATCCATTAAATTTACTTTTTGATTTTAAGATGAGTGTATTCTCCAAGAGTTCCATATTTTTGAAAATATTTTATGCCTTCATTTACTGTTTTTTCTATAGGTGTAAAATTAATTTCACCAAAATCTTTAAATGTTTTACTTGGATCTAATAAGATTGATTCAACATCATCATCAGATAACTCTCTTATCTCAGGTTGAGGATACTTATTAATACCCATAGCTTTTACTACGCAATTATATAGATGCAATATTTCTACATCTTGTCCTGATGAAAAATGATAAGCTCCAGCTCCAACTCCATCACAAGCTGAGACTACTCTCTCAGCGAGGTCCTTTACAAAAACAAAATCCCTACGAGATTTAGTAACAAAACATTTTTTAGAATCTTTCAACCTTTGATAAAATATTGGTAAGGGGCCTGCCACATTCCTTGGTCCTATAACATTAGCTAATCTAAACGTAACATAATCAAGGCCTGAAAGTTCTAGATATAATTCACTAGCTGTTTTAGAAATTGCGTAACTGCTACCTTGCGGATTAAAGGGGTGATTCAAAGTTATAGGATTTTCTAATGGTTTTAAGCCATAACACAAAGCGGTTTGAAAATAGATAAATCTTTTTATATCATATTTTTTCGAAGCATTTATTAGATTATTACCTCCTACACAATTTGTTAGTGTGTCATTAAACCAATCATCAGGATCTTTATAAGAACAGGCCGCATGGACTACAGCATCGGGCCTAAATGATGAAAAAATAGAATCAATTAATTTTTTATCAGATATCGTATCGATAATAATTTTTAATTTAGGATGTTCTTGCAAATGTTCAATTCTACCAGTAGCAAGATTATCTACAACTATAACCTCATCTCCCCTTTCTAGAAGATATTCAGCAACATGCGATCCTATTTGACCTAGTCCTCCAGAAATAAAACATTTCATAAACTCTATTTGATATAAATTAAATATTAGTATAGAAACCAAACAAAATAAAGATGTAATAAATCAACTTTAAAATAGAGATATTTAAAAAATTATTTTGCCTATAATATATATTATATAATAAAAAATATTGCTAAAATAAAATATTAATAATTTAAATATAAATAAATTCAATGTATAAACTTTTAAAAGTATTATCAGGCTTATCTTTTATATTATTATTGACTTATACAAAATTATCTTATTCAAAAGATAACATATTACCGAAATCTAATTTATTTGAAGATAAAAGAAAATCATCAATTTATTCATTATTATTTGAAGATCTAAATAATTTTATATCAACTTTAGTTGCATCAATAGATCCAACAAACCTTAAAAAAGAATCAAATAATATTGACATAATTTCAGATTATAAAATCAGAAAAGATGATGTTTTAGAAGCCAAAGGTAATGTAGTTGTTAAATATAATGATAGTATACTTAATGCTGATTATTTAAGCTATAACTTCGCTGAAAAATATGTAAAAGTTAAAGGAAATATAACTTTTAGAAAGAATGATCAATTTTTCAAAGCCAATACAATAAATTACGACTTTAAAAATAAAAGAGGTAATTTATTTGATATTTACGGAAACATAAATTTTAAAAATTTAGATAAGATTTTATTAAAAAATAAAAATACAAGCATTACAAAAAATCAAAAAAATAATGAAATTACAATTCAATCAGTAAACAGTTTCGGTTTTGAAAGAGAGCAAAATAATAAAGAATCAATAGCCTTTAAGAATTTTTTATCAGACGTTAATAATATAAATAAGTGGAGATTCCAAACTAAAGAAATAGAATTATCTGAAGACCAATTATTTTCAAAGAAAATATATTTAAGTAATGATCCCCTAGATCCAGTTCAATTAAAAATAATCTCTTTGGATTTCAAAATAAAAAAAGAAGAGGACAAATTAAATTTCTATACAAAATGGAATACCTTAGTTCTTGAAGATAAATTCAAATTACCATTAGGTCGAAAATCAATTAAAGAAAGTGATCCTGTAACTAGTCGGTGGGGGATTGGATATGACAAAAAAGAAAAGGATGGTTTTTTTATAAAAAGAAATTATAGAAGCAAAGATATAAGTGATAATATAAAACTTAAATTTTCAAATTACTTTTTAATTCAAAGAGCAATACTGAATAAAACTTATAGTTTTCCAATTAAAAATTCTGCATTAGGAACAAAAAATTCAGAAACCAGCATTAATCTATATGATCTGTTTGGAACTGATGCAAATTTGACTGGTAATTTATCAAACTGGGATTTAAAATTAGCATCCGAAATTAATTCATTAAGATTTGATAGGTTCTATAACAATCTCAAATTTAAAGGAGAATTATCTAAAGAAATTGATTTTTTGAAAATTGAAGATGTTAATTTTGGTATTTATGGATCCTTTAGGAACAAAGTCTGGAATATAAATTCTGGGGAATTTGAAGTTTATTCATCATATGGGGTAAAAGCAGTAAAAGAAAAATCTTTTATAGAAAAAAATATTAGTAAATATTATGCTGCTGGAATAAGTATGGGTCAATATAGGGCAATATCAAAACCAATAAGCAATTTAACTGAATTATGGAGGGCATCACTATATGCTAGAAAGCAAAATAAATATCCAATAATTAGGTTTAGAAAAAACAAAGAAAATTATAATAATTATAAATTCAAACCTGAAAATCTTTCTCCAGGAATAGATTTAATTAGTGATTTAAGATTATATTCATCAATCTATAGTGATGATTCTATACAAAATGTACTATTTTACAGATTAGGTCCTGAAATGAAATTTGGTGAATATAATAAAAATTTTTTAGACTTTACAAAAGTATCATTAATAGCTGAACAAGTTTTCAGAAATGGAGAAAGTCCTTTTTATTTTGATCATTGGTCTAAATACTCAACAAGACTTTTTTTAGATTTTGAACAACAAATAATAGGAGGACTATCTGCAGGATTAAAAACTTACTATTACATAAATAGTAGTGATAATCTAAAAAATGATTTTTTAAATACTGTATATAAAATATCTTGGAATAGAAGAGCTTACAATATTCAATTATATTATCAAGATTACAATAAAGTAGGAGGAATAAAATTCACACTATTTGGCTTAAATTCACCTGTAAAGGAAAATCCAATTAATAAACTATAAAGATAATAGTATTAAAAATAAAAAAAAATTTATAAGTCAAGAAAAATAAAGGAAAAATTCTTTATAGAGTTTATAATTAAATTTTTAATAAATAAATATGCAAATATTTATAACAGGGGGAGCAGGTTGTCTTGGATCAAATATTGTTAGTCATCTCTTAAAAAAAGATCATAAAGTTTGTGTTTTAGATAATTTCGAAACAAGTTCTCCTGAAGATCTTGAAGTCAATGAAAATTTAGATGTCATTGAAGGATCAATTACTAACTATGAACTTGTTAGATCTATTTTTGAAAAATATGAGCCAAATTTTATTTTTCATTGTGCTGCATCTTATAAAGATCCCCATAATCCGTTTAATGATATTAATGTAAATATTAATGCAACAGTTAATTTAATTAAAGAAAGTGAAAAGTTTAATGTCAGAAAATTTATAAACTTTCAAACTTCTTTATGTTATGGTTCGCCATACGTACTTCCAATTCCTATAAATCACTATTTAAATCCAAAATCCAGTTATGGGATTTCTAAAACAGCTGGAGAATTATATTTAGCTAATTCAAATTTAAATTTTTTATCATATAGATTAGCTTCTGTTTTATCTCCTAATCTTAAAGTAGGAGTTATTCCTACATTTTTTAAAAGACTTTCAGAAGGTAAAGATTGTTTTTGTACTAAAGCAGTTAGAGATTTTATAGGTTTAAAAGACTTCTTACAGTTAATTGATATTTCTTTAGAGGATCAATATTCAAATGGCATTTTCAATATTTCTTCGGGAGAAGGGATTTCAGTAAAGCAAATATATGATCAAATTGTAGATTTTTTAGGAATAAAACAAATTAAAGAACCAAAGATTTTGGAAGTTGGTAAAGATGATATAGAAACAATAATTTTGGATCCCTCAATAACTAAAAAAATATTAGGATGGGAAGTCAGCACTAGTTTCAATGAAGATCTAAAATTGGTACTAAAAGCTTATCAAAATGAGGGCCTGCAAGAAGTATATTCTCACGTTTTAGAGCCCGATAATCAATGATTTATTTAAATATTAGTAGCATTTTATTAAATTTAAATTATTTATCCAAAGATTAAAAAAACTCTCCTTTAAAATTTTATTAATATTATTGAAAAATAATTAAATTATATTAAAATTTTTTAATTTTAAAGATTATAAAAACCTAAAGAAATTCATAATATAAGAGAATTATAAATTATTTTTTAAAATAAATTATTCTAATTATGAAAAGTAAATATAAAAGTTATATTAAAATTGCAGAACAACAATTAAATAAATTATCTGAATCAATTTTTTATTGTATTTATCTATCAATGAATTCAACTTATTATTTAAATGTTCATGAGAATATTATTAATAAAATATTTTTAAGAAAAGAGAAATCGATAAAATTAAATAATTTTGATTTTTTTTTAATACAAAGATTTTACTTTTTTTAGGAGTTAAATATCATAATGTGTGGTTTAGCAGGATTTATTAGTTCTTCAAATAAGTTAGATAAATATAGAGATCATATTAAAGAAAATTTTAAATATAGTCTTAAAGAAAGGGGACCCGATAATACTTCTTTTTTTGAAAATAATCATTTGATTCTTTGTCATACAAGATTAGGAATACAAGGTATGTTTGATAATGAAGCTAATCAACCCTTCATAACAAAAAATAATATCCTTATATTTAACGGGGAAATTTTTAACCATTTTGAACTTAGAAAACAATACCTTGAGGAAGTTAAATTCAAAACCACATCTGATACTGAAACTCTTGCATATCTTCTTGAAAAATATAGTTTTAAAAAAGTACTTTCAATTCTTAATGGTATTTTCGCTTTTTCACTTTATAAAAAGAATGAAAATAAAGTACTTATAGCAAGAGATCATATGGGAATCAAACCTCTCTACTATTTTTTTGGAAAAATAGGACAGGAATATTTTCTGACATTCTCATCTTATGCATCCTCAATTGTCAGATCATTATTACCCTTTAAAAATTTTAAGCTTTCTAGACAAGGGCTTATAAACTTTTTTATGCTAGGTGCTCCTTTTGGAAAATATACTTTATTTCAAAATATTTTTTCTTTAGAGCCAAGATCATTTTATGAATTTGATATCAATAAATGGTCTGCAAAATCATCCACTTATGATATTAAAACGAATGAAATTTCTCCTAATCTAGAAACAATAGCATCCATAGAAAATATTGCTGATTGCAAGACAGGAATTTTATTAAGTGGTGGAGTTGATTCTTCCTCATTAGCTACAATATTAAAACCCAATGTATCATTTCATCTTTCCTCACAAGAAATTATATATGCGCAACATGTAGCTGATAAAATTTCCTCGGATTTTAAGGTTATCAAGCAGAAGAATATAAATTTCTCAAATATTTATTATAAATATGCTGAGAAAACTGGACATTGCAGTGCTAGTTGTCCTATTCCTTATATAACTGCCGAATCAATTAAATCTCATAACATTAGAGTAATCTATTCTGCAAATGGGGCAGACGAGCTTTTTTATGGCTATCCAAGGACACCAATTGGTAAAAATCTCAAATCAAATAATTCATATTTTTGGGGATTTAATAAAAAAGATCACGATTTTATACATAATGATCATAATAAACAAGCAAGTCATATTTTTAGAAATTTTAATACTTTAAAGCCTATAATTCTTGGTAAAAGAATTACATTAAAACCTCCATCATATAAATCACTTAATATCAAAAAAAAGCAAAATGGTTGGCATTTTAGAGAATATGAACTATTAACTTATGATGCCTGGGATTTAAATGTAACCTTAGATCATTCATTTATGATGTTTGGGATTGAAGCCAGGGTACCTTTTTTAAATTCAATAATGTTAAATTATGCCAAAGGACTAGATTGGGAGGATAATATCTCTAGTGAATATGGTAGAAAAAAAATATTAAAAGATCTTTTGATGAAGGAAGGAATTTCAAATAAGGTTTGGGATAGAGATAAGGTAGGTTTTTCTTTAAATAATCATATGATGCTTAAAAGAAGGCTTAAAACAAAAAAAATACAACAAGAGCTAAAAGATATATGTGATTTTAAATTAGATTTCACATCTAGAGATGGAATTTACATTGAGTCGGCTCTCCACGCATTCTTTTATTGGAAAAAGGCTTGGATTGATACAGGTATAGTGAAAATTTAAATGAAAAGTCCTACAAAACTAATCCTAATCGGAAGTATTTCAAAAATAAATTTAGAATTATTTGATTCTATAAGTTTAAATTATCCTGATATATTTATTGGACCTGAGGTAGGAATATTTTCTCATCCCCTTTTATGGAAAAACTTTAAAAAATTTAAAGATATATCTATAGATACTAACTACTTTAATATAAGTGAAAAATATTTAAATAAAGCTATTAAAAATGGTATAAATCCTTATTTAAATTTACTTGATGATCAATTAAATCAATATAATATTTCTAAAAAAGATATTTTAAATTGTATTTCAATTTCTAATAATGCTAATGAACTAATAGATCATCTCAGATATTTATTATTGATTAAGGATAATCAAATTTGGATTGAACCTTCATTTCAAAATATATTTTCAATGGTGGGATACTTTGAATTTTTCAATTATCAAAATAAATATATAATCTATAAATCAGAAAGCATTTTCATACCAAAATACTTCTCTTCTAAAAAAAATATATCAAAACAATTTTATGATTACTTATATTGGTCCTTATCTTCTTACTATCAATTAACTAGAAATAATTCAAACGATTTTCATTTAATTCATGAAAAAGATTTTAAAAATGGATTTAAAAAATTTAATAAAATTATAAATTCATATGGGAAAACTTATAATATAGGTAATAATTTTAAATCTTCAAAATATAAAGTTTTAAATTTAGAAAATAATTCAAAGCATATCTCTTTAGAAAAATTTTTAAAATCCTTTAATACATTTTCAAAATTTAAACAAATAGTTCTTCTACAAATAATAGATTTACATTATTATTGTCAAAATGAAAATCTTTCCTTAAATCAACTTTTAAAGATATCTATTTTAAAGAGGCCACTTTTATTATTAATTGAATATAAAATAATATCCTTAATAAATTATACTAAAATTTCTAAGTATCTTAAAGTCAAAAAAAGAATCGCTCCATATGATTTAAATAAAATTATCTTTATGTTAGTAAAGCAAAAACTAAAGATATTTTTGAAAAAAACCATATACTATTTAGTTAAATTTTCTAAAGTTATAATTAAAAAACTATTTATTATTTGTGAAAAATTAATTAAAAAACTATTTATTATTTGTGAAAAATTAATTAAAAAACTATTTATTATTTGTGAAAAATTAATTAAAAAACTATTTATTATTTGTAAAAAATTAATTAAAAAAACATATTTAATATTGAAAATAGTTATTGATATAAAAAAAATTATAAATGATAAATTTGAATTTTTTAATATAAATAAAATTAAAATTATTAAAACTCTTTCAAAAAATTGTGATAGAGATATTGTAATTTGTACTGCAACTGATGGAAGATTTAATTTAATTGAATTACAAGCAAAGGAAATAGAGGTATTAATTCAATCTAGTAATCTGACAATAGAGTATTGCATAGCAATATCATCTATGGAAGACGTTATTGAAGCGGAAGAACTTAAAAAAAAATATAAATTTATAAATATTGAATTATGTCAAAACAAACCTCTTGGATATAAGTGGCAAAGTATTATAAATTATGTAAAAAATAGATACAAACCAAAATCCCTTTTTATATCTGGTTCGGATGATTTCTTAACTAGCAAATATATTTTAAATATGAGTATTCAATGTGAAAATCTAATAGGAAATAAATTTACAGTTATTATGCCTTTTTATTGGAAAATTTTTGATGAGCAGACAGGAAATTTTTATAATTTAAGTTATACTCCAAAGCAAAATATCTCTTTAGGGGCAGGACGAGTTTACAGTTATGGATTCCTAATTCTTTGTAAATGGAATCTTTTTGATATTTATAAAAACGTAACATTAGACGATGAAGGTTCTAACATGGTTAAAAAATATAAAGCACTAGTTAATGTTATTAAACCAAATTTCAATCAAGGATCAATTATTTCAATTAAATCTAAAACCAGAAAAGAATTAAATACTTTAAAGAATATTCTTTCTGCCAACACAATTGAATATAAGAACCTTAATAAAAAAGAAATTGCAGATCTTTTAATAGAAATAAATTCACACTTTTGCAAAAAGTTTTTTGAAAAAAATAAATAAATAATAACTAAGAAATAACTTTATATATAAATTAAAAATCTATCTAAAGAATTAGATCCAATTGGATTTTTGGTTCAAATTTTTATTTTTTAAATCAAATTTCAGAGAAATAATTTATTAATTAAAAAAGTTAGCAATTATTCTTTTAATTGGTTTATAAATTTTGCGTATTACAAGATATATCATTCTATTCTTTCTGATAATTGGTGCAATTTTCCTTATTAATATATTCTTTAGCTTAAGCATAAAATTTAAAAATTCTGTTTTAGAATTATTTACAAAAGTACTAAAATTTCTAAGTAATTTATGTTTATATTTCCTTAATAAAGAACTAAAATTTCTAAGTAATTTATATTTATATTCCCTTAATAAAGAACTAAAATTTCTAAGTAATTTATGTTTATATTTCCTTAATAAAGAACTAAAATTTCTAAGTAATTTATGTTTAGAGATCCTTAATAAGGAACGAAATTTCCAAAGTGATTTATATATATTATTTTTAAGTTTTAAAGTATTTATATAGTAATACTTAAAGTTATAGTATGGTGTTTTTTTTGTTGAGGGGTTATGAAAGGAATCAATATTTTTCGAAATAATAGGGGATGAAATAATATTATTTTGAATAGTTTTTTTTAATTTTAAACTTTGATTTGTACCGGAAGGATAGACAGAAAATTTACATAAAATATAATCAAAATAGGATATGAATTTCTTATAAGAATATTTTTCTGATTCTATAACATCCTTATAAGCTTGAGAAGTTATTTTTTCAACTTTTGATTGATCCTTTAGAATTTCAATTATATCTTTAATATTTGAAAGATCCCTTTTTAATTGCAAATAATGAATGCCAGGCTTTATAACATTTGAATAATTTCCTTTGTAAAGGATAAGAACTGTTCGTAATGAAATAGCTTCAAAAAATTTGGGCGATATTTGATTCATCTTCACATAGTTATCATATTGAGAAAAATACTTATCATAAAACTTTCTATTATCAATATCTGGATTCAAATCTTTTGCTTTTTCAAACATCATTTTAAATGAGCCTGTTTCATCAAAAATATTTGATCCACTTTCTGTCCCTAAAGTAGCAATTGAAGAGCCAAGAAAATCTAGCCATAATTCTTTATATATTCTGTCCTCTGATTTACAGGAGATATCATGAGGAATATTGTTAGATCTGCAATAATCTGCAACATCCTTGCCTATTTGATATTTGTCAAAACCAAGTTGGCCATAATAGGGTGGCAGTTCTCTACCCCTATAAACAATTAAATTTTTTTTATCTTTATAAGGTAAGGTATACTTTGAATATCTCTTTGGATCGCCTGTATATCCAGTTAAATTATGCTTGAAAAAAGTATCTGGGTAGCGGTACTTAGGATATATTTTATTTACACTTTTATTAGGTATATTAGTAAAAACAATATTAGGTTTATAAAGATCTAAAAATCTCCTTGTACACTCAACGTTTTCATATTCATCTTGTATAAATATTACTTTTGTGCATTCAACATTTAAGATCGAATTAAGAAGGGGTTTATATATATGAAAACCTGGAATTGATACTCTTACTGAGAAATGAATAACTATAAAATCATAATTAAATTCTTTAGGATACTTGTTGTCGAATTCTGTTATCGCCTTTTCCCAATATTCATTTGAAGCAGGTAAAAATTCTATATTAAAAGAGGAGTATTGTATAAATGATTCAAGATGTTCTCTAATAGTTGCTACATGTATTGATCCTTTATCGTAAAGAATAAGAATCCTTTTAGAGGATGAATTTCTAGCCATTATAATTAAACCATTTTTTATATAGACTTCAATTTATATATAGTTTTCATTCCAATAAGACCATGAAATAAATAAAACAAAATCAAAAAATCTTTCAAGTAACATTTCATCAATTATTTCTAATTTTTTTGAAGAAGAACACTTATTTCTAAGGGCTCTGCAACATAACTTTCGATATATTTAAACCAGCTAGGGTGATTGTCCCTCAAATCATAAATTGCTGCAACTATCTCCTCTTGAGATATTGCTAATTTAGAAAGAAAATTTAGTGGATGTCCGACCTCCATAACTTCATTAGATTTTAAAAAAGAGAATAAAGGTGATTTTTCAGAAAGCAACCTTAATTTTGCATTATTAGGCTTATAGTATGGTCGTGAGAAACAATAATCTATAATGTCATAGTTAAAAATCCTTGTAAAAAATGCCTTTATAGTTGAGATATCAAAATTTCTAAGATGCGAAAATTTATATGGGTATTCTTCTTTAAGATAATTTTCAATATCTTCTTTATATGGGACACGCAAAATAAAATATCCCTTAGGTTTTAATAATCTTGTAATCTCCTTAATAGCCTTATTTAAATCTAAAACATGTTCAAGGATATCAGTTGCAAAAACAATATCGAAACTTTCATTCTCATAAGGAATATCTTCAACTTTAGAACAAATGACATCTATGCCTAATTTCTTTACTTTTTTTAAATATGGAATAGAAATATCTATACCAAATTTTTCCCTAGCCTCAATGATATTTAAAAGTCTTCCAGTGCCAACCCCAACATCTAAAATAATTGATTTTTTGACAACTGGCTCGCCAATTTTTTCTAGAAGTTTAATTGTTGAGGTTTCTAAGTCTTTCCATAATTCTTCTTCAATAAATGGATTATTGCCAGATTCTTCTAGACTTGATAAGTGATCTTCAGAAATATTTATATAATTAGAAATATATTCATCTTCTTTGCAAAAAACAGGTATCCCATCAATATATTCAATTGGCCTAGTTTTGAAATCTACCATTTCTTTGTGAGGATTGATTTTAATTTATTCAAGACTTTGAATAATATTTCACCAAAAAGTAAAAATCTAAAATTTACTTATAAAAATATCATATATCACCATAAGTCCATTCACAGGGATGAACGAAAGCACTACCTAAAGCGGCATATGAATCCGGCAAAGAAATAGAGAAACAAAAACTTCGACTTAAGAGAGCAAACTTTGGAGTTTCATTAATCAAGGTTATAGGTCGAGATGGATGAATACTAATTCCCACTACATAATTCCCTGGCCCAAGAAGACAAGGCTTAAGATCAAGATCAATTAGCCGTAAAGTATCTTTTTCACAATCAAAATCGTCTTTTGTACTAAAAAAAGTTGTTAATGGTTTACCCATTGGATCTTGAATAACTAAGCCGTAACGCAGTGATAGTTTAGCTTCTTTTAAAAATTTCAATGTAATTGAAAAGCGTACATCACTTAGCATAGTAAAAGTATCTTTTTCAATTTGATTAGAAGAATTTGACATTATTTGAAAGCCAATAATATCCAATAAGTCACTTACATCAGGATCCCATCTTGATACTCCTCCTGGAGCAATATTATTAAAACTACTAGAAAAATGTCTTTCAGGTAATGACTCATTGGAAGGGATAGGTATTAAAGAGAATTGTTTAGAAGTTTTTAAATTCGAATAGATTTTTTTATCAATTAAATTGGTTTTTATAGGAATTTCTTTAGTCGCAGTATTATTTTCATTCTCTTCTAATGATTGTATAGGCCCATATAAATACTCTTCATAAGATTTAACAACAGAAAAGGCATCAGAGTTCATACGAATTTCACCTTTATCTATCCAAATAGCATCATCGCAAAGTTCCAGTATTTGAGACATCGCATGGGAAACAACAAGTACAGTACATCCCGAATTAATAAGTGCAGTTATTCTTCTTTTAGATTTGGCAAGAAAATAAGCATCTCCTGCTCCTAACATTTCATCGATTATTAGAATTTCTGGAGTTACTGCTGTTGCGGTAGCAAACATTACTCGTGATTGCATTCCCAATGAATATGTTTTCATTGGTTGATATAAATAATTTCCTAGTTCGCAAAAATCTTTTATGTCATCAATACAATCTTTAAGTTTTTTACCATATAATCCGCTGCATGATAGAGAAGATTGAATATTTTTATAACCAGTATCTTCCATATGAAAGCCTAATCCCATACTTAAAAGGGCTTGAATATTACCAGAGACTTTTACTTGACCTGAAGTTGGTTCAATTGCCTGGCAAATTAATTTAAGTAAAGTAGTTTTACCAGATCCATTACGTCCAATAATGCCAATTTTTTGCCCTTTATAAATGCTAAGATTTATATCTCTTAATGCGTAATGTACTGGAATTTCTGATTTGTATTTAATTCCTAAACGATCGAGTCTAAAAAGATAACAGAGATTATCAAAATAAGATGGGAATAGCTTATATCTTTTTGAAACAGATGAAAATTGTATAGCTAAATTATTCATGTTTTTTGTTACATACTATCAAAGAAAGCATATTTAGATTTCCGGAAGAAAATAGACCCTACAAAAAATAAGAAAAATGCAATAGTACATGAAGGCAAGAAATGGTTAAGTGATGGGTTATGCCCCCAAACAACTATATCCTGAAAAGATTTTATGAAGTAGGTTAGAGGATTTATAGCCAAAATAAATTTAAGTGACCTTGGAACCATATCTTCTGTATAAGCAAAAGGGCTCAAAACAGTTAAAACCATAATTAAAAGTGAAATACTATGCTGTAAGTCCTTTACTACTAGATTTATTAAAGATAAAATCAAGCTTATACCATACATAGCAATAGTTAAAATTAACCACATAATTAACAATGCTGGTATGAGTAAAGGACTTGTTAAGCCCATTAATAAGGCAACAAAAAAAACTATACAAATGCCAAAGAAAGGACCAACTTGAGAGACAAAAATCGTTGATAGAACAATTAATTCAGGAGGAAGAATACTATTTAATAAAAAGTTTTTTTTGCTAGCTATACATGTTAATCCTGCCGATAAAGATTGTCCAAAATAAATAACTGGCAGCAAACCCGACATAACAAAGACTGTATAATTATATTCTGACATCTGAGCTGGTCTCACCTTAAATATCACGGCATAAAGAAATGCGTATATTATTAATTGAATTAGAGGGAAAACTACTGCCCATAGAATTCCTAAAATTGAACCTGCATAAAGTTGTGATAAATCAGCAATAGTAAATGAAATAAATTGTTTCTTATTTATAAATAATAATTTTATTATGTTTATAGGATGTAGGAGCAATTTAAGAAGCATTTCTGAAAATTTAGGTCAATCTTAAGATTTGATAATTTTTAAAATATTAATTCCATAATACTTCTGATTTTAGACCAAAAATACTTAATACCTACATATTATTATTTTCTAATCGACTTTTAAAGTATAAGTCCAACCCCTTTAAGAAATTTCTTTAATTTTAAAAGTTTAGTTAAAAGTTCTTCAAGTTAAACAAGACTTATTATTTATAAAAAATTAAATTCTAAAAAACTCTTTTTAAAGATCTTCCTCTACTTTTGCTTCCTTACAGGCCTTATGAGGGAAAAACTTTACTTTTTAATTGGTTCTTTAATTGATTAGGACAAGCCCTAGGAAGCATCTTACAACTTATAAATTTCTAGGTGCATTTTAAGTGTAGATTTCAATGATAAAACGCTATAAAGTACTATAATTATTACGGACGTTACGAAAGAAATCTTTAGATTGATTGATATGAATAACGTTTCAAGATTTGGGGCCATAGCTCAGCTGGTAGAGCACCTGCATGGCATGCAGGGGGTCAGCGGTTCGAGTCCGCTTGGCTCCACTTTTTATATTTCTTGAGTCTTTAATATAAAAATATTTTAATATGGAGTAAATTCTAGAAAATTCATATTTATAGTAAAGGATAAAATATAAATTTAATAGTAATACTTTGGCAGA
>Ga0163110_10000163_pt1 | contig 29289 bp, 23 predicted proteins | sample CRUFie1St17metaG_FD_108703 | JGI IMG/M metagenome (GOLD analysis project Ga0163110, IMG submission 108703) | Marine microbial communities from the Costa Rica Dome - CRUD Field 142mm St17 metaG | ecosystem: Environmental > Aquatic > Marine > Oceanic > Photic zone | place: Costa Rica: the Eastern...
ATCTCGACGCATTTTGTTTTCACACCTTGAACTTTCTCTCCAAATCGTCAACCCTATCTGGAGGTAAGAATATGGTGAGCCTGTCACCTTCTAGCAGTGATTTCGATGAAGACGGACGCATTGTTTCCCATTCTTCATGTATGTTCTTTCTTTGTATGAAGGCGACTTTACACCATTCAGGTAATCCTGCATCTGCAATTGTTTTTCCAGCAAATTTGACATCAGGAAGGACTGGAAGGCAAATTCCAATAACGTCAGGCACGCTTGAAAGAACCGCATACGGTCCGGGAAGTTCAGAATGAATTTTGGCTAGGATTGTATCGATTGCGACTCTTTTCCTATCAACCGAGAAAGTAATTCCCATCCTACGAACCACATTTACCAAATCAGCATCGTAAAGAATCAATCCTGTTCTTTCAACACCCATGTCGCTTGCAAGTAGAACTGCAGCAATAGATGCATGGTCGTTTTCAAGTGCAGAAATTGCAAGATCGAAAGATGAGATTTCAATTTCAGATAACAGTTCTTTGTCTAGGTGGTCACCATGAATGATTTCTATACCCTTTCTGTTTCCTAAATCGGATCCAGATAGTGTATTTGCTTTTTCTAATTCCCTTTCAACAACAGTAACTACAGCATTGGAATCTAGCCACGCTTTAGCAAGTCTAGTTCCGACTAATCCCGCTCCAAAAATAGCAACTCTCGGACGGTCCGGGAAATCTACTTGCTCATGACCAAAAATACGTAGAATTCGATTAAATGAGGCTTCTCCAGCAGTAGCGATTGCTAACCTGTCTCGTGGTAAAATTTGGTCATCAGCAACTGGGACTCTTCCTGGCTCGCCATCTCTTTTCAATCCCACAATTAGAGGCATTCCTCCTTCCACCTTGTCGCCGGAATCACGTAATGTTCTATGAACAACGGCACCAGCTTCTGGCTTAACATCTAATTCTACAATAAATGCATCAGCCTCAAATGGAATTACTTCAGTCAATGATGAGGACCTTAAACCCGACATAAGTCGCTCAATAGCACCGTCTACCGGGTGGACAACATGGTCTACACCCGCCCATTTTGCCAACTTTCCAGATTTGTATTCTTCAAGAAACATAGGGTTTCTTACCCTACAGATTGTCATCAATTTTCCTTTCCCATTAGTTTCTTCACTATGGACATGCTTTGCTAAAGCACAAGAGAGAATATTCCTTTCATCCGAATTTGTAGCAGCAACATATACTTGAGCGGTTTCAATACCTGCTTCAATGAACTTATCACGTTGTGTAATGTCTCCATGAAGGACTAGTATATCCATTCCTTGTGAGTTTTTGACGGCCCTCGCATTATTATCAACTAGAACAACATCCTTTGCTTCACTACGCAATGCTTTAGCTAGACCTGTTCCTACACGTCCACCGCCACCTATGATTATCCTCATGTTAGTTTCTCACCCACCCATTTGTTATCCCAGGTCCCTCCTGAAACATCGACTTCTTCAGTGTAGAATGAGCGTAATCGATCTATTCCGCCTTGAGTTCCTCCGAAATAGTATCCGTCGGTTATTTCTCCTTTAGTGCTAGGGGGTTCAATCCAATCGATGAATGCGGTTGGAGTATGAACAAGCCATTTTCGATTTACAACATCGACTGATCCTTCAACATAGCAATCGTTCAATATTACATCATTATCCTCGCACCACTCTTGTGACATTGGCAACATAATGTAGGCCCAAGCATGTCCTTCCCATTCATCAAATTGGGGATCTGCTAATGCTCCAAATACATACCATGTAGGTATTCCCTTGACCCGCATTATGCTCATGAAAGCGTTTGATTGTTCGTCACAGTCCCCTCTGACCATTGCAAGGCATTGCTCTCCTCCTCTTGCCATTCCAGGGGCATCATCATCGTATGGAATATTGTCATTTAACCAATCAAATGTTGCCCTTGCATACGCATATGCATTATCTTTCAGGTCTGATGGTAGGGAGGCCGATATACTAGCAGCTGTTTGGTATACATTAGGTGCTGTGTTTTGTCTAGAATCAATAGCCCAAGTGTATGTTAACCCATCGACAGAAACACCTCCACGATCATACCACATTTCGTCAGTGAATTGTGTCGCTCTTATACCATTTCCACGTTCTGATATTTCACTAAATGTGCCGGACCTGTGCACGCTAACACCTTCAGATTTCCCATCTAATTTTCCATCAACTCGAGTTGAATGCCACCAACTATGGCTAGATGATTTTACTGTAACAGCAAAATCCAATGTTTCGTGGCTATTTGCTGGAATATCCATACTTACTTTGACACAATGCCTTATTGAGCAGTAATCAGAGTTGGAACTGTTTGAATTTCCAGGCCACCAAACTTCACTATTTTGTTGGGTTGTAATGGCGCTTGCTCTTTCGAGTTTGGGATGACTCCCACTACTGCTAACCAGTGGCACAGAAATTACTTCACCATCTATGCGAAGCTCAATTTTTGTGATTTCCTGAATTTTGGACAATGGAACTTCAGTCCCATCTGTGTACGCAAGGGCAACTGCTGAATTTTTGTTGACGACATCTGTTGGAATCGGAATCGACTCTTTGAGCCAACCCGGATTTGAATTGTTATTCCAAATATCAACACTTCTAACAACAGTATATTCTGCATCCAAAGGGTATGTTTGCCAACCTGCCATTGCATCGTTGATGTATTCTTCAATTTCAGCCCATTTTGCTAAGACAAACTGTTTGGCTTCGGGAGTGAAAAATATGAAAGCGATAAAAGCAACTAAACCTAATTGGTTTATTCTACTTCGCTTTCTTCTACCAATTCGTTTGGTTTGGCCTTTAGCCATAGAATGTCTAGGTGCTTGGCCTCGTCTTGCTTTCCTAGTTGGAGAGCGCATAAATTCGCCTTTTGATCTAGCATCCATTCCCGATGCACCGCTGATTACTCTGCCACAACTGTAGCATATCGAATCGCCCGGGAGCGTTTGGGCTCGACAGAAAGGGCAAGTTCCCATTGTATCCTAGGCTAAACGGTACCCCCATGAAGGTTCTGTCGTATATTGAAACTAAACGATTGTTTGCATAGTAATAGTAAATGAATCATAGTTACTTTAGTAAGCGACTACTTACTCTTCTTCTGTTGATTTTACCTTTGAAGCGTCGGACCATATACGCCTCAAGCGCCTTCTGGCGGGTCTGGGGACTGCTGCCCAGACCCAATCATGGGCGTGCTTTTCTGCCAATAATAGAGGAGGTATTATGAAAATCCAAATTATAGTATTGTAAAATGAACTGTAAAGAGCAGTCAAGAGAAGTGAATTCCAAAAGAAAGTTTTCAAGACAATACTCCATCTTTTGCCCATTAGCATGCCATATCCATGTCTACAGAAAACCAATGCATGAGCTCTAGGAGAAATTAGGGCAACTAGAACGATTGATGCTATCAATTCGAGACCAATGTTGTCTTGATTACCTTCCAGCAGCCTGAAAATCAGGAATAATGAAACCATTCCTCCTACAGCCAAACCAAGTGCCCAACCGGTCGTTGGCTGACTTCCGGTTCTTCGAATCTTTTTCCTTCTTAGAATGAGGTGCACAGTAACAGCCAGCATAAGACAAATTACCAAATTAAGCAATGGAGGGATTTTTTCTTGGATGTATAATGAGAGCAAGAATGAATCTCCTAAACTTCCATATAAGCCACCGATTAGAATTCCCCAAAACATCATGCTCCATGCAGTTGGCAAATCATAGAATCCGGAGTATCTTGTCATAACTCCTCTCCAGCCGAGACTCATCCCAACTAAGGAAACAATAATGGCAACTTGAGATAGCCACATCCCGCTTGCCATGTTTGTGTCCTGTAATGCATTATTCAAGTGAGTTGTGCAACCTAAGGCTTGAATATGCCCTTCTTTAGCAGGTTGTATGGCTCGCCTGTTGTTATTCGGTGGGAAAGGTGGTGTTGGAAAGACTACGACATCAACATCTACTGCTGTGGGATTGGCTGAATCGGGTTTGAAGGTATTGCTTGTTAGTAGCGACCCTGCACACAGTACTTCTGATAGCCTCGGCGTACAACTTGGATCCGAACCAACACCTGTTGAGGGCGTTAGTGGTCTTTGGGGATTAGAATTAGATCCCGAAGCAAGAATTTCAGACCATATTCCCAAATTAACCGAAAGCCTTGGTCCAATGCTTGGAGGAGAAGATCCAGAATTGAATGCTTCTGAAATGGTATTGCCTGGCTTGGATGAAGCGATGGCATTTGATGAATTGCTGAAGCATCTTGAGAATCCAGATTGGGATGTTATCGTATTCGATACTGCTCCTACAGGTCACACGTTGAGATTCCTTGCATTACCTGAGATTATTGAAAAATGGGCTGATAAAATAATTCGCATGCATAGGCTTACTGGAGGAATTAGAGCACTCATGTTTGGTGCAAAAGAAGGAGAAAAAATGCGTGAGGAATTGGAAAAATTCCGAAGGCGCGTCTTACATGTGAGAAGAATTCTTTGCAACCCAGATGTAACGAGATTTACCTTGGTCACCATTCCAGAAAAAATGGGTGTGAATGAAACAATTAGAGCGTATGAATCGCTTGCGGAATTCAATCTTCCAGTAACGGGCTGTGTTGTAAATCGTATGACGCCTGATTTGGACCACTCATTTATTCAAACTAGAAGAGAAAACGAAAGAAATAATGTATCCGAATTAAAAAATTCATTACCAGAATTACATCTTCATGAGGTTGAATTGAAAGATACTGATATACATGGAATAGAGGCTTTGAGACAAATCAGTTCTGAATTACATGGGGAGATCGCCATAGGAGGCGGGCTAGGTCCATTTGAGATTGGTTTAGGCTTGGAGATTCATAGAGGGACTTGGATTGATGGAGACGATGTATATCTCCATCTGCCGGGTATTGTTAGAGATGATTTATCTCTTCGCAGTGAATCAGGAATAGTATATGTTGGAATAAACTCAAGAGAGCACCCCGTTCCTTTCGATCGGCCTGCAAAGGCAAGCGAAGTGAAAGCAAAACTTGAGGATGAGATTCTCAAACTTACATTTCCTGAAGAATAATCATCCGTTGGGTTCAAACCTAATGCGCTTTTGGAGTGGATCATGGCGTTAGAGGGGCTATCTCGAGGGATATTCTCCGCTCTTGGCATTCTCAAGAGTCGCCGAAAGTTGAATGAGGACGAACTCAAAGAAATGTTACGTTCGCTTAGAAGAGCATTGCAAGAAGCTGATTTCAACGTAAGACAAACAAAAGAGATTACTGAAAAATTAGAAACACGGATGAGAGAAGAAGATCCACGTCCCGGCATCACTCTTCAAACTCATGCCATGAATATTCTCTATACAGAATTAGTTCGAATGTTAGGCCCTCCCAGGGAAGTAAGACCTCATCAATCAACAATTCTAATGGTTGGTTTGTATGGTAACGGAAAAACCACAACAACCGCAAAACTGGCTGAGTGGTATAGAAGAAGGCATGGTGTTAGAGTTGCGGTAATCGAAGCAGACGTGCATAGGCCAGGAGCATACAATCAACTTTCCCAACTACTAGAGGATTCAACTGTCGAAGTTTATGGGGAGCCAGAAAATTCTGATGCTGTAGAAATCGTTCGCAACGGTTTGAAGAAGCATGCTGCTGCTGATTTGGTAATTATCGATACAGCAGGTAGGCACAAACTAGACGAAGAGTTAGTAGTTGAATTAGAACAAATTTCTGATGTTGCGAACGCAAATGAGAGATTCCTAGTAATCGATGCACAAGTTGGACAGTCAGCAGGACCAGTTGCGGCAAATTTCCACGACCTTGCAGGAGTAACTGGAATCGTAATCACGAAACTAGATGGAACTGCTCGTGGTGGTGGGGCACTCTCAGCAGTAGCAACAACTGGTGCTCCAGTAATGTATATCGGAACTGGAGAAAAAGTAGCAGATCTTGAGAAATTCGAATCCGACCGCTTCATATCTCGATTGTTAGGTATGGGAGATATTCGTGGGTTAATCGATTTAGCTCCCGAAGACATGGACGAAGAAGAAGCGATGAGAATTACTCAAAGAATGATGACAGGTCGCTTTACTTTGAACGATATGTATTCTCAAATGGAAATGATGTCAAAGGTTGGAACCATAGACAAATTACTCTCATTTTTACCAAGCGGAATGTTTGGTGGAATGGGTGCTATGGGTAAGAATCAGAAAGAAGCCATGCAAGCAAATTTAGATCGCTACCGTGTAATAATGGATTCAATGACTACCCATGAAAAAGATGAACCAGCAAAAATCAAGGCTGATAGAATAAAGCGAATTGCTCGTGGTTCAGGTGTTAAAGAAAAAGATGTTCGAGAATTAATCGGACAGTGGAACCGGTCCAGAAAAATGATGAAGGGCATGAGTGGAAATCGAAAGATGAACAAGCAAATGAAGAGAATGATGAGAGATTCAGAAGTAGACCTTGAAGGTCTGGATATGTAATCAGTATGTCTTTGCTAAGATAACTCTGCGAGTAGTCATATTTCCTGACATAAAGCAAGGCCTTTCTTCTTCGTAAGGTGTTGTAGAATCTCCGAGGAAAGTTAAACCAGTTGACCGTTCTATAGTTTCTGCATGTGCGTCAGTTCCATCAAAAGGCATTTCGTATATCTGGCCATCTTCTACATTTTCTAAATCAGTTAATTCAATTACAACATTCTCAGTATGAGCTTTTGCTCTAGTCCTCAATTCTTCCGATATTTCTTCTAGAACGCGCTTACATTCATCTGCTATTGACTCCAATGGTAAAGGCTCTTTACCGCCAGTTCGTCTTGCGGCAAATGCAGTATTGTTCTCGATATCTCTTGGCCCGATATCTAAGCGAAGTGGCACTCCTTTGATCTCCCAGTCGAAATATTTCTGACCAGCGTGTATGTCTCTAGAATCAACTTTGACTCTCAATCCTGAGTTTCTCAAAATAGTTGCAATTTCTTCACTCTTAGCGATTGTATCAACTTCAGAGTTCTTTCTAATCATAGGACAAATCACTACCTGATGTGGTGCAATAGATGGCGGCATAATCAATCCATTGTCATCACCGTGCATTCCAACAATAGCACCTAGTAATCTCTCAGACATTCCATATGTTGTTTGGTGACAATGCTGTTGTTCTGCATTTAGATTTTCATAAGTCAAATCGAAAGCTTTTGCCCATTGGTCGCGATAGTGATGGCATGAAGCAACCTGTAGTGTTCTACCATTCGGCATAATCGCATCGATTCCAATAGTGTACCATGCACCTGGGAAAGTATCCCATACTGGTCTTCGAGCCTTAATTATTGGAAGGCATAATTCATGCATCAAATTATCAACAATTTCTAGGTCTTGCTGTATTTGTCTAGTTGCACAATCTTCATCTGCATGGGCAGTATGTGCTTCGAAAAAGTGAATTTCCCTAACTCGAATAAATGATCTTGTTTGTTTGGTTTCATAACGGAATGTATTGACCATTTGGTAAACTTTCAATGGAAGATCTTTGTGAGAGCGAATCCATAATGGGAACATGGTATACATTGCAGTTTCACTTGTAGGTCGTAAAAACATCGGGATGTCAAGTTCATTTTCACCTGCATGTTTCACCCAGTATACCTCTTTCTTGAATCCGCCTTCTTCATCTTCATCTCTAAGATCGTCAGGGTCAACACCTTCTTCTCTTGCCCGCTTAAGTCTAGCAACTAATGCATTCTCCTTTTCCAGTAGATTTTCAGGGATCAATAGTGGGAAATTAACTTCCTCGTGGTCTGTCCTTTCCATTTCTGAATGAGTTAATGAATCAATTAATTTCATGGTTTTCCAACCATATGGTCGCCATACGTCCATGCCTTTGATAGGGTAACGTTTGTCCACTAATTCAGCAGCTTCCACAATAAATGGATACCAGGAGTTGAAATCCTCAGTTTTTGATGGAATTCCACGTTTGGCTTTGCCCATTAAAATTCACCAACGTGTGCTTCATTTCTTACGAAATGCCACAATAAGCACTAGAATGCTACATACGATTGCGACATAATCAGGAATTCCCATCTCTGGGAAAGGCATAGACCAACCCATTTCGTTACCTATGTTATGAATATCAATCCAGTTAATCCTAGTGGCATCTCCAGTACACTTTTCTGCAGTGCATTGTGAATTCAAGAAGCCGAATATTCCAAAGACATTTGCTATTGCTACAATAAATGAAAGTCCTCCAAAAATTTTCAATAAGCCTTTGCTCTTACTAGTCTCATCAACAGGAATCTTCGGCAATGTCGGTAAGGCCATAGGAGTTGGTAATGCCGGTTCTGCTCCTGGTATAACCTCGACCATCAGGTCGCTAGATGTGACTGCCGGCAAAACTTCGACTGCTGGAGTTGTTACAGATTGACTTGGTTTAGTGGGTGTAATTGGCTCTATGTTTAGCCCAAAAATTCTCTCTGCTAAACTAGATAATATCGGGTCAGCAGCAATTTCTGCCTCGTCAATTTCTCCATCGAGAAGACGCTTAACCTTGTCATCATGAGTACTCACGTTAACCGCCTCCAGTGTTAATGTGAGGAGGCCCTCATTATGAACAGTTCGCTTCAAGCATTACCGGCGGCTTCAACCTCTGCCCAATCCTTCATGAATCCAGCAAGCCCCTTGTCGGTTAGAGGGTGTGACATCAATTGGCGGAATGTTTTGGTCGGCATTGTCACTGTGTGAGCCCCGAGTTGCATACAAGCCAGAACGTGTGTTGGATGGCGAATTGATGCTGCTAGAACCTTTGTATCAATGTTGTAATTTTCCCACGTAGCCATGATCTCTGCAATTAGTGCCATTCCATCTGCACCTGTGTCATCTATTCTTCCTATGAATGGAGAAACGTATGTTGCTCCAGATTTTGCAGCCATTAATGCTTGGGATGCAGAAAAAATCAATGTTACATTTGTTTTGATTCCATCAGCGGTGAGAATTTTTGTTGCGGCTAATCCTTCAGGTGTGCACGGAATCTTGATGATTACATTCGGTGGTAATTCAGCCTTCAAGGCTCTACCTTGCTCAACCATTCCATCTGTATCTAATGCGGTGACTTCTGCAGAAATTGGTCCATCGCAAATAGATGCGATTTCAGCAACTACAGTTTTGAAATCGCGGCCGCTTTTTTTGATTAGTGAGGGGTTAGTTGTTACTCCGTCTAGTATTCCCCAAGAGGCAATTTCTCGAATTTCGTCAACATCTGCGGTGTCTAAAAAGAACTCCATGTAAACAATCTTAGTGAAGACGGTGCTTCAAGCCTTCCTCGCGATAACCCTTCTTACAGCATCGCAAATATGGTGAGATTTAAGACCCATCATTTCTAACATTTCTTCTGCATCTGCAGACTCTCCAAACCTGTCGTGTACGCCGATTTTCTCAACTGGAACTGGATTTGAAGAGACTACATGCTCTGAGACTGCTCCTCCCAATCCGCCGATGATTGAATGGTCTTCAGCGGTAACTATCGCCCCACACTGCATTGCCAATTTGTCAATCAATTCTGTATCAAGTGGTTTGATTGTATGCATATCAACAACTGTTGCATTTATTCCTTCGCCTCTGAGTTGTTCTGCTGCCGTTAGTGATTCGTGAACTAAAACACCACATGCAATTATTGCTACATCATTACCTTCGGCCAGTGTGACTCCTTTTCCGATTGTAATTTGAGTTTCCTTACCATCATACAAAACTGGGGTTTTGTTTCTTGCAGTTCTCATGTACGAAGGGCTAGAAAGTTTCGGTAATTGCATAGTTAAGGCCTTTGTTGAAACATCATCGCATGGATGCATTACTACGACATTGGGTAGTGTTCGGTATATCGCTAAGTCTTCGATTGATTGTGCACTAGAACCATCGGTTCCTGTGTGTGTTCCACCATGTGACCCGCATAAGTGAACTGCCAAATTAGGTCTTGCAACTCCATTACGCATTTGCTCAAATGCCCTCTCTGTAAAGATCGCAAAAGTGCTAGCAAATGGAATATAGCCATTTGAAGCTAAGCCTGCTCCAACTAAGAGCATGTTCTGTTCTCCAATTCCGCAAGAAATTGTTCTCTCTGGATGCGCTTTTCTAAAGTGTAAAGATTTTGTTGATTTACCAAGGTCTGCTTCCAAAACTACTACTTTTGGATTGCTAGATAATTCAAGGAGTGCATCGCCATAACCATCTCTTGTTGCTGCCATTCGACTCATGCAACCACCTCAAGTTCTGATAGTGCAATTGCTAATTGTTCATCAGATGGTGCAGCTCCATGGAAAGCGGGATTGTCTTCCATGAATGATACGCCTTTTCCTTTTACTGTATTAGCGATAACCACAGCAGGTCTATCATGAACAGTATCCATCCAATCGATTGCATTTATGATTGAATTCATGTCATGACCATCAATTTCTTTTACAGCCCATCCAAAAGATGCCCATTTTGATGGAATGTCAAACATTCTCATTTGAGCCTCGCAAAAGTCGTCGTTTTGAATTCTATTACAGTCAACGAATAGTTTGAGGTTGCCTAATTCATGATGTGCCGCAGCCATAGCAGCCTCCCAAATGCTCCCTTCTTGAATTTCTCCATCTCCGACCATAACATACGCATTTCTATTTGAAGCATCTAATTTAGCTGCAACCGCACATCCCATTCCAAATGACAGCCCCATTCCTAGACTTCCTGCAGAAAAATCAACTCCTGGGCACCACTTCATGTCCACATGCCCTTGACAAACACCACCTTTTACTCTGTATGTTTTCAAATCTTCATGGGAAATAAAGCCCATTTCAGCAAGAACAGCGTACATTCCAGGAGAAGCATGGCCCTTTGAAAGAATGAATCTATCTCTATCCTCCCAATCAGGATCATCTGGTTTTACTCTTAGCCTGTGTCCATAAAGCCCACAAAGGATGTCTATTTCTGATAGAGAACCACCAGGGTGCCCTGCTTGAGCACGATGTGTCATCTTGCAAATTTCAATTCGACACTTACGTGCCATTTCTTTCATTTCGGGAATAGTCATGCCTGCCATATTGGTCCCTTCGACCGCTGCCCTATGACTATGGCCTTTGATGGTTGTGTTCACTATCTGCTTTGGTTTTAGTCGGATTTCTTGTCTTCCATTAGGGGCTTGAAATCAGGCAATGCAAATGCTCCTCGCAACTTCTTGGCTGCATCAGAGGCTACATAGACTAGGTCTACGCCTAAATTTCCTTTGGCAGGTAATGCCCTTGCTGATAGCATTATGAAAACTGCAACAAACCAAACAAAGAAAATCAGGGACAATGTGTAGGATAAAGTTCCAATACCTCCAAACCACTTCGAAGGGTCCTGTTCAGCTACAATGAATATTGCAAGTAGAACTCCCATCAAGGATTCTCCAGCAATGAATCCAGCCCCAATTAATACACCTTTATCTTGTACATCCTTAACCGCGGATTTAGCATCTTCGCTAGGCTCACCTTCCAGAGTGCCATCGATTCTCAGTCTTGCACTTGAGAGAAGAACATGAGAGATTATTCCTCCAGCCATTATTGGTACTGATAGGTAAAGAGGCAGGTAAATTCCTATTGCAACACTCATAACAGGCATTGCTAATCGTATTAGTATTACTGCGATAACTGCCCCTAATAGGACCATAGGGAGATTGATGTCTCCTCCAAAGGCACCCTGAACAATCGCTCCAATTAGTTCTGCTTGCGGTGCGAACAAAGCATCTTGGCATGTTGGGTCTTCTGGGCGGGGGTTAGCCATACAAGCAGTATTTGAAATTCTGAAGGCATCATGAAGAATTGATAGAACTGGTCCAATTACGATTGCACCTACAGTCACTCCGATAATCTCCGCTGTTTGCTGCCTCCAAGGGGTGGCCCCAACCATGTGACCTGTTTTCAAATCCTGCATTACGTCACCTGCAATTGCTGCAGATGTTGCTACAATTGCAGCAATAAACATAGTTGCAACCATCATCTCTTTTTCTCCCATGCCCAAGAAATATCCTCCAACAATCCAAACTAAACCGATCGTGAACAGCAGAGTTGCTATTGTCATTCCTGATACCGGTGAATTTGAAGAACCAACAACTCCGGCAATATAACCTGCAACTGCTGCGAAGAAGAATGAAACTACTGCTAAGAATAAGGCTCCAGCTAGGGCCATGATTATGTTTCCTGTAGCATACCAATAGAATAGGAATGTAAGAACAACCAATACGCCGCAGAACATCATCACTTTGTCCAAAGGCAAATCCATCTCTGTTCTTAGTTGTCCTTCTTCTGAATTATCCTTTGTAAATGCTTTAGACAGTCCTTCTGCTATCGTTTTTCTCATAGACCACAATGTGTAAACTCCACCTACAACCATTGCACCTACTCCAGCATATCTTATCTGTGCGACCCACAACTCTTTGTAATCATAGACTCCAATGCTAGTCATAATACCACTATTATCCGGGAAACCATTCAACATGCCATAAATCGGGACCATTATCACGAATCCAACAATTCCTCCAAGGAAAATGAAAGAAGCAATACGCAACCCAACAATGTAACCAACTGAAAGAAGTGCGAGTGAAAGTTCACTACCTGCATAGAATCTAGTACCGATGGCTTCTCCAACCCCTTCTAGTTTGGATTGAGTTGCTTTAAATCCTTTAACCATCCATCCATATGTCGCACCAATCAATAGCGCATATATGATTGCTATAAGTCCTGAACCACCCTTTTCTCCTGCGACAAGAACTTCTCTGCAAGCAACTCCTTCAGGATATGGTAATGCTTCTTCTACAATGAATAAACGGCGTAGGGCAATAGTAAACATTGTTCCTAGTAGTCCGCCTAATATGGCAATTAGGAAGGTATCTACCCATTGAATATCTTGCCAAATACCCAAAACCAGTAAGGCTGGAACCGTAAAGATGACACCAGCGGCTAGGGATTCACCAGCGCTTGCCATTGTTTGAACTGAATTATTTTCTAAAATTGTAACATCTTTGAATTTGAATCCGCGAAGAATGAGCATGCTCATTACAGCAGCAGGTATCGAAGCTGATACGGTCATGCCAACATACAGGCCTAGGTAAGCGTTTGCAGCGGTCATTACTCCACCGAGTAGAACGCCAATAACTACTACTCTAGTGGTTAATTCTTTGATATTCATATCAGCGGGAATCCATGGCTCTTGATTCCCGCTCATACTAGTCCGACCAATATTGGGCTTGTCAAATAATCGGAGAAATTCAAATAGAATCCCAACCCCTATTATCATAAGTCGTGGCTTATCACGCCAAACAGATAAGGTGAGTATATGTCAGATTTGTCGTGGCACACCAGAACGAGCGAAGAAGTAATTTCTGAGTTTGACACACCATTGGGAGGCTTAAGTTCATCAGAAGCCGAGTCAAGGCTCGAAAAGTATGGTGAGAATAAACTCAGAGAACCAGATCGTGTTCCTGCATTCATTCGTTTCTTATCTCAATATCATGATCCATTGAATTATTTGTTAATCGGTGCGGGTTTGCTAGCGTTGGCAACACATCCCGATCAACCAGGAGATGCTATATTTATTGGAATTGTTTTGACAGCAAATGCATTTTTTGGATTTTGGCAAGAAAACAAGGCAGAACAAGAAATGGGCGCCCTGAAACAAATGACAGTATCCCGATGTGTAGTTTGTCGAGATGGAATGGAAATGGAAATAAGCACTACACAATTGGTTCCCGGTGATATTGTAAAAATTGAGGAAGGGCTGAATGTTCCAGCTGATTTACGTGTTTCTGAATCATGGCAATGCAAGGTAGACGAATCTGCATTAACAGGAGAATCAATGCCAACTAAAGTACATGAGGATATCCTCCCTCCCGAAACATTGTTGGCAGATAGGAAAAACATGCTATATATGGGTACGACGATTTCAACAGGAAGAGCAATTGGTGTAGTAACTGCAACTGGGATGTATACCGAATTAGGAAAAATTGCAAATGATATCGCACAAGCGGAAACCCCAAAAACTCCGCTTGAGCATAAACTCGAATCGCTAGGCAAATTCCTTGGATTCATTGCACTTATTGTAGCTGTTCTAATCATCTCGATTGAACTTATACTAACTTATGTCGATGGCGGAGATCTTTGGAAGGAAGCAAAGTTTCAGTTCTTGGTGGCAATAGCAATATTCGTTGCAATTGTCCCCGAAGGACTTCCTATAATTTTGGTTACTACACTCGCGATTGGTATGCGAAACATGGCCCGACATAAGGCAATTATTCGCAGAATGAAAGCGGTTGAAACCTTGGGTTCAACAACAGTAATCTGTACGGATAAAACTGGAACCTTAACAAAAAATCAAATGACTGTAAGACGTTTGATGCTGCCAGAAAAGACCTTTGGGATTACTGGTGAAGGTTTCATGCCAGAAGGTACTTTGACCTTTGGCGACAAAGAATTGTCAGATGAGGAAATGTCTGAACTCCAGCGAGATTTAGGATTCAGGTTAGCAGCAACTTGTTTGTCTCTATGCCACAATTCGCAAATCGCCGAGGTTGATGGACAATGGGCTGCAATTGGCGACCCTACAGACAGCGCTTGTGCTGTATTAGGCTACAAAATAAATGGTTCAGTTTCAAAATTTGCACAACGCCATCCTAGGAAGCACGAGTTTTTCTTCAATACCGATCGCAAGCGAATGTCAGTGATTCATGAATATGAAGGCGAAGATTGGATATTTGCTAAAGGTGGAGCAGGTGGTTTCAAGAAACTCGTGAAATGGAAAGTAAAGGATGGAGAAATTGTTCCAATCGAAGAGGGAGATTTTGAGATAGCATCGCAATCTAATCGAGAAATGGCCAGCAAGGCTATGCGTGTTATAGCACTGTGTGCTCGCAAAGTCACTGAAGAAGATGATTTAACAAATATGGAATCGATGGAAGATAATCTGATCTTCTTAGGAATGGTTGGAATTATGGATCCGCCAAGAGCCGAAGTATATGATGCGATTTTGCGATGTCAAAAGGCTGGAATTAGCGTAAAGATGATTACAGGCGACCAACAAATGACTGCCCAGTCCATTGGTGAAGACCTCAATATTACTAAACCACACATTGAATCTGTAGGCGGAGATAAACTCGAAGAATTAGATGATTCAACAATGAGAGACATAGTTGCTGGAACTGCAATATTTAGCAGAGTCACGCCTGAACAAAAAATGCGTATTGTCACAGCATTACAAGACGAAGGCGAAGTCGTTGCAATGACTGGTGATGGAGTTAACGATGCCCCTGCTCTATCTAGAGCTAACATTGGAATTTCTATGGGTATTGCAGGCACTGATGTCGCCAAAGATGCATCAGATATGGTTCTACAAGACGACAATTTCGCAAACATTGTCAACGCAGTAGAGGAAGGTAGGAAAATTTACACAAATATTAGAAATTTCGTAAGATACCAGGTGTCAACAAACGTTGCAGCTGTTGCGTTATTACTACTTGCCAATGTCTTTTTCCAGTGGCCGCTCCCATTGACTCCAACACAAATTTTGGTGATTAACATACTAATGGATGGCCCCCCTGCAGTAGCGTTAGGTGTCGAGCGAATGCATGCGAATGTAATGGATAGACCCCCGCGTCCAGTAGATGAATCATTACCAAATATGCAAGATCTTGTATTGATATTTTATCTAGGAGCGGTAATGGTAATTGGAACATTAATTGTTTACTTCATCGCTCTAGAGAACGGAACAGAAGCATATGCAAGGACAATGTGTTTCAGCGTGTTTATTTTCTTCCAGTTGTTTAACGTAATGAATTGTAGAAGCAATGAGGATAGCGTTTTCAAATTGGGATTATTTTCTAACCGCGCAATATATCTTGCAATCATGTTTTCTGTTAGTTTGCTACTACTTGCAGTCCAGGGTGCTGAATGGACAATCCCACTTACGTCATTCCAAATTGGCGAATTGCTTTCAACAACACCACTTCAACAAGAAGATTGGTTTATAGTGGTTCTAGTTGCAAGCACAGTCTTCATGATTGAAGAATTCAGAAAATTATTGCGTTCTGCAGGGATTTTTAGTGTTAGAACAAATAAGAGAACTCAAACGCTAATTCAAAAATGAAAAGTTACAGGGTTGACTATGGCAGCCGGAGAGAATGCTGATTGGCAACAATCTCTCGCCATTGAGTTGTCCAAAAGAAAATGGCCACCAGAATTCAGCAAGATTGTCAATAAATTATCAACTGGAACTGAATTGAACCATGACGACGGCGTGTGGTTGTTTGAATCTAAAGATTTAGACACAATCGGTTCACTTGCTAATTTAGTAAAGAACTCAAGATTCGGAAAAAGAGCCTTTTTTAACGTCAATGTCCACATTAATCAAACCAACATTTGTACTCTTGCTTGCAAATTTTGTGCCTTTAGAAGAGGTAGAAGATCCTCAGACGCATATCAGTTAGCAATAGATGAATACATCGAGGAACTTCGAAAATATTCTCTATTTGTAGATGAAGTTCACTCAGTTGGTGGACTTCACCCTAATTGGGATGTAGAACATTATGTTGAACTATTCAGTAGGGTCAAACAAGAGTTTCCGCTAATCCATGTTAAAGCACTAACTGCTGTCGAAATTAAACACATAGCAAGTTTATCCCATTTGACAGTAAAAGAAACCTTACGGGAACTCAAAGCAGCGGGGTTAGGTTCATTGCCAGGGGGAGGGGCAGAAATTTTGGATGATAACATCCGAGAGATAATTTGTCGAGGAAAAGAATCTTCTCAAGAGTATTTAGACATACACAGAGCAGCACATCAATTAGAAATTTCAACAAATTGTACCATGCTTTTCGGAACGATTGAAACAGTTCATCACAGAGTTTCTCACATGATTAAATTGAGAGACTTACAAAGTGAAACCAATGGTTTCCAGTGTTTTGTCCCATACCCTTTCTTGCCTGATGATTCAAGATTGCCTCAAGCACAACTTGCTACAGGTAGTGAAATATTGAGGGTAATCGCCATTTCCAGATTAATGCTGAATAATATTCCTCACATAAAAGCATACAGAATGAATTTTGGAGACAACATCGCTGAATTAGCATTACAGTATGGTGCGGACGACATTGATGGAACTGTTCAAAAAGAATCGATAATGCATTTAGCAGGATCTACAGCACCTCTTGATCACGATAAAGCAATGCTAGCAAAGTTGGTAAAAAATGCAGGCTGTATTCCTGTTCAAAGAAATACAATATACACGGAATTTGAAGAATTTGTTCCTGCTCCAATTCCCGCAAGGCGTAGTCTAAAAATGGCGGTAGGTGATTAAATGGCTTGGACTAAAACAATTGGTCGCGTCTCATTCATCAATTGTGAACCTCTTTTTCATGGTCTTGATGAGTCGTGGAATGTTCTTCCAGCACCTCCATCGTGGTTAACTGGCCACTTACTTCGAAGGGATTGTATTCTTGCACCCATACCTGCAGCTGATTATGCTAAGAACTCCGACAAATTGGTATTGGTTCCTGATTTGGCTATATCAAGCAAAGGTGAAGTAGGTAGTGTTCTATTATTTGGTAGAAAAAACATTGAAGATATGAAAAGTATTGCTTTGCCATCGGATTCAGCCACCTCAGTAACACTATTACGATATCTTGTCGCAAAACGAGGTTTGTCACCGGTTTATATCGAAATGGGTCCTGATTTGCAAGACATGCTATCCGAATGTGACGGCTGTCTTCTGATTGGCGATAGAGCTTTGGAATCTGCTAGAGAATATCCGGAATTGGTCAAAATAGATTTAGGATTAGAGTGGAAGAATGTTAGTGGCCACCCAATGGTTTTCGGAGTATTCGCAGCGAGAAAAGACTCAGAAATGAATCACGTTAAATTAGCTTATGATGCACTTGTTGAGCGCCTTATTGAATTTGAAAATAACCCTGAAGTCAGAAAAGAAGTAATAAATGCTAGTTCGATCAAATCTTCGCAGGATGTTAATCGTTTGGAGAGATATTTTGGCGAAGTAATCAACCGTATTGAGGAAGAAGATTTTGTTGGTCTAGAATCATTTTTGTCGGCTGCTTGTAACATGGAAAATCGAATAACTATGGCATGGTAGTCAATCTTCAGAAGTAAAATCATCAACTAAACTACCTTGTAATTTTTCTTCATCGATTATTTTTCCATCATTATTTCCACCCTTTGCTTTAACGGATTTTATCTTCCTTACCGTAGGTTTAGGAGATTCAACTTTAGTTTTGACTTTTCGCATTTTAACCTTATTTTCAACAACAGGAATAGGAGTCACATTTTCAAAATCTGTATTAGATACAAGCCGCTTACGTTTTGTCTTCATTATGGGTCCTTCTTTGTTGAGATTACCAGTGGCAACCTTTCTTTTCTTAACCGTCGTAATATTTTCATTAAACTCGAATGATTTTTTCTTTGGACGTGTTGCACTCCTAGAAGGTCGTCTTCTATTTACAGGATCTTCTATGTTCTTTTTCTTATCTACATCGCGATTATATTGAGGATTACTCTGATTTTCTACTGAAACATCACCTATATATGATTCATCTTCTTCTTCAATATCCTCATCTTCATATAAATTAAAATCAATAGTATTTTTCCTTCTTAGTAAAAGGGTTATTACAACTGCAAGAATACCAAAGTATAGAATATATGTTAATGGGTTTGTGAGCCAACTGACTAATTTCTCAACGGAGGTTGGATTCTTTACAGAGATTTGCGTTATAGTAATCGAGGCAGGATTTTCTCCATCATTCCACCATAAAGGAATAGTATTCGTTTCAACACCTTCTCCCTTAAATGTCAAAGATACTGGGTGAGCAGGTGCAAGCCTTGCGATTGAACCGTCAGTTGGCAAAGTCTGCTCTTTCAAATTAATATTGAGTGGCAGTGTAACCATTGTTTGGTATTGGAATCTTGTTGTGATTGCAATAGTGATTTGAGTCGTAGAATCTCCATCTCGAACCAATTCCATACCGCTAATTACGCTACATTCTACAACGGCTTCACCCAATTCTCCACTTGAGATTTCAATTGTGTCTCTTAATTGGAAAATAATGTCATCCTTATCCATATTTTGACAAATAGCATCTGCAAAAAATTGTGTCTCACTAGCACTTATAACCTGATCCTTTGCGATTGAATTACGACTTAAATTCCGGATATTACTCGAATCCTCAGTTGGTAAAGTTATTTGGTCACGAATAATGAATTCATCACCTATTATAATTTCGATATTTCTAATTTTATCAAGGTCTGGATATCTGGAACAAGGCGTGCCTTCTGGAGCGTCACAACCAAAATCGTCGTCCCAATCATCAATAATTCCGTCTCCATCATCATCAAGATCTATGTTGTCAGGGACATTATCTCCGTCTAAATCTGCTCCAGCTAAACCATATCCTTCAGGAATTAATTCTCGTAAATATACTGCAACCTCTCCAGTACTCGCTGCTACGAATAAAGATTGTATTCTACTGTAATCATCTTCAATAAATTCTATCTCGTTGACTCTATGGAAGAATGAGGTATTTTGTATTTCATTGAAAGTTGTGTAATCGTAAGAGTTTAGGCCATGAAACCCAGGTCTCTCGATTGTTATATGCATCCTATTTCCATTTTTGGAGAACAAAATTTCTTTTCCTCCATCAACAAATACGGAGTTCTTTTCCGAACCCCCATATTCTTCAGATGTAAGATTGCCATCTTCTCCTAATAGAACGATATCACTGCCATCAGGGTCAAACTTGCAATCTACGATTCCCTGGCCGAATTCACGAGCTGGACCTTGCATTTGGCCCTCTAGATTCCATATTGCCCATCTACCCGATTCATCACCAGTTAGTATGTATTGGCCATCGGAACGATAATCTATGCATGTGACGTCTACTACGTGAACTAATGCAAGGGTGTTTTTCTTGGATAATGTTGGAATATTGTATTGTTCTATATCTCCATTTTTCCCCTGCGCTGCTAAAAGACTACCGTCAATGCTCCACGCGATGTCGCGAAATAACTCATCTGCTTCGACGCTATACTCGAGAACTTCCAAATTGTGTATATCAATCAATCTTATTGTTTCTTCCAATTGAACGGTAGACCGTTTATTTATTGCCAAAATTGAACCATTTGGATTAAACTCCATCGCAGAGACATCTTCATCAAATATGAATGCAGTAATTCGTTCTAGAGTTGAGGTATTGAAGAGAATGATCTCTTTACCATGGTAAGATGCTAAAATCGTGCCATTTGGGTTCATCGCAATTATCTCTCCACCCTCGCCATCTAACGAGGACCAAGTAGAATCAAGATATGTTAAGCCAGATGGAACCGCAGAAGCAATTGGAATAGTTGCCAATAGAATGGCGGCAAATAGACTAGCAAACCTCCCAGACACTATACTCGCCTTAATCTGCCTAGAAGGGCTGAGCCTTGAAAGCCTAACGCTAATTTATAACTCGAAATGATGGTTTTGAACATATGCTAATTATCTTCGATATTTTTACTGATTGAATTGTTTTGTTTCAACCCGCCACTTGAAATGCTCAAATTGTCTGGCGGATACATGGCGACCCTAGACGTGGATGGTATGACATGTGCCGTTTGCGTAGGCCGGGTAGAAAAAGCAATTTATAGCGTTGAGGGTGTAAAGTCTGTATCAGTTAATCTAGCAACTGGAATTGCGAACTTTAACGGTGAAGCAAATATCGATGACGTAATCTCTGCAATTGATAATTCGGGATATGTTGGTTCTAAGCAAATTAATTTCTTTGAAAAATGGAATTCTGAAAAAAATGATTCTATCAAGGAACTAAAACTAGCATTGTTTTCACTTTTGTATTCACTACTAGCAATGTATCTAATTATGACAACTGAAGGGAACCATACATTTTTTGGAATATTTTCAATGTCTGTAGTTTTGATGATGAATAGAAATGTCGTAATCAAAGGATTCAGGTCCTTATTAAACGGCGTGAATATGTATACTCTAGTATTGTTGGCATTTTTGTCCGCCTTAATTTGGTCTCTTCTTTACATAGAGGAAGCGATGTGGGAGGCTACATTCATCGTAGTTGCTTTCGTAGGATTTGGAGACGCTCTCGAATCTTTTGCGAAGGTTTCTGCAACATCATCTTTTGCAGAGTTATCATCACTAATTAGTAAAGGTGAAATCGATATTGGAGATGAATTAACTGTTAATGCAGGAATGGTCGTGCCAGTAGATGGAATCGTTTTATCTGGAAAAACGGATATTGAACAATCCGCGATTACTGGTGAAAGCATGCCAGTATCTATTACTTCAGAAAATTCAGTATGGGCTGGAAGCATTGTTTTAGATGGTAGCATAGTTATCAGAGCAACGTCTAGTAGTGGTGCATCAAGAATTGATGAGGTGATTAGACTAGTGGAAACCTCTCAAAACCAAAAAGCCAATATTCAGAAAACCGTTGACAGAATAGCGAAATTCTTCGTTCCAGTTGTAGTTACTTTAGCTGTAATCACATTCCTCTATTGGAGTCCTGAAAGAGGGACTCAACCTGCATTAATGATGGCAATAACCGTGATGATAATTGCCTGTCCATGTGCAATGGGGCTTGCTACGCCTATAGCTCTATTTGTCGGCACTAGCGTCGGGGCTAAACATGGTATACTTCTCAAAGGCCATAGTGCTTTAGAGGCAGCATCAATAATAGAAACAGTAGTGTTGGATAAAACAGGGACTCTAACAACCGGAGAATTCGAAGTAGTTGCGGACAATGAAGAGTGTCTCAAGATTGCTGCGTCCCTAGAAAATCATACTAGTCATCCCATTGCAACCGCGATTGTAAAATCATGCCCGGAATTCTATGAGGCCACTAATGTTACAACAATTCCTGGTTGGGGCGTAAAAGGAATGATTGATGGTAAACCATATTCTGTTGGGAAAGGCGAAGGATGTATTTCTGTAATGCAAGAAGATACTTTGGTTGGCAATATACAAATTACTGACAAAATAAGAGATGATGCATTACGAGCTACAAAATTATTGCCTAATGTAATATTGTCCAGTGGCGATAATGAAGTTGAGGTCTCAAGAGTCGCAAACGAACTAGGGATTGATGATGCAAGGAGTGACCAATCTCCTGAAGAAAAACTTGCTCTAATTCGTGGTTTATCGAATGTTGCAATGGTGGGAGATGGAATAAACGACTCAGCAGCATTAGCAGCAGCAGACCTAGGAATAGCAGTTTCCTCATCAACTGGAATCGCCGATATTTCTAGTGATATTGTGTTGACGAGAGAAGGCGTGATGGCGACTGTTGATGCACTTAACTTAGCAACTAAGACACGGATCAATATACGCCAAAATTTAGTATGGGCATTTGGATACAATATCTTAGCAATACCTGTTGCAATGGGCATCCTTTACCGCTCGAATAATTTCTTGTTGCCACCTTGGGCGGCCGCTGCAGCGATGTCCCTCTCTTCAATGTGTGTTATTTTGAACTCAATTCGCCTTCGGTGGTCTTTTGAAAGGGGTCTGATTCGGGTCAAACATGGCAGCGGTACTACCACGAGATGAACAGGGCAATGTTATCGTAAGAATTGGTCATTCACCAGACCCTGACGATGCTTTCATGTTTTATGCAATGACAACTAATGCCTTTCCAACTCCAGGGTATAAGTTCGTTCACGAATTACAAGACATTGAGACATTAAATCACCGTGCGATGAATAAAGAATTGGAAGTATCAGCTGTTAGTATTCATGCATTCCCTGATATTGCTGACGATTATGCATTAATGAATTGTGGTGCATCAATGGGCGAAGGATACGGTCCAATGATTGTAACAAAAAAGGGAGTTAGCGTTGATGAAGCCAAGTCAAAACCTATTGCTGTCCCAGGCCTCAAAACGAGCGCATATCTAGGAATAAAAATGTGCTGGGGCGACCTGAATTATGAAGTTGTGCCATTTGATGAGATCATACCTAAAATATTGGATGGTACATATACATCTGGATTGATTATTCATGAGGGTCAATTGACTTATGTTGAACATGATTTGGATGTTTTAGTTGATTTGGGAATATGGTGGAATGAGAAAACTGGCGGTCTACCAATGCCATTGGGCGGTAATGTAGTCAGGAGAGATTTGGGTCACAAGATGATGGAAGACATTACGATGTATACCAAGATGAGTATTGAACACTCAATCGCAAACCCAGATGTTGCTTTACAATTTGCAAAGAAATGGGGAAGAGGGATTGATGATGAAACAAATAGAGAATTCGTCACCATGTATGTCAATGACAGAACAATAGATTACAAGCCAGAAGGTAGGGAGTCTATTCGCAAATTCCTAAAAGAAGGTCAAATCATTGGTTTAATCGACCCTGATTTCGATGTCGATGGATTAAATTTCATCGGTGCAGATGGGCAGTGATATCCATGAGTGTTGCAGACAGAATACCTGGGGTTTCTGAATATGGTTCCGTGGACCCTGCTCCGCCTTCAACAGAATCTAAAATTCAGATATTAGGAGAAACATTACTTGATGAAGATTCAAAAATGTTTGAAAGAATGAGAGCAGTGTTTTCCTTGAGGAATAATCGAACAAAAGAAGCAGTTGAAACTCTGTGTACAGGTTTCAAAGCGAAGAGTGCTTTATTGCGTCATGAATTAGCATATGTCCTTGGACAAATGCAAGATAATTTGGCAGTGCCTACGCTAATAGAGGTACTGAGTGACGAATCGGAACACGTTATGGTTCGCCATGAGGCAGCAGAAGCACTTGGAGCCATTGGGGATAGAAGTGCACGACCTGTTCTCGAGGAATTTTTGTTAGACCCATTACCTGAAGTTTCGGAGTCATGCGAAGTTGCATTGGACTTGCTGGCTTTGTGTGATACTAAAGAAAATGTGGACTGGTAATGCATCAAATTGAAAGACTAAGCATACTACGCTAATATGAGGGAGCACAATGCCACACGAACACATCGAACTCGCCCAGACTCCAAATGGTGAACTTGGACCAAGATGTAAAATGTGCGAAATAAGAATGACCTTCGGCGAGGCAATGGTTGTTGACAAGAATTATTTCTGCTGGGAATGTTATGTCCAAGTAACCGGTGTAGACACAGCAACTAAGCCAATTCAAAGAGAAACAAGATTCTGGAAAGAGTGAAGGTTCAATAGCCCCCTTATCAGGGTGGAATTGGGAGGAGTTTGTATTTCTGGCTGGGCTAGATTCGCACATCGGTTCACTCAGTACTATAGGACTGCAGATTTGTGGACTCCTCCTAGACTGAGAACACGTGAATGGATGTTCATTCCTTTCGGAGGCGGAACTCCAATCAGACACAAAGCATTCTCTGAAATGAATGATGTAAGGAGATTCATTTGTGAAAGACCGCAACATTCCTGTTTTTATTCAACAGCATATTGGAAGAAGCCTCATGAATTGAAAATGGCTGACAAAAATTGGCTTGGTGCCGATTTAATTTTCGATTTGGATGGTGACCATTTGCCGGGTGTAACAGACAAAGATTTCCCTGGTATGATTGATGTAATTCAAGAACAAGCATGGTCTCTTTGGAATGATTTCTTGGAACCAGATTTTGGGTTCAAAGAAGATTACTTACAAGTTACATTTTCAGGCCACAGAGGATTCCATTTGCATTATCGTGATCCAAAGTTCTTCCACCTTGATTCTGAAGCACGTAGGGAATTGGTTAGTCACATTAGGGGAGAAGGTGTTGAAGTAAGTGATTTACTAGAAAGGTCAAGAAATCCCAATGCCACAGGTTGGGCTAAAAGAGTATCAAATGGCATCAAATCTGTTGTTTCCAAATTAGATAAAATCCACGAAGGCGATAGTAATCTCTTGCGCTCAATTACAGCGAACCTCCAAGATATGATGGATAGAGAAGGTTTGAAAGGACTTAGAGGAAAATCAAGTATAGAGAAATTGGCAGAATTAATGCAAGATGAGAGTCGTAGGGAGAGGGTTAACGATGGAAGATTGATTGCTTTGAATAAACATGGTATTTTATTCCAGAATTTAATTCGTGCAGACACAAGTGTGGTGCTTGGAAATGCCGGGGAAACTGACGAAGTGGTTACGATAGATACAAGAAGACAAATTAGATGGCCAGGCTCTCTACATGGAAAAAGCGGTATGAGAGTAACCGAATTCCCTTTGGATAGATTGGATCCCGACAAAAATAATTCATTCGATTGCTTAACGGAAGGCATCGCTCTTTCTAGAGACGAGACTGTAACTGTCGAAATGATTGTTGATGATGCGATTACAAGGTTTGATGATACAGTTATTGATGCCTCAACAGGCGATGTTTTCGAGATCCATGAAGCTGGCGCTACTTTCCTTGTGTTGAAGGGCTGGGCGAAATTAGTTAGATAGTTGAAATACCATACTTCGTATGGTTCTAACAATGGGAACGTTCAAGGGTAGACTACCTCCCACAGGTAATGAGGTGCACTAATGGGGCTGCGGAAACGAGACAAGAAAGGTAAAGATTTGCCTCCCCCTCCCGGGCTTCCTCCAATGCCTGCTCCGCCAGCACCAGGTATGCCATTACCTCCCGCGCCAGGTATGCCACTACCTCCTACACCAGGCATGCCAATGCCTGCTCCACCTGCACAACCTGCAACTCCAGATTTGCCAGCAGTTCCGATTGCTACTGAACCTGTGCAAGAAGCAGTTCAACCAATTCCAGAAGCTCCTGTTGAAGTGCCCCAAGGCCATGCAATAGAAGCGCTTCCCCCAAGCCCAGCTCCCGAAGTTGTAGAAGAACCTGAAGTAAAGGAGTCCTATGCTGGGCTATATGCGAAGAAGAGTGGTAAACCTCTACAACAGGTGTATGGCCATATCGATCGAATCGGCGAAGGTGAAATAGGTAGTCTTCTCGATAGATATTCGGATAGGTTCGGTCACGAATTGGACCGCGACATTATCGTAATGCGTAAAGAAGAACGCGATGATAAAATTGCAGAAGTTAGAGATTCGCCTACCGTTCAGTTGTTAAATCAAGAAGAGGAAGAAAGCCACCTAGACGGTGAAACTTTGGTGGAATTGAATAGCCAACTACAAACCGTCGAAGAGGAATTGAGGAGACTAAAGCCTGAATATCAAGCAGCAAAGGAAGATGGAGATAGGGAACTACTTCGTGAATTGAGGCCACATCTGGAACAGTTAATGGCAGAACGAAAACTAATCAAAGCCGTAATTGCAGGTGAAGCAGAATTAGATGAATTGTTAGCCTCTAAGGATGACGATACAGAAGATTACGATGATGAAGATGAAGATGATGAAGTATATGCTGATGATGAAGATTCATATGAGGAAGATGATGAAGAAGACGAAGAAGACCTCTTCATTGAATTCGTATCCATTATCGATTCGTTCTTGGGTGAACTGCCAGAATCGGAAGTTATTGCTTTCACCCAATCAGAGGGATTCACTGTTTACAAGAACGTTGCTTCTGATCCTGAAAACGCAGATGATGATGAGAGGGCGAAATTCTTCAATGTAGTTGACACATTACTTGGCGGTATGCCAGATGATGCAATTTCAGAATTTACGGAGAGTGAAGACTTCGAGATATATCGCGCAGTTGGCGCACTTTACAGTTGAGGTGAAAAAAAATGGGTTTACTTGACAAGGTCGACAATTTAGATGATGAAAAACCTGCAGCGGCTAAGCCGAAGGCAGCAAAAGCAGTCGCTAAGCCAAAACCGAAGGCAGCAAAAGCAGTCGCTAAGGCAAAGCCGGCAGCAGCAAAGCCAGCAAAGGTAGCAAAGGTAGCAAAGGCCTCGAAATCAAAAGACAAGCCCGCAAAAATTCGTCCAACTGGCCTTCCCGAAGGATATGAATTGGCAGGTAATATGCCACGCTATATCGGATGGCTGATTAACTTCGCATGGAATTTCGGTGTCGCAATCGGTCTACTAAGCATTATTTCTACAGGAGCAGATTCAGATCTAACTATTGGATGGTTAGCAGCTGGATTAATGATTATCACAAACTGGCTAGTTCTACCCATTTGGACAGGAAGAAATATCGGTGAATTCGTATCTAGAACAAAATATATCAATTCCTCTGGAACAAAACCTATTTTCATTCATGCAATCTTGAATAACAGCATTGGGTTTTTGTCTCTAATTGGTCTAATGATGGTAATGGCTAATTTTCAAAACATTAGTTCAGGGGGTATGCCTTGGTTCGTAACAGGTGTTGTATTCATTCTATTCTGGATTATCAATTTCTTCTTCAAGCGTAATTCTGATTTCTCTCAAGGAACGATTGATTTACTGTTTAGTGCATACCTTGTCAAGCACGTAGCAACAGGCGATGAGACTGGTTGGTTGGCAAGATTTGAATCACTAGGTGACTTTGGAGATAAGTGGCAAGAACGGACTCAACAGAGGCAAGAAAAAGCCAAAATCAAAGCCGAAAAGAAGGCTGCCAAAGAAGAGGAGAAGAAGGCTGCCAAAGAAGAGGAGAAGAAGGCTGCTGAAGAAACAGAATCTAAATCCGATGAAAAGGATTCAGAGGACTGAAAATGGACCGCCGGATTGCGACCTGGGATGGTCGTAAGACATCATTTTTCTTAGTGTCGTCAACCATCACCTCTGTATTGTTACCTTATGGGTTAATTATTGCTTTTTTTGCATTACTAATTTTGATTCACCAAATTTTGCTGAGAATTATATTCACAGGTCCGCAAAAGCGTAGCCAACCATTCGATGATAAAAACTGGGAAATACTAAGAGTAGACAACAATGGTTTCGACGTTTATGGATTTGTCAATTATCAAGATGTAAAGGCCGACATGGTAGTCTTCATTCATGGATGGCAATCCTCTAGTGAAAAGTATACTGAAAGAATGAACCTATTCAGGCGAAGAGGTTTGCATACAATGGCAATCGACATGAGGGGGCATGGGATGTCACCAGATACACCAGAATGGACTGCAGGTAAAGTTATTTTAGATGTCAAGCATATTTTAGAAACAATTGATACTGGCAAAGTCGAAAAAATTCATTTTTATGGCCATAGCCTAGGTGGTTTCATTTGCTTAGGAATGCACCACAATCGCCACCAAGGATGGTGGAAGGAAAAATATGGAACTTTGATGCTGGAATCTCCTATGGCAGCATATTCTCCGATTTTAGAGCAAATGTCTGGCAAAATTTCGTTCATGCTCCCTTTGTTGAAAAAATGGGCATTGAAAGGCTTTAACAAGATTCATCCAGAAGTAGGAGGCCTAGAATGGAAGGATATCGATGTGCCACACTGGGGATTACCAAAAGTACCAATTTTGTTGTTGCAGTCCAAAAACGATAACAGATTGGGTAGATTTCACTATGACCTTCTCATGAAACAAAACTTAAACATTGAATCCCATCTTATCGAATCTCTTACTCATTCGAAGAATAGAGTCAATGAAGAACGCGATATTCTTATCGTTAATTGGATAGAAAAACAAATTCTTTGATTATTCCTCTTCACCGGCCTCTGCTTGTTCTCTTGCCAGTTCCCTCATATCTTCATGTTCATCGAGTTCATCTACAATCTCTTCTCCAAGCAGCGTTTCTATTGCATCCTCCATAGTCACGATACCGGCAGTGCCACCAAATTCATCTGTTACAGCTAAAATCTGAACTTTCGATTTTAGGAATGTTTCTAATGCTAAATCTACACTGTCGTCCATATCAATAGACAAAATTGGCTTTTTGAAACCAATCAATTTCTTATCCCACTCATCCATAGATGCTGCCATCAAAATATCCGATCTAAGAACGAATCCTGACAATTGGTCAATTGACTCTTCATAGACGGGCATTCTACCGAATCGCAGAATCTCAGTATCATCCAATACCTGGCGTATATTCCAATCATGATTAAACGCTAGAGTAACTGTCCTAGGCGTCATTATATCCTTGACAGGTGTTTCTCTTAATGCCAATAGGTTGTGAATTACGGCTTCTTCGTCTTCCTCCAATTCGCCTTCCTCTTCGCTAATATCAGCCAAAACGTGTAATTCATCTCTGGTTACTGAAACTGTTTCTTCTTTTGGTAAGAGCCTCTTGAATAGAAGAAGAGGTGTAAAAAATGGTGCTAGGAGTTTAGTCATTCCAGAAAGGATGTATCCTGATGGCAATGCCAACTTTTTCCAATACGCCGCACCTATCGTTTTTGGAATAATCTCTGATAAGAATAGGACTGCAAGTGTTAG
>Ga0163110_10000166_pt1 | contig 29158 bp, 22 predicted proteins | sample CRUFie1St17metaG_FD_108703 | JGI IMG/M metagenome (GOLD analysis project Ga0163110, IMG submission 108703) | Marine microbial communities from the Costa Rica Dome - CRUD Field 142mm St17 metaG | ecosystem: Environmental > Aquatic > Marine > Oceanic > Photic zone | place: Costa Rica: the Eastern...
ATATACCTGTTTTCCTCTATTAATACTTTCTTGAGAAATTTGATTATCTCTAAAATCATTTATTATTTTATCCATATCATCTAGAGCTTTTCCTAAGCCATCACCTTGATTACTAGTTGATGATGTTGAATTTTCATCCATTAATTGTTCAAGTTGATTTTTCAGCTGTTGTTGTTGTTGCATTAAACTTTGCATTAAACCCTCTCCACTCTGTTGCTGCCCAAACGGCATAGGTAGTAGTGAATTCATTCCTTGGTTTATTTGTTGTTGTCCTGACATTAATTGTTCCATTGATTCCAGATATTGGCTGTAACCTGACGCCTCACCAGAACTTTGCATTTGGTCCATTGCATTAATTAATTGTAATATTGTTTTATTAATATAGATCATTACATTGAGTTGATTCTTTTTTGCTTCAGAAATTTTGCCTTGCTCAAATCCGGCTATTGTTTTTGCTAGATAATTAAATATTTGACTAAAAGTTTTAGATGTTTCTGGTGAAATGTGAAAACTTTTTTTTGATAAATCCGAAATTTGAACAAATACACTTTTATATTGCTGCATAAGAACATTTTCTTTTTTAGTCAAATCATAGATTCCACTATCTTTTTTTGATTTTAAATTAGCACTAGTATTAATTATGTTTTCTTGCTCGTAAGACATATCAATTAAATTTTTTATTACCCTTGAAAAAAGATTTAACATTTCAAGTGTAGATTTTTTCTGATATTTTTCAATTATTTGATCAAGTTGTTTTTTAATTTGGCTTAAATCTTTTTTAGTCTCGTTACTTTTATCTGTCATCAAATTTTTATTTTTATCCTTAACTATTTCATCTAATAAATTTTTTATATTACCATCTTTCTGTTGGTCAATAATTTTATCAATTTCATTTGACATATCTGAATCTAGATTTTGAGTTAAATCGCTTGCCTCTTTTAGACTTTCATTAAAATCTGACATGTTTTCTTTTTGCATATTAACCATAGGATCTATATTTTTTTCCAAATGGTTTTTTTCAATTTCTTGTGAAATTTTTTCCTGAAAATTTGTCATTTCATTAATTTTATTGATTAATTCATTCATTTTTTGTTCAGCTACAACTTGTTCAAATAAATCTATCATACGATCTAGTTGTGATTCAAGATCATTTATTTCAAAATTTAGTTTATTTAATTCTTCTATAGATTTTTTAAAATCATCTTGATTCATTGAATTTTGTAATTGTTCAAGAGCTTTCATTAAATCTGAGTTTAACATATCTTTGAACATTTCTTGCAATTTTTCAATCTTTTCACCTAATAGGTCATTAATTAACTCATTTTTTGAATTTAATTCCTCAATAGTTTGAATAGTAGATTCAAGATTTTCTATTTTATTTGAAATCTCTTCTAACTCTTCACTCATATTGTTTATTTCTTGATTTTGTTCCAATCCTGCTTGTTCTTTAAGGACATCTTTTGAAATATTATCATACATACTTTTGAGCTCATCTACAGAATTTAACATATCATCAAAATTTTGTTCAATAACTTGTTGTTCTTCTTCAACTTCAAAATATAATTGCTCTAAACTAGGTATATATGCTTTTCTTAATCCAGATTTTCCACAATTTGATTTATTGCTTTGATTATAATCGTAAACATTAACCCAATATAAAATTTCATCTCCAGGCGAAAGATTTAAATTTTTGACATTCCACTCGTAAGTAAAAAATATACTTTTTTGATTGTATTGATTAATTTTTTTCATTTGAAAATTATAAGATGATGTATCTTGAGTTAAGTAATATGGTTTGTTAATTTTGTATTCTAATTCAATTTTATTTATTCCAAAATCATCTTTTGATTCTATTTCTAGAGGAATTGCATATGAATCATCAATTTTAAAATCATTTTCTGGGAATTTAATTTTTACAATGGGAACTAAATCATCAATTTTTATTACATTATATCTTACAGGGATACCTTTATTATTATCAAAATCTATAAATTCTAATTTTAATTCAAATGAAGATAATACATCAATTTTATGATTAATCTTTTTAGAATTATTTTCTAGTTTTATTAAACTATCTTTATTAAAAATAAGATTGCTACTTTTTATATCCTTATCAAAAATTGCATTAATATTTAGAGTAGACCCTTCTAAAATTTCTATTCTTTTCGAACTTGTATTATGCATTATGTCTTCCAAGTTAGTATACTTAGGTGGCATAATAATTAAGTCTAACTTTTTAATTTCTGGCCTTTTTCTGATTTTAATATTAAGGGTATCAGTTAATATTTCATATTTGTTAAAAGGTAATAGAGGTTCATTTGAATAACTTGCCCATATTAAGGTTTCTTCTGAAATATTATCTAAATTTAGGCTGAAAAAATTATCGTTAATTTTTGACGAAATTTTTTTATAAAAATTTTTATTTTTTATATGAAAAAAAATTTGATCTGGCGCTTCACCCTTTGAACCAACTATTAATTCAATTTTTTCATTTTTGTAATAATAATTATTGTTTTTTGAATTATTCAAAATTAAAGAAAATGGAAATTCTCTTTCGAATTCAATATTTTTATTTACTAATCTATTAAATGCATTACTGTAACTATCAATATTTATAAATGTTATAAATGTAAATATTAGTACGATTAGTAGATATATAATTTTTTTATTTAGTGAAAATTTTATGTTTTTAACATCAATATTTTTTAATTCATCCTCAAGTTGATTGATAGCATTTAATGTTAGATCAGAGTAAGGGCTATTGAAATCAGTTTTTGAGTAGATTTGCAAAACATTAACTATTCTGTCTTTGGTAGATATTTTTTCGATTAACTCATTTGCTAAATCAGTATTTTTAGAATTACCAAATAAATTATATTTATGAATAATAACTTTAAAAGATATAAAAATTATAAACATTAGTAATAATGTCCCCAAAAGGTTAAATAATTTTTGTTTTATTATAGGATCAAAATATGCATTTTTTTCAAGAAAGATTATCACTAATGATATTGAAATTAATATTGATAAAAATTTAATTAATACATCAAGACTATAATACTTTAGCTTTTTATTATTATATGATTTTATAAATTTTTGTATGTACTTCATAATTATTGACTTAATGCAAAAATAATAATATTTGTTCCCATTTTTAATGCTTCTAATCTTTTATTGACGTTTAATTTTTTTCCAGTGACTCTTTCATGTTCAAGATTCGATTCCCATCCATCTCCAAGATCTGATTCTAAGGTATAAATAGAAATTATTTTACCTTCATCATAAAGAGCTAAAGCCTTCGGTTTTTTGTTGTCATGATCATGAATTTTTGGCAGTCCATCATTAAATTGATAAAAAATATTAAAAATTTTATGTTCATTATTTAATTCAACCCACTCTTTATCCGGAAAAACTTTTTTCATTTCTATGAAGAAAGTTTTATCAAAATTGTAATTATCATCAATATGAAGAAAACCTCCATTTAAAAGATGTTTTCTTAAAGATTTTATTTCATTTTCTTTTAATTTAATCCCCTGCCAAAAACCATTATTTCTTTTTTCACCATGGCCGGTCATGTATAAATATTTAGTTTTATAAAATTGATTACTTCCAATTTTCATTTTTAAATCAATGTCTCTATTTATAGGTTTGATAGGTATATTAGTATTTGCATTAATAAACTTAATAAGTTCTGTTAGTGCTGATTGATCAGAATTCCAATCTCCTGGTTCGTATTCGATAAGGCCTATTCTAAAATTTTGGCTATCAAAATTTGAAGGAAATATTAAATTAAAACTTATAAAAATAGCAATTAATCTTAGTAAAATTCTTAAAAACATCATTTAAATTAAATTATTTAAAATAATTTTAAAAGAAATGAAAGATTTGTTTATTTTATATGCAATGAGCAAATATTTTTTCATAGTTTTAATTACATTAAATTGTTTTTTTGGTTCTCAAGAACGTTGGTCTTCGACGCCCATTGATAATTTTATAAATCATAATTTTAGAAAAATGACTTTCAGAGAGCCATTTTATCTGATTCCATATGAAGTAAAAATAGGATTATTTTCATATGGGGGACCAAATTATATGAGTGATGTTTTTTCTGGTGACTTATCATTAGGTTCAAACCCTATTATACTTGATAATAAAGATATTAATAATAATTTTATTTCATCAATTAATGATAGAACAGGATATTTTATTGAAGTTGATATTATGAAATATAATTTATTGGAAAAATTATATCATCAAAATTTAATAGATTTTCATATTGGTGGAGGATTTAGATATTCAAATATTTTATCAAATCCTAGTGGTCCAATTTATGTTGAAAATACATTAACATCTGAAAACTACAGATTTCGTCCAACAATTTACGATGGATTTTTTAATCTATCATTTATATCTCAGTTTTCATCAAAATTTCATTTGTATAGTTATTATTCTTTTGGATTGAGTTACTTATCCATTTATGAATCTTTAAGTCAAAAAAAATATATTAATGGTTCAGGATTTAATGAGAATATATCTTTTGGTTATAAATATATAATTGACAGACCATCACTACCATACAACTATTCATTCGGAATAGAACTAAGGTTTGGTAGGACTTATATAAATAAAATTTATGATGATAAAGATGAAACGCCTATTATTGGATTAGATTTAAATACTGCGGGATTATTTTTGACTTTTGGTACAGCATTTGGCGGCAAAAAAACAAAAGGAGATGAAGCATTTAATTTGATGCTGGAGGGTGATTATATTAATGCTGCAACAAAATTTAAACAATTTTTGAATATTTATAGTCAAGAATTCAGATTCAACAAAGCAAAAGACATGCTGAATTTTTGTTATACTCAAATACCTTATCAGTATTTTGATCAGGGCTTATCATTTTACAGAAAAAAAAGTTACTTTAAAGCACTACAAAGTTTTAAGCAGGCTGAACAAACTGCAGACCCATCTTTGATTCTTGAAATAGAATCTTATAAGCGAGATATAGCACAATTTTTATTAGATGAAGTCAGTCTAAACATAGATAATCAAACATTTTCTAAATCAATTCTTAGCCTTAATGAGGTAAGAAAAATTTCTCCATATTTGTGGTCAGAAACAGATAAAGTTGAAGCAAAAATATTATTAAAAAAGGGAAACATTTTAAGAAACTTAAATAATTATTCAGTAGCGATTGATTATTATCAACAAGCATTAGAACTTGACCCAAGTTTATTTATTGCAATAAACGATATTTATACACAATTGATTGTTAAAATATTAAATGATATAAATGATACTACTGATTCTAATGAATTAATTTTAGTTAAAGATTATCTAGAGACCATCATTAAATTAAAACCAAAATATTCTAATACATTTATGCAATATATAGAAATTATTGAAAAAAAATTAAAAAATTATAACAATACAATTACAAAATTAAATTTAAAGGACTATGTTGAGTTTAAACGCAAAAAAGCCATAAAGTTACTAAACGATGAGATTAAATTAGGAATGAGTTTTTACGAAATTGAATTAATATTAGGTACCCCAAACTCAATTGTTAAAGAGCAAGATTTTGATTTATGGATTTATGAAATATCTACAAAAACATTTCAAACATATTTTTTTAAAGATAATATTTTAGTTAAAATAAATTAAATTACACTTGAGAATTTTATGAAATTATACATTATTATTTTTATTACAATTTTATTATCTGTAATATTTCTTTTGGCATTTTCCTCTTCTTCTGCTAATGAACCAAAAATTGGAACTAAAGCACCAAATTTCAAGCTATATAATCAAAATTCTGAATTTATTTCTTTATCTGATTATGAAGGTAGTAATGTCGTGATTTATTTTTTTCCAAAAGCTTTTACTCCAGGATGAGTTAAACAGGCTTGTGGATTCCGTGATGAATACAAAAATTTCAGTAAATATGGCATTAATATCATTGGTATAAGTTATGATACAAAAGAAAAGCAAAGAGAATTTTCTAAAAGATATAATCTTACTTTCCCTCTACTTTCAGATGAGGATGCTAAAGTTTCAAAAGCGTATGGAGTGGATACATATTTTTTCCCAAAAAGAGTTACTTTTTTAATTAATAAAGATGGTGTAGTTTTTGATATTATTAAGAATGCAAGCTTAGAAGATTATGGAAAAAAAATAATTAAATCATTTAAAGAAAATAAATTAATAGATAAATCTAATGACAAATAAAAGAACACATACCTGCGGAGAATTAAATGATAATAATTTAAATGATAAAATTATTTTAAATGGCTGGATTTCTAAAGTTAGAGATTTAGGCAGTGTTATTTTTGCAGATATCAGAGACAGATATGGAAAAACACAATTAGTTTTTAATGCTGATATTGACGAACAGTCATATTTAAATGCAAAAAAATTAAGTCTTGAAGATGTTGTCAGTATAGAAGGTAAAGTAGTTTTAAGACCAAAAGATGCTCAAAACCCTAATTCAAAGACAGGTATGATTGATATTGAGGTAATTAAATTAATCACTTATAATAAATCTGTTACTCCACCATTTGATATTAATGATAGAAATTCTGCGATGGAAGATCATAGGTTAAAATTTAGATATCTAGAATTAAGAACTAAAGAATTGCAGAATAATTTAATCATTCGTCACAAAGCTTCTATTATAACTAGAAATTTTTTATCAAATCAAAATTTTATTGAAATTGAGACACCAATTTTAATGAAATCTACACCTGAGGGTGCTAGAGATTTTTTAGTTCCTAGTAGATTGCATAAAGGAAAATTCTATGCTTTACCACAATCACCTCAAACCTACAAACAGTTATTGATGGTTTCTGGTTTTGATCGTTATTTTCAAATTGTAAAATGTTTTCGAGATGAGGACTTTCGAGCAGACAGACAACCTGAATTTACTCAAATTGATATTGAAATGTCATTTATCGAACAAAATGATATTATTAATTTAGGTACTGAATTAGTTAAACATATATGGAAAGATATTTTAAATATTAGTTTACCTCAAGAATTTCCTGTAATGACTTATGAAAATGCGATGGATGATTATGGATCAGATAAACCCGATTTGAGATTTGATATGAAACTCATTACCTTAGATCAGCATATAAAACGTTCAGGTTTCAATACATTTAAAACCATCTTAGATGATGGTGGATTAATAAAAGCAATTATATGTCCAAATGCTGAAAATTATTCAAGAAAAATTATTGATGAATTAACGGATTATTTAAAAACATATTTTGATGTAAAAGGATTAGCATGGTTTAAAGTTCTAGATGGAAAATTTGAAGGAGGCATATCCAAATTTTTTGAAGAAAAACTACAAAAAGATATTATTAAAGATTTTAATATTAACAATTCTGATATTGTATTTGTTATGGGAGATAAAAGAAAAAAAACACTACAATCCATGGGCGCATTAAGATTAAAGCTTGCTGAAAGAGAAAACCTCATAGATGAAAACTTATGGAAACCACTTTGGGTGGTTGATTTCCCTTTGTTTGAAAAAGAGAATGACAAGTATTTTTCATTACATCATCCATTTACTTCACCTCATCCAAATGATATTGATTTATTAAGTTCAGAACCTGAAAAAATTAGATCCTTAGGCTATGATATTGTAATGAATGGGTACGAATTAGGTGGAGGATCAATTAGAATACATGATAGAAAGATACAGCAGACCATATTCGATATTTTAGGTATATCAAAGGATGAAGCAAAAGAAAAATTTGGATTTTTACTTGATGCATTTAAATATGGTGCGCCACCTCATGGTGGTATGGCATTTGGTTTTGATAGAATTGTAATGCTATTAGCAGGTTCAAGTCAAATTAGAGATGTTATTGCATTCCCAAAAACAACCTCTGCAACCTCTTTAATGGATAATTCACCTTCAAACGTAGATAAAATACAACTTGATGAACTTGGTTTAGACATAAAACTTGACTAGTTCCAATTTGAAATAACTACAAAATTATGTAAATTTCATTGCTTTATAGAAATAAAAAATAGCCCTTTTTTAGATCATTTTCTATAAAGGGCTTTTTTAATTGAAATTATAAATATGAAAAAAAAATTTGACATTAGTTTAGTTGACCCCTTATCATTTGCTGGATCAAACGATAAAAATATAAAATTAATTGAAAAGAATTTTACTACCAACATAGTTATAAGAGGAACAGAGGTTAAACTAGACGGTAAGAAAGATGAGATTAATATAATTTCAAATATATTTAGTAATATGATTAATGTCATTGAATCCAAAGGACATATTGATGAAGGTGAAATGCAAACTTTTATTGATACTACAACAGAAGAAAGTTCAATTATAAAAAAAGAAAATATTAAAGATAAAATAATACTACATACTTACAAAGGTGTTGTAAGCGCTAAGACGAATGGACAAAAAGAATATCTTGAGGCTGTCAATAATCATGACATTACATTTGCTGTAGGTCCTGCTGGAACAGGAAAAACTTATCAAGCGGTTGCAAGTGCTGTTGCTGCTTTAAAAAATAAAATAGTCAATAAAATCGTAATTACAAGACCTGCAGTTGAGGCTGGAGAAAGTTTAGGATTTCTTCCTGGTGATTTAAAAGAAAAAATTGATCCTTATCTTACACCTATTTATGATGCTTTAAATGATATGTTAGAAAAAGATAAATTAAAATTTTTCATTGAAAATAGAATAATTGAAATTGCTCCCTTGGCTTATATGAGAGGTAGAACATTACATAATGCTTTCATCATACTTGATGAAGCACAAAATGCAACAACAATGCAAATGAAAATGTTTCTTACGAGATTAGGTGTTACATCTAAGGCTATTATTACTGGTGATTTGACACAAATTGATTTACCAAAAAAAAACATGTCTGGACTTATTGAATCAATAAATATTTTAAAAAATATTGATGGTATTGGATATATGGATTTTAAATCAACGGATGTAGTTAGGCACTCTCTTGTAAAAGATATAATTAATGCATATGAAAAAAATGAAAAGGCTAATAACAATGAAAAATAATCTTTCAAAAAATTCATATATATATGACTATACTAGAACACCCATAGGTGCTTTTCAAGGCTCCTTAAGTTCGTTAAAGGCTACTGAGTTAGGTTCAATTCTAATAAAAGATTTAATTAAAAGAAATAATATTAATGAAGAAAAAATTGATTCAGTTATAATGGGTAATGTACTTTCAGCAAATCTTGGTCAAGCACCTTCACGTCAAGTTGCTTTAGGAGCAAACTTATCATATAGTACTGAATGTTTAACCATAAATAAAGTATGTGGATCAGGTTTAAAAGCGGTAATGTTATCTGATGAATCTATACGCTTAGGAAACACTAACTTAACAATATGTGGTGGAATGGAAAGTATGAGTAATGCTCCTTACTATATTGACAAAGCAAGAATTGGTTTAGGTTTTGGTCACAAAAATATTACAGATTCAATTTTAATAGATGGATTATGGGACCCATATAATAATAATGCAATGGGAAATTGTGCAGAAGTTTTATCATCTGAAGAAGGATATTCTAGAGAGGCTCAAGATGAATTTGCAATTGAATCATACAAAAGGTCAAATAATGCAATTAATCAAAAATATTTCAAAAATGAAATAACTCCCGTGAAGATAATTTCTAAAAAAAGTGAGATAAATTTTGATACAGATGAAGAGCCATTGAAATTTAGAGAAGATAAGATTAATAAACTTAAACCTGCGTTTATAAAAAATGGTACCATCACTGCGGCTAATGCCAGTAGTTTAAGTGACGGATCAGCTGTAATTTTATTAGGAAATGAATCAATTGAAAATGAATATAGTATTAAGCCAAAAGCAAAAATCATAGCACATACGTCATATGCTTATGAACCATTATATTTTACAAAAGCCCCAATTTATGCAATTGAGAAAGTTCTTAAAATGGCTAATATGAACATTGATGAAATTGATTTATTTGAAATAAATGAAGCATTTTCTTGTGTCCCAATGGTAGCAATGGATAAATTAAAAATTGGTTATGATAAAGTAAACGTACATGGTGGCGCTGTATCGCTTGGTCACCCAATTGGAGCATCAGGTACAAGAATTTTGGTAACCCTTCTAAATGCATTAAAAATTAGAAAATTAAAATATGGTATAGCATCAATTTGTATTGGAGGTGGAGAAGCTTCATCAATGATTATTGAAAATTTTGATATATAAGGTTCATTTATGAAAAATAAATTTAAAATAGCAATTATTGGTTCAGGAACTATGGGAAATGGAATAGCACATGTTTCTGCACAGTCCGGATTTCATACTACATTAGTCGACATTGATAAAAATCAACTAGATAAAGCTTCACAGAATATAAATTTTAATTTAGATAGACAAATAAATAAAAAAGTGATATCTGAGATTGATAAAAAAAATACTTTAAATAAATTGAATATGACTACTGATTTAGAAAATTGTAAAAATTGTGATTTAGTTATAGAAGCTGTCCCAGAAAAATTTGAATTAAAAGTTTCAATATTTAAAAAATTAGATAAAATTTGTAATTCAAAAACGATATTTGCTAGCAATACTTCATCCATTTCAATTTCTGAATTAGGAAACAAAACTAGTAGACCAACTAAATTTATTGGGATGCACTTTATGAATCCAGTACCAATAATGAAATTGATTGAAGTTATAAATACAATGCATACTTCAAAAGATACAACTAGTAAAATAATTGAAATTTCTGAATCAATGAAAAAAATACCTATTCAGTGTAATGATTATCCAGGTTTTGTTTCAAATAGAATTTTAATGCCGATGATTAATGAAGCAATTTTTTGTTTAGAGCAAAATGTTGCTACTAAAGAATCAATTGATGGAATTATGAAACTTGGCATGTCCCATCCAATGGGACCTTTACAATTAGCAGATTTTATTGGATTAGATGTATGTTTAGATATTATGGAAGTATTATGGAATGGTTTTAATGATTCAAAGTACAGACCATGTACTTTGCTTAAATCAATGGTTAGTAGTGGTTTATTGGGAAAGAAAACAGGAAGAGGATTTTATACTTATGATTAATTTTGATTTATCAGAAGAGCAATTGCTCATCAAAAAAACAGCAAAGGAATTTGCAAAAAATGAGTTGTTATCTGGTGCAATAGAACGTGATGATAAAAAAATATGGCCCTCAGATCAGATAAAAAAAATGGGTGCATTAGGTTTTATGGGAATAATGGCAAGTAATAAATTTAATGGAGGAGGTATGGATACTATTTCATATGCAATTGCTATGGAAGAAATTTCAGCAGTCGATGCTTCTGCTGGTGTTATAATGTCTGTAAATAATTCTTTAGTTTGTTATTTGATTGAGCACTTTGGTAATGATTTTCAAAAGCAAAAATATTTAACTAAACTGAGTACAGGTGAAAAACTAGGAGCGTTTTCATTATCTGAACCTCAATCGGGATCAGATGCTTCTAATATGAACACAACTGCCATAAAAAAAGATGATTTTTATGTTTTGAATGGTACTAAAAATTGGGTAACAAATGGTATTCATTCAGATTTAGTTCTTGTTTTTGCAATGACTGAAAAAGGAGTTGGTCATAAAGGCATATCTTGCTTCATTGTAGAAAAAACTCTTGAAGGATTTGAGTGCGGAAAGCCTGAAGAAAAATTAGGAATTAGATCATCAGATACTTGTGAACTTTATTTTGATAATGTAAAAGTTCCAAAAGAAAATTTAATCGGAAATGAAGGCGAAGGTTTTAAAATAGCGCTAGCAACACTTGACGGAGGCAGAATTGGTATTGCAGCTCAGGCTTTAGGAATTGCAGTTGCTTCGCTTAATCATTCAATTTCATATTCAAAAGATAGACACCAATTTGGAAAACCAATTTCAACTAATCAAGGCATACAATTTAAATTAGCTGATATGGCAATGGAAATTGAGTCAGCAAGATTACTTATTTGGAAAGCGGCATGGGCGAAAGATAATCATAAAGATTTTGGTGTATTGGCTTCAATGGCTAAAGTATATGCTTCTGAAGTGGCTATGAAAGCTTCAACACAATGCGTTCAAATTCATGGTGGATATGGATACATAAAAGAAACAGGTGTAGAAAGATTAATGAGGGATGCAAAAATAACGCAAATTTACGAGGGGACCTCAGAAATTCAAAGGGTTGTAATTGCACGCTCTTTACTATAATTATTGGAGAAAAAATGAAGTTATTTGAAGAATTATTATCGAGAGGTCATGAGCAAATTGCTTTTTTTAATGATCCTGAATCAGGTTTGAAGGGTGTCGTTGCAATTCATAATACAACACTTGGCCCAGCACTTGGTGGATGTAGAATGTGGAATTATAAAACAGAAGAAGAGGCAATTATTGATGTTTTACGTTTATCCAAGGGGATGACATATAAAGCTTCTATAGCGGGATTAAATCTTGGTGGAGGCAAGGCTGTAATTATTGGAGATTCTAAAAAGGATAAAACTGAAAAATTATTTAGATCATTTGGTAGGTTTGTTGAAGGATTAGGGGGAAGATACATTACAGCAGAAGATGTTGGTACAAACATTAACGATATGGAAAATGTTAAAATTGAAACAAATAATGTAACAGGAATATCTAAATCTTTAGGTGGAAGTGGTGACCCTTCACCTGTAACAGCATTTGGGGTATATATGGGTATAAAAGCTAGTGTAAAAGAAAGATTTAATAGAGATTCACTAGAAGGATTAAAAATCTCTATTCAAGGTCTTGGTCATGTAGGTACTCATTTAGTTGATTATCTATCAAAAGATGGTATGCAGATATATGTAACTGATATTGATAATAAAAGAATTGATGAAATTGTAAGTAAATATGGTTGTACACCAGTAGATAAAGATGAAATATTAAATCAAGAAGTAGATATTTATGCTCCATGTGCCTTGGGTGCGACAGTTAATAAAAATACAATTCCATTGCTAAATTGTGAAATTATAGCTGGAGCAGCTAATAATGTTTTAGAAAACTCAAAATCAGATAGTGAATTACTCGTAAAAAGAAATATTTTATATGCACCTGATTATGTTATAAATGCTGGTGGTCTTATCAATGTTGCAAATGAATTAGAAGGTTATGATAAAGAAAAAGCATTTAATCAAGCTGAAAAGATTTATGACACATTATCAGGAATATTTAAAAGATCAAAAAAAGAGGATATTACAACTACTCAAGCAGCAACTTTACAAGCTGAAGATAGAATTAAAAAAATTGCTACTTTAAAATCTTTCTACCTTCCTTACAAAAAAACATTTAATTTAAGAAATGACTAATTGAAGATTTTGCTAAATGAATAGAATTGAAAAAAGAGTTTCTAGGTCTTTATCCTTACAAATATATTATGCTTGGACAATGTCTCAAACACATCCAAATGAAATACTAGATCACATGAAATTATTATTAAAGGACCAAGAAATAACAGATAATTTTTACATGAATGGTTCACCAATAGAAAATAATGAATCCGTATTAAATCAAAATATTATAGAGTATTCTTACAGATTAATTAAGTCTACAATTAATAAATCTGAGGAAATTGATGAATTGATAATAAAGAAATTAAAAAATTGGGATTTAAAAAGAATAGCTTTAATTGATAAATTAATTCTGAGATTAGCATTGACTGAAATGCTATTTTTTGATGAAATACCTCATAAAGTATCAATAGTCGAGGGTGTTGAAATAGCAAAAATATATGGAAATAATGAAAGTAGTAAGTTTATAAATGGAGTTCTTGATTCTATTTATAATGATTTAATTAATAATGAAATAAAAATATAATATGTCACTATTTAATAAAGTTATCACAAAAGTATTTGGTAAAAAATCTGATAAAGATTTGAAAAAAATATCACCAATTATTCAAGATATAAATGAAGAATTTGAAACACTTAATCATTTAACTGATCAAGATATAAAGGATAGATTTAGTAAAATCAAAGCAGATTTAAGTGATTTAGTAGAGAAAAAAAATATAGAACTTAAAGAAAGTAGTACAAGCTTATCTGAAATTGAAAAAAATATCATTCAACTTGAAAAAGACTTTTTAGATGAAAATATGGTTAAGGTTTTTGCAATTGTTAAAGATGTTTCAAGAAGATTGGCTGGAACTAATTTTAAAGTAATGGAAACTGAAATGACATGGAATATGGTTCATTATGATGTTCAATTAATTGGTGGTGTTGTATTGCACCAAGGTAAAATTTCAGAGATGAAAACAGGTGAAGGTAAAACTTTGGTTTCTACACTTCCTATCGTATTAAATGCGATTACAAATAAAGGAGTTCATGTTGTCACTGTCAATGATTATCTTGCTCAAAGAGATAGTGAATGGATGGGCTTATTATATAACTTCTTAGGATTATCAGTAGGTTGCTTATTGGATAGAATGCCACCTAACCTAAGAAAAGAAGCTTATGAGATGGATATTACTTATGGAACAAATAGTCAGTTTGGTTTTGATTATTTGAGAGATAATATGGTATCATCAATTGAACAAAAAGTTCAAAGAAATCATTATTATGCTATAGTAGATGAAGTTGATTCAGTATTAGTTGATGAGGCCAGAACACCTCTTATAATATCTGGTTCAGTAGATACTCCAATCAATCCAGAATATAGCACATGGAGAAATAAAATTGAGTCTCTAGTAAGAACACAAAATAAAATGGTAAATGATTTGGTTACTGAGTGTGAAGAATTACTTAAGACTGATAAAGTAACTGCAGGTATTAAACTTTTAATTGCTTCAAAGGGTGCTCCAAAAAATAAGAAATTAATGAACCTATACCAAGAGACAGGTATTAAAAGACTAGTTCATGATACAGAAAGTGAATACATCAGAGAAAAGAAAATTTCTGAAATTGAAGAGCAGTTATATTTTGTAATTGATGAAAATTCAAGAGTTACTGACTTATCAGAGATGGGCAGACAATTTTTATCGTCAACTAATCCTGAATTTTTTGTCATTCCTGACTTGGGTGATGTTTATTATGAAATAGAAAAAACAAAAGGAATTACTAATCAAGAAATTTTAAAAAAGAAGCAAGATGCTCAACAATTACATGGCGAAAGAAGTGAAAGAATTCATATCATAAATAAACTTTTACAAGCATTCTGTCTATATGAAAAAGATATAGAATACATTGTTCAAAATGGAAAAGTTCAAATAGTAGATGAACATACAGGAAGAGTATTGCATGGTAGAAGATATTCTGATGGTTTGCATGAGGCAATAGAGATAAAAGAAAACGTTGTGGTAGGTAGAGAAAGTCAAACTCATGCCACAATTACAATTCAAAATTATTTTAGAATGTATAACAAATTATCAGGTATGACAGGTACAGCGATGACAGAGGCTCAAGAATTTATGGAAATATATAAACTAGATGTAATTGAAATACCAACAAATATTCCTATTCAAAGACAAGATCATGATGATTATATCTTTAGATCAAAAAAAGAAAAGTATGATGCTGTTGTTAAAAAAGTTAGAGCATTATGCGAAAAGGGTCAACCTGTTTTAGTTGGAACAACTTCCGTTGAAGAATCTGAAATTTTATCAAAAATGTTAAAAATTGCGAAAGTATCACATAATGTATTAAATGCCAAACAACATCAAAGAGAAGCAGATATTGTATCTAGGGCCGGTCAAAAAAGTGCAATAACTATATCTACAAATATGGCAGGTAGAGGGACTGATATTAAACTTGGTGATGGAGTAAAAGATTTAGGCGGACTTTTCATTCTTGGAACAGGAAGACATGAATCAAGAAGAATTGACTTGCAGTTGAGAGGTAGGTCTGGAAGACAAGGTGATGCAGGAGAATCTATTTTTTATTTAAGTTTAGAAGATGATTTGATGAGAATATTTGGTTCAGATAGAATTGCAAATGTAATGGATAAATTAGGAATTGAAGAAGGTGAAGTTATCACACATTCAATGGTAACAAAGTCGGTTCAGAGAGCTCAACAAAAGTTAGAGACTAGAAATTTCAGCATTAGAAAACATGTTCTCGAATATGATATGGTAATGAATCGTCAAAGAGAAATTATATATGGAAGAAGAAACTATTTTTTATCTGATGATGAAATAATTGATGAAATTAATCAAATAATAGATGAATTCATTGATGATATCATTTCAAACTTTACTAGTGGTAACTCTATAAATAATATGGATACAGGTTCATTTAATAATGAACTCTTAGAAACCGTATCAATTGATATTAGTGATCAACTAGAGAACATCAATTCAACAGAATCATTAAAGGATATTGTTTCAAAAACTATGAATGACGTTATTGATTATAAGAAAAATGATGTGGGTGAAAAAATATTTAATCATTTTATAAAATTTATATCTTTAAGAGAAATAGATAAAAAGTGGAAAGAACATTTAAATGCTATGGATCAGATGAGAGAAGGAATCAATTTAAGAGCTTATGGTCAAAAAAATCCATTAATTGAATATAAGAAAGAAGGATACATTTTATTTGAAGAGATGATGTTTTCAATCAATAAGGAAATTTTAAAAACATTGTTTAGATCCAATTTAACTAAAGTTGATGAATCAAAAATTATTATTGACAGCAGTATTCCAAAAAATATACAAATGTCTCACAATAAAATTTCAGGAATACCAAACATGCAAAACAACCCTGCTGTTAAACCAATTACCCAAACTGGAAAAATTAAGGTTAGTTCTTCAAGAAAATATGGTAGAAATGATAAAATAAAAATTTCTAATGGCTCTGAAACAAAGGAAATTAAATTTAAAAAAGCAGAAAATTTATTAAATCAAGGTTGGAGTATAATTGAGTAAAAAAAATAAAAATTTTGATACTAAAGCAATACATGTAGGACAGAAACCAGAAAAAATATTTGGAGCAGTTTCACTCCCAATCTATTTAACATCAACTTTTAAACAAGAAGAATTTGGTGAATATGAATATGATTATTCAAGAGCTGGAAATCCAACAAGAACTAATCTTGAACAAAATATAGCTTCTCTAGAAAAAGGAATTGGAGCAGTCGCATTTAGTTCAGGTATGGGAGCAATATCAGCAGTAATTCATTTATTGTCATCTGGTGATGAAGTTATTTTCACAAGAAATGTTTATGGTGGAACTTATAGAATAATGGAAAAAATTTATAAAAATTTCTCTATTAAATCACATTGGATTGATACAACAAACTTAAATCAGCTTGAAGATACAATATGTAAAAAAACTAAAATGATATATATTGAAACACCAACAAATCCTATGATGGAAATATGTGATATAAGGGCTATTTCAAAAATTGCAAAAAAAAATAAATGTATATTAGTTGTAGATAATACATTTATGTCTCCTTATAATCAACGTCCAATTGAGTTAGGTGCTGATATTGTTATGCATAGCATAACAAAATATTTAAATGGACACAGTGACGTTATTGGTGGAATCTTAGTATCTAATAATAATACGCTTCTTGAGAAACTTAAATTTATTCAAATGTCAGTTGGATCAGTACCATCTCCTTTTGATTGTTGGATTGTTCAAAGATCTCTAAAAACCCTTCATGTTAGAATGGATAGACATAATTTTAATGCTGATAAAATTGCAAAACACTTAATTAAAAGTAAAAAAATATCTGCTATTTATTACCCAGGACTAACTAATCATCCAAATCATAAAATAGCAAAAAAACAGCAGTTAAATCCAAAAGGTGTAATAGTATATGGTGGTATGATTAGTATTGATTTAGGTTCTAAAAAAAATGCTAGAAAATTTGTAAAAAATCTTCAGATATTTACTTTAGCCGAAAGTTTAGGTGGAGTTGAAAGTTTGGTATGTCATCCGGCATCTATGACGCATGCTTCAATACCTGAGAAGATTAGAAATAATCTTGGTATTACAGAGGGATTAGTAAGACTATCAGTAGGAATTGAAGATATTGATGATTTAATTAATGATATAGATAATTCAATTAAAAAACTTTAATTTTTATTTTTCTTTTTTACTCTCAACATATATTCTTCTAAATTTTGTGGAAGTCTTTCTTTTTTTATTGAATTAGAACTTTTAGATTTATTTTGCGCTTTAGGTAAACTACTTTGCTTTTTTTTATAGTTATTTTTATAAACTTTTTCACATGAAAGACAATCTTTTTTGACTTTGTTTGGATATCTAATTTCTTTAAATATTCCATTTTTATCTAATACTATGCTTGGTGAATTTTGACTAATTTTCCATATTTTAATAGAATCTAATTTTGAGTAATCTAATTTTTTATCGAAATATCTATTTTCAGAATTTAAAATCCAGTTTTTGAATGTATTTTCACCACTATAGTTTGCATCAAATCTTCTGAAATTTTCAAAATATTTTCTCCATAACTGACTTTTATTTTTCATTACTAAATTAAAATCAGTATCATCTAAAACAGGTTTTTTACCTGTAAATGGATTAATGGTGCTTCCGTCATTTAGAAATGCTTCAACAATTATCAAATTATCTTTTGATAAAACATTTGGTGAAAACATTTTCCACATTTGAATCATTCTAGGATATCTGGATATTTTTTGTAGCATTTTTTTATTATCCCAATTAAAATAATTACCAGATTTAGAAAGGGTTTGTTTTTTAGATTTAGATTTGATGTTTTTTTCAACATAATTATTTCTAACTAAAAAAGATTGAACTCCTGGGTTTTCTATAAGAACAGAATTTATTGCTGCACTCAACATGATAATTAAGATAATTGGAGAAGAAATTTTTGTAATATTTCTAAGTTCTAGTTTTATTTTCTCATAAAACGTTAACTTATCAATTTTCACTTCATCGATAGATTTTTCAAGGTGAGGCAAATTACAAGCTGGCAATCCAAAAAATACACTAATCTTAGTTCTATTTTTTGCTATTTGATCATACACTTTCCCAAAAATTTCAGATACATAAGGAATGAAAAATATCCAGGCAAAAATTTTTCCAAAAGGTAATAATGAAATTATTTTACCAAAAGCTTGATGACGAATCCATAATTTTTCGGAATTTACCTCATAAAGCATTGCTGTTTTATCTGATAGATTATCAAAATTTTTTGGTTTTATTTTATTTTCAGAATGTCCATGGTCAAAAGTAATAAAATTGTATATATCTAATCTTTTAATTATTCTTACTGTGTAGTGACAAAAGCCACAATCTGAATCATAGTATAATATAAATTTATTTTGGGACTGTTTATTTTGTACATAATTTTTAATTTTCTCAAATATTTTTTTATTAATTAATAAAGGAAATGTAGTAATCATAACTTGGGAAAATAATCCAACATTCATTGTTATTCTAATTGATAAATGAAAAATTGTAAGCAGCAATAATGCAATGAATCTTATTATGTAGTTATAAAAAGGAAAAAATAATAATAATGGAACTGCAAATTCTAGATATAATGCTGAATAAGTAAAAAATTTAGAAATAGGTAAAGTTATAAAATCTCTAATTTGATAACCAAATGAAGTAATAAATCCATCTAATTGTAGCATTTTGTAAAAGGCTGTACCTTCCGTCCAGTCATAACCATGTTTATCAAGAGCAGTAAAAAAATATATTGCACAAAGTTGAAATAACATAGCAAAATAGGCTAAAGAAAAAATTTGTTTTGGTTTAGTGATTCCAAAACTTTTATCATTTAATTCTTTTAAATTATTTTCTTTACAACTTTTCAATGAATTAATTAACGAATCAAAACTAATTGATTTTCCTAAAGGAAGAAATAATGTCCATATCAAAATACAATTCATAAACATATCGCCTGAATTACCTACTTTTGTTACAGAGACATGAATGCTAATAATTATTAACGTTACAATTGAATGCGAAAGTTTTGTGTTGAAACCAATCATGAGAAAAATTGAAAATACAATTCCAATGATAAATATTAAATACACTAATACTGGATCGTTTCCAAAAAAATTAAAAATTGAAAACGATGAATTTTTTGCATATTGGGTTTTAATACCTAAGTCAGTATAAAAAATATTAATAAAATCCCATCTTCTGAATATATCCCAAAAGCATAACCATCCAAGCAAAATTCTATATAGGCCTAATGCCCTTGAATCAACTTTGAAGAAAATAGAATAAAATTTATTTAACATTATAAACTCCAATTAATTATGGTATCATGTAATCCTTTTAAAATAAATTCAATAGATATAACCATGAGTATCAATCCCATAATCCTTTGCATAATTCTTAATCCCGACTTGCCAAAATATTTTGATAAAAATTTTGAAACTTTAAATGTTAAATAGGTTAAAATGAGCACAAATACTAGTGCGCTAAATAAATAAAATTTATATAATAAAACATTTTCAGCATAGTTATTAGTTTCAGATGATAGTATCATGATTGATGCTATTGAACCTGGACCTGCAATTAACGGTATTCCAATAGGCGTAAAAGCAATTTCATCTTTTTCTTCAGCTTCTTCTATTTCTGATGGTGTTGTTCTAGTTCTAGACCTCTTAGATTCAACCATATCTAAACTTATTTTAAATAAAAGTATACCACCTGCTATTCTAAAAGCATGTATTGTAATACCGTAAAAAGAAAAAATCAATTCACCAATCATGGCAAAAATTAGCAATACCAAAAATGAAAAGATTATAGCCTTTAGAGCTATTTTATTTCTCTCAATTTGTGTATAGTTTTCAGTTAAAGTAATAAAAATAGGTATATTTCCAATTGGATTTATAAGAGCAAAAAGAGATGAAAAGCAAAGTATGAAAAATTCAATATTTACCATTTACATCCTTTCTTTTTCTTCAATTCCTAAAACGTTTAGACCATTTCTTAATACTATTCGAAGATTATTTATCAAAAATAATCTAGATTCAGATAAATCCTTATTATCACAAATCACTTTATATTTTGAATAGTATTTATGGAATTTTGAAGCTAAATCTTCAAGATAATTAGAAATGATTTGCGGATCTAATTTTTCATATGATTTTTTAATTATGTTGTCAAAATTTATCATAGAATTCATTAAATCATTTTCCATTGTCTCACAAAGCAAATTTAGATTTCTATCATTGGATATATTTAAATTTAAATCTTCAGCTTTTCTAATCATTGTACAGATTCTGGCATGAGCATATTGAAGATAAAATATTGGATTAACATCTGATTGTTCTTTAGCAATTTTCAATTCAAAATTTAAATGGGTATTGATATTTCTCATAATAAAAAAATATCTCACAACATCAGATCCAACTTCCTCACAAAGTTCTTGAAGAGTTGTAAAGTTTGCTTTTCTTGTTGACATTTTTATAGGCTTATTATTTTCTGTAATAGTCACAAATTGATGAATTAGAACTTTCATTTTATTTATATCATAACCAAGTTGATTCATTGCTTCTATAACATCAGGATATGCATCCATATGATCTGCACCAAAAATATCAATAATTTTATCATAATTTCTTTCAAACTTTGTTCTATGGTATGCCATATCTGGCAATCTATATGTTGGTTCACCAGTACTTTTAACTAAAACTCTATCAACAGGTCTATTAACTTTTGTTCCGGCAAACCAAGTTGCATTATCTTTCTTATATATAAGTTTTCTTGCACTTAAATCAGATAAAGTTTTATCTATACTTTTATCTTTATATAAATCATCTTCATTAAAAAAATAATCAAATTTAATTTTTAAAATTTTTAATGTATTTTTTATATCTTCAAAAATTTCTTTTTCTGCAAAATTTTTAAATACTTCTATATTTTCTTCTTCTACATATTTTTTTCCGAATTTTTTTTCAAATGATACTGCTATTTCATTTATATAGGTACCTAAATATCCATCATCTGGAAACTTAGTATCAATATCACAATTAATTAGATATTTAGCTTTTACTGATTCTCCCAGTTTACGCATTTGCCTTCCGGCATTATTAAAATAGTACTCCCTATCAACTTTATATCCATTCCATTCCAAAATTCTTGAAATAGTATCACCTACGATTGCTCCTCTACCATGAGCAACTGTAAGTGGTCCTGTAGGGTTTGCACTAACAAATTCAACAAGTGCTCTTTTGCCTTTACCTAAATTATTTTTGCCGAACTCTCGATTTTTTTTAAAAATTTCTTTGATCTGATTTAGCACTATATTTTTATTTAGTATTACATTAATAAAACCTGGGCCTGCAACAAATATTTCAGAATAGTAGTCCGAAAATTTTTCCTTTAACAATGTGATAATTTGATTGGCTAAATCTAAAGGATTTATACCTTCTTTTTTACCCAAGACCATAGCAACTGGAGAAGATAAATCTCCATGATCAACATTTTTTGGAATTTGCACAATAATATCAATATGATTGTAATTTAAATCTTTTAAAATTTCACTTAAATGTTTTTCAAAAATATTATTCATCAATTTTCCTTATTTTTGCATCACCCCATAACCGTTCAAATTGATAATAATTTCTAGTATCTTCATTAAAAATATGTATAACTATGTTAAAATAATCCATGGCAACCCATTCTAATGATTTTGTATCTTCAAGATTATTTGGTCTGTAACCTTGTTCTCTCATATTTTTATAAATGTGGTCCATTACCGCTCTAGTTTGCGGCGTAGATTCTGATGTGCATAATATAAAATAATCTGTCAATGAGGTTAATTTTTTAACATCTAAAATTGTTATATCTTTAACTTTTTTATCTTGCATTAGATCAATAATTTGATCAACCATGCTATTAATTTGTTTATTTTTCATTATTAATTAATTGGATCATTGCAATAAATTAATTTATTGTCGTTATTCCAATCATCTCCTAAAATTATCGTTATATCTCTTTGTTCAAATAGTTTATGTGAAAATTCGTACTCTAACATTTTCTCATTGAACCCTGTAAAGTTTAAAAATTCTTGTATATGCGTTTTGAAAATAGGATTTTCTTCAATATTAACATGTACGAAAACTTTTGTTTCATCTGAATTGATTTTACCTAAATCGTATCGATCTTCTTTTACAAAATTATCTTGTTTGTATATTGTGTAGTCGCCCTTTATTTTTTTATCAACTATTGTATAACCTTTTTCAAAACAATCTCTCATTTTTCCAGCAAGACCTCGTTGACTGGTATTATTTAAAATCCAAATTCTAACTTGGTTATGATTAAGGTTTTTTTGATTATATAATTTATGCAAATTGAATTTGTTAATTTTTTTAGAATTATATTCTCTGACATCTTGGTTAGGTGTTGAATCAAAATAGTGATAATCAATAATAGAATACATCATCATTACAAAAAAAACTAAAAGTAAAATCAGAGGATAATTATTTAAAAAATATTTAAAAGAAATTTTATTTTTAAAAGTTATTTTTCTATTGGTTTTTCTATTTAGCATATTTTTCTAATTCCAACAATTGATTTTCTGTATTAGCACCTTTAATTTGATTTTCATCTTCAATTTTATGCACCATAATTTTTAAATTTTGTTTTATCATGATTTCCAAAATATCTGGTAAGTAATACTCTGATTGATTGTTATCATTTTTAATTTTATTTATATTTTTAAAAAGTATTTGATTGTCAAATATGTATATCCCAGCATTTATCTCATTAATAGATTTTTGATTGTCAGTCGCATCTTTTTCTTCAATTATTGCTTTAAAATTATCTTTATCGCCTCTTATAATTCTACCATAACCAAAAGGATTTTTTACTTTTGCACTAAGTACAGTTGCTTTAGAATTATTTGTCATATGAATTTTATATAAATCTTTAAGTGTTTTTGATTTTATAAGTGGAACATCACCAGAAAGGATTAATGTGCATCCATTAAAAGCTTTAAGTAAATCATAACATTGCATTACTGCATGCGCGGTTCCCTTTTGTACTTCTTGCATTGCAAAAGTTAAATTTATACTTTTAAGATGTTTTCTAACTAATTCATGTTTGTATCCAACAACAACTATTGATTTATCAGGATTAAGTTTTTCAGACTGATAAATAACATGCTCAATCATACTTTTATTTTTAACTTTATGCAGGACTTTTGGCAAATCTGAATTCATTCGAGTGCCTTTACCAGCTGCAAGTATGATAATAGATAATTTATTCTTCAATAATGCCTCCACCAATTATTGATTCATCATTATAAAAAACCATTGATTGACCCGGAGTTACAGCTAATTGTGGTTCTTTAAAATCACAGTAAAATAAATCATTTTTTTTGTATATGTCTGCGTCTGCGCCTTTACTGTTATATCTTATTCTTACCTTACATTGTAGTGGCAATTCAATCTTACTCATCCAATTAATTTTGGATATTTTACATGATGTTGATAATAGTTTATCTTTTTTTGATACGATTATTTTATTTTCATTTGGAATTATTTTTTTTACATACCTAGGCTCAGGAAATGATAAACCCAGTCCTCTTCTTTGACCAATAGTATAATTAATGTATCCATTATGTTTACCAATAGTTTCACCTTCTTCATTTATTATATTTCCATTAGATACATTTTGAATTTTTTCTGGAGCAAATTCAGATAAAAATTCTCTGTAATCATCATCCACAACAAAACATAAATCCATACTTTCGCTTCTTTCAGCATTTATGAGTTTATATTCTAAAGCTATATCTCTAACTTCTTTTTTTGTTAAGTCGCCAAGAGGTAAAATAGTTTTTGATAAATGTTCTTTTTTAATTTGCCATAACATGTATGACTGATCTTTTATATGGTCAAGACCTTTGCATAGTTTGAATTCATTTTTATCTTTAATAATTCTGGCGTAATGACCTGTTGCAATCATGTCAGCATCAAAAACGTCCAATTGATCTATAAGTGCATCCCATTTAACAAGGGAATTACATCGAATACAAGGGTTTGGTGTTCTTCCTGAAAAATATTCGTTTGAAAAATTTTCTACAACTTTATTTTTAAATAAGTCAATAAAGTTTAATGTATAGTGATGAATACCCAAACGATCACAAACCATTTTAGCTCCATTTACGGCATCTAATGAATTGCAATCACTGTCAATTACTTTATTAGTTTTTTTATCTCTATTTTCCCAAAGTTTTAGGGTAACTCCAATTGCCTCGTAACCCATTTCTAAAATTTTTATTAGAGCAACGGAACTGTCTACTCCTCCTGACATTGCAACTAGTACTCTTTTTTTAGTATTATGCATATGATTTTTTTTCTAATCTTTTTAGTATTGCAGATAGTTGTTCAACAATATAATTAATATCATCTTTAGTATGAATTTTTCCAAAAGAAAATCTCAAAGTACTTTTTGCTATTTCTTCATCAATACCAGCATCTAATAATATTTGAGATGCTTTTGTTGTTCCAGATGAGCATGCCGAACCAAAAGAGACTGCTATACCTTTTAAATCTAAACTAATTAATAATGATTGACCATCAATATTTGGGAAACCTAATGCAAAAACACCAGGAACCCTATCTTTAATATGTAAAATGTATTTTATATCATTTTTTTCTAATCCATCAATAAATAATTTCTCTAAAGAATTGATGTATTTTGTATTTTTATTTAGGTTATTACAAGCCAGTTTAATAGCCATTCCTAAACCTGCTATTCCAGCAATGTTTTCAGTCCCTGGCCTTAAATTTAATTCTTGACCACCTCCATTTATTGTAGTTTTAATATCAATTCCTTTTCTAATAAATAAAGCTCCTACACCTTTTGGACCATAAAACTTATGCGCAGAAAGGCTCATTAAATCAATATTTAATTGACTCAAATCAATAGGGATTTTACCAACACATTGTACCGCATCAACATGTAAAGTGATATTATTTTTTTTAGTTATTTTAGAAATTTCATTGATATCATTAATTGAGCCAAGCTCATTATTTGCATACATAATACTTACCAATTTAGTTTTATTAGTAATACTGTGTTCAATTTTTTCTGGATTAACCTTACCATCATTTTCTGGTTTTAAAAGTGTAAGTATAGCACCTTTATTTTCTAAATTTTTTATAACATTCATAACAGATGGATGTTCATATGTGCTTGAAATAATATGATCACCAGGTTCAATAAATCCTTCAAGGGCTATATTATTCGCCTCTGTTCCTGATGCAGTAAAAATAATTTCCTCTTGATGACAGTTTAGTGCTTTGGAGGTTTCAATTCTTGCTTTTTCTATTACTATATGAGATTCCTGACCGTATTTATGTACGCTTGATGGATTACCGAAAGCATTTTTATGAATAGACATCATAAAATCAATAACTTCATCATTGACGGGAGTTGTTGCACTTATATCACAATATATTTTTTTCATTTATGAGGGAAATTTAATTATAATTTAGGTAAAAATTATAGATAAATAACGAGCCCTTGTTTAGGGGCTATAGTTTGTTTAAATATTTTTTGAGCATGCTTTTCAATCAAGCTGATTTTTTTATCATCATAATCAGGGTTATAATGGTACAATGCTAGTTGTTTGCTATTACTCATTTGTGCCATTTTAATTGCTTGATTCCAACTGCTATGGCCCCAACCTTTATGGTCTGGTAGGTCCTCTTTTGTAAAATGCGAATCATGTATTAGTAAGTCCGCATTTTTTGCAAAGTCTATTAATTTTTGGTTTATTTCACCTGATATATATTCACAATCAGTTATATAGGTAACCTTTTTATTATCAAATAATATATTATAACTAAATGCATCATTTGGATGATTATGAATTTGAGATTCGACTACTAAATTTTCTGATAAACTGATTTTATCATCAATATTATGAAAGTTTAATTTTGCATTAAAATGATCATATGAAGCCGGCCAAAAAATAGGATCCAACATATGATTGATAATATCTTTCAAATGTAACCTATCTTTTTTACCATAGATATTGATTTCATATTCATTTGAAAACAAAGGCGCAAAAGATAGGAATCCAAGCATATGATCCCAGTGATAATGACTTAAAAAAATATTTAAAATTTTTGGAGAATTTGGATTAGATATAATATAACGCCCTAAATTTCTTGCACCTGTACCCATATCTAAAATCATAATTTGATTATCGGTTTCTAATGATACGCATGATGTGTCACCACCAAAATTTATCTTATCTAAATCAGGAGTAGCAAATGAACCTCTAACTCCCCAAAATGTAATTTTATTTTTTTTCATATATATAATATCGTAATATTGAGCGTTGAATATATTAATATAAAAGTACTTAACAAAAACTAAAAATCAAAATAATTATGTCCCAAGAAAATAGAAATTCAGAGTTAGGTTTATTTATTATCTTAACTTCTTTATTTATTGCTGCCCTTGTAACTTGTAATTTAATTGCAAATAAATTTGTTACAATTGATTTAGGATTTAAAACTTTTATCGTTTCAGCAGGTATATTACCATACCCCATAACATTTCTAATTACTGATATTTTATCTGAGATTTATGGTAGAAAAATGACAAATAGAGTTGTAATGTCTGGCTTTTTTGCATCAATGATGGTATTATTTTTTCTTTGGCTTGGAAGTCAACCTAATGCTCTAGATTCATCACCAGTCACAAATGAGACTTATAATACAGTGTTTAGAAATGCATGGAGAGTTATGGCAGCATCAATGATTGCATATTTAACTGCACAATTTCTAGATGTAAAATTATTTCATTTTTGGAAAAATTTAACAAAAGGTAAACATTTGTGGTTACGAAACAATGCATCAACAGTTGGCTCTCAACTTGTTGATACAACGCTAGTAATTTGTGTTCTTTTTGTTGGCCAATGGAGTACTGGTACAATAATTCAAGCGATAATTGATGGCTGGACTTTTAAAATGTTATGCGCATTTATCGATACACCAATATTTTATTTAACTTCTTCATATCTTAAGAAAAAATTTAATTTAAAATTAAACGAAGAAGTTCAACTTTAGCGATACAATATCACTTGATTGAAAATTTAATGTGATTTGTGTAACAGATTGTAAACCTTCAAAAAAAATATTAGCAACTTATTAGACTTTTGTTTACATTATATTTAAGTATTCTCGGAAAATTACTAATAAGTAACTAACAAGTAACTGAAATAACAAGATGAAGGAGGAAACAATGAATTCTTGTAAATTTCGTTTCCTTGGTTTAGTTGTTACAACTCTATTTATTACGGGTTTAATTGCTACTCCAACGGAAATAACAACTATGAAAGACGCTTCTGCTGTTATTAAGCAAAGTGACCTAAGAACTGAAAAAGTTGGAGAGGTTATTACTGCTTCTGAGCGTTCATCTGCTCTAGGAATTAACGGTGGTTCATTAAATGCTAAAGAAGGCGAAGTAGTTAGAATGACATCTACAAAAGAAGGTGTTGTATTTAATTTAAATAAAACTAACGCACCATTTGCTATTAATGATAGAGAAGGTAATGTTATTCAAAATGAAGGAAGACCTGATTGTCCAGCTGGTACAATTGCTGATTGCTCTGGCGATGGTGATTGCTGTCCAGAATCTTGGATTGGTGATGGTTTTGCAGATTGTGAAGACCAAGCATTTGGTTGTGATCTAACATGTTATGATAACGATGGTGGCGACTGCGCTGACGGTGGTACAACAACAACTACTACTGGTGCTGCTTGTGATGAAGTTATCTGGACTACAGACATGACATTTGATTGGTACTGTACTGGTTCTCCAGGCTCAGGTTCAATCAATTTCTGTGCTAATGGTACAGCTGACTTAGCTGGTTATACAGGTACATGGATGGCTGGCACTGGTGCACTTCCAATGGGAGACGGCTTATGTCCAGGTGATGCAGAATTTGCTAGCGATCTATACTTCCAGTTTGATAACTATGCCACAATTTATCATTGGGATACAGAAGGAGATGATATATATACTCCTGGTGCTGGATACCATGATGATTTAAGCTACAACGGCGAAAATAACGCTGATGGTTTAACATGTATTAACGGCTCTACAGAATGTCTTGGTGGCGGTGGTACAACAACCGGTGGTACAACTACTGGTGGTGACTGTCCAGCAGGTACTGTAGAAGACTGTTCAGGTGACGG
>Ga0163110_10000168_pt1 | contig 29025 bp, 15 predicted proteins | sample CRUFie1St17metaG_FD_108703 | JGI IMG/M metagenome (GOLD analysis project Ga0163110, IMG submission 108703) | Marine microbial communities from the Costa Rica Dome - CRUD Field 142mm St17 metaG | ecosystem: Environmental > Aquatic > Marine > Oceanic > Photic zone | place: Costa Rica: the Eastern...
TCCACGTAACTGGTATCTCGTCAACTGAAAGATTGTCATTGAAAATCTTCTTCTCAAGTTCATATCTCAACATAATGTGTAAATTATAAGTGATCTCATCGGCTTCCACACGTATGAAGCCTGGCTCAACGCAATTAGCAATCTTGTTCAGTTCCTCTGGCGTCCAGTCGGGGGATTCTGGAAAGTGTTCTTTGAACCACGGCAATACGACTTTCCAAAACGCTGGCGTTCTGCCAACTTGGTTTTCCCAGAATCTACTTTGGGATTCATGAACGCCCAAGGAGACTGCATCGCCTCGAGGAGTAAATGAATGATTAGCATCTAATCCTTGTTCGTATAGTGCATGTCCTGTTTCATGCATAACAGCATAAAGACAAGAAAATGGATCTTTTTCATCAAACCTTGTGGTAAATCTGGTATCACCCGGCCATAAACCCGCAGAGAAGGGGTGGGTTGATGCATCCATTCTTCCAGCTTCGAAATCGAAACCCGTAGCGCTAGAAACTAATTTGCAAAACTCGGTTTGAGAATCGACTGGGAAGGTTAACTCACTCGGCAAAGTGGGATCTGGAGTGACTTTTTTTGCAGCCATTATTTTCTGTAGCAACGGCACTAGTTTGCTCTTCAAGCCATCAAATAATGGGTCGTAATCACTCACCTTCATACCGAACTCATACTCATCAAGTAAAACATCATAGCGGGTGCTCTCCACACCATAATAATCGATTTTCTCATTAGTCATGGAGATCAACTTCGCTAGGTGTGGCTTGAATTTAGCGAAGTCCGAATCAGCACGGGCTTCCTGCCATGCAACTAGAGCTTGTGAGCGGGCGAGAGCAAACTCAGCGACAAATTCTGACGGTAGTTTAACTGCCTTGTCATAACGGCGTCTGATTTCTCTGATGTTGGCGCGTTGGTCGTCGTCCAATGTCTCATCTGCCTCCAATTCTGCAATCATTGTTGCAAATCCGTCATCGGTGATTCGGCTATGTTGCTCTTTGGCCAACCAAGACATAATTTCCGACCGGGCTTTGCCACCCTTTGCTGGCATGATGGTCTCTTGGTCCCAGCCTAGATGTCCTTGTATCGCACCAATTTTGTGAATGTCCTTAACACGTTCAATAAACAAATCATAATTCGCCATGATGTCTGCAATAATTACCCCCTCAATAAGGTAACCACTTACCAAATTTAGGGCAATGTCGCACACACATTCAAGACCTCGACAGTAATGCATCCAACCATGGCGAAGAAGCAGCAGGATAACCCTGATGACAGTCGCCTAGAATCAGACGAAGACCTCGATGATGTCGTCGATTCGGTAATTGGTGCAGAGGAAAATTCGAAAGAAATCGCAGACGCCGGAACTGAAGAAGTATCGATAGAAGAACTGCTGGCCGCATCGGCAAAAATGGTGGTAGAAACCTGTATGGACATCAGGCGGGGAGAAAATGTGCTCATTGTGTGTGACCCTACTACAGGAGACATTGGCCAAGCACTGCATGAGGCAACAATCAAAAAATCCGAACGTGTTTTGCTTATCGTAATGCCTAAGGCGAAACATCACGGAGAAGAGCCCCCTACTCCAGTGGCAAATCTAATGCGTCAGCAACAGGTGGTGCTTGCGCCGACCAAATATTCTCTCACTCACACTAGGGCCGTCAGGCAGGCAGTGCGCGACGGTGCCAGAGTGGCAACTATGCCCGGTATTACCAACGATATGTTCACCCATGGCGGAATGGCGGCTGATTTCAATAAAATCAAGAAACGAATTAGTAACCTTGGGCCATATTTCCGCCGGCGAAGAATTGTCAATGTAAAATCCAAAGAAGGCACAGACATCACTTTTGAAGTCAACTGGCGGGACTGGAAACTAGATGATAATGGAATCTGTAATCGACCAAGAATGCTTACAAACCTGCCTGCTGGTAAAGCGTTTATCATGCCCCGTGAAGGTACCATGAATGGTATTTTAATCATTGATGGATCATGGGATTCAACGTTGCTCGATGAGAAAATCGAATTGCAAATAGAAGACGGAATGGTAGTCGACGTCAAGGGTGGTCAAATTGCTGCTAACATCAGACAGGAGTTTGGTGAAGTAGCAAAAAAACTGCGCACTAAAGACCGTGAGAATGTTTGGACAGTTGCTGAATTTGGCTTTGGAATGAACGACCAAGCAAGGATGGGAGGTAACGTCCTTGAGGATGAGAAAAGACTTGGAACATGCTACTTCTCCATCGGTGACAATTCTGCGCTAGGTGGCTCTTCAGCAGTGGGAATTCATATCCCGGGTGTCCTAACCAACCCAAGCGTGTGGTTAGATGATTCACAGGTTTTACAAGAAGGTGAATTTATCCTTGATATCTGAATCAGTTTAGATTCTGCGAACCGCACACTGGACAAAATCGCCAATATGGGTCTATTCCAATCCTGCAACTGCGACAACTAACTCCCGAGCGAATTGTTGGTTGCACTACTTGATTCAACGCTGGTTGCTGGTTTATTTGCGGCGGTGGTGACATCGGCTGGGGCATAATTACTGGTTGTGGCTGAACATTTTGTGGAGGTATTGGGCGTGGCTGGATATTTTGAGGCGTTGTTACCTGCGGAGGCATTGCATTTTGCTGCGCATTAGGTCGAGATTCGGTTCGACTTACTGGCTTTCTAACTGGTGCAACAGGTCGCGGTAAGTTTGCTGCCACTTTTTCTGCAGCAGGTGATGCAACAAATTCAGATAGTGACATTTTGCCATCATTATCGCGGTCGGCGGACTTATGCAATTCTTCTGATTCTGTAGCACTAAGACCTGTTGCTGTTGCTAACTCTTCAACTGATAAAGTCCCATCATCATCGCTATCGGCATTAATGAACATCTCTGCAGCGCTAACAAAGGGTTCTTCTTCTTCAGTTTCCTCTAATGTAACAACTGTTTGCTCATTCTCATCAATTACTTCAATTTCTGAGGTTGATTCAGTGGGTTCAATTGCCTGGCCATCTGAGATGATTTCTCCGCTTACGTCTGTTGGAATATCTGGTTGAGCCATCATGCCAAAAGCGCCCTCAAAGGCATTGTCGGTTACTTTAGCCGCCTTACGATCGGTTATGTTGTTGTCAAAGGCCGGCTCTTGCACTGCTTCTACCACTGCTGGCTCGGGAATTGTATTGCTCGGTAATGGAACTGATTTAGTTGGGACTGGTTCAATTGCTGGTAGGTCTAATTGAGAATTTTCTAATTCGTTTGCAACTGGCAGCGTTGGCGCCACTGTCGGTAGTTCTACTGATGTAGCAGCTGGCTTAGTAACCGCAGGAGGAGAAATACTACTGGTATCTACTGTCGAATTTGCCAAATTGGTAATTGGTATAGCATGGCCTATTACATCCAGTGACGCATCAAATTCACTGGCAATATCGATAAGTAAGGAGGAGTTATTTTCTGCTTGTTGAAGGATTTCGCTCATAGTCAAGTAATACTTCAGCACCTCGTCTGGTCCGCCAGTAGTATGAGCAATTGCCAATACTTTGAGTATATTCATTGGATCTGCTAACCGTTTGAGTGAATCATATTGCGTGTCAGTAATCGCTGGTTTAGCATTAGGAGATTCCTCACCCTGTGAATCTGGCAAGCCCAAGTAATGAAGTAGCGGGTCGCTAAAGCTCATCAAGCCTAAATGCCCAGCCACCAAGTAGTAGATTTCTCCACCCTCACAGTTGAGCAACTTACTTGCCTCTTCAAAATCAAATTCGCCCGGTTTCAGGACCACTTCAGAAACCATACCAAAAAATGCAGTAATCGATTGGTTCCTATCCATCGACATCAATTGGTGAACAATATCCGAGGAATCGGTGATGCCAAAATATGCCGCAGTCTCGTCTACCTCGATGCCCTCTGGTAGAGAGGCTCCTGCAAGGTCCGGTTCTGCCATTCGTATCCCTCCGTTGTTATTGCCTGCTTATTCATGTTTCAAAAGTAATCCCTATGACATTCATCGGTATTGGGTTTTTGCCAAGTTGATAATGGCTCTAGATTGTGGTGCGTTCCAGCCTTTTTCCTGCAGTTTCATCAACAACTGTCGTTCATCCTCCGCTGAGATATCACCCAAATCAGCAACGGCATCATCAATCGCCGACTTCGGGATATTTTCGAATATATCATCTTCGATATCAACTACTGCTCGGCGCACTTTCACTCCGCTGTCATTTGATTTCTTGACCTTTCTAGACACCTTCTTACTTGGCGCTCTTGGCTTAGTCTGCGTTATGTCTTTGGCAAATTTAGGTGGTCCTGATGAAGGTGCGGTGCTGCGCAGTGGTGGCGATTGACTCGGACCTCTAGGTGGTGGTCCACCCGTTGGTCCACTCCTAGGTGGACTCTGGCGCTGGCTTGTTTGCTGCCTTAGTGGCATACTTGCTTGAGGCTGGCGCGGGCTTCCAAGTTGCCGGTCAAGGAATGATAGACGGTCCTCTTGGTAGTCATCATCAAAATCATCATCATCCTCGAACCAATCTTCATCATCTAATCCTCTGTTACGCAATATAACTATCACCAGGAATAACAGAACAACAATTCCAGCCACTATGGCAATAAAGGTTGTAATTGACACACCTAAAATCATGCCAGATGATGAAGTATCAGACTCTTTCTCCAGCGGGCAACCGTCCGAATAGCCGTCTAATCCACGAGCTTGGTTCGGACAATTGTCCAAGCTATCAACGATGCCATCATCGTCGGTATCTCGTTCATTTGCCGCGCAGCCTGAAAGGTCTACTGCCGTCTTGTACAGTGGGTTGGTGGTTGGGCATAAGTCAGGGTTTAGTCCAGTAGCGTTATCACCGTAACCATCACCATCATTGTCACGCCACTGAGTAGCATCATCGACAAAGGCATCAGCTAGACCGCTGGGTGATGCAGCAAATTCTGGTGTTGGGTCCGAATAACCATCTAAGTCTGAATCAAGACATCCTAATCGATCTAAAGTTGACGTCCCACTTACCGAAGGGCATTGGTCACCATCAACTCCATCAGGGTTGTCGCCATAGCCATCACCATCTGTATCAGCCCACTGAGTTGGTTCAAACATGTATTCGTCATCTTCTGTGTAACCATCATCATCCCAATCAATTTCTTTCGCACTTTCATCAGTGCACCCGTCTGCCAGCACAGGATAATTCTCTGGAGTATCGGGGCAGACATCCACATCATCAGTGATACCGTCATCGTCCGAGTCTTTCTGCGAGAGTGAGCACCCGTCGAGGTCTGGGACCTCACTAGCGGGTGTTGAGTCACACAAGTCGAGATAGTCATAGACTCCGTCAGAATCAGAATCAACCTGTCGTTGCGCCTCACTGCAGCCGTTAGCATCAACAGTGGTAACATCGGTTGTTGCGGGGCAGATATCGGCATCATTAGTGACACCATCGCTGTCATCATCTAACTGATTCTCAGCGCAACCATTCAAATCAACTAGCAGACCGAATTGAGTGTCTGGACATTGGTCAACCTCATTGATTACGAAATCACCATCATCGTCATTACCATCAATTAACGGGCAGCCAATTCCCAGTGTTCCGTTAATCACTCCCGGAGCGTTAGGGCAGACATCGGCCAAATCTCCACCTTGGAAATCACCAAAACCATCGCCATCTGCATCCGCCCACTGATTGGGGTCGAATGGGAAGGCATCACCGCTTTGATTTTCTCTCAAGCCAGTTGTCGGGTTCAAATCATATGTGTAAATGTCTCGGTAATTATCGCCATCTGAATCGATGCAACCATAGAATGGATTGGTAGAGTTACCTGCTACCAGCGGGCAACCATCGATTTGCAGACCTTGGGCATTTGAGCCATTGTAGAATTCGGTAAATACATCGGGATAGCCGTCCTCATCGGTGTCAACTGCCGCAGCGATGTTGTTAGGGAAGTAATCCGGGTCGGTCGCATTCTTGGAACCATTATCACCGTAGCCGTCACCATCTGAATCTGCCCACTGGGTTGGGTCATTTGGCCAAATGTCAGCACCCATAGATTGGTTCCAGATGTTGGTCGGATCAGACGCTCCATCACCATCTGAGTCTTGACAACCTAAGCGGTCAAGATAAGACGTGCCATAATCAAACTTACATGCATCCCCACCGATAAAATCTGAGGAATTATCACCGTAACCGTCACCATCATAATCGGTATACTGTTTGGCGTCAAACGGAAACTCGTCGCCCTGAGGTGCGTTGGTATCATACCAGGTATCACAACAATCTGGGCCGTGATTATCGCCGTATGAGTCGCCGTCTGTGTCGAATGCTTGTTTCCAATTATCACTAAATATGTCACCAAATGGATAAATTGAACTCCAATCAACCCAACCATCTTGGTCAAAGTCTGAGCAGCCGACTCGACCCAGCCAAGAAAGTCCAAAGGCGGTATTACAATCATCTGTTAAGTCGTCATAGCCATCGTTATCAGCATCGAAGCAACCCAAGACAATTATTGATGATGTGCCGGATTGGGTCGGGCAAGCATCAGCCAGTGGTGCATTCTGATTATCACCGTAGCCGTCGTCATCACTATCTTGCCATTGGTTAGGTATGTTTGCTAACTCGTCGATTGCATCAAAGATGTGATCATTATCAGTATCATGATAAAGTTCCACACTGGTCATTGAGCCACTCAATGTTGACTTTAGGTATAGGGTGATTTCATTTCCTGATGAAGTAACAGCAAGACCGTTTTGGGAGACTGTCCCATCAATTGCGGAATGGTGCCACTGCTCATCGATAGTCGAACCCTGACTATATTGCATGGCATTCCAAGATAACTGGTCTGTGCCAGCAGGATTACCGATTATGATAATTTGGGAGTCATCCCTAGCTAAGGCAAACTGATCATACTCCTCACCTAGCGTGTGAGCAACAACCTCCCAGTTGCCTGAAAATCTCGCATAGACGGAGTTTAATTCACTGTTGACCGCAATGAGCGGCACGCTTCCTCCACTTGCTTGAATGCTATTCACTGGACCAACGTTTTGGGGTTGGGGCAATAGGATTGAACTCCAAATGGTATTACCACTAGCTTGCTCATAGACCATTAAACTACCACTTGAGGTCAGTGCCGCAAGCATCAGTCCATTGTTGTCATCAAACACCAAGGACAGATTAGTCGAACTATCAGATTCTACGGCAACAAATGATACATCCACAGTATCACTGATTGTTATGACGCTGAGATTGTTAAAGGTGCCATCGTCTAACATTGCAGCAATTAGGATTGTATCGTCGTCGGCTAACAGACTCGAGAATGATGGTGATGTTAATTGACCAGGCAGGGAAATATTTTCTGACGTCCATTGCAAACCTTTGGTCGCCACATTTAGTTCCTTTGAAACGTAGTTGCGGTAAATGATTACCGGGCTACCTGTTGAATCAATGTGTAGCGAAATAGGCGATGAAATGTTAGCGTCATTAGCAGCAACTTCTTCACTCCAACCAGATTCTGTGTGCTGGCTAATCATCAGTTGATTAGCAAATGGAGAATAGTATGCGAGGTATTTTTCACCGTTTATCCCATGTGCTGTGGACAGATACTCAACATCTGAATTCAGGGTTGCGATTGGAGACTCGACTCCAGTATACCCTGTGTAAGTTTTGAGCTTCAATCCGTCATCCAAATAAAACACGCTGGGGGAGCCAGATGAGGTTGTGACAAAATTACTGCCGCCAGTAAACGGTGATGTCGGGGCGGTTAGGTCTTGAACACTCCAATATGTGGATTGAGCATCGCTCTGTAGTGAAATTAACTTCGTTTGTCCAGACCCATCTGTGATATTCTCGACATCAAGGATTATGCTTGGTTTACCATCTGTTGATGATTGAATCTTACCATCTATGGACTCTCCAAGGATTGACAGATTGGTAACTTCGAACAATTTTCTACTGTAAGACTCCAGATGTATAGATGTCGTTTGTGTCTCATCTGTCAAGCTATTTGAGAAGATGAACTCTGCTAAATTATCATTATTAGAATCTAGACCTGTAGCCATCACTAAGCCATAATCACCCGAACCTTGGGATACTAAGATACTTGACCCGTCAATTACCTCGCTGCTGCCCAAAATCAGTTCCACCCTAGATAGATCAATTCCACCTTTTCGGGTGATTAGCAAATCGTTGAATCCATCAGCGTTAGTATCGCCCGCAGAGGCAAAATTGAGCCCAAATAAGTTGTTAGCGTCGCCTACTATACGGACGCTGGGCTGGTCTACAATACCACTAGAATTACCGTAAAATACCCACACATTACCGCTGTTAAATGGCCCGGATGTATTGTATGGCTCAGAAATGAACAACTCATCAAAGCCATCGTCATTCAAGTCATTAATTATCTCGACTTGATAGCCAAATAAGGTCCCGGCTGATATTGATTGATATGAGCGATCGGGGTTAGTAGCATAACCTGTTGTGGTACCATATCTTATCTCCACGGATGAAAATCCTGAGCTGTCGGTCAAATCTCCTGTATTACCGATTACCAGGTCAGCCAGTCCGTCCCCGTTTAGATCTCCGCCTGCAGATATTGATTGACCAAAATTACTGCCCTGCAACATTTGGTTTGGACTATCCGCAGTAGACCATACGCTACCGGAGTCGCCACCAAAGAATAACTCGATTTTGCCAGTGTCTGAACCCTGTTCATAATCTATTGAACAGACCAGTAACTCATCATTACCATCAGAGTTTAAGTCGCTAACCGACTCTACGCTATAGCCGTATTTTTCTCCTAGTGCCTGAGCTTGTGATACCCCGGAGACTGAAGTCAATGGGCCGTTAAAACCAGCCACAGAACCAAATGCAAACTCAACCATGCCGTCGTTAGAATTTGCACCCGGAGAACCAATTGCTAAATCATCTAATCCATCACCATTGAAATCTCCAACTGCCAAGCTATTACCTAACATTTGAGCGTCTGACACGCCTTCCCACGTATGCCCTGAAACCGAACTTAATCCGTCCATAGAACCGAAAAATACCGACACCCGACCGTTAGAGGTCAGAGATTGAGTATGCGCATTTGCCTCTGCGTGAACCAGATCTGCAAATCCATCTCCATTAAAATCGCCATACGCCATATCACTTGAGGTCGTATCAACAAGATCGCTTGCTATCACATAATCTGGTGTTGTGCTCAGCTGATTATCTTGGTTGGCTAAAGACCGTTCAATGCTCATTACCGTTTGGTTATCCTGTAATCTTGTGGTAAATAATTGGATTAACTCGGCGCCATCTAAGGTCAGTCCTATGTCATGATGTAAATTATCACCATAAGCGACTGTTTGATGAGTTATTTGATTATCAAAAATTGTTGTTAAAATCGCTTGAGAATTTTTTGTATACATCAAATAGATTTGGCCTTCAGACGTTATTTCCAACTCAAAATCAGGACCCACTGGACCATTATCCAGCAGTCCCATTTGCCAAAATGCTCCAGTGTAATTTACCCGGTAAAGCGCTCCGTTACTATCGCGGAACACACCCCACTCAAGGTGGTCAGGAGTGATTGCTAACTGAATATCTGTTATGTCTAAATCCTCGAAAATGGTTCTTGTATGCCACTCGTCACCATTGGCGTACAGTGAACTAGCATAGGCTATTTGTCCGGCTTTAAGATCACTACCGTTGGTATACAAGACACTTGCACGGCCGTTTTCTTTTACTGCTATTGCACAGTCAAAATTTACTACCCCGTCGCCTGTTCCAAGGACTTCATCAATTTGGAGGTGCTTCGAATTCTGCTCGAGGTCAGACCAGTAGTAATTTACCGTGCCTTCCAAATTGTGCCAGCATGCGTTTAGTTCTTGCTTATTTGATATTACCACGTCAGGGATTGTCGGGGTCCCAGTCGAGACAGCCTGAATTTGTTGATTGTGGTAAACGTCCAGATTTGTTTCAGACCTGACGAGACCTTCTGCAACAGCCTCAACTGAAATCTGTTCTCCTGCTAAATCATAGCCGTAGTTTAAGTTGTATTCTGAAAATGCGTCAGTGTTTGATTTGGATGTTGATTGACTGAGCAATTCTGATTCTTCCATCACAGTTTGACCGATGGCGATACTCGACACCTGAAAAATTAGTAATAAAACCAAACACCTCGCAACAAGCGAGTTGTTTGATGAATATTCACTCGCCATAGTCGACGGATGCGTTGATGGTTGAAAACCATTGCCGAAGAATGCCCGATGACCCCCTACGGGGGTCAAACCATCAGATTCTAGGTATTATTGACAAACCACCGCTTCCAGGGCATACCATGCTGAGGGTGTTGATAATTGGGAATGCTCCCACAAAAAACCTCTCACAGTGGTCGCATTTAATCAAAGATTCTGACATAATAATTGCTTGCGATGGCGCGCTGGAAACCTGCAGAAACAGTGACATTAGTGTTGATATTGTCATTGGCGACATGGACAGCATTACTAACGAAGCTCTGGATTATGCCAAATCTGCGGGTATGAAAATAGTCAAACTAGCAGACCAGAACAGCAACGATTTGAGTAAGGCAATAAACCACGCCAATAGTTTAGCAGCGACTGACATAACCATAGTCAATGTTGACGGTGGGAGATCCGAACATCAATTTGCGAACTATTTGTCGTTGATTGAAGCAGAGTCAACAGCTAGGCTGATGCTAAACGACTGCATCGTGACCGCAGTCAGTAATAATAAGCCACTAAAATATTCTATAGAAATAGGTACTGAGTTTTCATTATTTAGTTTGGGGGCCTGTAATGGAGTTAACTTGATTGGCGGCAAATGGCAACTTGAAAATGCCGAGTTAGAACCAAGTTCAATGGGTCTGCATAATATTGCAATCGCCGATAAATTATCAATAAGTTGTGTCAGTGGACATCTGTTGTTGTTTGTCAGCAACTGAAGTAGGCATATGTTGTCGAATAAAGGTCGAGTAATCTGCAACCCCATCCCAGTTTTTTGCCAACTCATCAACACGGGCAATTTCAAGGGTCTGCTCCAGACCACCCCAATCTTCAATCAATCCTAGTTTGAAAGCCGCTTTTGGGGTATATCCCGGTAAAAAATTGCGCCAAACAAAAGGAATTCTACCCGGAGTTATCTGATTAACGACTTTGACAATTGACGTATTACAAGTAGTCAACAGAGAATGATACCATTCGGCATTTTTGCTTAATTGGTTCATTTTCTGGGCGATAGCCAGCAAGAGTTGACGGTCTTTACCCGGTGGGGTAACTGCTCGAAACAAGTAATCCTTGTTCCCGCGTGCGTTGGTCCTGAGGCCCAGCAAGTCACGCTCATAACCAATTAGCAGATACAATTCATAGGAGCGCCACAGGCCCTTCCATGGATGATATCGTTCACCTTTGACACGCCTTGCCTCAAACGAGATTGATATGCATCTGCCGTCATTGAACTCGATGCTGAGAAATGTATGTGCTAATCCGTGAATATTGTGGAAATGATCGACGATAAACCAGACATCTTTTATTTCTCTCAAATCAAACTTCACATCTGTGTCCCATTGCTCATCTCTATCCCTTGTTGTCCGCCAGGTAAAATCTCTAATTTTGGTAAACGTTATGAAGTCATCTTCGATGATTGCTTCAGATTGATACTCGCAGTCAGTATTCCAGTCTGAATCAGTGCTTGGGACTCTAGGTTTTATTCTAGTTAACCAAACATAATATAGCCGTAAAACAACAATAATTACTGCTACAAGACAGAAAATTACGAGGTATTGGAGGATGCTTAAATCTGATAGATTCAGGGGTTTCACCACCTAACCCAGACTCTTAATTCTGCATCCCACCAATCATGGTTGCCATCTGGATGCTGTCGCCATAATACTCCGTCATCATCAGTGGTGGTGGGTAATCCTTCAGAATCTGGCGAACCATCTGGTAATATCATTGGAGTGGGCCCCAAATCCCGCATCGGTAATTGTTCATCACTATCTTTTACCCTTACTAAGACAAGGTAAGACAAAACGACAACAACTAGGCCTAGCACGCCAATCGAAATCCAACCTACGGACTCGGTTTCTGTATCATCACCATAGGAGCGTGAGGGTGCCACGGATTTTTGCTCCTCGGTGAGTTCTTCACCCGGCAATCTGACCAAATTTACGCCTTCAATGGCGCTAATCAACTCATTGTTGATGACCTCAAGAGAAACCAAGTGCACTCCAGCTGATAGCGTCGTGCAATCAAACTGGTCGCCGGTATTACCCGGGATTTGGTCACCTTGAATACGCCAAATCTTTTGGAAACTAGTGAAATCTATTTGCTCATCTGTTGGGGTCATGGTAATACGACATTCAGTGTCGGTCGTGTTTCCGTTACCGCTGACGAGCAGCGTAAAATCAGGTGCAGGTCTATTATGAATGGTTAAATTTAGCCAGTCTTCTGTAGTTTGACCAAGATCGTTTCGATAAGCCTCTTTCAGTTGATAGTCACCAGCAGGCCAGTGAGAACAATCAAGGGAATTCTGTGAATCTAAAACTGTGAATGGTGCACCAGAAAATGTTCTGACACCGGTAGCCCCGTATCGTGGCCCTGTCTCATCGGAAAATATTCGTGAAATAGTGCATTCATCTCCGGTCTCGATGTGTTGTGGAGCATTGAGCGCCAACATAATCGATGGAGTTTGGAGCGCCGGTTTGAGGACATATGTCGGCAGTGGGATGGTGGTAATTATGTTGCCATCTTGGTCGACTATTTGCAGTCTTAATTCATGCTCACCTGACGCCCACGCATCGTATACTAACGACGCATTTGACTGGCCAGAGAAGGTGAATTGCAAAATTTCTGTTACCTCTCGATCCTTGTATTCGCCAATTAATCTTAATTCTAGATTGGTGCCGTCTTGTTCAGTATTGAATACCACAACGACCCTTATTGCATCGTTATCGCCGTCTTGATTGGTGTCTAATGTATCGTTTCGCAAGGCGATGAGGCTCAATCCGGCTTCCGCCAAAGAATCACTGCTTGAGTCATCTGCTGCAACACTAACTGCCGTGTAAGAGACGGCAGCGATAGACAGCAATACCAGCATTATTGAGAACATAGGGAAGTAGCGATTACTGGACATCATTATCGCCTCCTACGGATTCATCTTGTGCATGGCTGCCCTCTGCTGGGATTGGTGGTAATTCACTCAACGGCGTCATGCCGCCTTCATCACCTTGAGCTAGATTTGCGGCAAAATCAATCTCTTCTTTTTGATTGAACATTTGTTCGGATAACTCGAAATCGTCTTCCTCGCGTGACATTTTTACCACCAGCGCTAACGATGCTCCGAGAATAAACCCTAATCCAATTATCAGATACGTAAGCCATGATGCTGCAGGGTCTTCACCCATAATTGCAATCGCAGATTTGAGAGTTCCATATTCGTTTGACCAACCGTCGCCGTTATTGTCTGGGCAACCTTGTAAATCTCTAGTTGAGTCTCCAGCTTGATTGGGGCAGTCGTCCCTTAAGGCTCCAAGTGTGACATCACCATACCCATCGCCATCGGTATCACGCCATTGGAGCGCTTCGTTAGGGAATGAGTCGGCTAAGCCAAACGGGTGAGCCTTCCAAGTATCGGTAGGATCAGACCAACCGTCACCATCAGTGTCACGACATCCCAATCTATCCATCAGAGAGGTACCTCTCACCTCTGGACAAGCATCTCCTTGATTACCGTCTGCTGCATCGCCAAAACCGTCGCCATCAGTGTCGCGCCACTGGGTAGGTTCATGGATGAATGAGTCACCAAGATCGGACCATCCATCACCATCAGTATCGATGCAGCCCCACCTGTCGCCGCCCTCTGCAGGGCCTACTGAGGTTCCTGCACTATCCGGACAGACGTCAGCAGTGGTTCCTTGGGGATTATCCCCGCGCCCATCACCATCTCGGTCATGCCACTGAGTTGGGTCAAGCGGCCATGCGTCACCCGTTCCCCCTGGACTCGCCAACCAATTAGCCGTTGAATCTGACCACCCATCACCATCAGCATCCGGACACCCCCAGCGGTCAAATGTTGAGTAACCAACTGTAGTCTTACAACTATCACCACGGAATGAAGGTCGCCAAGTTTGGCCATCAAAGTATTCGAGATTATCTCCGTAGCCATCTGAGTCCGTATCGTACCACTGACTAGCTTCCTCTGGGAAGGCGTCAGCAAACCCATCTGGATGGGCAATCCATCCTTCAGTTGGGTCAGAAAAACCGTCTTTATCGATATCACGACAACCTAGCCGGTCGAAACGGGAAATCCAGCCAGACTCAACCTCTTCGGGTGTCGAATAAACACAGACGTCCCCCTCGAATCCGGTCTGATTGTCGCCGTAACCATCACCATCAGAATCGCGATATTGCGATGGCACTAGTGGGAAATCATCAACCTGAGTTGCGCCATAAGTTTGGTTATCGCCCCAGCCGTCCTTGTCAGTATCTCGCCACTGCGTTGGGTTTTCTGGGAAATCGTCGATTCTTGCAGCTCCAAAGGTCTGATTGTCACCCCAGCCATCAAAATCTGAATCTTGCCACTGAGTTGGTTCCAAGGGAAAAGCGTCTGAGCCGTTGTAAATTGTCCAATTTTCATCTCCGTCAGAATAACTGTCACCATCGGTATCAGGACAGCCATATCGATCGGCGGATGAAGTCCCGGTTATGAACGGGCAAGCATCGGGCATGCTGGCCACTTCAAGCCACTGACCGATACCCCACGCTAAATGCGTTTCATTCCAGGCCGGGTCTTCCCAGTTGTCACCATAACCGTCTGCATCAGTATCTGTCCACTGAGTGTTATCAGCGGGGAAGGCATCTGCTAGCCCCACCGGATGAGCATACCACGCGCTAACGCCGAATAATCCGCCCGGATCAGCATCAGAATATCCATCTCCATCAGTGTCTAAACAACCATATCGGTCATTGAATGAACCGCCTGAATTATATGGGCAAGAATCGCCTTGATAGCCATCTAAATTGTCGCCAAAACCGTCGTTGTCAGAGTCCTGCCACTGAGACGGCTGAAATGGAAACGCGTCTGCACCATTGTTTGGCCCCCAGCCAATCTCTGGATCGGAATAACCGTCAAGGTCACTGTCCAAGCAGCCCTTTCTATCATATGCCGAAGTGCCCGGAGTGAAGTCACAAGCATCTTCTGAATCGATGTATCCATCTTCATCGCTGTCTCTCTGAGCAGTATCAATCGTAGCTAACAGATCATACCTGATTTCATCATTACAATTGCTATCACGTGCCTTGATTTTAACATAAACTTGGCTCTGAGTGGAAAGACTGACTGTATACGACACATCTGGGTCGTCATCAGTTACATAGGTGCTACCAATTTCCGACCCGTCTGGGCGGTGAATGGAAACATCACCTTCCCAGCCGTCACCCCAAAAGCACAACCAATCCTGATTGTTCAATGGTTTCCCTTGGAATGATATGGTGATTACATCGCCCTTGTAACCGTTAACCTTCCACCAATCTACTTCATCGACCGGTGAACAACCATCGGTGTAGCATACTTTCTCGGAAGTTTGAGTATTAGGAGTAAGAGTTGTCGCACTCTGGATGTTGTCGTCGGCTGACGATGTTGGAACAAAAGTCATCAACAACGCGACCAAAGCCACGACCATGAATCGCTGCGCGACCATGTTGTCCAATCGGCATATCATCTATGAACTAGACGCTTTTTGTCGCATCAGCAAAACCTCAATTTTCGCATAAATTGACGAATTCTTGAATTAAACAATGCCATTCATTGAGGTTAGAGACAAAAAGCCACTTATGATGTATATCCCCAAAATAAGTTCCAAGATTATCCATTTACTTCCCCGCCGTATCTTGTCACTGATAGATATCAGCAAACCTGCAATGACTACTGGAGTGCCCAAAATAATGTGCAAGAATAACACTCCCAGGGTCACAGATGTAGAATCATCAACGAGTTTTATCAGCGGGACAGTTAACCAGAAACTAAAGATTAGAATTAATCCAATTAGCGTTATTAACCAACCTCGATAGTTCCTCTTAGGTAAATCTGCGGGATTGAATTTCTGCTCGCAATTTGGACAGAGAACTACTAGCGCATCGTCTGGAAATGCTAGTTTGCTTCGGCATGTTGGACATCTAATCTGCATGTTAACTCACATAGTTGGGGGTTGAGCCACCCCGATGATTGACCGATAAATGGCCAAAAAATCATTTGCATTGTGTTCATAGGTATATTTGCTCAATACCAAATCTCGTCCAGCCTTACCCTGCTGTGACCTTAATTCTGGATTTGATAGCATTGTATTAACCGTATTTGCCAAGTCGTCTGGATTACCCATATCAAACAGTCCGCCAACCGAATTATCAACCATTTCAGTCAACGGCGCCATATTGACTGTAGCCACAGGAGTTCCACTTGACATCGATTCGAGCGGAATCAGGCCTTGCCCTTCATAGTATGAAGGATATATCACTAGGTCTGCGCTCCTAAAATGCTGGGCAAGTTCACTAAACGACATACCGCTTTGGATGAAGACCGCATCGTTTATTGACAATTTTCTGGCTTCTTTCAATAACTTAGTCTTCATATGACCACGGCCGATGATAACAAGTTTAGCGCCCGGATTCTGGGCAAGAATTCCAGGCATGGCTCTTAGTAGAGTCATGTAGCCTTTCCTAGCCACTAATCTGCCGACAGCAAGCAACATTGGAGTTGTAGTGTTCGGTTCGTGGCTTAGAGCTTTTTCATCATCACAACCATACTGTTGTCGAAGTCGCTCGTGAGCTAGTTGTTCCTCTTCATCGTCGATATTTGCTGGCCTGAAGACTTTGTGATCGCATCCCCAAAGCACCACTTTTGCATCGTAATCTCCGGCAGGTGCATACCAGTTACTGAACTCTTGCAGGGTCGATTCGGAGTTAGCCACGCTGATTGAGGTATTGAGCAATCCAGCTTTTTCGTACTTAGCATACCATTTTGCGCCAAGCCTAATCGCTAAATCGTTAGGATTGCGCCAAATTGCCGACTCTCCTGCACTAGCAGCCCGTAATACTCCCACTTTTTCGCCCAACCAAGAGCCATGAAGGGAACAACATACGGGAGCAATATTTTGTTCGAGAAATCGGTATTCCTTAGCAGTAAATGACGCCAATGGCAAATGGACATGTATTACATCAAATGGATCTTCAGAGTGTAATCTTTGGATAATTTTGAACGCATTTTTAGCATAAGAACGGGTGAACTTCATAGGTAATTTCAACCAAGGGACTTCGACAATATTCACGCCCGATTGTGCAGGAGCCTTGATGTCATCAGCACGTGTGATTACCGTAACTTGGTGACCAAATGACGCTAAATGTCCAGCAAGGTGATACACAACGGAGCCAATTCCCCCCCAGCGCGGAGGGTATTCACCAGCTATCATGGCAATGTGCATCTGTTGTGCGATATACGCTTGGCGTTTAATTTTAAGCAAATTAAGGCTCAAAATCGGTGAATTAATTGGCCAATGACTTCAAAACCAAAAATCCTCACGCCTAACTATGGGGGAAAAACTTCCGGTCACCGTCACGGTAATTCTCCCCACAAGAAACGAGGAAGAGGCTATTGAGCCCACTATCGACTCGATACCGACCGGTTGGTGTAAAAAGTTAGAAATCCTGATTGTTGACGGAAATTCAACTGATAAAACCCGTGAATTAGCGCTTAGTAAAGGTGCTAGAGTTCACCTCGAGGATCGTCGTGGTTATGGTAGAGCCTATCGTACTGGGTTTGATATTGCCAGCCATGACATAATTGTAACCATGGATGCAGATTGTACATACCCTGCTGAATTAGTGCCGAAACTGGTAAAAAAATTAGTTGATGAAGACTTGCAATTCATTACCTGTGATCGTCTTTCACTCGCTGAGGACGGTTCAATGTCTGGGCTCCACGGATTTGGTAATTGGGCACTATCATTCACTGCAAGGTTACTATTTGGTTACGGCATCAAGGATTCACAATCTGGGATGTGGGTGTTCAGAAAATCGGTATTTGACAACCACAAAATGCGCCCTACCAATGACGGCATGCCACTGTCTGAGGAAATCAAAATCCTCGCCCGTAAACATCTCGGAAAAAGCAAGGCAATCGAAGTATCGGTTCCATATCGCCCTCGAGTTGGTGATGCAGAAATTCACACATGGGGAGACGGCTGGAAGAATTTCAAATTCTTATTTGCCAAGCGAGTAGGTCTAAATCGGACCAGAACTCCATGGGGCAGCAGGGAATCAAACCCAGATTCTACCAACAAGAATTTACCCGAGCAATAATTAGCTCAAACCCTCTTCTTGCTCAAGTTTAGACCAAGTGTCGTTTACTACTTCTCTAGAACCGTCTATGGCACCCCCCTCCAACTTAGCGTCGCTATCCTTGGCAGGAGTTCTGAAAGCATCCCATGACTCAATTAATTCATCCTCAAGTCTTATTTTGCGCCTTCTATTGATTAACAGGCTAATGAATATGATTGCAACAATAATCGCTCCGCTACCAACAAGGAATGATATGTTAGTGCTGACTTGTTCTGTATCGCTAACCACAATAGTACGCGAAATCTGGCTAACTGTAGCGGTATCACCTTCGCCATCAGTTGCCGTTATTTTCAAACTAGGCCTACCTGATTTTTCCGGATTAACCTCAACAATCCCTTCCCAAATCCCATCGCCATCAAGGTCCTGTAGACTAAATTCCCAAACTTGAATCCCGTGAATTATGATTGCCTTAACGTCTTGAGTTGTGCCGTCGGGGTCTGAGAGACTAACACTTACCTCGACGGTTGTTAGAACTCCAGTTGTCAGTTCACCCGGACTAACAATGAGACTATTTGCATCTAATACTGGATCTGTATTTTCGACTCTGATATTTCTGGTCTCGAGCGCAGTGTTTGCTAGACTGTCTCGCACCGTTAGTGTAACTTGGTATTCTCCAGGTGGCAATGTTAGCTGTTCGATACTCGCACTCGTAGTATAAACTACGATGCCTGTAGATTTATCAGTGACCTCCCATTGCCTGAACACAATATCGAAATCTGCGTCAGATGAAGCCTCATCAAGGATTATTTCGTCTCCACCCACATACGATTGGCCTTCGAACGGGGATTCTATAACAGCATTTGGCGCTGAAGGAACAACTACTAGGCTAAATGACTCAATCCTCTGCATACCGTCTGAATCGATTAAAGAAATACTTATTTCATGTTCCCCGGCAACCAACTGTGACATGTGAGTTATCCCCGGGTCAACGTTACTCAATATCGGTTCTGATTGCAGGTTTGTCGTAACCGTCATGGTAAATGAATCGCCATCATAATCAACTGATTCGACCGCATTCCAGAAAATATACTCAGCAGATTGATACGATTTAGATAAATCTGGAGTTGATAACATCAGCACGGGTGGTGACTTTGTTATTTCTATGGTCGTTACATCTGTCACAGGTGGATTGATGCCATCATCAACTTCGAGCGTTAATGTGTGAGTTCCACTACTCAATCGGCTTGTGTAATACAAGCCCTCTTGATTTGTCGAAGACAACCTTCCATCTAAATCACTTGTCCAAGAGACCTGCAGGTATTCTGAACCCTGTGCTGGTTCTTGGCTGGAACAATGCCAAAATCCGATTGTGTTGAACGATGAACATGCCGAATCAAAATCCCCCGAGCCATTGGCCGATAACACGACTAGTTCAGATGAATCATAACTAACTGCGGAATTTGGTGACTTGATATCAGCGATTGGTGCGGAATTTAGCACTACGACCAGAGTTGATGAAATCTCGTATGAATTAGTATGTTCTGGTCTGTCATCAGTAACTCGCATCTCGATGTTGTGGACGCCTCTAGACAAATAGCCCTGCCAAACATTTCCAGATGGCTCATCCGACCACTGCAACACACCGTCAAGGCTCGAGTAGAACTCGATGGCAAGGGTATCCCCTTCAGGATCAATAGTTTGAGAACCGTCCAATGTAACAACATTTTCACTGAAATTTGCCGACCTTATCACCGTGAAAATTGGTTCCGGTATTTCGTTATATAGAATTGTATCATAAGTTAGCACTACTGGGTCGTTAACTCCATCATCAACATTGATTGACAGTGAAAACGAATCTGACGGTGGTGCAATATTACCGGGTGTTGAGGTTAATGGGAACGCATATTCGATCACTTCTGCACACTCAACCAGAGAATTTGATTGGTCCGGATAGGTAAGGCCATATGAGGTGGAAATCCAACAATTCAATAGGTCACCTTCTGGGTCGTATGTGCCGGATAGGTTCACTGATAGAATACCGGTTCTTGGAATAATCAACTCATTGAAATTGTTTAGCTCAGGAGTGAAATCAGTGAACACGACTGGAGCAAAGTTAGCCAACTCAACGACCCTAGTTTGCTGCACGCAGTTTCCTTTATCGTCACATAGCTGGGCGGTGACTTGATGTATTCCATCGCTAAGTGCCTGTGATGAAGCACCGTCATTGACGAAAAAAGCCGCAGAATCACCTATGATTCCGTCGATTGATGAAGTCCACTGCCAAACCAGTTCATCATCATCTAAATCCCAAGACTGAGAGGCATTGAATTCAACCTTCGAAGAACTTGGAAAAATGGCTGAGTCTTCTGGAGTATCCCAATACAAAAACGGTGGTTGATTATCTAGCGGCAGCAGACAATAGACTATTTTGTCAGCATCAAGCGTAGTCGAGATACTGTTTGATTGACCATCATAAGCACATGACACCGTCACGGTCGAGGTAGTTGATGGCCCCGTATTGGTCCACTTTTGACCAATAAAGTCGGGGAAGGTCACAAAGCCGTCTTGGTTAGTATTTTGTTGAGCATTGGGTTCAAACTGATCAAAGGAAATTTGCACCGGTGCATCTGGTATTCCGTTGGAGTTGTTATTTTGTACCCACACAGAAACATCCCAAGCCACCTCGATCTCGCCTGAGGGCGCAATGTTGGCATCTGCCAGTGCAATGTCAACTGGTTGGTGTAAATGCAGTGTAGAAAAAGAATCGAGATTAATGATTGTCGACTGAGTTAAATCGGTAAATTTGCTCCAGTTAACCTGACTGTCTTGGAGGGTAATCGTGCCACTGCATTGTGGTGTTATTAGATTATCACTACCGGAAATATATGTGTGCTCAACCAAAAGCAGGCATGTAGAACCAGATAGTTGTGCGTTACTTAGTGATGAAGGGAAATTACCGTTATCATCGCCGTTCCAAATCAATCCAGTATGATTGCCGTACATGACAACAGTATCAATAATTGCAGCCGCGCGATTAATATTGAGCGCTGGACCTGAATCTGTGCCTAGACGCTCAGTCCTAACTATGACATCATACATGTTCACCTGTCCACCTTGTTGTCCAAGTGTCAAACCGCTATTGTCGATGGATATTGGATCGTATGAAGGAGAATTGTCTTCCACCACTAGATGATTGAGCCACAAATCAACCGAATCCCTGATCATCAGACCCACACCTGCGGAATTAGATACCGTACAATAATTACAAGTCACATCACCAGAATTAGTCTCAATATCATTTGATTTTTCGAACAATAGCCCTGCCTGCTCAGTATCAGAAAGTCCCAAATTACCATTACCATCAGCGGTTAGATTCGACAAAGTAACGTAGCGTGAATCAAATATGTGAGCGCCAGATTGACCGTTATCAGCGAGATATAAATCATCAACTATCAAAGTTGATGAGTCAACAAATAATCCATCTTCTGTGTTGTTATGCAGTGTCCAATCAGAGCCCTGCATTGCACCACCAGAAGTTGCAGATATGCCGGGGCCTGGCGCCCCGCTTATCTCCAAGCCATCAAATGTAGGTGCGAAGAAAGATGATCTAATCGCCAAACCTGCTGAGTGAGCACCTTGACCAGGATCGCCGGAATTTGAGATTGTTAGATTCTTAAAAGTGGTTGAGGAATCAACGAAATAAAGCCTCAATCCAACAGTTGTCGAATCTTCGATGACCGTGTTTTCGAACCATGCTCCGGTAGCATTAACCTCGATGGCAGCAAAACCAATGTTGGAAGTTTTCGCATTCGGTCCGCCAGTCCCCCGCACGACTGTATTGGTGAAATCTGCTGATTCGTAATTGGTAAAATTAGTATGGTTTGCTTTATCGATGTATATGCCTCTGTACATTGAATTTGTCACTATACAGTCGCGCACGACGGCTCTGGTATAGCCGCCATCGTCAATGTGGCGAATAAGAATGCCATAGTCGGACTTATCCACGGATACATTTGTTATCAATGGACGGCTGTCTTCTACCCAAACACCTGCAGATATTGCCAGTGCCCCTTCTGCAGTGATGTTATCGATGGTAATCTGACGGTATATCCCTCCGGAATCTCCCCATATGTTTAGACCACGAATTCTCGTATCGCTCAGGACTGCGCGTTCAACAACTGGTGCTGAGCCAGCTCCTACCGACAGACCGATACCAAATCTCCAATCTGCATATGAAAAGCCTCTACCGGACTGATCAACGAGCAAATCACGAATGGTTGGATTAGCGCTTGAGAAGAGGTCGACCCCAACTCTAGATGGATTAACCACCGTCACGTTATTCAGAATAGGGTTTGAGCCATAAATGGTAATTCCATACATTGAATTTTCAATTGAGAGATTATCGATAACTGAACCTCTGCCATACGAGGATTGATTGAATTGAATGCCGTAATGCAGTCCATTACTCACTCTATCGAGGGTCACCCTGCATGATGTATCACCCTGCACTATTATTCGCCCATCAACAAATAATCTAGCTGCGTTTGGTAATTTGACCACTGTGCATGGTGTGATTATTAGCTCATCTGTTACGTTAACCGTGTAAGAATCTGTTAACTCAACGACCCCACTCCAAGTAGTCTGAGCACGCGCAGATATTGACTGATGGTCTGCTTGAGTAAGTTTTCTGTTTTCATCATCAATTAGGTTTCCCAGCGATACGCCAAGTAAAAGAATCAACATTAAGAAACAGGGGACACAACTCCTAATCCCCTTATCCATAAAGTCGCCTTGGCTCATCACGCTTTTCAATAGTTCGTCTTGATGGGCAATTCATCCACAGTCAAATGTTACAGTAAGCAATAAAAAACGAGTGGCGGTGGGAAGTCTATGCCTGAAGCATTCGTCTTGTTCAAAACCCTACCGGCAAGAGAGCGTGATGTGTATCAGACCCTCACTGACCACAGTGCAGTCGTTGAAGTACACGCACTTTACGGTGAATACGATTTATTGGTTCGCGTCAGTTCAGAAGATGCGCGCAGACTCTCAGGGATGCTGATGAGTGACTTTAGGCAAATTGATGGAGTAAAGGATACGCAGACACTGATTGCTGTGGAATATTAGGTGATATTATGGCAATAGGATTCGTTTTGATAACAACCGAGCCGGGACAAGAAAAATCGGTTAGAGAGCGCTTAGAAAAAATTTCTCTGGTCACCGACGGATGGATGCTATTTGGCGAGTATGACCTCATAGCACGAGTTCAGGCTGATGACGAGTATGACCTCACTAGATGTATCGTAGAAGATATCAGGCCTATGCAGGGAATTGTCGAAACCAAGACCTTAATCGGTGCGGAACTCTAAATTTGCGCGTGAAGTTTCAGCTCAAGTTTAGTCACAACACTACTGCAACCTGCATTACGGAATTGCACCAGTGACTCGCTGAGTGAGGCCACACTTTGGTTTGGGTATATTTGTGAATGCAACAACCACCATCTAGCTGAGTAACGAACCGAAGTATTACTGCGCAAGAATGATTCTGGCTTTTTCAATGTTTCAAATTGAGATTTTGCCACTGCTTCATTTTTGAAAACCAATGATTCAACAAATCTCAATCTAATCGATTCAGCTACCAAGCGGTGACCGATTAATTGGCAGTGAGAATCAACGATATCTGATACCTCATCAAGCGACATCAAACCGTTATGATATCTCTCAATCTCAATCTTTGCCTGCAAATGAAGAATTACTGAATCATCAATCGGGCCAATGGTAGAAAGCGATTGCAAAATTTCAGAAGTCGCAGAATAATCTTGACGATTTAATGCAATCGAGAACCTAATGAGCGAAATTGCCACAATTACGGATTGCCGCCCCTCATGTAAATCTGCTAGGGATATGTTAGAAAGGTAGTTTTCTACTCGGTCTAAATTGACTTGCGAAATTCTTTCGCCAGGTAGACGATCTTCCAAACATCGGTTAGCCAGTGAGATAAGTGTACGCACACCCTCAAGCGGGCTGCTATTTTCAACTACTTTATCGAGCAAGGCGTCACAATCTTCTATCCGCCCTTCCATTGTTGCTAACACAAATTCCATCTCGATTGAGTGCTTATCACCAAGATAGTTTAGATTCTCACGGATAATGTCCGGTTCAAGTCGATAAGCAGCAATTTTACATTCCAAATAAATCAATTCTTCAGAGTGTTCATTTTGCTCAATAGATGAATTTACGATCGCCGCAATTGCCGCTGAATTGAATTGCTCTAAAGAATCAAGATTCTTCGACATATATTCAACAAAGCCTAACAAATTGCTGTTGGCAAGATGATAGAGGTAATTCTCAGCGGCATTAACTGAGGTCTTTGATCGCCAGTGATTGGCGAGGAATTCATGACCTGATTGTCGTTGTTCTTCAGTTAGTTGATTGCGCACGACATTTCTGATTAAGTGCTGAATCTGCAATAAATCTCCCCCCCACAGTAGTAAATTCTGCTCATCGAGAAATTTAGCCGCATCGGCAATTACTGAATGCTCTGCATCAACTAAACCTGGTTCCAATGCGAGATTGGTTATCTGGTCCTTTTGTTGCGGTGATAACGGTTTTAACACGACATTTTCAACATAATCAATGATGTCATTAGAGGACTCGGGAACATTGTACTCGGGCTGATATAACTTCAACGCTAGTGGGTGATTACCTAACGATGTGGCAATTTGCTCTCGCACTGACAACTCCATTTCTTGACCCAACATCATACAACAAGAGGCCATATCAAGCGCATCTAATTTGAAATTGAGCGCACCACCATATGTCAGAGTTGATTCTCTGCTAATGAGAATCAGGCGGATATTTGATTCAAGGCACAAAGTTTCAACCAATGCTATGACACCTTTTTTGTGGCGCTTGTTAACTTGGTTGATGTCATCAATAACTAGAACGGTTTTTGACTGACTGACTGCCATCGTAAATGACTTGATGTCCAGAGGGATGATTTCATCACCAAACCATGATTTGATGATTGACTGATAATCGGAAAATGCACTGGCGTTGGCCCATCGAACAGTATACTCGCTGGCTAGTTCTTGACAAAGACTAACCACAAATGCCGACTTGCCTATACCTGGCATGCCTGTAACCATCAGCGAGTTATTCTGCAATAATTCCAGACATTTTTCCCGTTCATCAGACCTGCCAAATATGCGCTCTACAATCGGGGGGTTGCCAATAATTTCCTGTCTAGCAGGTGCTTTTTCAAAGCCTTCAGTGGTGTTTGCTAACTGCAATCTTCCTTCTGAAGTAATATGGTATACCTGCCTGCGTCTGCTTCCACCACCGATGACATGAGCCATTCGTTTGGTTAACAACCCAGATTCCTCGAGACCGCCCAAAGGCAGGTTGAGTGCTGAGCGAACAACACCCAATCCCTCAGCAATACCAGGCAAGGATATTTCTCTGGTTACATCCCACGCATTGACTATACTATCGGGATGCCTATCCAGCCAAGCCAATATCCTCAGTTGGGCCTTGGTAACCATCTTATCGGTCAGGGCGTAGTATTCTAGTTATCAATTGAATTGCCATATGTTCATTGATATTCGGATGGTTGGCCTTTTGAGGACTGACCTTGAGGGCACAGCATGCCCGTCAGTTTAGCTTCGGTGAGCCTACCGAAGAAGCCGGGTGTTTATTTGTTTAAGAGCAAGCAAGGAAGGGTGCTTTATGTTGGCAAGGCAACTAAATTAAATGAACGAATTAGATCCTACTTTTCTAACAATCCAGACCGTGCGATGATTCCTGAACTGGTAGAACGTTCTGATGACATTGAATGCATTGTAACGGCATCTCCCCATGAGGCATTGATCCTCGAAAGACAACTTATCCGTGAACATAAACCACGTTACAATTCTATGCTCAAGGATGACAAATCATTTCCTTATTTGGCGTTGAGTTCAGACCCCTTACCGAGAATTCTTTACACCAGAAGACCCCCGAAAAGTGCCGAAATATGGGGACCATTTCCTAATGCTGGGGCTGCTAAACAAGTGCTGAAATTACTACGCCGTGAATTTGGCCTGAGGGATGATAAGAACAACATCCCGTTTGGCTATGTTGATTCAGGTTCTGAGGACGATTATCGACAAAGAATTACCGCGGTGCGCCAAATCCTCAATGGCAATGCTGGTAAGTTAATCGAGGAACTTACTGTAAAAATGGACTCTCACTCAGAAAAGCTGGAATATGAATATGCGGCTAGGCATCGCGATTTAATCAAAGCAATACGAACGACAACTAGTCAACACATTGTATCAAGTAAGGTGTATCGCGATTGTGATACAATTGGTTTCGCCTGTGAAGGAGATTTAGCCGCAATCGTTGTTTTACACGCAGATGATGGCGTAGTTAAGGGACAGGAATCATGGCAAATGATTCATCGTGGCGACATAGGCGAAACAATCTCAATGTTTGTTGCTGACCACTATGCAAATCGCTGCCCGCCTAAATTATTGATAACACCAACTCCACTGTTCGATGGAGTAGAGGATTGGTTACAGACCCGTAGGGATTCTGCGGTCGAAGTGCGAAACCCATCGCGTGGTGACTTCGTTACTCTGATGCAATTAGCTGCTCAAAATGCTGAGATACAACTGATTAGATTTGTCAATAAGGCCAGCGGTTCGTTGGAAAAGCGAGCTGCAGATGATGGTGCGAAACTGCTCGAAATGCAACAACTAGATCACATCGTATGTTTCGACATGGCACAGATTCAAGGTGACAACCGAGTTGGTGCTAGTGTATGCTTCAAAGATGGCCGGCCATTCAAGGATGAGTATCGAAAATATACGGTCAAGGGTGAGCAATTGGATGATTTACGCATGATGCGTGAGGTTGTTGAGCGCTGGATGAAACGGCAAACTGAATGGCCTGATTTGCTATTATTAGATGGAGGTCAGACTCATCTTGACATGATTACAAAAATGATTGAAAACTCAGAATTTGCCAATAAATTCGCGGTTGCTGCGCTGGCAAAACGTGAAGAAACAATCTATCGCACTGGGAAAGAGCCGTTAGTCATAGATCGTCGAGGCAGGGTGCTGATTCACGCCAGAGATGAGGCGCATAGATTTGTCAACTCCTTCCACCGTCAGCAACGCAGCAAGAAAAAATTCGCTGACCCATTAGAGAATGTTGCCGGCCTTGGCGCCAAAAAGTTTCAAACCTTAATTCGCCACTTTGGCGGTCGAAAAGAGATTCTTCATGCCAGCGAAAAAGACATCAAAACTGTTCCAGGTATAGGACCCGCTCTGGCGAAAAGGATATTTGAAGCAATTAACAATTAGTCAAACCGCTCATCGCCTAAATCAATCATCGACGGTGCTTTATCTGTGGAGTAGTCCTCAAATTGTTGTAGTTCACCGTGTAAGCCCTCACTCTTGAACCCACGTAAGTCCGCAAACTCACTATCACCAATAGCCACTTTTGTGCCAGTTTGAGCAGCAGCTTTTCTCGCTCTCTTTAACCGCTTCTTTCTTCTTCGACGACGAATAAACAGGGCCAATAGTGCTATGATAAATGTTGGATAAACCCAGAATTGTAACAATAGGTATAACCATGAAACTTTGATTCTGAAAGAGATTGTATCATCGTATTCACCAGCAGGGAAGTTGTAAGTTAGTTTCTGTCGACCACCCTCATTAGTTATGGTTAGCAAGCCTGCAGTATCCTCCACATCTTCTATGGTTATTCCACGGGGGAGTAACACTGAGACTGGTCCATTCAATGAGAGTTCCATATCCTCAGCAATAGAGGTATTACCACTGAACGATATTGAGGTCGCTTCTGCTTCGACACCCGGGTAAGTTATTCCACTACCAGATACTATGCTATTGGTTAGGGTTGAACCGAGTAATTCTGCGGCAGAGGCTAAGGGATTAACTATCAGGTTACGAAATGCATTGGCGAAGAAGTTAAGCTCTAAACTGCTGGTGTTACCATCGAGTAATTCGCCCATGTCTCCAGATAAATCCAGTTTGAATTCAACTTCTGGAATTTTTACGCTCAGAGTTATAGGCTCATCATCACCGATATTTTGGTCAAGGCCACTCAGACCGTCGACCTTCGTCTTGATGGCAAAACCGCTTAAGTCCACTCTACCAAATGGTGAATCCTCTTGGTTGGGAATATCTGCACCGCTTTGGTGGATATAATCGGTAATCATCTCGCCAATATCGACTGAAAATTCTGTCAAACCTTCCGGAGTAAAAACCAACGAAAGGTTCTCTTCGCACACCGAGTAATCTTGATCCTCACGACAAATATTTCCGACATCATCGAAGGTTTTTGGCTCTGCTAGTCGGCTGGCTAAATCCAAACCAAGACGCAGTAAATCAACTGGTGCTGCTTCAAAATTAACCCTAGTCGTATTGCCTTGATCAATTTCGTCAAGTGGAATCAGCACCCGATAAATTGACACCTCTGCATCAAGGGCAAAATCCAAAGATACCGATTGTGACCACTCATTGATTCTAAACGCAGAGACATCCAATTCCACATTACTAGTGATGCAGGTTCTCTGGAGTGTTGTGCAGATTATGTTCATATCATCATCTTTGATATTGGTCCGCCAATCATAAGGATCAGTTCCTGCCAATGAAATATCCATATCATTGGTTTCACCAAGCGTCTTTTCGAAAGTTAAACGGTCGCCACCATCA
>Ga0163110_10000169_pt1 | contig 28983 bp, 15 predicted proteins | sample CRUFie1St17metaG_FD_108703 | JGI IMG/M metagenome (GOLD analysis project Ga0163110, IMG submission 108703) | Marine microbial communities from the Costa Rica Dome - CRUD Field 142mm St17 metaG | ecosystem: Environmental > Aquatic > Marine > Oceanic > Photic zone | place: Costa Rica: the Eastern...
AATTAATAAAATGAAAAAAAATATTGCAAAAGAAAAAATTAAAAAAGGCATACCATCAATTGGAACTTGGGTTTCAAGTGGAAATCCGCTGGTATGTGAAACATTAGCATCTAGTGGGATAGATTGGATAAATATTGAATGTGAACATAGCTCAATCGATTTGGGAGAACTAGTTCATTGTTTTAGGGCTGTAGAGCATTCTGAAATTCCCGTCTTTGTTAGGGTTGCTGGAAGTGACCCTTTAATTATTAAGAGAGTAGTTGATTCTGGTGCACTTGGGATTGTTGTCCCTGATGTTAAAAATGCAGAAGAAGCTAAGAGGGCAGTTGATGCATGCAGGTATCCGCCGGTAGGAACAAGAGGTATTGGTGCAACAAGACCAAATGCAATTTATCCAGATTACATGAAACATGCCAACGAAGAAATTTGTGTTGTAATAATGATTGAAGATATAAATGCAGTTAACCAGATCGATTCAATTATGGAAGTAGAAGGAGTTGATGTAGTTTTTATTGGACCTAATGATTTAGCTGCCACATTAGATGTCCCTTTGGGAATGAACAATAAACACCCTAAGCATATGGAAGCAGTAAAAAAAGTACTTGATGCTGGGAAGAGACACAACATTCCAACAGGAATACATTGTGGTTCTCCCGAAGAAGTAATAGAAAGAATAGAGCAAGGATTTTTATGGATGCCTTTAATGTCAGAAGTTGCACTAATGAAAGTATCTTTTGCAGAGTCTATGAAGCAAATTAATGATAGGAGCAAATCATCTGAATTAAAATCTGATGGAAAATTCTATTAATCATTAAGACACGATGGAGAAAAACTTCCTTCAGGTTTTTCATGATAATAAACATGAAACCCCCCTAGCCCATCAGGATTTATTAAAGATATCATACTTCTCTTTTCTTCATTTCTAGTAGCATTATCGAAATATTTTCTAAATCCATTTTTTATTAGAAATTTTTCTTGAGTAGTATTTGCAATTTTATTGAAACCAAATTTATCTAAAGAATCGTTTAAGAAATTAAAATTTACATCACAAGTTATATCTTTCTCTCCAATATTTTTTAAAATATTTTTATCCATTGAGTGGTTGTGATAACAACGTATCAATCCATTTGGGTTTTTAAAAAATAATTTATTGTAGTCATTAAATCCATAGTCTATTGTGACCATAACGCAGTTATTAAAAAAAGATGATAATTTTTTAATAATTGAATCCAGGTCATCTATAACCTCAAAAACAGATCCATTAGGTATTTTTGAAATTACATCATTATTAAAAAAATTAAAATTTTCTATCTTTTTATAAACTTCGACTAATTCATTATTTTTAAGTTTTACATTTATCTCCATTATTTCATCATTCTCTTTAATAAATCTGTTGAAAGACAATGCATCAAAAAATTCATTCGAAATAATGCATCCAAAATCTGCATTGAAATCTATGTTATTAATTTCATCGCCATTAACTTTATCTATATTCAAATAAACAACTGAATTGAAAAACCTTTTATCTTTTGAAATATCCTTTAATATGTCCTTTTTCAACTTCCCATTATTTCCACCTAATTCTACAACTGTAAATTGTCTTGGATTATCGTAGTAATTCCATATATCTTTAATCTGTTTTGACATTATCCTTCCGAAGGATTCGTGAGTTGTCGGGCTTGTCATAAAATCTTTTGGTATATTGTTATTTTTATAATAGCCAAATTCATCATCATACAATGATAAATTTATGAAGTGCGAATAACTAACAGTTGATGATTTAAAAAAAATTTTATCTAAAAGATCTTTATTTTCTATCTTCAATTGGAATATATTCTTGTTTATGCTCCCCTGTATAACTTAATAGAGGTCTAAGTAATATATTATTTTCATACTGTTCTAAAACTTGTATAGTCCAGCCAGGAATTCTCCCTACAGCGAATATAGGAACAAACAAATCGGTTGGAATGCCCAAAAGATGATAAATAACACCAGCAAAAAAATCTACGTTAGCATATATGCCTCTTCGTTGATATGGCTTCATAGCTTCCATTACTGCAACAAGTATTTCGTACCAACTTGGATCACCTTTCTCTTGGCTTAGAAATCTAACTCCCTCTCGAAGTTGTCCAGCTCTTGGATCTTCAGCCTTGTAAACTCTGTGACCAAATCCCATCACTCTTTCTCCAGACTTTTGAAGATTAATAACATAATCTTTTGCATTTTCAGGAGAACCAACATCTTTCACCATTTTCATTACATTCTCTGCTGCCCCTCCGTGCGAAGGCCCAGATAGCACTGATATTCCGGTTGTAATGGCGCTGTGTAAATCAGCTTGAGTTCCTGCGCAAACTCTTGCAGCGAAAGCAGATGCGTTAGACCCGTGATCGGCATGAACAATAAAATCTTTATCCATTAAAGTTGATGTGCTTTCACTTGGAACTTCACCATCGAGCATATAAATAAAGTTTGCAGCATGTGACAAATCCTTGCTTGGTTCAACAGGATCCTTTCCATTTCTAATAGAATTATGTGCCATAACTATTGTTGGCACTTGTGAGGTCAACCTTATCCCTTTTCTCATTGTAGCATCGTAACTTTTATCAAAAGTTTCTTCGTCAAATGTAGAAAGTGCAGATACTGCAGTTCTCAAAACATCCATAGGGTGAGAATCTTTAATTGACCTAATAATGTCGATTATTTCGCTAGGAATTTCTCTTGATTTTTTAAGAGAACTGTCAAAAGAAGCGAGTTCAGATTTAGTTGGCAGCTTTCCATACAACAATAAGTAAGAAACTTCTTCAAAAGATGATTTTTCAGCCAAATCATGTATGTTGTATCCTCTGTATTCGAGCACACCTTCTTTTCCATTTATATAAGTTGTCTTTGTTCTGTCAAAATATACATTATTCAATCCTCTATGAATTTTTATATCACCATCACTCATTTTATTTACCTGTCCTCTTCAGAGTAGCCTTCAAGCTCTCATCATCATTAATTTTTTTATAATTTTTGGATAATTTTTCTAATGAATCAATTTTAACATCATTTAAATTTTCGCCATTCCTAAGTCTAATGGTTAATGAACTATTTTCAACCTCTTTATTGCCTATTATTATCATCAAGGGAATTTTCATTTGTTGGGCTTTACGTATTTTATTATTAAATCTATCACTAGATAAATCTGACTGACCTCTAAAACCAAACGAATGGAGATTTTTTTCAATAATTTTACATTCTTCAAATTGGTCATCTGATATTGGTATTAATGTAAACTGCTCTGGGGCAAGCCATAATGGAAAGCTCCCCCCGAAGTGTTCAATCAGTATCCCAAAAAATCTTTCCAAAGAACCAAAGATAGCGCGATGAATTAATACTGCGTCTTCTTTGTCCCCTTCTTTATTAATGTAATTCAGGCCAAATTTGCTTGCGGCAAAAAAATCTAATTGAACTGTTCCTAATTGCCACTCTCTTCCAAGTGCATCTGGAACAGTAACATCGATTTTAGGGCCATAAAAAGCTCCTTCTCCATCTTGAACTGAAAAGTCCATGTTTGAGTTTTCTAATATTTTTCGCATTATTGATTCAGAATAATCCCACATATCGTCATCGCCAGTCCTATTTTCAGGCCTCAAAGATAGATAATAGGTTGGTTTTTCAAAACTAAATTCTTCATATACTTCTTCCAAAAAATTTAGAAAATTTAAAATTTCAGACTCGATTTGTTCTTTCATGCAAAATATATGCGAATCATCTTGTGAAAAAGACTTCACTCTTGTAAGACCATGAGAAACCCCGGATCTTTCGTTCCTGTGCAACCTCCCAAAATCAGCATATCTTATTGGAAGATCTTTATATGAATGTAGTTTTGATCTGTAAAGTAAATAATGAGAAGGGCAGTTCATAGGCTTAACGCCCATTTTATTTTCATCGTTCTCAGTAAAAAACATATTATCTTGGAAGTGGCTAGAGTGACCTGATAAATCCCATAGTTTGGAACTAAAAATTTGAGGTGTAATAACTTCATCATAGTCATATTTATCGTATTTCTCTCTCATATATTTCATTAATTCATTCATGATAAATGTTCCTTTTGGAAGAAAAAATGGCATTGCTGGAGAAAAATCATCAAAATAAAATAGTTCTAAACTAGTTCCAAGTTTTCTATGATCTCTTTTTGATGCTAACTCTAATTTTTCTAAATATAATTTTTGCTTTTCTTTCGATTCCCAAGCAGTGCCATATATTCTCTGCAACATTTTATTTTTCTCGTTACCCTTCCAGTAGGCACCAGCAACTTCTAAAAGTTTAAAAGCTTTAATATTTCCTGTGTGCTCAATATGACCACCACGGCAAATATCTTCCCAGCTTTCATGGCTCCAAATAGTAACATCTTCGTCATCAGGAATATTATCAATAACTTCAATTTTATAGTTTTGGCCTTTAAATCTTTCCTTGGCTTCATCTCTTGAAACTGTAGAACCAGAAAACTTTCTTTTGGATTTAATAATTTTCTTCATTTCAGATTCTATGATTTTAAAATCATCCTTGGTTAATTGTTTAGGACAATCAAAATCATAGTAAAAACCATCATTGGTTGGAGGGCCAATTCCAATCATTGTGCCAGGAAATAGTTTCAAAACAGCTTCAGCCATAATGTGAGCTGTGGAGTGCCTTATATTAAATCTTAACTTTTCTATATCTTCCATTTTTTGGTGGGCGATGAAGGATTCGAACCTACGACCTCAGCGATGTCAACGCTGCACTCTAACCAACTGAGCTAATCGCCCATGACTAATTAACTAGTCTTGGTTATTTTCTGTATTTTCAGAATCACTTTTATCTTTTTCTTCAATGTTAGCAGTTGAATCGTCATTTGATCCAATATTTTCACTAGGTTCTATTGGAGATACCTCATTTAGAGGTAATTCATCTTCTTGGTCAAGATTAACTAATTTGCCAAAACCAAGCTTTTCATACCCCTCATCTGACTTATCTAGTCTTGCAGGAATAAGTCGGCCAATTATTACATTTTCTTTAAGTCCTCTTAATTCATCAACAGATCCACCAACTGCAGCTTCAGTTAATACTCTTGCTGTTTCTTGGAATGATGCAGCTGCTAGGAAGCTATCAGTTTTTAAAGACGATCTAGTTACACCTAATAGCACTGGACTACATGTCGGAGGATTCTTGTCCTCAGATAAAAGCCTTTCAACTTCTTCCTCAAACTTTATTTTATCTTCAAGTTCGTTTGGCAAGAATTGACTATCGCCAGTTGTTTCAATCTTAACTTTTCTCAACATCTGCCTCACTATTAATTCAATATGTTTGTCATGTATAGATACACCTTGTGATCTATAAACAGCCTGAACTTCGTCTATTAAGTATCTTTGGCATGATTGATGTCCTAAAATTCTTAATATATCGTGAGGGCTTTTAGGTCCAGCAGTCAGTGCTTGTCCAGCCTCAACTTGTTCTCCATCTCTCACTAAAATTTGAGATGCAGCTGGAATTAGATATTCTCTCTCATCAGTTTTTTCATGAGATACTAATACTGAAGTTTTCTTAACTTTAGCAATTCCATGGATTTCTGCTGAAAGCTTATTGTCCTTTGTAATGCTGTCACCAACATCAACCCAATCTCCAGATTTGAGCAAAGATGGCGAACCATTTAGTTTGTAATCAGCTTCTTCTTTAATAACATTTGTCACCTTGATTGTTCTTCCTTGAGGCCCAACTGTAAGTGTAGTTTTACCACTAATTTCTGAAAGAATTGAAACACCTTTTGGAGTTCTTGCTTCAAAAAGTTCAACAACTCTTGGAAGACCACTTGTTATATCTAAACCAGCTACTCCGCCAGTGTGAAAAGTTCTCATTGTCAACTGAGTTCCTGGCTCACCAATTGATTGCGCGGCTATTATTCCAACTGCTTCACCTAGTAAAACAGGTCTGCCTGATGCCATTGAGACACCATAGCTTTTTTGTGATATTCCATATTTTGATTTACAACCAAGAGGGGAGTGCACAAGGACTTCTTTTACCCCTGCATCTTGAATCTTGTTGGCCAATTCATATGAAATTAAAGTTTCAGTATCAGCTAACACCTTACCTGTTTTAGGGTCTAATATATCTTCATATGGATACCTGCCAATTATTCTTTCAGATATTCGTGCTTGTATACTGTTATCTTCAGAATCTGTAATTAGCAAACCTTCATCTGTTTTGTCATCTATTGAAGATACAATTAAATCTTGCGCAACATCAGCAAGACGCCTAGTCAAGTAACCAGAGTCTGCTGTTCTCAATGCAGTATCTGCAAGACCTTTTCTGGCTCCGTGAGTTGATATGAAATATTCCAAAACAGATAATCCTTCAACGAAACTAGACCTAATTGGTAACTCAATAATCCTACCCTTAGGGTCTGACATTAGACCTCTCATTCCAGCCATCTGCCTAATTTGCTCGATATTTCCTTTTGCACCAGATTCTGACATTGCGTAAACACCACCGAAATAGGGCAAAGTTTCTTTAACTGCTTGTGTTAATTTTTCATTTGTTTCAGTCCAGACATCAACAGTTTTTTGATACCTCTCATTTTCATCATTTACTAACCCATCTTTAAATAACTGATCAAGCTTATCAATCTTATTGTCAGCATTTTTTAATAGATTGCTTTTTGACTTTGGAACCACAATATCTTTAATAGCAATTGTTGTTCCTGATTTAGTAGAGTACTTAAAACCAAGTAATTTTAAATTATCTAATAACTTAGTCGTAGTCTCAGTGCTTTCATTTTCATGACATTGAACAACAAGTTCTTGTAACATTTTTTTATTAATTGTTTCATTGATGTAGTTAATTGATTCGGGCAAAATTTGATTAAAAATAACTCTGCCTACTGAAGTAAAGAAAGGAGATTTTCCATCACTCAACTCAAGAATTTCAATTTTTTCTTTTAATTCGATTGTTCCAACTTCATACGAATAAATAGCATCTTCCATAGAACTAAATTTTTTAACTTTTTCGTCGGCTACGCGCTCTTCATCAAACTCTGTTAAGTAATAGTTTCCTAAAACTAAATCTAGAGTTGGTGCAACAATTGGAGTTCCTGAACCAGGGCTTAACATGTTCTCAGAACTTAACATTAAGCTTCTGCATTCTTGTATTGCTTCTTGAGATAGTGGAACATGCACAGCCATTTGGTCCCCATCAAAATCAGCATTGAATGCTGGGCACACTAAAGGGTGTAGCCTAATTGCACTTCCTTCAACAAGCACAGGCTGAAAAGCTTGAATTCCAAGCCTATGTAGAGTCGGAGCTCTATTTAATAAAACAGGATGATCTTTAATTACTTCTTGTAATATGTCCCATACTTCTTCATCTCCAGATTCTGCTTTTCTTTTTGCACTTTTAATATTGTGAGCATAGCCTTGAATAACCAAAGCATTCATTACAAGTGGCTTAAATAATTCAAGTGCCATTTTTCTTGGAAGTCCACACTCATTGAGTTTTAAGTCAGGACCAACTACGATAACTGATCTTCCGCTATAATCAACTCTTTTACCTAAAAGATTTTGTCTAAACCTTCCCTGTTTGCCTCTTAATAAGTCTGTAAGTGATTTCAATACATGATTATGACTACCTTGGATCGCCCTTCCTCTTCTTCCGTTGTCGACAAGGGCATCAACAGCCTCCTGAAGCATTCTTTTCTCGTTCCTAACAATTATTTCAGGAGCTTCTAAATCTAAAAGGTGTTTTAATCTGTTATTTCTATTTATAACTCTTCTGTACAAATCATTAAGGTCACTTGTAGCAAATCTACCACCATCAAGTTGAACCATTGGGTGTAAGTCAGGAGGTAATACTGGAAGAACATTAAGTATCATCCATTCTGGCTTATTGCCACTATTTCTAAATGCCTCTACCACCCTTAAACGTTTCAAAGATTTTTTTCTTTTTTGTCCAGAGGTTACAGCTATCTCTTCTTTTAAATCATTACTTATCAGATCAAGATCAAGCTTTTTTAGTAATTTTAAAACTGCATCAGCTCCCATTTCTGCTGCAAAAACCGGCCCAAACTTATCTTTATAGTCTCTGTACATTGACTCATTAAGTAAGTCGCCGACCTTCAAACCTTCAAGCTCATCAATTCTATCTTCTACTTGAGAATTAATATCTTCAGTTTCTTCAGATTCTTTTTTATCATTATTTGTCTCTGCAAATTCTTTCAAGGTAGTTATTGCTTCTTGTTTTTTCTCATCGTCAATATTAGTAACTATATATTGAGAAAAATATAATATTCTTTCTAAATTTCTTGGAGAAATATCAAGCAACACTCCCAATCTAGATGGTGTGCCTTTTGAAAACCATATATGTGCAACAGGAGCTGCCAAAGATATATGGCCCATTCTCTCTCTTCTAACCTTAGCTCTTGTTACTTCTACTCCACATCTATCACAAATAACACCTTTGTATCTAATATTTTTATATTTTCCACACCCACAATCCCAGTCTTTAATTGGGCCAAAAATTCTTTCACAAAATAAACCATCTTTTTCAGGCCTTAAAGTTCTGTAATTTATAGTTTCAGGTTTTGTGACTTCTCCGTATGACCATGCTCTAATTTGGTCTGGGGATGCTAATGAAATTCTTATTGCATCGAAATCAGTTGAACTTGTTGTCATTATTCATCCTCCTCTTGTAAGTCATCTATTGATTCAGTGATATTTTCAAGAGATTCTTCAATGACGCCCTCTAAATTTTCACTTTGTGATGACTCTGTTAATTGTTTTGCAAGATCTTCGATTGTTTCCTGCTCAGCGTCTGGCAAAGACATTTGTGTAGTAAGGTCATCTGGCAATTCATAACTCTCAAAATCACCAACACTTATATCATCGTCATTTTGGCCAAGATTTCCACTGACAGAATTTTCTGAAATCAATTCTATTGATAATCCTAACCCCTGAAGTTCTTTCAGTAAGACCTGAAAAGACTCTGGCATTCCTGGCTGTGTAACTTTTTCGCCTTTGACTATTGCTTCATAAGTTTTTACTCTCCCAACAACATCATCTGATTTAACTGTAAGCATTTCTCTCAAAGTATGAGCAGCACTGTATGCTTCAAGTGCCCAAACTTCCATCTCACCAAATCTTTGCCCACCAAATTGAGCTTTTCCGCCTAATGGCTGTTGTGTTATTAATGAATAAGGACCAGTAGATCTTGCATGTATTTTATCTTCAACTAAGTGTATTAATTTTAAAATGTACATGTTTCCAACTGTCACAGGTTGGTCAAAATATTCACCAGTTTTACCATCTCTCAACATAGTTTTACCGAAAATTGGGGCAGAAATGCCTTGGTTTACTTGAACGTCCAATGCCGATTGCATTAAATCTGCATCTTTGATTTTGCTAGTATCTAGCCCAGCCTCTTTTTTCAACCAAATACTTAAACAGGCCTTTGATGCATAACCTTTGTTAGAGCTTGTGTCGGAAAAAACTTTATCTGACTTGAAACCATTCTCTTTTAGCCAGCCACTAACTTTATCCCAATCAATTGTTTCATCATCTAAATCTATTTTGTTGGTTGCCTCTGATTCTTGGACGAACCAGGCTCTAGCTAGCATGTCTTCAACAGTTACTGTGTCAGCGCCTGCGAAAACAGGTGTTCTAGCTTTGAACCCTAAAAGGTCTGCAGCTCTACCTAAATGAGTTTCTAATATTTGACCTAAATTCATTCTAGAAGGCACACCAATTGGGTTTAAAATAATGTCAACTGGAGTTCCGTCAGGTAAACAAGGCATATCTTCTTGTGGAAGTATTTTTGAAATAACTCCCTTATTGCCATGTCTCCCTGCAAGCTTATCTCCTTCAGTTATTTTTCTTTTCTCAGCTATCCATACCCTTACTAGATCTTGGACTCCAGCTGGAAGATTAATGCCACCTCTTTTTCTTGGCTTAAGGTCTTTTCTTGATATCCTTCTAACATTTATGACTTTACCATATTGACCATGCCTAACTCTTAATGAAGAATCTTTAACGTCTCTTGCCTTTTCACCAAATATGGCCCTTAAAAGCTTTTCTTCAGAAGTAAGTTCAGTTTCACCTTTAGGAGTAATTTTACCAACTAGTATATCTCCAGGTTTTACACTTGCTCCAACCTGAACAATTCCTTCTTCATCAAGGTTGAGCAGAGTGTCTTCGCCAACATTTGGAATATCTCTAGTTATTTCTTCGTTACCTAATTTTGTTTCCCTGGCTTCTATTTCAAACTTTTCAATATGAATTGAAGTAAATTTATCTTTCTTAACAAGATTTTGGTTGAGAATAATTGCATCTTCATAGTTATATCCACCCCAACTCATGAAGGCAACCGTTAAATTCTGACCTAGGGCAAGTTCACCTCCATCAGTAGATGAACTATCTGCAATCGGTTGACCAATTTCAACTCTCTGTCCTTTGGTTACAATTGGAATATGATTAATACATGTTCCTTGGTTTGATCGCATAAATCTTCTCAAATCATAAGTATGAATATTCTTGTCAGAATCTGTGATCTGTATTTCAGTACTTGTTGAAGAACTAACAATTCCATCATGATTTGAAACTAAAACTTGGCCACTTTCTTGAGCAACTCTTTTTTCCATTCCTGTTCCCACAAGAGGTGATTCGGGTAATAGCAATGGAACTGCCTGTCTCTGCATGTTTGAACCCATCAATGCACGGTTTGCATCATCATGTTCAAGGAAGGGAATAAGAGAAGTTGATACGCTTACAAGCTGCAGAGGTGATACATCAAGATGAGTAAGATTTTCAGGTTGAATTTTTCTTACTTCCTCCCCTTCTCTCACTTCAACAGCAGAAGAAAGTATTTGGCCTTTTGAATCAACTTCAGTTGTTGATTGTCCAATTATTTTATCTTCTTCTTCATCTGCAGACATGAACTCTACATCGCTTGGAACAGTAGTGACATATGGAACAACTTTTATATTAAATGCCTTTACTTTTGATAATTCTTGTAAATGTTTTTCGGTAACCTCTTCTCCAGATTTAATTAAAGTTTTCTTTCCTATTTTTACATCTTCTACAACATTTCTAGTAACTAAATCTTTATCGTCAGAACTAATTTCGTTATAAACTTTTCTATAAGGAGTCTCAATAAAACCATAATCATTTGTTTTGCCATATACAGCTAAAGAGCCCAATAGACCAATATTCGGACCTTCAGGAGTTTCAATTGGGCAAATTCTACCGTAATGACTATGATGAACGTCTCTTACATCAAATCCTGCCCTTTCCCTAGATAAACCACCAGGTCCAAGTGCCGAAAGTCTTCTTTTGTGTGTTAATTCAGATAAAGGATTCGTTTGGTCCATAAACTGAGATAATTGAGATCCACCAAAAAATTCTCTAAGTGACGCAACTATTGGTCTTATATTTACAAGTGCAGCTGGAGTTGTTACTTCAGGATCCATTTGGGTTGTCATACGTTCTTTAATAACTCGTTCCATTCTAAGAAGACCAACTCTTATCTGATTCTGTATAAGCTCTCCAACACCCCTTACCCTTCTATTTCCAAGATGATCAATGTCATCTGCGTTGATGACTTCATTATTGATATTAATTAAATGTTTTAATACAGCAACAATGTCTTCATTAGTAATTATTTTTTCAGACAATGCAGTTTCACTGCCAAGTTTTTTATTAAGCTTATATCTTCCAACTCTACCTAAATCATACTTTCTAGGATTAAAAAATAAATCATTTACTAAATTATTTGCATTATTAATGTTAGGTGGCTCTCCAGGTCGAATTCTTTTGTAAAACTCAATAAGTGCTTGATCTCTTGTTTTTACAGCACTATCTTTTTCTAAGGTAGTCTTAATAAATTGATAGTCTGTGTTGTCAATGTCTTTAAATGTTTTTAATATCTCTTCGTCAGTTTCAATCCCAAGGCATCTTAAAAAGGTTGTGATTGGTGATTTTCGCTTTCTATCAATTTTTACTGTTATTAAATTTCTGTTTGATGTTTCTATCTCAATCCATGCTCCCCTGTAAGGAATAATTTTTGCATCAGTTAGTTTTCTTCCAGAAGCCGGGTCAGAGTTTGATTGAAAGTAAGCGCCTGGAGACCTGACGAGCTGAGATACAATAACTCTTTCAGCACCATTAATAATAAATGTTCCATATTTTGTCATTTTAGGTATGTCACCCATAAACAACACTTGCTGTTTGACTTCTTGAGTAGATAAGATTTTTAATTCAACAGTTACATACAATGGTGCAGAATATGTCACTTCCTCTTTTCTGCAATCTTCTTCAGACCTTATAGGTTCCCTAATTTCATGATCTATAAATCGAACTTCAAATCGTTCACCGCTTGAGTCATCAATTGGTGAAATTTCTTCAAATAATTCTTTTATTCCATCATTTAGTAACCAGTCGTAACTTTCTTTTTGAATATGAACTAAATCTGGGGCAACGAAGTTTGTCTCTCCAATAGATCCAAAGTTTTTTATTGAACTCCTATTATTGTTATTTGGAATGCTTAATACCATCTAGAGTTCTCCTTTACAATCTAAAATTAAACGTAAAAAACCCCGAAATATATCGAGGTTTAAAAAATTTGAATTTTATATTAAATATTTTTTTAGCAACTTTGTATAATTACCTTTGGCAGATTATTGGGAAATACCCAAAAAAATACGAAACTTAAGTAACTAGATTATTATCTATATAATTTAAAAATTGTCAAGTGCAAAAATTCCATTAATTGTGATTAAAAATTATATCTTTATAGATTTCTAAAGTATATATTAGTTGATTGAAAAATATTTTTAGGGGAAGAAGGAATTTTGATCACTGTTTTTACTCATCCAGAATGCGAATATTCAAAAATGCTAATTGATGACTTAGAAGAATCTGGTGAAAATTTTCAAAATATTGATTTGCTTGTTGATCCAGAATTTTGGAATAGTGTAGAAAATGTTTGTAAAGGCAACAGAATGACACCACTTACTGTTTATGAGGACGGTTCTCATCAAGTTGGATACAATGGTGTTGCGTCAAAATTTTAATTTAGCTTGACCTAACCAAATAAATAACAGTAATATTTTCATGAATAATTAAGGCCCCGTGGTGTAGTGGTTTAACACGCCTCCCTGTCAAGGAGGAGATCGGCAGTTCGAGTCTGCTCGGGGTCGCCACTAAATTGTACTTTTGTTGATCATTTCGTAATCATACACACATCCATTCCATGCACCTCCACTAAGTGATTGCAAATGGGCCCATAAAACTGTATCTTCGGGAAGGCCATCTTGTGGTTTTAAATCTTTACGAATTTCTCGACGAAGTATTTCTTCATTTCCCCAATCAATACCTTTGTTTTCGCCATCTTCACCAATTAAATTTATAGATCCTTCTAGATTGATAGTATCTATTTCTAATTCAATTAAATCATTTTCTTTTAACTTACCTATAGGTCCACCATCAAGTGCTTCAGGTCCGATATGCCCAATACATGCACCAGTTGATACTCCAGAAAACCTCCCGTCAGTAATTAAGGCAACTTCTTTTCCGTAACTCAAGTATTTTAAAGCAATAGTAATTTGAGCAACTTCCTGCATTCCTGTTCCTTTTGGTCCACCACAAACTATAACCATTATGTCTCCTGCCCTAACTCTATCTGGGCCTTTATCTTTTACTGCTTTTATAGCGTCAGCTTCAGAAATAAATATTCTAGCTGGGCCAATTTTTCGATATACTCCATCTCCATCAATTACAGTCTTATCAATAGCTGTACTTTTAACAACAGAACCTTCAGGAGCAATGTTACCTTTAGGAAATGTAACAGTCGAAGTCATATTTTTTTTCTTAGAATTTTCAAAAGAATGCACAACATCTTCAGGGTCTATATTTCTCGAATTTTTTAACTGGTTCCTAACGTAACTTCTTTTCTCTGACTGTTCCCACCAATCTAGGTTTTCACCTAAAGTTTGCCCTGTCGCAGTCATTACATCAAGATTTAAAAGACCTTCGTTTTTAAGTTTCAACATTACCTCAGGAACGCCTCCGGATGAAAAAAATACCGAGGTTGGAAAACCTTTTGGTCCATTTGGTAAAACATCAACAAGGCGAGGAGTTAATTTGTTTATTCTAATCCAATCTTCAACTCTCATTATTTTTTCTTTCACCGCATGAGCTACTGCAGGCAGGTGAAGAATTAAATTTGTAGAACCTCCACACGCAGCATGAACAATCATTGCATTTTCAAAAGCTTTTGAAGTCAGAATATCCTTTGTTTTTACATCTTCATCAATTAGATTTTTTAATGCTAAAGCTGTTCTTCTGCCCGTATCAATCCATAGATTTGTTCCTGAAGGAGTAAGAGCTGCATGAGGCAATGTTAACCCTAGTGATTCAGCAATAACCTGACTTGTTCCTGCAGTTCCTAAAAATTGACATCCACCTCCGGGTGAAGCACAAGATTTGCACCCCATATCTTGTGCATATTCTAAAGTAACTTCATTTTGAGCAAATCTTGATCCTATTGACTGAATTTTTGCGGTATCTTCACCATTCTCTACAGCTAAAGTAACTCCACCAGGCATAATTATTGTTGGCTTATCGGGTGTCCCAGCCAAAGCCATCATCATTGCTGGCAGGCCTTTGTCGCAAGTAGCAATTCCAAGTACTCCCTTTGTTGTTGGAATCGATCTACTCAATCTTCTCATAACAATTGCAGCATCATTTCGATAAGGTAAGCTATCCATCATTCCAGAAGTTCCTTGACTTCTTCCGTCGCAGGGATCTGAACAATATGCTGTGTAGGGAACTCCACCTAATTCTTTAAATTGTTCAGCGGCAGTTTTAATCAACATTCCAAGTTCAAAATGACCAGTGTGATGACCCAGTGCAATAGGTGTCCCATCGTCAGACCTCATCCCTCCCATTGTACTTAAAATCATATATTGAGTGCCCCATAAATTTTTCGGATCCCAGCCCATTCCAACATTTTGACTTTGAGCAAAAATATTTCCGCTGGGTTCATTTACAAGCATTTCAGGTGAAAACTCAATCTTTCCACTAGGCCCTTCTGCGTGGGTTTCAAAATCCCATGCATTGGGCGCAACTCTTTTGTTCCCTAAGACATCCATAGAACTATTCTATCAATTTCTTAAATTCTTGCTTAAATTTAATTAATGACTTTTCAGCATTCTTGGATGGAAGAATTTTTCCTGGCTTATATTCAATGATGTTTAAATTTGTATTCTCTCCAATCATATTTTTTGAAAACTCTGAAAGTAAATATTTTGATTTGTTATAAGAATGATACCCATTTTGTTCCAAGTTGATGTCAGTAACATTAATAATAAATTTTCCTTTCACATCTGAATTAACCATGCACGAAATTAAAGCCAATGGATTTCTGTAATGAATATTCATATTTTTATTTAAAAAATTACTATCGACCCCTTCCTTATCTTTTACAAAAATTGAAGCATTATTTACTAATCCTTTAATTTGGTATTTTTTAAAAATTTTTTCCCTAAAAAAATGTACTGAATATAAATTTGATAGATCAATTCTTAATTTTTCAAACTGTACATTTTTGTATTTTTCATTGAATTTATTTATTAGTAAATTCGTACTTTCTTGCGAATTAAAATAATGAAAAATAATATTTTCGCCTCTTTCAGCAAATATTTCACATATAGTTTTGCCTAATTTTCCTGATGATCCAGTTATTAAAATGAACTCTTTGTTTCTCAATTAATTCCCAATAAATATTTGGCGTTTGTAAATGTAATTTTTTCTAGATCGCTATCACTAACTTTTTTCATTTCATTTAATATTTTTGAAGGGTTTAAAATTGGAAAATCACTCCCAAATAAAATTTTTTCTGATCCAATTAATTTAATTGAGATTTCAAAAATATCTTTTTCATAAAGATAACTTGTAGCTGCAGTGTCATAATATACGTTTTTTGTAATGCTTTTTACTTCTTTCATTAGTTCATAAAAAAGGAGTCCTCCTCCCCAATGAGAAAGGACAATTTTATTTCTTGGAAATAATTTTATGAAGTTATATATCTCTTTTAAACCCGTATCTCCTTTTCCTGGATAATCATGGCCAACTGGCTCTGAGCAATGGATAGCAATAGGTAAGTCAGATGAGAAAGCGATTTGCATAGTATCTTTCCAAATTTCATAATTTGACATGTCTATTTTTTGAACAGAAGGATGAATTTCACCAATTCCTTTTGCTCCCATAGATATGCATTTTTCTAGTTCTTCATTGCTCTTATTGCCAAATTTTGGATTTACTGAACAGAAAGATATTATTTCAGAATTTTCCTTAGAGCACTTTAAATTGTAAGCATTGCTCATTTTTAAAATATCAAAATTTGTCCAACCATAGCCCATAACAATTGATTTTTTTATATTTAGATCTGCCATATTTTTTAAAAGCACAGAATAATCAATTGTCACTTTATTTTTTTTGAACATTTCATCAAAAACCTCTTCGTTTCCAAAGTCTTTAATAATCTTATCTGGCTGATTTGGTAATATATGTGTATGAAAATCAATCATAAATTAGATATTACTAGATATGAATAAAATTAATAATGGTATTGTTTATGTAAAAAAAATAAGCCCAGAAACTGTTTTAGATGACTATTCTTGGTTAATTGATAATGCAAAATTAAATGAAAATTTTGAAAAAAATGTGAAAACATTTTTAAAAGTAAACATTTCATGGGACAGGTATTACCCCGGATGTTCATCAGCTCCATGGCAAATCGAAGGTGTTTTAAAAAAATTAATTGAATTAGGTTTTAAAAATATCGAAGCTGCTCATAATGGTACCGTAGTTGTTGATCCGGAGAGAGGAAGGATTGAAAATAAGCACAAGGCCGTTGAAGATAAATATGGAATTCCACATATTTTAGTTGATTCTCCTAGTACTGAAGCTGTTTCATATAATCCAAAAAAGAAACTTTTAGTTTTAGATAAAATATTTCCAGATGGTATCAAAATACCCAAACTATTTTATGAAAGCAACATCATACATTTACCAACAATGAAAACACATGTTTTTACCACCATGACAGGAGCATTAAAAAATGCTTTCGGAGGACTGCTTAACCAGAATAGACACTGGACACATGCTGACATTCATGAAACCTTGGTTGACCTTTTGACCATACAACATGATATTCATAAAAATATATTTGCTATCTCAGATGGGGCATTTTCAGGAGATGGTCCGGGCCCAAGAGCTATGCGAATAAATGAAAAAAATATTATAGTCGGTGGCTATGATCAAGTTGCTGTTGATTCAGTGGTTGCAAAACTTATGGGCTTTAATCCATTAAAGATAAATAAATTAAAAATAGCTGAAGAAATGTCATTAGGAATTGCAAATCCTAATAACATCAGAGTAATAGGCGATGACATATCAGGTGTAAATTGGAATTATTCATCAAACGAAAATACATTGGCAAGCAAAGGTCAAAAATTTATTTATTGGGGGCCGCTAAAACCATTAGAAAAAATTTTATTGAGAAGCAAAATATCACCATGGGCTTTTTTTGCATCCGATATTTATCATAATAAGTATTGGTTAAGATTCATTGGAAAAAAAAGAATAAAAAAAGCAATGAAAACTAAATGGGGAAAGTTATTTAAAAAATATTAATTCCTGATATGACCATTTCCTTCAATAACCCATTTATATGTGGTTATTTCTGCTAAACCTAATGGCCCCCTTGGCGAAACTTTTGTTGTGCTAATTGCAATTTCAGACCCCAAACCAATTTCACCGCCATCATTAAATCTTGTTGATGCATTCACTGTAACTGCTGATGAATTAACCGACTGAACAAATTTATTAATATTTTTATCAATCTTTGAAATTATTCCATCAGTATGACCAAAACTAAACTTATCAATGTGGCTTATTGCTTCCTCCACTGATTTTACACTTTTAATTGATATTTTTAGGTCTAAAAATTCTCTCCCCCAATCATCTTTTTTTGCTAATTTGATTAAATTTGATGAATTATTTTCTTTGGCTTTATTTAAAATTTTCGAGTGTAGTCTTACTTCAACATTATTTTCAGTTAAATTAGAAACTAACTTTGGCAATATCTTTTTTATTTGCTTCTCATGAATTAAAATTGTGTCCAAGGCATTGCAAACACTAGGCGCTTGTAATTTGGAGTTTTGAATTAAGGGCAAAATTTTCTTCTCGTTTATTTTTTCATCAATGTATAAATGACAAACCCCAATTCCACCAAAAATAGCTCTCATTTTTGCATTTTTAGATACATTTTCTACAAGTTTTTTTCCACCTCTTGGAATTACTAAATCAATGTATTCATCAAGCGATAACAATTCATCAACAAGCTTTCTGTCAGGGTCTTTAATATATTGAATACAATTCTTATTTATATTGTTTTGCTCAAGAGTATCTTGAATAATTTTGATAAGTGCAGAATTTGTATTTAAAGACTCTTTCCCGCCTCTTAGAATAGCAACGTTACCAGATTTAATACATAAAGAAGCAATGTCTATAGTGACATTTGGTCTGCTTTCATAAATTGCAGAAATAACTCCGATTGGAATTATTTTTTTAATAATTTTTAATCCATCATTACGTAAATATTCTTCATTTTTGTTGAGCGGATCATTTAAATTTTTAACATTTTTTAAAGACTTGATTATTCCTTTTAATTTTTGATCATCAATTATTAATCTGTCTCTAAGTTCTTTAGGCAGCCCCTTATTCAAGTTTAAATCTTTGCTGTTTGATTTAAATATATGTTCTTTGTTTGAATTAAGATTTTTTGATAAATCATTAAGAATCTTATTTCTTTTATTATGAGGTAATGTGCTCATTTCAAGAGATGATTTTTTGGCTAATTTACAGATTGATATTAATTTCATAATTATTTATTTTCTAAAAATACAAAGTTATTTCTATGTATTATTTCATCTCCATGATTTACTAACAAAATATTTTTTAATTCTTTAGAGTCTTTTCCAATTAATTTCTTTAAGTCATCAACATCATAATTTGTAATACCAAAACCAATTTGATTTTTATTATTTTCAACAACCAATATATCACCTCTTTTAAAATTACCTTCAACAGATTTTATTCCAACAGATAGCAAACTAGCGCCCTTATTTATCATCGCATTTACAGCCCCCTTATCAATTATTATCTTACCTTTACTTTCTGAAAGGCCAGTAAGTAACCACCTTTTTTTTGCCTCTTTTTTTTGGTTAGTTGGTATAAATTTTGTACCTATATTTTCAGAATTTATTATTCTTGAAATAGTATCTTCATATTCAACGCTTGAAATAGAACATTTAATTCCTGATTCCATACAAACTTTCGCAGCATCTAATTTGCTCTTCATACCTCCTGAACCAACATTATCATCAGAATTTGATGCGTAAGATATAATTTCATTATCTATTCTTTTTACTTCTTTAACTATTTTTGAATCTTTATATTTATTAGGATCTGATGTGTATAAACCTTTAGTTTTCCCAAATAGTATTAATAAATCAGCATCGATTGCATTCGAAACAATTGCAGCCAATCTGTCATTATCTCCATAAAATTTGCCCTCAATTTCCATTGTAGACACAACATCATTTTCATTAATAATTGGTATTACATCATATGAATAAAGTTCTTCAAGCGCACTTCTTATATTGAGATAAGCTAACCTAGAATTAAAATTTTCTCTACCCGCAAGGATTTGTGCACATTCAACTTTAGAAGAGTTAAAAAATAATTTATATTTATTCATTAAATAAACTTGACCAATTGATGATAATGCTTGCTTGCTTGATGTTGTTAATTCTTGGTTTTTATTTATAGAAACATGTTTTCTGGCTAAAGCAACAGCTCCTGAAGAAACAATAGTAAATAAATAACCCTTTGTTTTTAGGTATATTATTTCTTTCAAAATATTATTTAAATAATTAGAACCTTTTTCATCCTCATCATCTAAAATAATTTGAGATCCAATTTTTATAACAATTCTTTTCATTTTATTTTTGATTATAATCTAGAGTATATTTATAACTTGTAATAAGTCCAAACCAGGAAAAAATATTGAGGTCAAAATCATTAAATAATAATAATTATATAGACGATATATTGTCTTTTTTAAAATTAGATTTAAAAGATGAGCAACTCGCAAGCTTAATAAAATTAAACGGAAGCAAGACAATTTATACACCTACAGAAACAACTCCATTTTTAGCAAGTTTAATTCGGAAGCATATAGACAACCAAATTGTTATTATTTTAGAAAATAATGAAATAGCAAGAAAAGTTTATCAAGATTGCCAAAGTTTTTTAGGAAATGTTTTTCCAATTGTCTATGTCTCTGAAATTGAGACACATCCTATGAGTGGCCTAGAAAAAAATTCATTGTCATTTACTGAAAGAAACGATTCATTATCAAAAATAATTGAATTAAAAAATAAACCATCTTTAGTTATTTTATCTGCAATCTCGTTATTACAAAAAATACCAGAAAAGTATTTTTATGAACAAGGACTATTAAGCCTTAAAGTAGGTCAAAAAATAAAAATCACAGAGATTATAGATGATCTGATCAAGTACGGGTATAAAAGAACCCATGTTGTAGAAAATTTAGGAGAGTTTTCAGTTAGAGGGAGTCTTATAGATATTTTTCCTATTGGTAGACAATCGCCTTTTAGAGTTGATATATATGAAGAAAATATTGAAGGAATAAGAATATTTGATCCATTAAATCAAAGAACAATAGGAAGGCAAAATGACCTTGTTATCAGAGCAATAGATTATGAAAACTTCTATAAAGAACTGAAAGGGTGCGTTACTGATTTGTTTAGAGAGGACACTTTAATAATTTTAAGCAATTTAAAATCAATTGAATTTTCAGTAAAAAAATACAATGAAAGATTTTCGCATAACGACGATCAAAACTTTACTTTTAATTGGAAACAAATAAATGCTAAATTAGAGGAATTTGGTAATAAATATTTCTTTGAAAATCTTAAAATACAAAATAAATTATCTAAAAATTATGTTGAAATAAAAAAATTAGATATTCCAAAAATTACAATCTCTCCAACAAATCCCATTAAAAGTAGCACAGACAGTATTAATGATTTATCAAAAGACAATTTAGTTTTTATATCATCAACTACCAACGACAGACTAAAAAATGAAATTGGTGATAATCAAAATGTTTTTTTTCATGAAGAAAGTCTTAATTTTTCTTTCTCAATTGATATTTTTAATAAAAAATTATTATTTATCGGTGACAAGGAACTATTTGGTTACAGTTATAGAAAAAGAAAATCAATCAGCAAGTCTCAAAATTTATTAAAATCAAAAACCTTTGAAATCAATTCATTTGTAGTTCATGAAGACCATGGTGTTGCAAAATTTAAAGGAATTACCAAGCTGCTCAATCATTATGATAAAGAATACTTGGAACTTCAGTTCGCAGAAAAAGATAAACTCTTTGTGCCTGCAGAACAAATATCAAAAATAGATATATATAAAGGTGGCGAGAACAATGAGCCAAAACTTCATAGACTGCACGGCAAAGAATGGGAAAGGCAAAAAAATAAAGTTAAAAAATCAACAGAAATACTTGCTTCCGAATTACTTTTTACACATTCGAATAGAGTTCAATCAAAAGGATTTTCATTTAAAAAAAATAATGATTGGCAAATCACATTAGAAAAAAGCTTTCCTTACAAGGAAACAATTGACCAGGAAACATCAATCAAGGAAATTTATTCTGATATGGAAAAAAATATGCCCATGGATAGGCTTTTATGTGGTGACGTTGGTTTCGGCAAAACCGAATTGGCAATTAGAGCAAGTTTTAAAGCTGTTCAAAGTGGAAAGCAAGTTGCAATTCTTGTCCCAACCACTATTTTGGCCGAACAGCATTACGAAACATTCAAATCTAGACTTAGTCAGTTTCCGGTAAATATTGGTTGCCTGAATAGGCTTAGAGATAAAAAAGAAATTACCAAAACCAAAGAATTATTGATCTCAGGTAATTTAGACATTTGCATCGGAACACATAAAATGTTGCAAAATAATTTAGAATTTAAAAATCTTGGATTATTTATCATAGATGAAGAGCATAAATTTGGAGTTAAGCAGAAAGAGATCTTAAAAAAATTCCGATTAAATGTTGATATTTTATCTTTAAGTGCAACCCCAATACCCAGGACAATGAATTTAGCACTATCTGGTGTCAAAGATTTAAGTACACTGGAAATTCCTCCTTTCGATAGAAGGTCAGTAAAGACATATGTAATAGAAGAAGATGAAAGGTTATATAGAGAAATTATACTCAGAGAAAAAGATAGAAATGGACAAGTGTTTATTGTTTTTAATAGAGTAAAAAAAATAGAAAAAATAGAAAAATTTTTTAGTGAAATAGTTCCTGAAGTAAATTGTAAATTTGCTCACGGAAGAATGGAACCAAAAGAATTAGCAGGAGTAATAAAAAAATTTTCTAATAAAGAAATTGACGTACTAATTTCTACAACAATAATTGAATCTGGCCTAGATATGCCCGATGCAAATACAGTAATAATTATGAACCCTCAGCAAATGGGCCTTGCACAACTGTATCAATTAAGAGGAAGAGTGGGCAGATCTGAAACTCAAGCATACGCTTATTTGGTTGTTCCTAAGGATGCTAGTTTAAATATTGAAACAGAGAAAAGATTAGACGCAATGACAAGATATCAATATCTTGGAGCAGGAAAAGAAATAGCATTGAGAGATATGGAAATAAGAGGAGTAGGAAATATTTTGGGTAAAGAGCAAAGTGGGAATGTCAATTCAATTGGTTTAAATTTATTTATGAAATTTCTTAAGAATGCTGTTAATGAAAAAAGAAATTATAAAGAAATAAATGAAATTGAATTACCTGTGGTTGAAATAGATGAAAATATTGGAATTCCAGAAAAATTTATTCCAGATATAGAGACCAGGCTTCAAATTTATAATGAAATTTCACTAGTAAAAGAAACAAAGAGTTTAGATAAATTAATAGAGATTTATGAAGATAGGTTTGGGATTCTTCCTTTGCCATTTACAAATTTATTTAGTTACCAAGAAATAAAAATTCTCGGGTCAAAAATAGGAATAAGTACTATAAACTCGAATCAAACGAATTGTATAATTAAGTTTAATTATGACATTTTTGCTTTAACAAATTTGATAAAAAAAATAATTAACTACGAATTTAAAATTACTAACAATAATATTAGGATATATGGTGATATAGATATAAATGAATTACATAATATCTTAAACAAATTATTGGAATTAAAATCTAGTTTGATTGTAAATTAATAAATTTTAATAATTCTGAAAGACTATTTATAACAATGCACTCATTAAATTCATCGTGAATTTTATCTCTATCAATTAAAAAAGGTTTAATGTTTGCTTTTAGTGCACCTTTAATATCAGTCTCTATTTGATCACCAATGAATATACAGTTTTCAGGTTTTGCATTCATAAAATTAAGAGAATAATTAAAAATTTCTATAGACGGTTTCTGGGCCCCCGCATCCTTGGATGTTATTACATAATCAACTAGATTTGGGACATTTAATGATTTAGAAAGTATTCTTCCGTCTGAATCAAAATTAGTTACTATGCATGTGATAACTTTTTCCCTTTTTAATATATTTAATAAATCACTTGCATCATCAAAAAGTTTTAAAGAACTTTTCATGCCTTTGACGAAATTCCAAACAATACCAGATTGCTCATTTGATATTTCATGCCCAGCATAATTAAAGAGTATTTTTTCGTAGTTTGAATAAAATAAATCTTTCTCTTCTTCGCTCATAAGGTGTATAGAATTTTTGGCAGTTTCTTTAGCAAACCATTTATCAGCCTGGTTTAAAGCATCATTAATTTCCTTTTTTGAAATTTTAATTCCAATAATTTTAGCAGCATCTATTTGAGTATTTTCTCTTTCAGGGTCAAATCTATAAAGGGTATTAAATAGGTCAAAAATTATATGAGTTATCTTATTCATTTATTACCTCTAATATTATTGTTTCTTCGTTCTCATAAATAACTTCAAAATATTTATTTGCTTTTAAATTTTTTAATCCGGAGTTAGGATATTTATTTTTTTCAAGTCTTCCAACAACAATTAAGTTAACGTTATATTTATCAATTATTTCAATCTTTTTTTCAATCTTATCTGTAGAGTAAAATTCATCTACATCATTAATTCTGTCATTTATTAGCGATCTGTCATACCCTCTTTGTTGGACTTGATGCCAATCCCACCCAATTACAGAAGGTAATCCTGTATAAATTGAAAATCTTGATGACCATGAGTAAAGAGGACCATTCCCTTCAATGATAATCGGCACTTTTACAATATTATTTTTAATCCACTTTATTGCCTCATAATCACTGGAAAGGTTGATTTCTCCATTTGGGCCATTATAAATAGATTTTTCTAAAAATTTAGAACCATCTAAAGTCATTTTTGCTGAAATGAATCTGTCATCTATTCTATTTAAAGTGCCAAAAATAGGGTAGATAATTCCTGTAATAATAATGATGCCAATAACAGGGTATATTAAAATTTTCTTATAATTATAAATATAGTATTTATATAATTGGTAAATAAAAAAACAATTTGAAATTGATATCAAAATCCACGCTTGCAAATGAAACTTAAAGAAAGTGTTCATTCTCCCGATATCATTATCAACTTTAAAATTCTCTACAAATATTATGATTAATATAGCTGTAATAAAAATGCTAAAAAATATATTGGTATACTTATCCTTTAAAACTTTCTTCGCAAATTCTCTGTTCATAAAAGCTAAAAGATATATAAATATAGAAAAAATAAAGACAAAGTATATTTCAATAAATTCACTAAAATTTGTCTTAAATTCTGAAATTTCAAATCCAGAAACAGGAGATGAAAAGCTGTTGTGAAAAGGAAGGAAAAGCAGGTAACTAAAAATTAAAATAAATGAAGAGTATGTTAGTGATTTAAAGAAATAAAAATTATATTTTTTTTGAAAAAATAATAATCCTAGGATGGTTATAAGAAAGAAAATTACAGGGACTGTCCAAGTATTTGTAACCCATAATATTCCAGCGAACAAAGATATACTTATTCCGGAAGTTACAATGAAATTAAATGTATTAAGCTTTTTAATTTCTTGAGTAAAAATCGATACTACTAAAGTTATAAAAAATATATATATAGGTATTGAAATCATATGTGGATGTAGATCAGCAAATAAAAATGAGAAAAACGGGAATTCAGAAATTTCGTAACCAATAGATTCTGCAGGAAAAACTCTTGAGGGTTGCCAATAATCTATTCTAAGTAATTCTGAAAAATTTAACTTACTAATTTTATTTATTACCTGCAACATAGGTTGCATATTACTCATTATAAGAACCATAAAAATCATTAAAAAAGAAAAAGATTTATTCTTGTTAAAAATTGTTTCAGAAAAAGCAAAAAGACTTGTTGTTGATAATGCAAAAACTGTACAAACGGCAAGATTAAATCCTATAAAAGTGCTTATTTGAGTCAAATTAATTAAGTATCCAAATATAAAAAAACCAAAATAGTAGTAATTCATAGCAGATCCAGAAAACCATGGATCTAATGGTGGCAAATTATTGGAATTTAAAATAGCTGAAAGATATGAAAGCTCCATGGGTTTTTCACCGCCCCTATATGGGTGCCACAAATCAGGATTTAAAGATCTTAAAAAAGCAAAAATTAAAAAAGAAACTAAAAAAATCCTGTTAAATTTTACTATATTTTTATAATTTTCACTCAAATAAGCTATTAATTGTTTTTTGCTAGTAATAAATATGTATGAAGAAATAATTAATGGAATTATTAAAATTAAGTAAGCATTAATTTGAGTAAATTTGAATAAATTTAATGACACTAGGATCCAGCAAAGATATGCCGAAAATAATATAGAAATTATTTTTAAATGACCATTAAATTTAAAATTAATTATTGAAGAAATTTTCCATATGATTGGGAAAAATATCAAAGAAATTACATTTATTGTTATAAGCCAAATTATAATTGCCAGCAGTGAATTATCCTGAAATTTACCCCTGTATAAATTATTTTGATCATAATTATAATTTACTGAATTCAATTCATTTTCATAATCAATAAGCATTATTTCATCAAATATTTCTTGTGAAGTTAAATTTTTAGAATTTTTGAAAATAAGAATTTCTGGGTGATCATAGACAGTAAAACTCTCATCAGTCCACCCTAAATTAATTTCAAAATTTAAATTATTATTTTTTTCAAAATTTAAATTTTTAACTCTATTAAATGGATCTGAATAATAATGGACACCTAAAAAATTTAAATTTTTTGATTGATGTTTCACTAAATCATAACCAAGATCACCATCTAAAAGTTTTTTATAATAATTGGTTGTAAGTGGGTACCTTTCGTATAACCTTGGTATGGTCCCAATTAACCTTTTACTAGAAATAAATATGCCATCACTATTTGACAAAGTATTCGAAATATTTCTTATTTTTGTTGTGCTTTCAGAATCATATAATGGGATTTCTTGAATTATAAAGCTTCTTTTAAAAGGTAACGATTCATCCCAATGTTCTTTAACTAAAATACTATTTTCAACAAAGTTATTATCGATATATTTCGCCGCAATATTTGCATTATGATCTGAATTAAAGAGCATAATGAAACTTATAAAATAATGAAGTGAAGCAATTATAAATATACTAAAAAACATAAGTGATATCTTTCTAAATTTATATAGATAATCTTTGTATATTGTGACCAATGCATAAGAGTTAAAAATTAGTATTACTGGAATTATTGGAAATAAATATCTGATAAACTTTGTGTGAATAAGTCCGTAAAATGCAAAATAAGAAACAGCCCAAGACAATAAAATAAACCATAATGGATTAGATGTTTTCTTAATTTTTAACAATATAAAAGTAAATGAAAATATAGAAAAAATTCCCAGAAATGGTCCTAAAGAAACTTTGATAAGTTGTGAAATGTGATAAATATATGGTGTCGTATTTATATATTGCCTTGTGTAAGGAAAATCAATAATGCCCCTGGCCATTTCTGATTGTATTTTTGAAGAATTTATAAATTCTTGCAGATTTATTATTGAATAAGGGTTGAGCAAGCTAAAAGAAACTATTGAAACTAATCCAGTAATAATGATTGATCCAAGTAATGGGAGAAAGTTTTGTATTTTAAAGTTACTGAGATTAATTTTAAATTTTGTTGAAAATATTAAAGTAATTAAAACTGGTACAGCGATTATAAAAATACTAATTTTTATAGCAAACCCAACTCCGATAGCAATAGATAGATAAATTAAATTTTTAGTGTTGTATTTTTGAATTAAATTTGAACATAATAATAAAATTAAAATTATCGAAGTATTTAAAAAGGTGTCTACAGTAAAAAAATGGGATAGTTGCAAGGCTAAGACACAAGTCGAATAAAAAATACTTGATAATATTCCTGTTAACTTCGAATGAAACCTTTTTCCTAGCTCTCCTATTAAAAATATACTTATTGAGTCAAATAATGAACTTAAAATTCTGCCCGGGAAGCGCAAAGTTTTTAAATCATCTATGCCAAAAGAGAATAATTCAAGCAAATATAATGGGAGGGTTCCATAATTATACCAACCAGGATCTAAGTTAGTTAAAGAAATTCTTTCAGAAATCATCAACAATTGTCTTTCATCAGGATGAAATAAAATCCCCTGATCCCAATTTATTCCTAAAAGTCTAATTAAGAATCCAAATAAAGAAATGATAAAAATTATTAAATAAAAATTATTTAAATGTTTATAACTTTTTAAATTCATGATTTAATTATTGATCATGAACAATTTCAACACAATAACTTTAGAAAATGGCGTAAAAATCGTTACTGTTCCTATGAGCAATACTAACGCTTCTACAGTTCTGTTACTATTTGGTGCTGGATCAAGATATGAAACACCGGATATAGCTGGTTCATCTCATCTCTTTGAGCATTTACTATTTAAAGGTACCGAAAAAAGAAAAACTCCTAAAGAAATCGCTCAAGTAGTTGAGTCAAAAGGTGGCATATTAAATGCTTATACTGATAAAGAGTCAACGGGATATTGGTGTAAAGTTCCATCAACATCTTATAAGGAAGGGATAGAAGTTTTGATAGACATGGCTAAGCAGCCACTTATTAGAGAAGAAGATCTGTCCATGGAAAAGAATGTTGTTTATGAAGAAATTAAGGCCTATTTAGATTCAGCAAGTAGTAGAGCATCGAACAAATCAGATGAAAATTTATGGCCCAACCAACCAATGGGAGTTGATATTGCTGGGTCTATTGAAACGGTAGAAGCAACTTCTAGAGAAGACCTAATGAAATACCTAAAACAGCAATATACTGCTTCAAATACAGTGCTTGTAGTTACAGGAAATATTGATGAAAAGTCAGTTATTGATATTGCAAAAAAGAATTTCGAAGGTTTTAGGGAAGGAGAGCCCCTTAATTATGAAAAATCTTATTACAACAATGAAGGACCTTTAACTGTTTTAGATAAAATGGAAACAAATCAAACTCACCTTACTTTGGCTTTCAAAAATTACTCAATGAAAGATGCATCCAGGTATTCATCTTCTGTACTTTCTGTAATTTTAGGTGGAGGGATGACAAGTAGACTCTTTGAGCAAGTAAGGGAAAAAAGAGGTTTAGCTTATTCAGTAAGTGCTAATGCGCATTTTTATTCAGACTGTGGAGTTTTTTATATAGATGCTGGGGTTGCACCTGAAAATACTGAAGAAACTTTCAAGGTGATAATTCAAGAATTAAATAATTTAAAAGATAACTTAAGTATTGAAGAAATTTCTTCAT
>Ga0163110_10000170_pt1 | contig 28962 bp, 48 predicted proteins | sample CRUFie1St17metaG_FD_108703 | JGI IMG/M metagenome (GOLD analysis project Ga0163110, IMG submission 108703) | Marine microbial communities from the Costa Rica Dome - CRUD Field 142mm St17 metaG | ecosystem: Environmental > Aquatic > Marine > Oceanic > Photic zone | place: Costa Rica: the Eastern...
AAAATCGTGGAGGCAGAAAGTGGAAGAGGAAATGCTGCAACAGGAGCTTCGTTTGATCCTCCTCAAGGATCGACCCCAGTATCTGTTGGGTCAGATAACTGAACTAGACGAAGAACCTAGCATTCTAATTGAAAAATGCTATGAAGTCCTTGGTGATGAGGAGATCGCTCCTTTCCCCAAGTACACAGATCAACGTGACTTGTTCTTGACAAGTGACCAGATCTTTACTATACTGGAACCGAGTTCCAAACTTGTAGAAATCTACAAATCTAAATGAGTTCATTCTATACGAACATTCAACTAGCAGGAGACACAATCCTCTATCGAGGTTATGAAGACGGTGAACCCGTCCAATTTCGTACACAGTTTTCTCCTACTCTGTATGTTTTATCTAAGAATGCAACTGAGGAATACAAGACCCTTGATGGTCGTCCCGTAGCACCGATGCAGTTTCAAACTGCAAGAGAGGCACGAGACTTTATCAAGACCTATAATGAGGTCGAAGGTTTCGAGGTGCATGGTTATGAAAGGTTTGTTTATCAGTACATCCGTCGTGAGTTTCCTAACGATGTAGATTACGATATCAAACAGATGAAAATGTATGCATTGGACATTGAGGTTCAATGCGATAATGGTTTCCCTTCAGTAGAAGAGGCAGCAGAAGAAATGCTGTCTATCACCATCAAAGACATGGTGACAAAGCAATATTACTGTTGGGCAATGCGTGAGTTTGATCCCCCGAAGGGAGTCAAAGCAAAGATTTTCTGGACAGAAAATGAAATGCTTACTGACTTTCTTACATGGTGGGCACAGAATACTCCCGATATCTTGACAGGATGGAATGTCAACCTATATGACGTTCCGTACATTGCTCGTCGTGTAAATAGAATACTAGGTGAAAAGTGGATGAAGTCTTTGTCCCCTTGGAACCGTGCTAACGAACGAGAGGTTTATGTCCAAGGAAGGAAGAACTATGCTTATGACCTTAGTGGGATCAATATCCTTGACTATCTTGATCTTTACCGTAAGTTTACTTATAGTAACCAGGAGTCATATCGACTCGACCATATTGCCTTTGTCGAGTTAGGACAACGGAAAGTCAATCATGATGAGTACGAAAACTTCAAGGACTTCTATACAAAAGATTGGCAGAAGTTCATGGAATACAACATCCAAGACGTTGAGTTGATCGACCGATTGGAAGACAAGATGAAGTTGCTTGAATTGGCAATCACAATGTCCTATGATGCCAAAGCAAACTTTGAAGATGTGTACTCACAAGTTCGCATGTGGGACACAATCATCTACAATTATCTTACAGATAGAAAGGTTGTAGTACCCCCTAAGAAGGGTGCAAAGAAAAACGAAAAGTATGCAGGTGCCTATGTCAAGGAACCGATTCCAGGATGCTATGATTGGGTGGTCTCTTTTGACCTTAACTCTCTTTACCCTCATCTTATCATGCAGTACAATATCTCCCCAGAGACCCTCGTTGAACAAAGACATCCAACGGTTACAGTTGATAAGATCCTTGAAGAGACAGTAAGTTTCGATGAGAAGTATTGCACATGCGCCAATGGTGCTCAGTATCGCAAAGATATCCATGGGTTCCTACCAGAAATCATGCAGAAGATCTACGATGAACGTACCATTTACAAGAAGCGGATGCTACAAGCAAAGCAATCCCTTGAACATGCCACCACACCTGCAGAAACCGTGGCACTACAAAAAGATATATCAAAGTTCAACAACATCCAAATGGCAAGGAAGATCCAACTCAACTCTGCCTATGGAGCAATCGGAAATCAATACTTCCGATACTACAATCTGGCAAATGCTGAGGCGATTACTCTCTCAGGGCAAGTCTCGATTCGTTGGATTGAAAACAAAATGAACAAGTACCTCAACAAGGTACTTAAAACTGATGGAGAAGATTATGTTATTGCCTCTGATACTGATTCTATCTACCTCAATCTGGGTCCTCTGGTTCAAGGTGTATACAAAGGTAGAGAGAAGAATGCTTCGAGCGTTGTCACGTTCCTTAATAAGGTGTGTGAGATGGAACTTGAAAAGTATATTACGAGTTCTTATGAAACGCTCGCCAAGTATGTTAACGCTTACGAACAGAAAATGATCATGAAGCGTGAGAACATTGCTGAAAAGGGTCTATGGACTGCTAAGAAGCGATACATTCTCAACGTGTGGGATAGCGAAGGTGTTCGTTATGAGAAACCCAAACTCAAGATCATGGGACTGGAGGCAGTGAAGTCTTCTACTCCTATGGCATGTCGTGAAGCGATTCGCAAATGCTTTACTGTTATCATGAACGAGACAGAAGAGGCAGCACAGAAGTTTATTGCAGAGTTCAAGAAAGAGTTTTCTTCATTACCAGTCGAAGACATCTCATTCCCTAGGGGATGTAATGGGATAAATAAGTGGGCAAACCCGACCACTATATACAGCAAAGGCACACCCATTCATGTAAGAGGTGCCCTGCTGTACAACTTCTACAACAAGAAGAACAAACTGACCCATAAGTATCCTCTGATTCAAGATGGTGAGAAGGTCAAGTTTGTGTATATGAAGACCCCAAACAAGATCAACGAGAATGTGATCAGTTATCTGAACACGTTCCCTAAAGAGTTTGGATTGAACAATCATGTAGACTATGATCTACAATTCTCTAAGTCGTTCCTTGAACCTGTAAAGGTCATCTTAGAAACTATCGGGTGGAAACATGAAAAAGTCGCATCTCTGGAGTTTTTATTTGCATGACAACTAAATATGTGGTATCATATCAGAAGGCATTTGGTATTCCTGATAAGAGGGAACAATCCTTCAACGAAGAATCAGAAGCAAAATGGTTTGAACGTGCCATGAAACGTTCCAACTTTATTACAACTATGACGGAGGTCAAAGAGTGAACTCATTTCTTAAGGATGTTGCAAGTGAAATTGGTAATGAATATGCCAGTCTCGTCTCTGATGGTGTTTCGGCAGGAGATACTAGCGGTTACATTGACACTGGTTCTTATATCTTTAATGCTCTCTGCTCTGGAAGCATCTATGGGGGTGTACCAGGGAATAAGATCACTGCTATCGCAGGTGAGTCAAGCACTGGTAAAACTTTCTTTTGCCTTGGCATTGTTCAACATTTTCTTGAGTCTAATCCAGACGCAGGAGTGATCTACTTTGAATCTGAATCTGCTATCTCTAAGCAGATGATTGAAGACAGGGGCATTGATTCCAGTCGCATGATGATTGTACCTGTAACTACAGTACAAGAGTTTCGATATCAATCTATCAAGATCATTGACAAGTATCTGGCACTTGATGAAAAGAAACCCATGATGTTTGTTCTCGATTCTCTTGGTATGTTATCAACTTCTAAAGAAGTAGAAGATAGTGAAGCAGGTAAAGAGACTCGTGACATGACTCGTGCACAAGTTGTGAAGTCTATCTTCCGAGTTCTAACTCTCAAGTTGGGTAAAGCGAATGTTCCAATGCTAGTTACAAATCATACATATGATGTAGTGGGTGCCTATATTCCTACCAAGGAAATGGGTGGTGGTAGTGGACTTAAATATGCAGCATCGAGTATCATCTATCTCTCGAAGAAGAAAGAGAAAGATGGGAAAGAAGTAGTTGGTAATATCATTAAATGTAAGAATGCTAAATCACGTTTAACAAAGGAGAACAGCACAGTTGAAACACGTCTTTATTACGACCGTGGACTTGACAGGTATTACGGACTACTGGAGTTGGGTGAGAAGCATGGAGTCTTCCAACGCAAGGGGAATCGTGTCGTTATTGGCGAATCTTCCGTTTTTCCTTCTGTTGTTCTTGCCGATCCTGAGAAGTATTTCACCGAAGAGATAATGGAAAAACTAGACGAAGCAGCAGCAAAAGAGTTTCGTTATGGCAACTAATTTAAAAGACTATGTTAGATCGTATGATAACTTGGTTGACTCTGATCTTTGTAAGAGGATACTTGAAGCGTTTGGAAAATCCAACAGCGAGTATATTGATAGAGAGCAGCGACCTTCCTTCACGCAACTAAACCTAACAAACAGACTTAAAGCAAAAGATCCTCTTTGGTCTGACATTCATGTCAAACTAGAGGATTACTTTGTAGATGCAGTATCATTGTATATGGATGAACTGGAGTTAGGTCCAGACTTTCCTGCAAAGTATTGCTTTGAAGAATTACGATTAAAGTATTATCAAAACAATGGACATGATCAGTTTAAAGATCATGTTGATGTACAAGACTACAACAGTGCACGTCGTTTCCTTGTTTGTTTCTTGTATCTAAACGATGTCGGAAGGGGTGGTGAAACATACTTTCCAAAATTGGACGTGACAGTTGAACCCAGATGTGGTAGAATACTCCTGTTCCCTCCTACTTGGATGTATAGACATGCGGGATTACCACCTCAGTCCAATAAAAAGTACATCGTTGGCACCTATTTGCACTATCTCTAATGTCACTCGAACTCACGATTTTATCTAATCTCGTTTATAATGAGAAGTACGCTCGTAAGGTTCTTCCTTTCCTTAAGGTAGAATACTTTACTGAAAAACCTCATAAGGTTATCTTTCTGGAAATCCATGAGTATATCAGTCAATATGATAATCTACCTTCTCTCAATGCTTTGTCTATTGAGTGTCAGGAAAGGAATGATCTATCTGATGAGCAATTCAAATCTGTTCTGGAGATTTTAAATGTCCTTTCCGATGATCCCTCAGACTATGATTGGATCGTTGATACTACGGAAAAGTGGTGTCAAGAGCGTGCGATCTACCTATCTCTTATGGAGAGTGTCAAGATTGCTGACGGTCAAGATTCCGAGAAGGATAAGGGTGCCATTCCTCAAATTCTTTCAGACGCACTAGGTGTATCTTTCGATCAGAATGTTGGTCATGATTACCTAGACAATGCAGGTGATCGTTTTGAATACTATCATCGTAAGGAAGATAAGATTCCTTTTGATCTAGAATTCTTTAACAAGATTACTAAGGGTGGACTAGTAAACAAATCTTTGAATGTAGCATTGGCAGGTACAGGGGTTGGTAAGTCCCTGTTTATGTGTCACGTTGCATCAAGTATGCTTCTACAAGGTAAGAATGTTTTATACATCACTTGTGAGATGGCAGAAGAAAAGATTGCAGAGAGGATTGATGCTAATCTTATGAACATCAATATTCAGAAACTCTCTGAATTACCTCGCATGATGTTTGAAAAGAAGATTCTGCAACTGGGGAAAAAGACACAGGGTAAGTTAATCATTAAAGAATATCCTACTGCTCAAGCACATGTAGGACACTTTAAGTCTTTGATTGCTGACCTTGCTATGAAGAGAAGTATCAAACCTGACATTATCTTTGTAGACTACTTAAATATTTGTGCCTCTCAAAGGTACAAAGGATCCATTGTAAACAGTTACACCTATGTCAAAGCAATCGCTGAAGAACTTAGGGGTCTTGCAGTCGAGTGTAACGTACCAATCGTTACTGCTACTCAGACTACTCGCTCAGGGTTTGGTTCTACTGACGTTGATCTTACCGATACCAGTGAGTCCTTCGGTCTTCCTGCTACTGCTGACCTCATGTTCGCTCTTATTTCTACCGAAGAACTTGAAGGGATGAATCAAATCATGGTCAAGCAGTTGAAGAATAGATACAATGATCCAACACTGAACAAACGTTTTTGTGTTGGTATTGACAGAGCGAAGATGAGACTGTATGATGTAGAGGAGTCAGCACAAACTGACCTTATTGACTCTGGTCAAAATACCCTCGCTGAAAAGGATCTGGTTAAACACTTTACCACCCAAAAGAAACCATTCGATGAACTTAAATATGACTAGTCGCGTTGACTTTCTCAAGTATGCACAGTTTGTAAATGCTGTGACTTCAAAAGAAAGTAAAGACCCAGAAGCGTTTGCAAACAAAGTTGCAGACCTATACTATGAAAACTTTCCATTGGAGAGAATGCTCACTGCTGCACTAGGTCTATGTGCTGAAGCGGGTGAGTTTACAGAAGTGGTGAAAAAGATTACCTTCCAAGGTAAACCAGTTTCTGAAGAAAACATGTTTCATATGAAACGTGAACTTGGTGACATCATGTGGTATTTTATGCAAGCATGTATGGCACTTGATGTATCTCCTGAGGAGATCATTGAAATGAATGTAGACAAACTTAAGTCACGTTATCCTGGCGGTGAGTTTGATGTACACTATTCTGAAAACCGTAAAGAAGGCGACCTATGATTGGCAAACTAGATGCTGATGAAAGAGTTCTATCTGAAAAGGTAGATCTCGGAGAACAACCCATTCAACTTACTCCTAATATGATTAGTGAGATCAACGAGTTGTTGGCACATACAAAGAAAGATGGCACTTACAACTGGTTAACAACCGATGAATATGAAATCTCTTTAGCAGGAACATTTGCTGCTGATAAATTCATTGTAATTCATAACAGGTCTAAGAAACCATGGAAACCATCTGCACCTCATCCTAATTTTGATTACGAAAAAGGCGAATTCAAAAACCTGACAGGAGACAACGCATGATTTTAGAAACTATCCTAGCACTCACGCCAGTTGACTACGATCATCTTGCAAGGACGATTCAAGTTGAAACTTACAAGAATAGTTTTGACGGATATTGTGTAGCAGTATCTGTTCTTAATCGTGTCAGGTCACCTAAGTATCCTAATACTGTTGCTGACGTTGTATACGCTCCAGGTCAGTATGAAGGTTTCACTAGATGGAGACCATCAGCAGATCAAAAACTAGTGAGTGAACTTCAATCAGAAGAGGGAAAACAAAAACTCCTCAAGGCATATAGTATTATCGGAGACAGAACAGACTTCAAAGGTCAAAGTATGTTAAGATACAGGGTTGCATCTCAAGACCCAATGTGCGATAATAGAGGAAACTTCTATCATTATTATTGGCAAACATGATTTTATTCGCAATCAACCCAGTAGACGCATGGAACAATATTTCATGGGCAGATGCAGTTCCATTTTGCATCTGTCTTTTTGCGTTGTACTGGACTAAGAAATGGATCGATCTTAAGTTTGCAAAGAAGCAATCTCAGATCGTATATAAAGTAAAGATCGTTGAAGGTCATGTTGATATTGACCATGGCGATGTAGTAACACATCCTAAACAGTGGTAAATGAAAGTTGACAGGTACTATGATCCCTATGAGGATCTCGAACGCAAGTGTCTAGAAGAACTGGACTATATCGCCAAGTCACTTGGTGGTACTATGTGCCAGAAAACAAAGTGTAACAGCATGGGTAGGCAAAGCAAGATCGTTGAGATAGAATACCATGTAGAGGAGACTAAAGGTTGAAAAAGTTATGGCGAATCTGGGCAAAAGCACTCGGAGACAAATCAGGTAAATCTGATAATGAAGCAGACTTCATTGCCATCATTCGTACACTCATCTTTCTCCAACTTATAGTCACCAACTGTTTTATTGTTGCAGGTAACATCAGACACTGGAACGATCATTACACACCACCACATTATGAACATCTTCGTGACTGACCGTGATCCTAAGATCTCGGCACAATCTTTACCAGACAAGCATGTGGTCAAGATGCCACTTGAAACTTGTCAAATGCTTTCTATAATTTACTCACATTGGTACTTCGACTGGGGCGATGACCTAGTAAAGAAGATTGATGGCACACCATACAAAACAAAGCATGGTGCATTTCGTAATCATCCTTGTACACAATGGGCAGGTAAATCTCTTGCCAACTGTGCATGGTTGATTCAACATGGTTGTGCTTTATCGACTGAATACACTCATCGATATGGCAAAGAACATGGTTGTGCACACACATTGTTTGAGGCAAAGAAAACATTTCACAGGTTTACTAAAGAAGCAATTATTATCTGGAAACAAGTAGAAGATTTTACTCGTGCAATGCCAGAGAAATGGAAGTATGATGATAAGATTGATACGATAACTGCATACAAGTTGTATATCTCTAGCAAACCATGGGCACCAACAAACTATCTTCGCGACCCATCTCGTAAACCAGTTTGGATGAACTATCTCACATCATGAAAGAATTTGACTATGACCTCGATTACAAACAACTTGATTTTTCACTTGAAGAGAACCGCCAACTTTATCGCATTGGAAGGGGAGAACAAGGAGTGCTACTGGTACGCCCTTACACTAACGATATATGCGCTCATTGGCGATTTGTAAATGAGTCTATTGCTCGCCAATCTGCTTATAAGATTTACTCCATGTTTGTTGACTATAAAAACAAACAAGACTTCATTGGAATGGATATGGCGAGAAAATTTCTTGAGATGGGATTTACTCGCGCCCGTAGGTATGCAAATCATTCTAGTGGAAAAAAGTACGCTGAAGATGGTTCCGTTAGACCCCAATCGCCAGATGCATTACACTGTGAAAAAGCAAGGTCTGCTAAAGTGTTTAAGCAAATGAGAGATAAAGCAGCATACGATCCTAAATATCAGGAGATGAGAAAGACTTGGAGATCTAACGAGTAATGGCAGTAAAAATCCCGTCCCAGAATAAAAAAGCATTTGAAGATGTCATGGACGCATTGGGTGGGGATGATTATTCTTACTATCTCTTTGATGTAACTAAAGTAGAACAGAAAGATTCAAAAAAGAAAGTGCAGATTGCACTCAAGATTTTAGTTCCTCAAGTAAAGAGAGCAAAAGCAACTCAAGATATTATGGGTGCTTTGAAGAAGAAAGGATATGCTATAGAAGAGAAATCAAATGAGATCAATGTTCCTATTCCAAAGCAAAAGAATCAGTTTATAAGAATCTCAATCAAACCAGAGAACAGTAAGGGTTCTGGTGGTGGTGCAGCAGCAACTAAGATTCAAGAAACAGCACAATGTGTGTATGCTGCTATGAGATATTACTGTGGTGATGTAAAGAACTTTACTATTGATGATTTTAAATGTGGTATGAGACACACTGATGCCCCAGGTGTTAAAATCGAAGAAATTATGGACATGTCAAAGGAGTGGAAAGAATCTTCTTGGGCAGGTGCAAATGAAATTTATAAAAAGATTGGTGGAACTGGATGGAAGTTTGTAAGAGGTGATGCCATGATCGATGATGGTGCAGTCAAGGATGCTTTTAACAGAGTAAAGAAACAAACTAGACTGTCCTCAGAAGACAAATGGAATCCTGCTGATATTTGGATGGTAAAAGATGTGAGAAAAGTAAAACAACATCTTGATAAAGAAGTTACTATCGATTGCTTGAACAATGCTCTTCAACAACTAAGGGCAGATAATCAGTTAGTTGGTATCTCTTTGAAAAAGATTGAAGGTTCACCTAAGATGACACTCAAGAATGGTGAAGATGCCATGACAAGAAGAAAGAATGAGAAGGCAAAGTTTGCTAAGTATGATCTAACATTTGACAATGGTAGAAGAAGTGATAATCATCCGATGGATGTTTATCTTTACTATGGAGAAGGCACATTTGAAAAGTTTCAAGCAAGAAACTTTGGTGGTGCATCTAAAGGTGATTGGAAGTTAGAACTCAAAGGTAAATCTGCTGCTCAGGGTAAGATACAGGGACAAGTATTGAGAGATTTGATATCTGATATCATTGGAAATGGTCCTGTTCCTGAGGAGGCAGAGTGGAATAATTGTAAAGGTAATGAGTATGATAAAGAAATCTTTGATCTCTTAAAGAAGTATGATGCAAAGGGTTTTAATGAAGAAACTGCAATGGATTATATTACAGATGCCCCTCAACCATGGAAGTATTCTAAATTATCAGGTCTAAGATTACTGGACTGGTTGTCTAAGCATAAGAAAAAGGACCAGATCATGAAGGAAATTTATCTCTATGCATCTTCACAGTCAGACAAGTCATCAGTCTATTGGAAGTTACAGTAGACAGTTGGCAAACTGGCACATACCCTCTACACAGAGGGTCTAACGGTGCTATAATAAGGGTACCGAAAGAGACCTATGCCTAACAAACACCTTGAGCATCCAGAAGACATGATCATGTATGGTCGTCGTGCTGCTCTGAGGACTGTCAATGCCTTGCTGCACAATCATATGCCACTTGGTGTCAAGTGGGATGGTGCTCCTGCCATTGTGTTTGGCACAAACCCTGAGAATGGTAAGTTCTTTGTTGGTACAAAGTCTGTATTCAACAAGGTCAAGGTCAAAATCTGTTATTCATACGAGGACATTGATGCGTATTACAAAGGAGAAGTGGCGAACATACTTCGCCTATGCTTTCGTCACCTTCCTAGGATTGGTGGTATTGTCCAAGGTGACTATATTGGGGTATCTGGGGGTCGTACCTATACTCCTAATACTATTGAGTATCGCTTTGCTACCGAAACCCCTGGTAATATTATCGTTGCCCCTCATACTGGTTATGACGTTGTTTCTCCAACTGCCACTCCTCGTTTTGGTGTTAATCTTTGTGGTGAGTCTGATTGCTTTATGCTAGGCATCAACGAAGCAAGTGCTCGTATAGAGGGTAAGGTCAACTTCAACTGGTTCAAGTTCATGAAGAACCTAGTCAGAGCAAAGATTCCTAAGGATAAAAAGACTCGTGACGTGATCTTCAAGCACATCAATCTATGGATCAGACTGGAGATGGCACCACCTTCCGCAAAGATGTACAATGTGTTACCTGATAAATATAAGCAAGAAGTGAATATCTACACCTTTAGAGTGTGGGATCAAATCTTCCAACTGAAACAGTCACTCATGAGTAACATAAGAGTAAGTGGTACTGTTACACCGTATCTGAATGGTGAACCAACTGCTCACGAAGGATTCGTCACACAAAACGAAGTCCCTGTGAAACTTGTAGACCGAATGACATTTAGTAAAGCAAACTTTAACCTTAGAAAAAATTGGACGAATGAAAAAGTTTAGTGCTTTCCTATCTGAAGCAGAGAGATCTTTTGCTGCGAAAGAAGCAGAGAAACTGAAACTGTCACACATAGGGTATGGACGATATGCAGACGCATCAGGCAACGTCACCCATATGTCGAAGGACGGTAAACTAGTAAAAATTACAAAAGGAAATGACCCAGGACCCCAACAATCAGCAGGAGGAGAAGAAACTGCAGATGGCGAGGGTGCGGTCGATCAAGGTGCAATATCTATTACATTTGGAAGATTTAATCCACCAACTATTGGCCACGAGAAACTTCTAGACAAAGTTGCTAGAGAGGCAAAGGCAAGTGGAGGAACATATAGAGTATACCCCTCAAGGACGGAGGATCCTACGAAGAACCCCCTTGACGCGGGTACGAAAATTAAATATATGCGGATGGCATATCCCGATCATAGTAATTCAATCATCGATAATGCTGATATGCGTACTATCTTTGATGTTCTTGGGGGACTCGATGCTGACGGGTATAGTAGCGTTAATATTGTGGTGGGTGGTGACAGGGTTTCTGAGTTCAACTCGTTAGCAAACAAGTATAACGGTGAACTTTATAACTTTGAAGAGATCCGAGTAACCTCAGCAGGTGATCGTGACCCAGATGGTGAAGGTGTATCAGGTATGTCTGCATCTAAACTTAGAAAGGCAGCAGTACAGGGTGACTTTGATTCATTCAAGTCTGGTATTCCCAAAGGTATCAAAGACAAAGACTTACAGTCACTTTACGGAACGTTAAGAACTGCAATGAAGGTTGAAGAAGACCAAGATTTTGGCGATTGTTGTTATAAAATATTTGAGTACGCTCCAAAGTTAGACCCTCAAGGACTGAGGGAAGCATACTTTGAAGGCGAGATATTCAAAGAGGGAACCTTCGTTGAAAACCTTAACACAGGGATCGTTAGCAAGATTGTTAGTTGCGGTAGCAATTACGTCATCAGTATTGATGAGTCTGATCATCTATTTCGCACTTGGTTGAAGGACTTAGTAGAGGTAAATGATATCAAATTCTTTAATTTTACCCCCGCAGGTGAAATGGGAACGGACAAACTCGCTAACTATATGCGTAAACTTACCCCAGGTGAGTTTATTAACAAGATAAATAAAAAGGATAAGGTTACCAAGTAAAATGAATCTGAACGAACTACCTGATATGTCTTCTGCCTATAAGCAGGTAATGGAGAAGACAAAGAAGAAACTCGACCCAGTTGGGAAAGAGGACGGTGACATTAATAATGACGGTAAGAAAGATAGCAGCGACTCTTATCTTGCTAACCGCAGAAAAGTCATTGGAAATAAACTTAAGAACGAACACCATCAGAAAGATGCTGAGGGAAATGTAGTTCCCCATGAAGATGAAGCACCTGGTACACCCGCTTCTGTAGAAGAGGCAGTCTATGGTGGTGGTAAGAAAGAAGAACCTAAGAAAGCATCTGCTGCTGCAGGTACTGGTAAGTATTACAGAGAAGGTAAACCTACTGCTATGCAGAAGGCGAAGAAAGAGAAGATGGATAAGGTCAAGGCACTGACCAATGCAGGTAAGCATAAGGAAGCAAGTGCACTTTACAAGTCAGAAGAAGTTGAAGTAGAAGAAGGTTATAAAGGTAAGCACGGTCAGTCTGATAAGCAGTATGCTGACTCACGCTCTCCTGGTGGTAAGATGGTGTCTGGTGACTCCAAGATGAGTGGTGCTGAATACACCCATGGTCGTAGAGTCAAGGCAGCAAACCCTGGTATGCAACCTGATGTAGGTGGCAAGACCAAACCCAAGTCACAAGGTAAGATGGACAGAGGCACTCGTGCCGATCTTCAATACCGTAAGGCAAATCTGAAGAAAGAAGCATTTGCTTTCTCTGACGAAGAATTATTTGAACTGTATGAGAACTTTGAAGAGTTTGATCAGGTAACTGATGAGGAACTTGTAGATTTCATGCTTGAGTCTATCTGTGAATTAGCAGAAGACGAGCAAGATCTTCTAGAGATCTGTGAAGCATTAGAAGAAATCGAACTTGATGAAGCAGCACCTCGTATGCAGAAGGGTGCTATGGCATATGATGGTCCTAACAAGGATGCATCTGAAGCAAAGGATCGTCTTCTCGCTAAGGCAAAGGCAAAGCGTGAAGCAAGAATGGCGAAAGAAGGTTTCGATCATATCGCAACTGGAGCACCTAAGAAGAAAGAAGCACCTGCAGGTCCTTCTAAGATGGATAGAGTAAAGAGTGCTGCTAAGAAAGCAGGTAGTATGCTCAAGAAAGGTGTAGAGAAGGCAGCACCTGTCGTTAAGAAAGGCATCAAATCAGCAGGTAAGTCTGTTTCAAAGAATGCAGGTAAGGCAGTTGGTGAATTCCAAGCAGCAAGAATCAAGCAGAAGAGAGCAGCATTGTCTCGTTCTGATGACAAACCAAAATCATCTTCTAGTGGAGATGGTGATAAGACTGGTGGTAAGTTAGACAAACTTATCTCTGATGTCAGAGGCAAGAAGTCCGACTCTGGTAGTTCTTCTAGTAGCAGTGGTAGTTCCTCTAGCGGTAGTTCCTCTGGTGGTAGCAGTTCTTCTAGTGACAGCAGCAGCGGTAGCAGCGGTGGTCAAACTAGAAAGGCAGTTGGTGGTGCACTCAAGTCTGTAGGTAGACTTCTTAAGAAGGGTCTCAAGAAAGCAGTTGGTAAGACTTCTAGATTGGTATCTAAAGGTAGTGACAAACTTGCTAAGAGACTTGGTGAAGACTACGAAACTATCTCTCATCTCTATGAGTCAGGTCTGTTTGAAATCTTCGAGATCGAAAAGGTTATTGAAGAGAACTATCGTGCAATGAGAAATCCTGAGAAGTACGAGAGGGATCAAGAGAAGAGTGACAAGAGAAGTGCTAGACAGAAGAGAATGGATGATCCTAAGACAGGCATCAATTCTCCTGCATTCAAAGAGTTCATGCGTAAACAAGGTATGTGATCTATGTTAAGTTTCAAAGCACTAACCGAAAAAAAGAAAACTGAAGTAAAGGTGAATCCTAAAAAGGATGAACTTTTAGAAGCACCTCGCAAGAAGGACATGAATCATGGTGATGATTGTGACTGCAAAATTTGCGAAGCAAAACGCAAAGGCGAGGAGGTTCACGATGGACCTGACACTGCTAAAGTAGAATCAGTCGAACCCCTAAATAAAACACTTACTAACCAAACCGCTTATGACAGTCATCAAGAAGTTTCAGAAGAAAGCAATCAAGAAGAGCGCAATCAAGAAACTTCCCTCGTTAGATTCTCCGACTTTAACGAAGCAACCAGACTGAAGAAAGAAAAGGGATACGACAAAGGCGGGACTAGAAAACCTGCACCGAAACCTAAAGATGGTAAACCATCTGCTCTGGATATTGTAAGGGCATCGATTACCAAACAGTATGGTAAGGGTGCTATCATGTCTAGTGGCAGCAGACAACAGAAGAAGGTCAAGGGTCAGAAAGACGAACGTGGCACTGGCAAGTATAAGAAAGCAGCAGATGCTAAGAAGCAAACTGCAGCAGATGCCAAGAAACGAGGTTTCAAATCAACTCAGAACTACGTTGACACCATGGCACGCTATGGTGGTAAAGATAACTATGACAAGGGCAGGGGTCTAGGAACTTGAACTGCCCCGAAGGTCAGTATTATTGCTTCGATGACAAGAAGTGTAAACCCATACCTAAAGGTATGAAAGTAGGAAAGGATGGTATGCTTATGCAAACCGAAGAATTAGCACATCTAAAAAAAGAAAAGGAACATAAAGAACGTGACGCTCGAATGAAGTATGGTAAAGGTTACAAGGAGGTCATGGCAAACGCAAAGAAAGCAAAAGAGAAACTCTACAAAGATACTAGAGAGAAAGGTGTCAGATTCTATGACAAAAAAGGATCGGGTTACATGAAGGGTGGTAAAAAGAACTACGATTGATAGCCTATATATTGTAGTTTACATAATAATGAACCATGGTAGGATTTTTACTCCCTCTCGCCTATAAGGTAATCGATTCAGCAATCGCAAAGATTCCTGATGACGAAGAACTTGGTGAAAAACTCATCGAGATCTGTCTTTTGATCGTTGGTAAGGCAGTCAAGTTGACTAAAACTGACGCTGATGATAAGTTATTCGAGAAAGTCAAAGAAGCACTTGTTGCCAGAGATTGATACTCGCATAAATAAAGAATAGAAAGTATTTCACACACTGGAGAAACAATGTCTTTATACGGAAGAGTTGACTCCACTGCTAACCAGACCGCTGTCGGTCGTACCATTGGTAACAGCGGTGGGTCAGTTACAAAAACTATCGTCTTTGTTGACGAAACTGAGTGCGGTCTACCTGCGAACATTGGTCGTGGTTTGACTTCACCTGGTTGGTGGGCATACCACACCTACACTGATGTGTCTGGTGCAACTCGCCATAGATCAGAGCATTTAATGTTCTTAACTAACCCAGAAGCAAACGCTGATGAGACACTGAGTGATGACACAATCGCAGCAGACGCAGCGAACACTATCACCTTGTCTACAAACAACACTGATAAGACAACTTCAAGTGGTGCAGCAACATTCGCAGTGGTAGCATCTGTAACCAACAGTGGTACAGCAACCTTCCAATGGCAGAAGAGACTTACCTCCTCAGGTAGATTCTCTAACGTGTCTGGTGCAACTAGTACAAACCTTGCACTTACAGGACAGACTGCAGCAAATGATGGTAACCAGTACAGAGTTAAAGTTAACTCCAACAATGGTGCTCCAGAAGTTATCTCCGCAGTAGCAACCTTAACATTCGGCAGTTAATAGTCTATGAAGTTTGACGAACTGAATGAGTCTAACTACATTCTGTTCGCCATCAAACATTATGAAAATCCTCAATGTGTAACCAAAGAGGATTTCGATGAAGATATAAAGCGATTCAAATACTTGAAACGTTTGTTGAAAAGATACTTGAGAGGGGGTCAATTAAGGATCCCCCTTATCTTGAATCACCTCATCATACTTTATAATGTGTTTGGCGATGCAGCAACACCCTTACTATTTTTCAAATTTGAAAGGGAATACTGGTGTATGTTGAAGACTCTACTACTTTACTTGAATAAATATCCTGTAGGGATGATGACAAGTCTTGACGTAGATCCCGTACTCAAAGAAGAACTGGACAAAATCTAATGAACGAAGAAATGATGACAGCAGGAACAGGAGGTTTCAGTGGCAGTGCTGCTGCAACAGGTCCTAATGCGGGTTACGATCCAGTCTTAAATTTTAAGAAGAAAGTTCAGAAAAGAAAGAAGAAGGTACAGAAAGAATCTAAAGAGAATCCGACTACACCGTCAAGACTATTTCAATACAAAGTAAATGTTCCTGGGATCGGTGACACTATTATCTTTGCTAATAGTCCTGCTGAACTCAAGATGAAACTCAGACTAATGATCATGCCTCAGTATAGGAATGACATTAGTATCGAAAGAATCCTTCCTGCTAATGCAGCGAAGTTCTTTATGGATAGAAGAATGAAAGCAATGAAGAATGTTTCTGAGGAAACTGTGCAAGAAAATGCTGAAGCACAGATGAAACAGAAACAAGCAATGATGAAGATTGCTATCGAGAAGAAGAAGGTGCAGATGAAGAAGCAAGAGATGGCAAAGCAACTTCAAATGAAAACAGCACAACTTAAGAAACAAGCAAGGGCGGGTGCAGAACAAGACGCAACGAAAACGTAATGTCAGACATTAACTCAGCAATACTAGAAAGATTAGAAAAAGTAGTTGACTCTCTTCAAGAAAACTCTGTGAAGATGGGTCAACTTCTTGCTGTTCATAATGAAAAACTTGATAAGCAAGGTGAGGTAGATGGGATCCTGTTCGAGAAAATCGACAGGTTACACACCGATCTCAATCGTGAAACAAACGCAATCAAAAAGGGGTGCGAACGTGACATCAGAAAAGTCGATGAGCGTCTTAGACTCATGGAAAAGAAAATGTGGTCTATCTTTGGTGCTCTTAGTATTATATCTTTCCTCGTTAGTCCAATCGGACAAGCATTCATCAATTCGACATCAGGGTTGACAAATCAAGGAAACAGTAGTAGCATAGAAAAGCGATAGAAACCTTCTAGGTGATTGATTATCATTTCGCTGCTCTTTGTTCAGCGAGACTTGACAAATTTAAGAAGGTAAAGGACGGTACTTACAACTTCCGTTGTCCTTATTGTGGTGACTCACAGAAGCATCTCAACAAGGCAAGAGGGTACTTCTTTACCAAGAACTCAGGACTTGTCTACAAGTGCCACAACTGTGGTGTAGGCAGGTCCTTTGGCAATTTTTTGAAGGATCAAGCGAACGATCTCTATGATGAATATGTCATGGAGAGGTACAAAAGTGGACTGACTGGAAAGGGTAGAAATGTTGCCTCACCCAAGTTTGAAACTAAAAAACCTAAGTTCAAGAAAAAAGGAAACCTAGAGTCTATTGCCGATCTAAATAATGAGCACCCTGCAAAAGGATACTTATTAGGTCGTGGTATACCAGAGAAATACTTCTCTGACTTATACTATGCAGAGTCCTTCTGTACATGGGTTAACACCCAAAAACCTACATTTACCGATGTCAATAAAGATCACCCCAGAGTTATTATACCTTTCATTGACACGCAGGGAGAATGGTTCGGTTTTCAAGGACGGTCGCTAAATCCTAAAGATAAACTTAGGTATATCACGGTCATGCTTGATGACAACAGAACCAAAGTCTATGGTTTAGATCGAGTAGATTTTAATAAAACTGTTTACATCACAGAAGGACCGATAGATAGTCTGTTTATCGACAATGCTATTGCTATGGCAGGAGCAGATATTGACTGGAAACTATTGAAAGATAGGGAAGCAGTATTCGTCTTTGATAATGAACAAAGAAACCCAGAGATTATCAAACGTATGTCAAATGCGATTGATAGAGGATACGAGATTGTTATCTGGCCAACACATTTAGGTGAAAAAGACCTTAATGATATGGCAATCAGTGGACAAGACGTTCAATCTCTGGTAGAATTTAACACTTACAGTGGACTTGAAGCACACGTTAAACTCAGTGAATGGAAAAAGGTATGACACCAACAGAAATTAATGTTATCAAACGAGATGGTACTAAAACACCTCTCAATCTTGATAAGATTCACAAGATGGTAGAACTTGCATGCAATGGACTTGCAGGTGTATCAGAGTCGGCAGTCGAAATGAATGCGAATCTTCAACTATTTGATGGCATTAAAACTTCTGACATCCAAGAGATTCTTATCAGGTCAGCAAATGATCTAATTGATCTTGATGCACCTAACTATCAGTATGTGGCAGCAAGACTGCTGCTATTCAGTCTCAGGAAGCAGGTCTATGGAGAGCATCCAGACCGTCGCCCTCATCTTTATACGCATGTATTGAAGTGTATCGAACAAGGTGTCTATGATGAAAGCATTCTTGATAGATACACAGAAGAAGAATTTAATATTCTCGATGGTTATCTAGACCATGACAGAGACTACTTGTTTACCTATGCAGGTATCCGACAAGTCTCAGATAAATATCTTGTACAATGTCGCTCGACTGGTGCGGTGTATGAAACACCCCAGTTTATGTACATGATGGTAGCAGCGACACTATTCCAATCTGACGACAAGTTTTATAGACTTGAATACGTCAAAAAGTATTATGACGCAATCTCAAAACACAAACTCAACATCCCGACGCCAATCATGGCAGGGGTCAGAACCCCCATCAGACAATTTGCCTCATGTGTTCTTGTTGATGTTGATGACACCCTCGATAGCATTTTTAGCAGTGACATGGCTATTGGTAAGTATGTTGCACAAAGGGCGGGCATCGGTATTAACGCAGGTAGAATCAGGGGCATCAACTCTAAAATCCGTAGCGGAGAAGTACAACACACAGGGGTCGTCCCTTTTCTCAAAAAGTTTGAGGCAACTGTCCGATGCTGCACTCAAAATGGCATCCGAGGTGGATCAGCGACAGTCCATTTTCCCATTTGGCACCAAGAAATCGAAGACATCATCGTCCTCAAAAACAACAAAGGCACGGAAGACAACCGTGTAAGGAAGTTAGATTATAGTATTCAACTATCAAAACTATTCTATGAGAGATTCTGCTCGAATAAAGAAATCACGCTCTTTTCACCGCACGACGTTCCAGGTCTGTATGACGCTTTTGGTACTGATGCATTTGACGATCTATACGTTACATACGAGCAAGATCTATCAATTCCAAGAACTACCATCGGAGCACAGAAACTCTTCATGGATTTACTGAAGGAGAGAGCAGAGACTGGTCGTATCTATCTAATGAATATTGACCACTGTAACTCACACTCCTCCTTCAAAGATAAGGTAAACATGAGTAACCTCTGCCAAGAGATTACTCTTCCTACAGATCCTATCCAACACATTGATGGCAATGGTGAGATTGCTCTATGCATTCTCTCTGCTGTCAACGTAGGTAAACTAACAAAGTTGGATGAACTTGATGAGTTATGCGAACTTGCAGTGCGTGGTCTTGATGCTCTGATTGATTATCAGAACTATCCTGTTGCTGCTGCAAAGCAAAGTACGCTTAACCGAAGATCATTAGGAATCGGTTATATTGGTCTAGCACATTACCTTGCTAAGAACGGTGCAAAGTATGATTCCCAGAAGGCATTCGACCTCGTTCATAAACTCACTGAGAGGTTCCAGTATGCCCTTCTAACGACGTCAAATCGCCTTGCCATGGAGAAGGGTCCTTGCGGTTATTTTGGTAAAACAAAGTATGCTGATGGCATTCTTCCGATTGATACATATAAGAGTGACGTAGATGAAATAGTACCGAATGACCTTTCATGTGATTGGGAGTATCTCAGAGGTAGGATCAAGGAGTATGGACTCAGGCACAGCACTTTGTCCGCACAAATGCCTTCGGAGAGCAGTTCCGTTGTGTCAAACGCAACCAATGGAATCGAACCTCCTCGCGACTACTTGTCCGTTAAGAAGTCGAAGAAAGGACCCCTTAAGCAAATTGTTCCATCATATACTACACTGAAGAGTAACTACACATTGTTATGGGACATGCATAATAATGACGGTTACATCAAAGTTACTGCTGTAATGCAGAAGTTCTTTGATCAGGCGATCTCTGGTAACTGGTCTTACAACCCAGAGAACTATCCAGATAATGAAGTACCTGTGACCGTAATGGCACAAGATCTTCTTAACACATACAAGTATGGTTGGAAGACGTCGTATTACCAGAACACCTACGACGCTAAAAAAGATGGTGACGAACCCTCTAGTAATGTTGACAATTTGATTAACGAAATACTCACCTCGGAGGAAGAAGACTGTGACTCTTGCAAAGTTTGAAGGAAAAGGAATGACCGTATTTAACAAGAACAAAGTAAACACAAAGAAGCAACCTATGTTCTTTGGACAACCTCTTGGTGTTCAAAGATATGATGAATATAAGTATCCAGTGTTTGATAAACTCACTCAACAACAACTTGGATATTTCTGGAGACCCGAAGAGGTTTCCCTACAAAAAGATCGTTCCGACTATCAAACTCTGACTCCTGAGCAGAAGCATATCTTTACTTCTAACTTGAAGTATCAGATCATGCTTGACTCTGTACAAGGTCGTGGTCCTGGTATGGCATTCATTCCATACTGTTCTCTTCCTGAGTTGGAAGCATGCATGACTGTATGGGAGTTTATGGAAATGATCCATAGTAGATCCTATACTTACATCATTAAGAATGTGTATTCAGATCCAGGTGAAGTATTTGATACTATCTTGGAGGATCCAAATGTAATGTCTCGTGCAGAGTCTGTGACTTCATCGTACAATGACTTCATTGAACATGCACATGATTATGACACAGGACAAATGTGGGATCTTGCAAGAGATGGACACACTACTGGTCAGTGGGATCGTAGAGAACTAAAGCGTAAACTTTATAGGGCGATTGCAAATGTCAACATCCTCGAAGGAATCCGTTTCTATGTGTCGTTTGCGTGCTCGTTTGCTTTTGGCGAGAATAAACTTATGGAGGGTTCGGCAAAGATACTCTCTCTTATTGCTAGAGATGAAAGTCAACACTTGGTTATCACGCAGAATATCTTGAAGAAGTGGGCAGATGGTGATGATCCTGAGATGCAAGAGATTGCTATCGAAGAGAAGGATCAGGTTATGCATATGTTCAAGAAGACAGTTGATGAAGAGAAAGCATGGGCAAACTATCTGTTCAAAGAAGGTAGTATGATCGGTCTGAATGAAAAACTACTTCATCAGTATGTTGAATGGATTGCTAACAAGAGAATGAAAGCGATTGGTTTAGATCCAGTCTTTGATATTCCACTTAGAAACAATCCTCTTCCTTGGACTCAGCACTGGTTGAGTTCTAGAGGATTACAAAACGCACCACAAGAAACGGAGATCGAAAGTTATGTCGTCGGAGGAATCAAACAAGACCTCAAAGCAGACGCCTTCGCAGGATTCAGTCTATAACGAAATCCTAGAGAAAGGAAATGATCTTGGTCCAGACGTGACAGACATGCTCTGGACTGCTGCAAGAAAGCAAGCAATGGAAAGACTGCACGAAGACTTAAGAAAAGATAAAGACAATATCAAAGATTAAAAACTGTATCACAGTGAACTACATTTGTTAGGAATCTATGATATAAATATAAATGTAGCAACAGATACAATTTAGTATCGTATGTTACCAACTACGTTCATCACCTTCGGGTGACGCAAGTAGGTCGCGGAACGGAGCGTTCATCTCATGCCACACTTGATAGGGATATTACTAGCAGCAGGTATGACCTGTGCCGATGTATCTGAAAAGATAAATCGAGTCAGGAATCACAAGGACCTAACTCCTCAACAGAGGGAAGAAGTTATTGAGATTTATTCTGTTCATCTAATAAAGTCACTAGGTATGGAGTGTGACTGGGACGCAAACGACTAAAGGAACGGGCGAAAATCCAACTACTTTAGGAGAAAAAACAAATGGCACAAGTCGTTTACCGTGGGGTTTCATACAACCCAGAAGAGTACAAGAAGAAAATTCTTGAAGAAGCAGCACAAGAAAGACGTCACGAACTCATGTATCGTGGTATCAAACTTGTGAGAAACAAAAAGTGAGGATAAGCAAATGGCAGTACTTTACATAAGTGCTTTCATGGTTGCATTTCTGACTCTCATCTACGGTGAGATTCGTTTATTGCACCAATGGGGGCATTAAACAAAAGATCACGAGATCAACACACAGACCCTGGGCATTGACGCCTAGGGTCTTTTATTGTATAATAAATATTGAAAATGTACAAGGAGAGTCATGAAACTTTTTCTGGACTGTTCTGATGCTGAATTAATCAAAACTTATTATGAGACAGGATTAATTGATGGTGTCACGACGAACCCATCATTAATGTTGAAAGCAGGTGAGGAACCCATGGAAGTCTACAAGAAGATATCCGAGATCTTCCCATTCCATGCATCCATCTCTGCAGAAGTAGTAGGTGAAACAGCACAAGAAATGTTAGATCAGGCAGAACCGCTGATCAACATTGGACCAAACATTACTATCAAGGTTCCATGCACACCTCAGGGTTTAAAAGCATGTAAAGATTTAACTGATGACGATGTATCTGTAAATGTTACGTTAGTCTTTTCAGAATCTCAAGCAATTTTAGCAAGTAAGGCAGGAGCAACATATGTGTCTCCTTTTGTAGGTAGAGTATTCGATCAATCATTTGATGGCATTGGATTAGTAGAAGGCATTGCAGATGTATTCGCAACGCACGGTTCAAAGACTCAAGTATTAGCAGCATCTATCAGAGAGGTTTATCAAGTCGAACAAGCATTCAAAAGGGGTGCTGATATCTGTACTATCCCAAGTAAAGTATTTGCAAAGATGTACTCTCACATCTTAACAGACAAAGGTCTGGAGATTTTTGATAGAGACTGGAAGAATCTGCAAGCAGAACTGGGAGAAAAAGGTTGACTTACACCTGTCAGGCGACAGATGATGACTTTAGACGTCTACCACAATCAGGACGGGGAATTATGCGAAAGAGAGATCTACTAGCACGAATTTACAAACATAAACAAGACCTTTACAATGGTTTTTATGACGGGGCATCTGATGATTGGTTAGAAGGTGCCCACCACATGCTCAACCAATGCCTTGAATTAGCACAGGAGTATGCAGACTAATGAAAAAGAAAAACTTAAAAACACTCATACAAGATATTGAGATTGCCTTGGCAGAATTAAAGTCGGAAGTTTATTCAGACACTTCTGCTTATCGTATAAGTACTGATAGTGATAGGCACACTACATATCTTGACATCAACGACGAAGACGGTATCTGCGACTGATGATTACGAAAATCCTTGGACTTATAACGGTGTTATCTTTCATAGCGATGACATCGGTGAGTCTTATGGGTTTGTATACTGTATACTTAATACGCTCACTGGGCAAAGGTATATCGGTAGAAAGTACTTCTATCAATTCAGAACCCCAAAAGGGAAAAAACGAAAAGTTAAATCTGAATCTGACTGGAAGAAATACTATGGAAGTTCAAAAGAACTAATAGAAGACAAGAAAAAACATGGTGCATCAATCTTCAAACGCACCATTATCAGTATACATAATACGAAAGGTCTGGTAAACTTTAACGAGACCAAACAATTATTTCTCAACAACGTACTAACGGAGGCAATGGAAGATGGTTCCCCTGCATACTACAACTCTAACATTCTCGGTCGGTACATGCGAAAAGATTATTTTAATGCTTGACAGACGCTAGGACATCGGTTATACTACTGAGGTAGTTCAGACACATGCTTTTCATGAGTTGGATTGATTTCCTAGACGAAGACATCTCAGAGGAGAAATCCTATTTGGATGTCCAAATCGATAAGTTGCATACTCTAGTTGCCAAGGGGTACAAAGAGGATGCTGAAAAGTTGAATCTGAGTATACAAACTGCCTCAAAAATTCTTTTGGGTCAGTAGCACAGCGGATAGTGCAACTGCCTTCTAAGCAGTCGGTCGCAGGTTCAAATCCTGCCTGACCCGTTGCCCTTCATAGGGGCATTAACGGACCATTAGAAAGGTACACATATGACTACAGCACAACGATTCTCGTCGTGTCTTTCCATCCTTGAGGATGCGGTTGACAGACAGATTATGCTCGACTCCGAGTATCCTATTATTCATCAACAGTTACTTAAACACTATGAGGACAAAGGAGTTGACTTCTACGGTGATGTAGACGAGGATTATGACATCCTACTTGCGAAACTTGAAGCAGACCTTTATTATTATGACCAAGACTAACGTGATTCTAGAACGGTATCCTTACCGTTATGTTGAGCAGGGGACTCTCGACAATGGATTCCCTGATTATCGTATCCAAAAGTTCCATGACTGGACCCAGAGGTATCGAGACATGTATCTCCTAGACAACTCCATTCAACTGGATTGTGCTATGGAAGATTTTGAATACACTAAATGGTTAGATCCTGATCCTGAGGTACAAGCATACCGCAAGTACAACTAACATATGATTACTTTAATAGTCGTTGTAGTTCTCATAGCAGCAACTGCAATACTAATTCGTTACTATGATCCCCATTAAGGGGATCGTTTTCTTTATTCCACGCATAGAATCATGAACGTATATGAAAGGGCAGCAGCAGCACTCAAAGATGCTCTGAAGCAATCTCTCGATGATAACATCGAAAGTGATCTTCAAAGTGAACTCTGGAGGCATTACCAAGGTGTGAAGAGTATCTCTTCACAAATCAAATTGGAATATGGAGATAGTATTAAACCTACGTTCTCTCCGTTTACTGTTCCTTCTGCCTATACAGAATATCCTTCTTGGGATAATATAAATATCTCGTCTGGATCAGTAGCAGCAGGAGACACAATCTCTTTCTCTACCGATACGAAGGATGTCGTCACCTTCTCCTGATCTTCCGCCAATAGATCTTAAAAACTAAATGGCATTAAAGCGCGACAGGAATCACATATAGGTGAACCTGACGTCCAGACTTTTTAGGGGTGGCGACACCCCTTCTTTTTTAACATTACATTATGGAATGGTTAGTACCCAATAAACTTATGGTTGCAGCGATTGCTCCTTTTGAAGAGTTAGAGCAATGTACAATGGCAGCATTAGAAGCAAAGGTTCCTCTTGGTGATGAAGAGAACGTATCCCTCAAGAGAGAATATGCAATGGATGTCCCACCTCTCTTTGAGAAGTGGATGGTAGATACTATTGATGAGATGTTCTGGTTACACAAGGACGTCAATGGTATCTTTGGAAACACTAAGGATAAGATGCGTATCATTCAGATGTGGGCAAACGAGATGCACAAGGGAGATCAGCATCAACCCCATATGCACCAGTACTCATTATATTCTTTTAGCTGTTATATAAGAACTACTAATGATGACGCTCCTTTCTATTTTATTTGGAATGAAACTGGAAATCCAGTGCACATAGATGCCAACTCTACAGGCCACGCCTTGATTTTCCCCTCCAACCTCATCCATACGGTGTACCCTAAGAGGACCGATGATGTCAGAATATCCGTATCAGGGAATGTTATTATAGATCTTGACAAAACTTAATCTTTCCTATATAATATTGTAACGTTTCTTCACAAAGTAACAAATGACAACAGTAACTGAATCAGGTGGCAGACAGAACATGTATGCGTCCGAACCTCGTATGTCCTATGTTGACAACTACGATGGTTATGGTAAGAATGCTGAAAAACTCAATGGACGTCTGGCAATGCTAGGATTGGTTGCAGGAGTTATTTCGTATGCTACCACAGGAAACTTCTTTTTCTTTGGACTCGCAGGGTTCTAAGATCTGTGACATAATTGTCACATCAAATGTAAACAAACTCACACAAAGGTAAAAAACAATGACTCCAGAAGCAGAAAAGTTTAACGGTTGGGCAGCAATGCTTGGTTTCGTAGCAGCAGTTGGTGCTTATGCAACTACTGGTCAGATCATCCCAGGTATCTTCTAATGTCAAACAGCGACATTTTTATTAAAGCACAAGGTCGTGCAGCAATGATGGGATTCATCACAATCTGCACAGTATATGCTTTCACAGGACAACTTCTACCAGGTTTTATCTAATGAAAAAATCTTTCAAAGAAAAATCTGTAGACGATCTGTTCGAGAAGAACAGTAGAGTGGAACCCCAGAAGATCTGGGCAGAGACTTGGAACGGTAGAGCAGCAATGGTTGGTCTATTCGCAGCAGGTATTTCTGATGCACTTACAGGACACATGTTCTTTGGCATGTTCTAATGGACAGTCTTATCACTGTCAGTGAAATAAGTTATGGGCAAGCAATATTGTGGTGTCTATATCCCTTCGGTCTTTTGATAGGGTTAGAACTCTTTCTAAGGGCATCTGAAGGCGATGATGACGATGATGATCCAGAGGGCGGGGTTATGATGCCCGCATACAATCCAATTTAATAACACCTGAGGAGCACAAGGTTAAAATGACCAATCTAAAAACATCTTTCAACTCTATCCCCCCATCAATGCATGGTCTTCTAGAGTTCGCATTCTTCGTAGCAGTGGGGATTACTGCGGGAAACATGGGGTGGATCTAATGAAACACGTCCCATTAAAGGTAGTACCTTACATCTTCTTTGCATCATTGATGCTGTCTACGGTGACAGGATTCCTACCCCAGACTGTAATGACAGTCACATGAATGAGTATAATTACTTATCTTTGACTGCTTTACAAATCTTAGCATCTTTGCTATAATAAATAAATCAACTGGGTGAGGGTTTCCTCACCTTTTCTATGTGCTCCCCGCAAACCGAGACCTATAGGGAGGTTAAACGAGTCTCTCATACCTTTTCCTGAGGGTGGAAAAGGAATATTTAATTCAGTGTCCCCTGCACTATTACATAACCCTTAATTCAAATGACAACTCTTTCACGTTCTAAACAACGCGGTGGACTCCTCTCAGGTTGGGATGAGTTCTGCGAATGGGTGACCTCAACTAACAACAGACTTTATGTTGGTTGGTTCGGTACACTCATGATTCCTTGCTTGCTCACTGCAGCAGCATGCTTCATTGTTGCATTCATTGCAGCACCTCCAGTCGATATCGACGGAATTCGCGAACCTGTAGCAGGTTCACTCATGTATGGTAACAACATCATTTCTGGTGCTGTTGTTCCTAGTTCAAACGCAATCGGTTTACATTTCTACCCTATCTGGGAAGCAGCAACAATCGATGAGTGGTTGTATAACGGTGGTCCTTACCAACTTGTTGTATTCCACTTCCTTATCGGTATCTCTGCTTACCTTGGAAGACAGTGGGAACTTTCCTACCGTTTAGGTATGAGACCTTGGATCTGTGTAGCATACTCTGCTCCAGTCTCTGCTGCTATGGCAGTGTTCCTTGTATATCCTTTCGGTCAAGGTTCTTTCTCTGATGGTATGCCTCTTGGTATCTCAGGTACGTTCAACTTCATGTTCGTGTTCCAAGCAGAACACAACATCCTAATGCACCCATTCCATATGCTTGGAGTAGCAGGTGTATTCGGTGGTTCACTCTTCAGTGCAATGCACGGTTCTCTAGTTACATCTTCTCTAATCAGAGAGACAACTGAGCAAGAGTCACAGAACTACGGTTACAAGTTCGGACAAGAAGAAGAGACTTATAACATCGTTGCTGCTCATGGATACTTCGGACGTTTAATCTTCCAGTATGCATCGTTCAACAACTCTCGTTCACTTCACTTCTTCCTTGCAGCATTCCCAGTTGTTTGCATCTGGTTTACTGCTATGGGTGTGTCTACAATGGCATTCAACCTTAATGGTTTCAACTTCAACCAGTCTGTCTTAGACAACTCTGGTAAAGTGATTCCTACTTGGGCAGACGTTCTTAACAGAGCAGGTCTTGGTATGGAAGTTATGCACGAGCGTAACGCTCACAACTTCCCTCTTGATCTTGCTGCTGCTGAGTCAACTCCTGTTGCTCTTGTCGCACCTAGCATCGGTTGATAAGTTAGTTACATTTTCAGTTCACACAACTAGGACCTTCTAACGAGGGTCCTTTTTTTTCGCTTCACTTAATTTGATGTTATTAAAGGTAAACTTAAATGGTTGCTTCTACATTACAACCTACACAAAACAGTTGGTTCGATGTACTTGATGACTGGTTAAAGCGAGATCGTTTTGTTTTTATTGGTTGGTCTGGTATTCTACTCTTCCCTACTGCTTACTTGGCAATCGGTGGATGGATGACTGGAACGACTTTCGTTACCTCTTGGTACACTCACGGTCTTGCTACTTCCTATCTTGAAGGTGCTAACTTTCTGACTGCTGCAGTATCTACACCTGCAGATGCCATGGGTCACTCCCTACTCTTCCTATGGGGTCCTGAGGCACAAGGAGACATCGTACGATGGTTTCAACTAGGAGGACTATGGGCATTCGTTGCTCTTCATGGTGCCTTCTCTCTAATTGGTTTCATGCTTAGACAGTTTGAAATCTCTCGTCTTGTTGGTATTCGTCCTTACAATGCTATTGCTTTCAGTGGTCCTATTGCTGTCTTTGTCAGTGTATTTCTCATCTACCCCCTTGGACAATCGTCATGGTTCTTCGCTCCCTCCTTCGGAGTAGCAGCGATCTTCCGATTTCTTTTGTTCCTCCAAGGATTCCATAACTGGACACTCAATCCTTTTCATATGATGGGTGTCGCAGGTGTTCTTGGAGGAGCATTACTCTGTGCGATTCATGGTGCTACAGTAGAAAACACTCTGTATCAAGATGGCGAACAGAATAATACGTTCAAAGCGTTTAATCCTACGCAACAGGAGGAGACTTATTCGATGGTTACTTCAAACCGATTCTGGTCACAGATTTTCGGTATTGCTTTTAGTAACAAGCGTTGGTTGCATTTCTTTATGCTCTTTGTTCCC